>Ga0194044_10001390_pt1 | contig 12290 bp, 9 predicted proteins | sample JunL4417m_MetaG_FD_155460 | JGI IMG/M metagenome (GOLD analysis project Ga0194044, IMG submission 155460) | Anoxic zone freshwater microbial communities from boreal shield lake in IISD Experimental Lakes Area, Ontario, Canada - Jun2016-L442-17m | ecosystem: Environmental > Aquatic > Freshwater >...
CGCTCATGCTGCTGCGTCTATCCACGCTTGCGAGCGGTCGGACTGGCGTGCGGCTCGACACTGCGTCAGCGTACGTGGACCTGCTCAACGCGCGTATCTCACCGTGCGTTCCTGAGTACGGCTCGCTGGGTTGCTCGGGCGACCTCGCGCCCTTGTCGGCATGCGCGCTCGCGATCATGGGCGAGGGCGAGGTGTTCGACGCGAGTGGCGTGAAGATGTCGGCCGCCGAGGCGCTCGCCAGCGCCGGTCTCACCCCCGTTGAGCTCGCCGAAAAGGAGGGGCTCGCGCTCATCAACGGCACCGACGGGATGCTGGGGATGCTCGTGCTCGCGCTTGCCGACTTGACGGCGCTGACGAAGGTCGCCGACGTCGCCGCGGCTATGAGCGTTGAGGCGCTGCTGGGGACCGATCGGGTCTTCTTGGCGAAGCTGCAGGCGCTTCGGCCGCAGTTGGGGCAGGCGGCAAGTGCGCGCAACATGACGCGGCTGCTTGCCGGAAGCGAAATCGTCGCATCGCACGCGGTCGACGACGTGCGCGTGCAGGACGCCTACTCGCTGCGATGCGCTCCGCAGGTCGCCGGTGCCGTTCGCGATACGCTCACACATGCCGAGACGGTCGCCGGTCGAGAGCTGGCTGCGACGATTGACAACCCGGTGGTGCTCTCCGACGGCAGCGTCGAGAGCAACGGCAACTTCCACGGTGCGCCGGTCGCCTACGTGCTCGACTTTCTCGCGATTGCCGCCGCTGATCTGGCCTCGATCGCCGAGCGCCGCACCGATCGGATGCTGGATACCCATCGCAGCAACGGTTTGCCGCCGTTCCTCGCGCACGACCCCGGAGTCGACTCGGGTCTGATGATCGCGCAGTACACGTCGGCTGGTATCGTGAGCGAGCTTAAGCGGCTTGCGGCACCGGCGAGTGTGGACTCGATTCCCTCCTCGGCAATGCAGGAAGACCACGTGTCGATGGGATGGAGCGCAGGCAGGAAGCTGCGCCGCAGCATCGACGGGCTGTCGCGCGTGCTCGCCATCGAGCTGCTGACGGCGGCCCGCGCGCTGGACTTCCGCGCGCCGCTGATCCCCGCGGCAGGCACCGGCGCTGCGCATGCGGTGATCCGCGAGGTCGTGGAGCCCGCCGGACCCGACCGCTGGCTCGCACCCGAGATCGATTCCGTACACGAGCTGGTGGTGAGCGGCGATCTGCTCGCGGCAGTGGAACGCGCCGTAGGCGACTTGGACTGAGACGCCGGCCAAGTAAGGGTGCGGTAAGGTTCGGGTATGGGCAATTCGCTACCGTTGCTGAGTTCTGCAGCGCACGAGCGAAATGACGGAGGAAGTACTCAAGTGAGTGGCAAGGAGACCGAGAGCACTCATCATGTGACGTTTGAGTCACTCAGGCATGTCGACGCGAGCGGCATGGAATATTGGCTCGCCCGCGAACTCCAACCCGCCCTTGAGTACGATGAGTGGCGCAATTTCAAGCGGGTTATCGACAAAGCGATAATGGCTGCAAATCAGTCTAAAACTCCTGCTCACGATCATTTTGTTGACGTCAACAAATTGATAGAGGCCGGAAGAGGCGCAGAGCGGGTTATCGAGGACTACGAGCTCTCTCGCTACGCGTGCTACCTCATCGTCCAGAATGGCGATGCGACCAAGCCGGTTATCGCAAACGGTCAGACGTACTTCGCAATTCAGACGAGGCGCGCCGAGCTCGCTGATGACTCACAGTTCCGCCAGCTGACTGAGGACCAGAAGCGCCTCTTTCTTCGCAGCGAAGTTCGCGAACACAACAGGCAACTCGTTGAGACCGCGCAGCGGGCCGGTGTGGAATCTCCGCTCGACTTCGCTATCTTCCAAGACCACGGCTACCGCGGATTGTACGGCGGCCTGGGAGCGCGGCAGATCCACCAGCGTAAGGCTCTGGAGAAGAGCGAGGCAATTCTCGATCACATGGGAAGCACCGAACTCGCTGCCAATCTGTTCCGCGCCACGCAGACCGAGGAGAAGATGCGGCGCGAGGGTGTTGTCGGCAAGCCGGCGGCGAACGACACGCACTTCGATGTGGGAAAGCGTGTGCGTGAGGCAATCGCCGATATCGGTGGCACCATGCCAGAGGATCTCCCGAAACCGGACCGCAGCGTCAAGGAGCTTGAGCATGATCAGCAACAGTTGCATGAGACGGATGGCTAGCGGGATGCGCCCGCGATTGACCCCCGAACAGCTGCGAAGGAGCCGACCGTCATGACTGCTGGATCCCGTCCCGTCCGCGCCGCACGCGGCCTCGAACTCTCGGCACTCGGCTGGCAGCAAGAGGCCGCGCTTCGCATGCTGCAGAACAACCTCGACCCCACGGTTGCCGAGAACCCCGACGACCTGGTCGTCTACGGCGGCACCGGCCGCGCGGCGCGCAGTTGGGAGGCGTTCGACGCCCTCTGTCGCACGCTTCGCACGCTCAAAGCCGACGAGACCATGCTCGTGCAGTCGGGCAAGCCGGTTGGCGTCATGCGCACGCACGAGTGGGCGCCGCGTGTGCTGATCGCCAACAGCAACCTCGTCCCAGACTGGGCCAACTGGCCTGAGTTCCGCCGCCTCGAGCATTTGGGCCTAACGATGTACGGCCAGATGACCGCCGGCAGCTGGATCTACATCGGCACGCAGGGCATCGTCCAGGGCACCTACGAGACCTTCGCCGCCATCGCCGAGAAGCGCTTTGGCGGTTCGCTCGCAGGAACACTCACCGTCACCGGCGGGTGCGGCGGAATGGGTGGCGCTCAGCCGCTGGCAGTCACCATGAACGGCGGTGTTGTGCTGATTGTCGACGTCGACCCCGCCCGGCTCGAGCGTCGCGTTCAGGAAGGCTACCTCGATGAGTGGACCGACAATCTGGGCGACGCCATCGAGCGCGTGCTCACAGCCAAGGCCGAGCGCCGGCCGCTGAGCGTCGGGCTCCGGAACAACTGCGCCTACGTCCTGCCTGAGCTGCTGAAACGAGGCGTCGGCGTCGACATCGTCACCGACCAGACCTCGGCGCACGACCCGCTGGCGTATCTGCCATTGGGGATAGCGCTCAACGAGTGGCAGGACTACGCCGACCGCGATCCGGTCGGCTTCACCGACCGCGCCCGCGAGTCGATGGCTCGCCACGTCGAGGCGATGGTCGGCTTCCAAGACGCCGGCGCCGAGGTCTTCGACTACGGCAATTCCATCCGCGCCGAGGCCGAGCTCGGCGGGTACAAGCGGGCTTGGGAGTTTCCCGGCTTTGTGCCGGCCTACATCCGGCCGCTCTTTTGCGAGGGCAAGGGCCCCTTCCGCTGGGTCGCGCTCTCGGGCGATCCCGCCGATATTGCTGCCACCGACAAGGCCGTACTCGAGCTCTTCCCCGACAACGAACCGCTCAGCCGCTGGATCACGCAGGCGCAGGACAAGATCGCATTCCAGGGGTTGCCGGCGCGCATCTGCTGGCTCGGCCAAGGCGAGCGCGACGTGGCTGGCCTGCGCTTCAACGAGATGGTCGCCGACGGCACCATCACAGCGCCCATCGTCATCGGCCGAGACCACCTCGATTGCGGCAGCGTTGCGAGCCCCTACCGCGAGACCGAGGCAATGCTCGATGGCTCCGACGCAATCGCCGACTGGCCGCTCCTCAACGCGCTCGTCAACACCGCGAGCGGCGCGACGTGGGTCAGCATCCATCACGGCGGCGGAGTCGGTATCGGCCGCTCCATCCACGCCGGACAGGTCACCGTCGCCGACGGCACCGCTTTAGCTGCCGAGAAGATCTCGCGCGTCTTAACCAACGACCCCGCGATGGGCGTGATTCGTCACGTCGACGCCGGCTACGGCCGCGCAATCGAGGTCGCCGAGGAGCGCAGTGTGCGCATTCCGATGCGCGAGGGAGACGCGCCCGGCGCTCCTGAGGGCGGTGCCAAGTGACCACCACACTCATTACCAACATCGGCGAGCTGGTTACCTGCGAGGCCACATGCGGCGACGGCTCGCCTCTCGGAATCGTGCGCGATGCCGCTCTCGTGATCGACGATGCCGGCACCATTGCTTGGGTGGGCTCGGCGAGCATCGCTCCCGCAGCCGATGAGCGTGTCGACGTGGGCGGTCGCTGCGTGGTGCCTGGCTTCGTCGACAGCCACACGCATCTGGTATTTGCGGGCGATCGGGCCGCGGAGTTCTCGGCAAGAATGGCGGGCGAGCCCTACACGGGCGGAGGCATTGCGACCACGGTGGCCGCAACTAGGGCCGCGAGCGATGATGAGCTGCGCGCATCTGCGCGCTCCCGACTCGCCCAGATGCATGCTTCGGGGACCACAACGGTCGAAATCAAGAGCGGCTACGGTCTCGACGTCAGCAACGAGGCCCGGATACTCGCTATCGCCGGTGAGCTGACGCCCGAGACCACTTTCCTGGGAGCCCATTCTGTGCCGCCAGAGTTCGCCGGCGACCGAAGTGGCTACCTCGACTTGGTGTGTGGCGACATGCTGTCGGCATGCGCGCCCCACGCGCGGTGGGTTGACGTCTTTTGCGACAGCGGGGCGTTTTCGGCCGAAGAATCCCGCCGAGTGCTTAAGGCAGGCGCGGCGGTTGGGCTGCTGCCACGACTTCACGGCAACCAGCTCGCGCATGGACCCGGCGCGGCGCTTGCGGCCGAACTCGGGGCGGCCAGCGTGGACCACTGCACGTACCTGACCGACGATGATATCGTCACGCTGCGCGATGCCGGGGTTGTGGCCACTCTGCTGCCTGGTGCCGAGTTCTCGACGCGCGCGCCCTATCCGGATGCACGGCGGCTTATTAGAGCTGGCGTAACGATTGCGCTGGCAACCGACTGCAACCCGGGCAGCAGCTACATCACCTCGATGCCCTTCGTGATTGCGCTTGCGGTGCGCGACATGCGGATGAGCCCGGCAGAAGCAACCTATGCCGCGACCGCTGGTGGTGCTGCGGCACTGCGGCGCACCGATATCGGCAGGCTTGCGCCGGGGTGCTCGGCGGACTTGGTGGTTCTTTTCGCACCCTCTCATGCGCACCTGGCATACCGGCCCGGCACGTCGCTGGTCACTCAAACGTGGCGACGCGGGAGCTTGATGTTTTCGGCCGGTGTCGGGCTAGGTCAGCTCGGTAGCGAACAGTAGGATCACGCCCGAGACGGAGGCGCGTTCGCGCTGGGTCCGGTTTTGGCGTCCCCGGCACTCATCGGCGACTTGGGCAGTCCTCCGGTCAGCAAGAAGGCCAACATCACGACTATCGCCACGACGGCAATCGACTTGCGTAGCGCCCAGATTTGCGAGTTTGAGTAGTCGGATAGAATCTGCTGCTGCTGGGCGGCAGGCACCTTGCCATCGAGCAGCTTGCCCGCTGCCTCCACGGTGATGAAGCTCAGGCCCTTGCTCGTGCCCTGAGCGATTGCCGTCTTCACGTCTGTCGGCAGGTCCGCGTTGGCCTGAATGTTCGTGTTAAACGACGTCGCCAAGCTTGCAATGAGAATCGAGCCGACGAGTGCGGTTCCGAGCGAAGCTCCGAGGTTCTGCGCCGTGCCCTGCAACCCGCCGACCTCGCCTCCGCGCGATGGATCGACCGACGAAAGGTTCACATTGCTCAGCTGTGAGGCGAGTAGCCCGAGTCCGGCGCCGAGAAGCCCGAGCGAGAGATAGAACTTGTCTCCAAGCGTGGGCCCAATGGTTCCCTGGAGCAGGAGTTCAGACGCGAGCATCAGCAGCAGCCCGATGCTGACGATGCGTTTTGGCGAGAACCGTCCTGACAGCGCCGAGCCTCCCAATGCGCAGACGAGCAGCGCAATAGACAGTGGCAGCAGCGCAACGCCGGTCTTAAACGCGCTCAATCCCAGGACCGTTTGCAGGTAGAGCGGAATCACGAAGAACGTGCCCATGGTGATGAACTGCTGTGCCATCAGGGTGCTCAGTCCTGAGCGCAGCTGCCGTATCTGGAATAGCCTCATGTCGAGCAGCGGTTCCCCGCCGGCATCGCCAATTCGGTGTTCGAGCTTGACGAACATCGTCAGCAGGAAGCCCCCGATGGCGACCAGCCAGATCACAGGCGACAGGCCGAGCGGCGCTACGGTTACTCCCGAGATCACGGGAACGCCGGCTTTCGGTTCGATCCAACCCCAGTGGCTGCTCTGCAGAATGCCAAACACGACCAGCCCGAGTCCCAGTGCCGAGAGTACGGCGCCGCCCATATCCAGCTTGCCACCGCGCGGCTCGGTGCGCTTGAGGACACGCACGAATGCCAGGATGACCAGCATGATGACAACCTCGGACGCGAACACGATCCGCCAGCTCAGGTAGGTGGTAACCCACCCGCCGATGATCGGACCTGCTGCAGCGGCGGCACCCGCAACCCCGCCCATGATCCCAAATGCCAGCGCACGCATGTGCCCTTGATAGGTTGAGGCGACGAGCGCGGCAATCGCGGGAATAACGAGTACGGCGCCGAGCCCCTCAAGGAAGGACCAGCCAAAGAGCAGCGTCGGGAGGTTGGGGCTCAGCGCGGTGGTCAGTGAGCCGGCACCGTAGATGATGAGGCCCAGCGTGAACGCTCGCCGAGACCCCCACAAGTCGCCCAGTTTGGCGCCTGCCAGCATGAGTGCGGCCATCACCAGCGTGTAGGCGGTGATCGCGGTCTGGATGCCGACGACCGTGGTATTGAGGTCGGCGACCACCTGCGAGATTGACACGTTCATGACCGTTGAGTCCAGCACCATCACGAATTGCGCGGCCGCCAACAGTAAGACGACGCCCCAACCCGCACTCTGCTTCTTCGCCTCTGCCGAGCCACTCATTGGGTTGTCTCCAGTTCTGGGGTCGCACGCAGCAGAATCTTCATGGCGCCTGGTTGCTGGGCAGCCCATACCGCTTCGGTCGCCTGAGTCAGCGGATACGTTGCGCCGATGAGCGACGTCGGATCCACGTCTCCACGCTCAAGCATCCTGAGCGCTGGTGCGAATGGCCCGCAACGGGACCCTACGATCGTGATTTCGTCGACCACAAACGGGGCCAGATCGAGAGCGACCTCTCCTCGGTAGGTTGACTTGAGCACCAGCGTGCCCCGCGGCCGTATCGCTGCGCGAGCGAGGTCAAGGCCGGATGGCGACCCGGTGGCCTCGACAACGATGTCGTAGCGTCGCGCCTCGACGTCGTCTTGCGCGATTGTGTCGATGCGTCGTCTCTTGAGCAGCTCGCGTTGGTGCTCGTGGCGCGCGACTACATGTAGGCGCGTCCCTGTGTTCGCGAGCACCTGAGCGACGAGCTGGCCCAAGCGTCCCGCGCCGATAAGCAATACCCGATCGCTCGGGTGCACGTGTACCTGCTCGAGGATCTCAATCGCCGCAGCCAGCGGCTCGGTAAACACCGCTGCCTCGTCGGTCACTGAGCTCGGCACAGTGCGGAGATTGGCGAGCGGCAGCGTCACGTACTCGGCGTGGGCACCATTGCGGCCCACAATGCCGAGCACCGTGCGCGACTCGCAGTGGGTGGAGCGCCCGTTTCGGCAGGCCTCGCAGGCGCCGCACACGGCGTTGATCTCGCCGACGACGCGGCGACCAATCCACTCCGGGTCAGGTGACTCCACAACCTCGCCGACGAACTCGTGGCCGATAACCCCGGTGAACGGGTAGTAGCCTCGGGCGAGCTCGACGTCGGTGGCACAGATGCCAGACAGCGTGACGCGGATGAGTGCCTCGTCGGCCCCGCTTGGCACGGGCACGTCTCTTACGGAAAGAGCTTGATCTTCGAGCCAAAGCGCCTGCACCTTGTCAGCCGTCCTTTCGTACGCGTGAGCTTTGTGAACGTCTCAGCAAATAGTACCCCGCACGCCCTGGTTCGGTTCAGCGCCTCATCGCGGTTCCGTTCACCGTTTCCTTGGTGCCGTTCACGTCGCTTCGCCCACCGCTGGCGTGGAAGGCTCGGTTTCGACGCTGGCGCTCGGCATAGAGTTCAGCTGTCGGCGTGCCGTACCGGCTTAGCGGCAAGACGGCACACAGTGGAAAATCCCAAGGAGGGATGCACATGTCAGACGCAGCGGCGGTAAAGAAGCCCGCAGTTGAGGTCTCCGAGAAGGGGATCGCCAAGATCATCATGGCCTCATCGGTAGGCACGATGGTCGAGTGGTACGACTTCTACATCTTTGGAAGTTTGGCGACCGTCATCGCCAGCAAGTTCTACCACACGGGGACTCCGACCGGGGACATCATCGCGTGGCTCGCGACGTTCGCTGTCGGCTTCATCGTGCGGCCCTTTGGCGCCATCGTGTTCGGTCGCATGGGCGACCTTATCGGTCGCAAGTACACCTTCATGATCACGATGACCCTGATGGGTATCTGTACGTTTGCCGTCGGATTGCTTCCAACGTTCGACTGGTGGCAAGCAGTGATCGGGTTCGGCGAAATGGCCGGCATCATCCTCATCACCTTGCGCATCTTGCAGGGCCTCGCACTAGGCGGAGAGTACGGCGGCGCGGCAACGTACGTCGCCGAGCACTCTCCGGAGCGCAAGCGCGGCTTCTGGACGAGCTGGATTCAGATCACGGCGACCGCCGGTCTGTTCATGTCGCTCGGAGTCATCCTGGGGACGAACCTCATCCTCCAGGAGATGTACGGCAAGGTGGAGGGTGCAGTGCGGTTCAACGCCTATGGATGGCGCATCCCGTTCCTCCTGTCTATTCTGCTGATCGCGGTCTCTCTCTACATCCGCGTCTCGCTCAAGGAATCCCCACTCTTCGCGGGCCTCAAGAAGTCGGGCGGTTTGTCCAAGAACCCCCTCAAGGAGAGTTTCGGTAACCCGTACAACCTCAAGTTCGTGTTGCTTGCGATGTTCGGCGTCACGATGGGCCAGGGCGTCGTGTGGTACACGGGCCAGTTCTACGCTCTCTTCTACCTGCAGAAGGTCTTCCACGTGGCGCTGGTTCCCTCCAACGTCATCGTTGGCGGTGCGCTCCTGGTCGCTGTTCCGTTCTTCGTGATCTTCGGGGCGCTGTCCGACAAGATCGGCCGCAAGCCGATCATGTTCACCGGCATGGGTCTCGCCATTCTGACGTGGTATCCGCTCTACGGGCTTATGGCCGCGTTCGCGCCTGCTAAGTACGACGTCGCTGCGATTGCAGCTAAGGCCGCCACATCAACCTCACCTGCGGTGGTCGCTGTGGCCGCAAAGGTCGGCGTACCGGTGGTGTTTCAGCAGTTCCTGTTCCCGTATCAGGGCTACAACCCCTGGGTCCTGGGCATCTGCGTGTTCGTCCAGGTCCTCTACGTGACTATGGTGTACGGTCCCGTCGCGGCATTCTTGGTCGAGCTCTTCCCGACCAAGATTCGCTACACCTCGATGTCGCTGCCATACCACATTGGAAACGGCGTATTCGGTGGTCTCGTACCCATCATCGGCCTCGCGCTGCTGACCAGCACTGGCAATAACTACGCCGGTCTGTGGTGGCCGATGGGTGTTGCGATCGTCTGCTTCGTCATCGGTATGATCTGGGTCCCGGAGACCTTCCATATCGATATTCATTCCGGAGAGTCTGCCGCCTATACGGCAGAACATGGCGCCGGCTCTGCGTTGACTCAGGCTGAGCCAGACGAGCTCTAGAGCTTGAGATAGTGCGGGCTGCTCAGTCGCCCTGCATCGCTAGAGAGTGGAATGGCCCGCCTCGGTCGAGAGGCGGGCCATTCCTTTGCTACGGGCACCCGTGTTTCGGAACAAGTGGGGTGCCGCGTGGTCGGTCGTGACTACTTGGTGTCACGCGTTCCAAACATCCCCGCAATTGCCCCGGCGACTTTCGAGGGCCACGATTCCGGCGGTGCAGGGGCGTCGGGGTCATCGGCAACACCGTCGGCGACGTAGCGGATCTTGTCGAGGTCGAGCTCGCGGTCGTCGAGGAGCGAGGGATCAACAACATAGGCGATGCCCACGGGGAGTCTGGTGACGCCCGCTCGGACGCTGGTCTCCTGCCACTGCGTCGCGAGCACGAGATACTTTATCTCGAAGGCCCCGGGTTCGGAGCCGCTGATCCACTGGAAGGGCTTCTGGAGGGCGCCGAGCCAGTAGTCCGGACGATCGGGCCCGGGAATCTGCCGCAGCAGCGTGACCCTGAGCGGAATCTGGTCGGACTTGTCACCGGTCTTGAATGCCACGCTTCGGAGATTGAGTTCCATGCTGTCTCCCAACGGCTAGTGGACGTACCGCGACCCTGAGGGGGCCTCGCACGCGCAACGACTACTTCCTCTTCCACGGAACCGGCCGTACTGGCGCGGCAGTGTGCGTGTCACCCGAGGGGCTCGCGAGCCTTCGCTCGAGCTGGGTGAACGCAGCGATCACCTCAGGTGACTCAAAAGCTCGATTTCGCTTGCCAATAGATACCTGCTTTAGAACCTTGGCTTTCACCAGCTCCTGAACAGCAGCGTTCGCTGCGGTGAAACTCCTGTCTAGGATCCTGGCCGCCTGGTTCACGGTGAGAATCGCTGTCCGTGGCAGTGCCTCGATGAGCAAGTCGACGGATGAGCCTCGACGGACCGGTGCCAATCGCTCTCGCCAATCCGCCTGGATGGCGCCGACGCGGTCCTCGAACAACATCGCATCGTCCACGGAACGAGTGCACGCCTGGGCGAAGAACGAGACCCACCGGTCGACACCTGCGACCGCCTCAGGACTGTCCGGCGGCGCCTCGGAGTGGAAATCGTCGAGTACCCGAATGTAGTCGTCCTTCATGGTCGCGAGCACCAAGGAGACTGGGGGACACCACGACGGTGCGAGACCACGACGCCGAAGCAGCACGTGGATGATGGCCCGGCCCGTTCGTCCATTGCCGTCGACAAACGGGTGGATCGTCTCGAACTGCGCATGGGCGATCGCCGCTTGGGCCACCGCTGGCAGGGATGTGTCGTTGCAGAACGCCGCGAGGTCTTCGAGCAGTGCCGGCACTTCATCCGGCGGCGGGGGGACGAAGGCGGCATCGCACGGGTTGTACGAACTGCCTCCGATCCAACTCTGGCCGACACGCATCTTCCCGGCGTGCTCCCGCAGGTCCGAGGCCTGCAGGACCCTCTCGTGGATCCGGAGGAGCGTCTCGATCGTGACGGTCTGCTCGCAGTCGGCCAGCTCCATCGCGAGGTCCATCGCGTCGATGTTCGCCAGAACCTCTCCGGCGAGGTCGTCTGGCACGCCGCTCGGGTCAAGGTCGCGTGCGGCCTCGGCGCGGAGGAGCTTGTGCGCCGCTATCACCACGCCCTCGATCCTAGAGGATGCCTGTGCTTCGGCTCGGAGCAGGAGTCGTGCGAGCCCGTCGGTCCTGTCCAAGACCACGGCGTTTGAGTGGAGGCTCCGAATGGCGGTCTCGGCCTCCGCGATGTGGGCGGCGCATTCACCGGTGAAGCTGAACTGTCGTCCCATAAGGGGGTCTGGAACGTAGGCTGAATACTCGCGAGTTCGTGTCCGGATCTTGCCGGTGATGCCTTCTTCGTTGGTGACCCATTGCCTCGGTACGATTCGCGGCATGAGCGTCCTCCTCAGAGTCGAGCTTTGCTGCCGACAATGCTATTGAAGTTTATATCCATAACCTGAGATAAGGATAGGGGCTGCCAAAGGTTCGTCGGCCAGCGGTCGTCTCGGCTCCGCGAACGGCAGTCGAGCGGCACCGGGGGCGATTCTGCCCCCCAAAGTGCTACCTGATGGCGAACAGCAGCGACGCGACCGCCACGACCGCCCAGAAGAGCACCCGCGCGTTTGGGTAGCGCTGGGCATTGCGATTCCGGATTTTCGAGCTCGAGATCCAGATGATTGCGAGCATTCCCGAGGCGAGCAGGGACACATCTGAGAGTGGCAAGCGAGTTGAGGTCATTCGACTGACAATCACAATGAGTCCGTACCCCAGCGCGGACCAGAGGTCGTCAAGGGAGAGGAACCGCGATATCCAACTTGGCATTCCCAAACCCCGGATTCTGTGAGCTAACACGCCAGATACTGAGAGCATGAATCTTCCCCATGCTGGGGGAGAGGCGCGGAGTTGTCCACCTCGCCCGCCGGAGCCGCAGATGCCCACGGGGCACCGGCGCACCGGCGGGGGTATTTCTCGGCGGGCGCGTCCTACACGGCCTCATCAAGCGCCGCTGTGAACTGGCTGTTGTAGAGGTCGGCGTAGAAGCCAGCGGCCGCCAAGAGCTCGGAATGTGTGCCCTGCTCGATGATATGACCCTGGTTCATCACCAGGATAGTATCGGCGCCTCGGATGGTTGAGAGACGGTGGGCGATCACGAAGCTGGTGCGCCCCTTC
>Ga0194044_10001391_pt1 | contig 12284 bp, 7 predicted proteins | sample JunL4417m_MetaG_FD_155460 | JGI IMG/M metagenome (GOLD analysis project Ga0194044, IMG submission 155460) | Anoxic zone freshwater microbial communities from boreal shield lake in IISD Experimental Lakes Area, Ontario, Canada - Jun2016-L442-17m | ecosystem: Environmental > Aquatic > Freshwater >...
ACATAATATAGAAGGTGTAATCAACTATGAACTATTCATTCTAACTATTTTGTCGTTGTTGCAAAAGAGCCGCACCCAAACAGAATAGCAAACCATACCAAAATCCCCGTCATCTCTAATTTTTTCATGTCAGTATCCTTATCGTCACAGAGCTTTAAGTTGGAGGTCGTTTCCTTGTCCATTTCAGCCTATTTGGCGATGTCGTCAGATCACCCTGGTTTTCCTTCCTTTTCAATGCACTACGGAAGGCATGTTCGGTATGCAGTCCCCATTGCAAGCCCAACACCCCCTCCGCGCCAACCCGCGTTGCCTCCGGAACGATTCAGTCGTTCGACTCAATTTCCGACTGTCGCGTTCAGTGCTGCATCATGGACACGGATAGCTGGCCGCTAATAATGAGCAGGTGTTTTATCATGGTTCCGCCGATTTCGCATGGTCAGAGCGTTTCCGGAATTCAGGGTTTTCATTCGCAAGGCTAACTGCTTCGTTGGGGCCGTCTATCGTAAAACGGCCCCATGTGTCAAGACAAAAATGAATCGAGTTTGAAATGGGATTTTTTTCACTCATTACCTGCTCCTTTTTACAGCAGGTTACCATCTTATCCTATTGTCCGGAATTTGGGAGCCGCTGTAATCACCGGCCATTCGAGATGCAGAACAACCCGAGATTTTCTTGCATGTCAATAAAACCATGTCAATCAATATATCAATACCCGCACCTTATTTTGTCACTTGACTGAAACTGTGAATACATCTAAAATTAAAACATAATTTTTAATGTAGGAGTTTTTCTCATGTCCGATCAACCTGATTATGATTCCCCTTGGAAAGATATTCTGGAACGCTTTTTCTTCGACTTTGTCAGGTTCTTTTTTCCAGATGTTCACGCCGGTATTGACTGGGACAGAGAATACACTTTTTTGGACAAGGAATTTCAACAGCTTGTCAGGGATTCGGAGACGGGGCGCCGGCTTGCCGATAAACTGGTCAGGGTATACACCCGTGACGGTGAACCCCTCATGGTCCTGACGCATATAGAGGTGCAGGGGACTTATGAACGTGATTTCGCCGAGCGGATATATGTTTACAATTACCGGATTTGTGACAAATTCCGCTTTTCTGTGGTAAGCCTTGCAGTGCTGACGGATGAAAGACCCGGATGGCGTTCCGCTTTTTTTGGCTACAAACGGTGGGGGTTCCGGCTTGAAATGGAATTTCCCGTGGCCAAGCTTCTGGAGTATAATGATGTGGCGTTGCTGGAAAACAATCCCAATCCTTTCGCCATCGTGGTCATGGCGCATTTAAAGGCGTTGGAGACCCATCATGCTCCCCATGAACGGTTTGAGTGGCAATGGCATCTTACCACGGCGCTGTACGAGCGGGGATACAAAAAACAGGATGTACTCCATCTTTTTCAGTTCATCGACTGGATCATGACGCTTCCCGATGAACTGAAAAAAAGTTTCTCACAACAGGTCATTGCTTATGAGGAGGAAAGAAAAATGAAATTTATCAACTGTGTAGAAGAACACTATATGGAAAAAGGTATGCTTGCAGAAGCCAGGGAAATGGTTGCCGAAGTGATTTCCGCAAGGTTTTCTCATATTCCTGAAAAGATCGCGAAAGCAATTTCCACCATCGAAGATCGAAATATTTTGAAAGAACTACTTAAAAAAGCGGTGTTAACCCGTTCACTTGAACAGTTTGAGTCTGATTTTCAAGGCTATGCTAACTTGTCAACGTAAGATCACAACGGTTCAGCACCAGTATCCATCGACTCCCTAGTTAGGGGTTTCCGTTCAGACACTACATATTCACACAGCACACCGGATTCCAATGCCTGAACCGTTTAATGAACTGTCAACCTGGTGTCATGACTTCCCACGATCCTTTGAATTTATATTTATTGAAAAGGAGTTGAAAAATGAAATATCTGTTTCATCAAAAAAAATATTGTGTAATTTTTGTTTGTTGTTTTTGTATCCTGTTGTCCGTGAATGTATTTGCAACAGAAACAGCCCCCTGGCCCATGTTTTTGCACGACTCCTCCCATACCGGCAGAAGTATATCACCAGGTCCCTCAAACGGAGATATTTTCTGGGCTTTTCCCATTACTGCTGAAAATCCATCGTCACCGATTGTCGGACCTGATGATACGGTTTACGTCGGTTCTGAAACGGGTGTATATGCCATTAATCCGTACGGAACACAGCAATGGAAATTCGCTACGGGGCGACAGGTAATTTCCTCCCCTGCAATCGATCCGGATGGTATTGTTTATTTTGGCTGCCTGGATTTTAATCTCTATGCGCTCTATCCTGATGGTTCGGAAAAATGGCGGAAATCCACAGGAGGCGAAATACATTCTTCTCCAATGATCACTTCTGACGGCTTAATCGTGACTGGATCATCCGATGGCTCCGTATATGCTTATTCATCCACTGGAACATTAAAATGGAAATACACTCCTGTTGGTGAATCCGACAGGATTTACGCATCTCCAGCCATAGGACCTGATGGAACTTTATACATTGCCACCAACAAAGGTGTTCTCGCTCTGGATATCAGCGGCGCGACTCCAACCCGAAAATGGTTTCATCTGGTTATAACGTTAGATATAAAATCATCTCCTGCAGTCGGATCGGATGGAAGCATCTATATTGGCACCAGGGACAAAACCCTACTATCTCTCAATTCGAATGGAACCGTAAAATGGATTTCTCCTGGTCTGGGCGACATTCGGTCTTCCCCCATCATCGGACCTGATGGAACTATATATATTGCAGACTCAAACGCTATAAGCGCAGGTGGTTATTTGTACGCCATAGACCCGGCTAATGGCCATCAAAAATGGTCTTATCAGACAGGCAATGTCTATGATCAATCTCCTGCAGTCGACAGCAACGGGGTTGTTTATATAGGCGGTAGCGATAATTTTGTTCACGCCATCGACTCCGCTGGTTCTGAAATCTGGCGTTTTCCAGGTCAGGGAGGTCCTTTTTCATCCATCGCCATAGGAAAAAAACAGAAGCTGTATTTTGTCGCCACAGGTGACGCATATCAGGGCTATTTATTTGCCGTAGGCCCTTCTCCTCCTTTCTGGCCCATGTTCCGATATAACTCGTTTCATACCGGCAAAAGCCCAAACATGGGGCCAACTACCAATAACCTAAAATGGAGCGTTGACACTGGAACTTTCTCTGTAAATCCTGCGAAAAATGAACTCTTTTCTTCACCGGCCATCGACGCATCTGGAACGGTTTATATCGGCGGCAACTCGTTAAAGGCGTATTATCCTGATGGAACATTGAAATGGGAGTTCAATTCTGAAGCCTCTCCATTCATGTCCTCTCCTGCTATCGGCGTTAACGGAATTATTTACGCTGCGGAATTGGTAGGAAGATTGTATGCTCTTGATCCAACAACAGGCCTTGAAATCACGAGATGTGGAATGGTAAGCCACATTTACTCTTCGCCCCTTATCGGTCCAGATGGCATTATTTATATAGGATCAGACGACGGCAACGTACACGCCATCAATCCCGAACCCAAACCCATCATGCCCGAAATCTGGACATCGCAAACCGGAGGGCCTGTGAAATCATCTCCCGCCATCGGTCTGGACGGCAGTATTTATGTTGGTTCAACCGACGGCGTTCTCTACGCATTTAATTCTCCAGACGGCTCTCTGAAATGGAAATATCCGTCATCCGGAGTTAGCACACTTGGCGCCATTAAGTCATCCCCTGCCGTGGACAGATCCGGTAATATTTATTTTGGAACAGCAGATCGTGTGGTGGCACTCAAACCGGATGGTTCGTTCTATTGGGAGTATGTACATGGCACAGCGTTTGACTCATCACCTGCAATCAGCCAAGACGGCTTGGTGATCATTGGCACCATTGGAGGCTATATCAAGGCTTTTGCGAGCGACGGTAATATGATGTGGGCCTATGGATGCGGTGGCGTATTGTCTTCACCCGTAATAGGGGCTGATGGATTGATTTATTTCGGGGACACAACCGGAAAAATTTTTGCGCTCAAGCCTGATGGTACTGAGCAATGGGTTTATGATGCAGGCCCCACCAGCTCATCGTCATCACCGGCTATCGGCCTGTACAAAACTCTCTATATTGGTTCACGCGATACTATTTCAGAAAAATATAAACTTTATGCTTTTGCAACGCCATCGGCTTTTATCAAACTGCCTGCGGCTTCCCGTCAAACTAATTCAGTAAACGCCTATCGCATGATCGGTATTCCCGTTATGCCAACTGATTCCGATACCTTCAATTCTCTTAAAACCTACTGGGAGGGTGTTTATGATCCTTTGTCGTGGCGATTGTTTGCTTATAAGGGCGGAGCATACGCGGAAATTTCAGCATCCGGACAGGATTCCATCAGTTTCGGCAAAGGCTGGTTAATTATTTCAGCCAATGAAAAACAAATAGAAATTCCGGGCGCTATGCTGGCGACAGATTTTTTGACATCTGTTGGAACAGGATATATTCTGCTGGCATGTCCTTTTCAGGATGAAAGTGTAGCATGGACAACTGTCATTAGTGATAATACCCCCCTGCTACTCGGAGCGAACCTGTATTACTGGGATGGTTCAGGTAATTATGCAGTTTCGCCCAACATGGAACCGGGGAAATCTTATTTAGCCTGGGTTGGAAATGCAGGGACACTGCTGATTAAACGCCACTCTACAGCCTCAACACTCGCCAGCATTCGCAACCATTCATCAATGCAAGGCACAGATGCAAGCATTGCCGAATCAATAAGTTGTCAACCACTGCCGCCGTTAGCACCCGTCGCGTTGATTCACATCAGCTCTCCAAATGGAAATGAAAACTGGATAGTGGGTGAACAGTATCAAATCACATGGAATTCTTCGGGAATATCTCCTGAAGGCTTTATCAGCACCGTTGAAATTGCTCTTTCTCATGACGGCGGCAATACTTACGATGTTATAGAAATACGGTATCCCAATTCCGGTTTTTATAACTGGCGGATACCCAATGGAATAACTTCAGACAGATGCCTGATAAAGATAACGTCATCGCTGTATTCCGGAACTTCTGACGTTTCAGACACATTTTTCAGTATTCGATAATGAAACGAAATTACCATTGGGAAATATTTTTGGTTACCATCTCTACAATGGTGATGATCAGCCTGTATTTTCTGGTTGTCCCTTTTCTGGAATTTGTTGAATTAAAAGCATGGGATCTTCATTTTAAACAGCGCGGGGTCATTCAACCTTCCGGAAAGGTAGCGTTTGTCACCATTGATGAAGAAAGCGTCAATAGGGAAGGAAGATGGCCCTGGCCCAGACGAAACATCGCTCTGTTGTTCAAAACGGTGCAGGAGTACGGCGCCAGGGTTATTGGACTGGATATGGGCTTTTTTGAAGAAGATCTCAAATTGCGTCAATATGCCATTTTGGATATAAAAACAAAGCTCCAGAGTGATCCGTCTTTTGCAGCCGGATTGATCAGCGAGCGACTCGATGCTCTTGCAAAAAACGAAGATGACGATGTCATCATGTCCACAACCTTAAAACAATCATCCATTCCCATAGTTCTTGGAAATTTTTTTTATTTCGATAAAGATGCTTTTTATCCTCCTTCTCCGCCGCCGGAAGTTCTTGACAAGGCCAAATTTTCCGCTGTTCGCATCATTCAGAATCCACCTGTTGGATATTTGAATGATGCTGTGGGAATGGAAGCTAATATCCCGATAATCGAACAGGTAGCGCCATATATGGGTAGCTTCAATGTGTTTGCCGACCCGGATGGAACCGTTCGTTGGATGCCTCTTGTAATTCGATATGAAAACCGACTCTTTCCATCTCTGGCGCTGGAAACGTTAAAAGCGGGTTTTCCGGAAAATCCGGTTATCGTATCCATGGATCATCAGGGAATTCAGCGTATTAATTTTGGGGCAGTTTCTATTCCCACCAATAACCGGGGAGATATTCTTGTCAACCATTATGGATCGGGGTATCTGTTTCCGCATTTTTCCGCTGTTCAAATCATGAGGCATGAGGCGCCTGCGGATTGCCTCAAAGATCGCATCATCATTATTGGAATTACCACCGAAGGTCTTCATGATATGCGGCCAACTCCGTTTTTCCCTTCATTCCCAGGCGTTGAACTCCATTGCGCCGTAATCGAAAATATTTTGAATCAACAATTTTTGAATCGTTCGGACCGTATTGCGCCGTTATTCGACATAGTTGCAATCATCAGCGTCAGTGTTATATTTTTACTTTTTTCTTTTGTTTGGCAGGGAATTCTACCGATGACCGTCGTAATGACAATTCTGACGGGAAGTTACATCGGTATAACGCATTTGGCTTTTCTAAGCTTTGGAACCTGGTTAAATCATGTCTATCCTGTATGCAATCTGTTGCTGTGTTATACGGGAATTTCCGCCCGCCGGTTTTTAAGGGAAGAACGGGAAAAACATACGATCCGTCAAACATTTGGCTTATATGTACATCGCTCTGTTGTCGAAGAAATGCTGGAACATCCTGAACGACTTCGTCTGGGCGGTGAAAAGAAAGAACTTTCCGTTCTTTTTTCAGACATCCGGGGCTTTACAAGCCTTTCGGAAAAAATCCCTCCGGAGGAACTTGTTTCCCAGTTGAATGAGTATCTGACGCGCATGACATACATGGTGTTTGAACAGCACGGAACTCTCGATAAATATATTGGCGATGCCATCATGGCCATCTTTGGCGCTCCTCTGGTGCAGGAAGATCACGCTTTAAGAGCCTGCTGCACAGCTCTTGATATGATAAAAACCCTTGATGATCTTCAAAACTCCTGGCGCAAGCAGGGAAAGCCAATCCTTAATATCGGCATAGGCATTAATTCCGGCTGGATGATTGTTGGAAATATGGGATCGGAGCGTAGATTCGATTACACGGTTCTTGGCGATAATGTCAATCTGGCATCAAGACTTGAGGGGTTGACCAAGATGTACGGCGTATCCATTATTGTCAGTGGGACAACTTGGGAGTTGGTAAAACATCAGCTTGTTGGAAGAGAATTGGATGTTGTCCGCGTCAAAGGCAAGCAAAATCCTGTACCCATATATCAGATTATGGGAAGAAACAGTGATTTGGCTATTTTTGATGAACCTCTCGAGATATACCGGAAGGGAATGAAAGATTTTAGAAATCGAAACTGGTCTTACGCTCAGACTTTGTTCAAACATGTTGAAGACTGGTGGCCAAGCGATCCGCCTTCATGTTTGTATCAGCAGCGATGCAGGGATCTATTGGCAAACCCTCCCGAAGAAGAATGGAGTTTCGTCACCATTCTGGATCATAAATAAGATCAGATGAGAGATATTACATATAGTTGCCTTCAAACTATTACTTACTTTGCGGTTAACATCAACAGTGCTGCGCCGGTGACAACAATATTGACCAGAGCCAGAGGTGTTAGAAACTTCCAGCCCATATCCATCAACTGATCGGAGCGCAAGCGCGGCAGGGTTCCCCTGATCCAGATCATCAAGAAAGCAACCACCGCAATTTTAACCAGCAGCCACAAGATTCCGTGGAAAAATGGGCCATGCCAGCCCCCCAGAAAAAATACGGCTGTCAGTGCTCCCAGAGTTACCAAAGTGACATATTCGCCAAGAAAAAACAATCCGAATCTCAGGCCGCTGTATTCCGTGTGGTATCCAGCGATCAATTCGTTTTCAGCTTCCGGCATATCAAAAGGGATGCGTTTGATTTCCGCCATGGCGCTCACAAAAAAAATGGCGAATGAAACCGGCTGCACAAAAATAAACGGATAACTTGTCTGGGCGGCCACAATGTTCACCAGGCTGAAAGAGCCAGCCATCATGACCACCGGAACCAGGGACAGTCCCAGCGACAATTCATAGCTAATCATCTGGGCGATGCCCCGTATAGCGCCCAGAAGGCTGTATTTGGAATTGGATGCCCATCCCCCCAGAGCCACACCGTAAACTCCGAGGGATGAAAGACCGAGAACCGCCAGAAGTCCTACATTCAGATCCGTAATCACGAGCGGTATCCGGTTTCCCCACAGGATAAGGCTGTCTCCAAATGGCACGACAGCAAAAATGAGCATAGCGTTGGCGGCCGCAACTGCCGGTGCATAGCGGAAAATCACGCGATCCGCCCCTCTGGGAATGACATCTTCCTTGGTCATCATTTTAATCAAATCCGCAATTGGCTGCAGTAGCCCGAAAGGGCCGGCCCGGTTTGGGCCGATGCGGATCTGCATTCGGGCCAGAAGCTTTCTCTCGGTCAGCACCAGATAGGCGGCTCCAAGCAGCAGGGCCAGCAGTGCAGCCCCGAGTTTGATGACCAGCAGTATAAACCCCAATATCCAATTAGTTAGCATTTATAAAACCCTTTGCGAAGCGTTTGCGAGTTCAGCATGAATTCGTCAGATGTACGGATTTCATGAATGATGAATAAAAAAACATCCAGCCTTCAGCATTCGTTTTTGCTTTTCATTCATCCTTCATAATTCAGCATTCATCATTCAATAAAACTGCTAGTAATCCAGGCAACTGGCTCAGGACTTATGTTTTTGAAAAAATGCGAAGGTTATCCGGAATCTCCGTGATGTTTTCAATGTGAACATCCATGTTCAGTTCCGGCGCAATCCGGGACCACAGGTCATGAAAAGAGGTGATAGAAGGACGAGATGATAAAATGGCGGCTTCCAGTTCCGAAAATATCCGCCAGGCAGCTTTAGCGCCTGCGCCTGGGATGTCTTTTTGAAACTCCCGCGGCGGATGTTTCCCGCCGGTCAACTGCGACAGGGGCGTGCCACTGGCGTGAACCGGAGTTGCCTGTTGTAACCGGCCTTCCTGATTGATGAAGCTGGCCTGAGTTTCAAAATGCGTCAGCGTAGGAAAGGTTATATATGTTAGAGCGGATGCAGGGACAGATGAATGTATTGTGGCCAGTGTCTGCCCAACAAACTCTATTGTGCGATTCGGAAGATAATCCATCACAACCAGGAGTTCTAATTTTCCTAAGGCGTTTTTTACACGAGCCTGATCAGGAAAATGATATAACAAATCGGTTTCCACAAGAAGCAGCGTTCTGACATCCCCATTTTCAATAGCGCTAAGAAGCTCGGAAAATGGCTCGCTGCCGGCAGACGCAATGGCCGCTCCATAAGCATTGGCACCGGGCAGTACATAAAACAGTCCTGCGCGTTTATTGGCATCTTGAAGCTGAAGCGTCAGATCTGCTGCGGCAGTGATGACAGATAAATTTACGATGTCCGTACCGCATATAATCACCGGCCGCTGACTATTTTGCAGCATTGTTGCCAGAGGCTGAATATTCTCACATAAATGGGATTCTACGGCGTTTTCGGACAAGACAGACCGCATTAGTTCATGAAGCGCTGAATTCAGATTATCTGGCGTTATTGGCCAGTACTCATACTCAAAGGGCAGGGAAACCGGCCTGGGACCAAGGACGGCGACCTTAGCCCCGGTACGATGGGCTTGACGCATGGCCAGCGCCAGCATTGGTGCTTCCTGGATTGGATCAGCGCCCAAAACCAGAATGGCATCTGCATGTTCCACCTCGCGAAGAGAGATGGCCAGATTCGGATCAAGCCTGCCAACTGCAGCAGATACTTTGTCCTGCTGCAACCGATCCATAAAATAGCTGGGACTTCGCCAACTTAGCGCATGCGCCATGAATTTAAGGCCCATAAGGGTTTCAACACTGGATCGGGATGAGGCAGCGCAGGCAATGGCGTTGGGACCTGCGAATTGGTAAATCGTTGAAAGCCGCTTGGCTACGGTACGAATCGCATCTTCGTAAGTCACCGCACTGCCATGTATGAGCGCCTGCCGAGGCCGGTCCGGATGGTTAGCGAAGGCAAACCCGAAGCGGCCGCGGTCGCAGATAAAGTGGCCATTGATGTGTTCATTGTAGCGTGCTTCAACCCGAATCAGCTCCCGATAGCGGGCGTTGACTATTGTATGACATCCCAAAGAACACTGAATACAAAGCGATGGCGCACGCTGAAAATCCCAACGCCGGCCCTTGAATCTTGCTGGTTTGTCCGTCAATACGCCGGTAGGACATAAGTCGATGAGATTTCCGGAAAAAGGATTTTCAAGTTGGCCATCCGAATATCTACCAAAATAAGTGCGGTTGGCGATTCCCATGACTCCAAAGTCGCGGTATCCGCAGAAGTCCTGATAAAAGCGCTTGCAGCGATAACAGTGGATGCAGCGATTCATCTCGTGCTGGACCAGTTCGCCCAGATATTGATCTCGATGGGTTCGTTTTTTTCCCATATATCGGCGCATTGCATGTCCGCCGGATACTGTTTCATCTTGGAGCAAACATTGGCCGCCTTCATCGCATACCGGACAGTCGTGCGGGTGATTCAGCATCAAGAGTTCGATGACGAATCGTCTGAAATCCACAGCCTCGTCGTCGGTGCTGGAAACCACCATGCCGTCCTTTGCTTCCACCATGCAACTCATCTGAAGTCCCCGAATCGGGCCATCCAGAAGCTTCACGGCGCACATCCGGCAGGCTCCGACCGACCCAAGCGCCGGATGATAGCAAAAGCGCGGAATCATGATTCCTGCCTGCTCCGCCGCGTCAATTACCTTGACACCCAGAGCAACCTCGATTTTTCGATCATCAATGATCAGTTTCGGCATGACTGTCCTTCTATACTGCGGCCCGTATGAATTTGTGAAAATTAGGTAGTCCTAAACAGGTAGTGGTAAAATTTCATTAATCAAAGCAATTTGTTATGATAAAATAATCTGTTTAAATAATTAAAAAGTATAATTGCATTGAAAACAGTTAATCTTTATAAAATCAAGGATTGATATCCAAATCTCGTTGGATTTCCAGTGAATGCTTGTAACAGTTTAAATCATTAACTATTTAAAATAACAATTGAATGTTTTATCACTACCTGTTTAGGACTACCAACATTCGTTAGTGCAGCAATGCCATAATTTCCGAATCACTCCTTGCGGATTTAATCGTGTCCATGATTTGTCTGAGCACATTGATGTCCCTAATTTTCTGAATACCGGACATAACGGTATAAATCTTATCCGGAAATTTGAGGCTCATGCCCAGTTCGATCGCCTCCAACAATCCTTCAATTTTACCTTCAACTTTGCCTTCAATTTTGCCTTCGATTTTACCTTCAACTTTGCCTTCATTATGAAGTGTTTCCGCCAGTGTCATAATATAATCACCCTCCCTTCTTGAAAGAGCCTTCTCGACAATTTCCTTGATCTCTTCTGTGGTCACTCCCTCAACTATACTTAACAAATATCGCAATACGGTTTCCAAGCATTGCAGTCCGGTTTGCTGTTGCATTAACTCCTGCATTAACGCCAGAATTTCGGGTAGCTTTGCCATAAGGTTTGGATCAGAACTGTACTTGAACAGCAGCAGCACCACACGAGACATGATCGTGCCTTTGATCTCTTCGTCGGAAAAGCCTCTGAGATCATAAAGTTCGAAACTGAAGTCTGGAATATACCGCGCCAGTTCCTGAACCGGACCAGCCAACAGCGATGTTAAACGGGCCCGCGCCGGCGGCCAGGCCTGTTCACCATGGCAGATCAGCAGTGGAATGACAATGGGTAAAGGGTCTCTGTGGTGCTTCTCTTTTGGCTGTTTTAAAAAGAGTCGCCAAATTTTCACCATGTATTCAAGCAATTGGAGATGCACATATTTATCATACCAGCTTTTGTGTTCAAACAGAACATACACAAAGCCAGGAGCGCCGGCCAGATTTACAGAGTAAAGCATGTCCGAGTAATAGGCCGCCAGTTCCTTTTCCACGAAGGTGTCTTTGCAGATTGCCAGGCTGTTCAAATCCATCAGGTTCAACACATCAACTGGCAGGAAATGCTGCAGGAAGCTGCGGACGTTTTCCAGGTTGCTCCATGTTTTCCGAAAAAGCATGTCATGGGGATTGTTGATAACTATACCATTTTCAGCTTCATCCATTTTTGCATCCGTTTGTGAATTGTGAAGAAATTACAACTCAATTACATGTTTGGCTTTTAAGCCGCTTTGTGATAAAAATGTCGCGGCCTACCATAAACACAGTAAAAATTCATAATCTGGCTGGGTTTTCAGTTTATGCCAACCGGGCATTGGCCACACCTTATGGTGAACCGTCTGTGAAGTATATGGGGTGATTGTAACCAACAGTTGGGGAAATGTAAAGCGGTTATGACCGTGAGTGTATCTTGCATGTCGGAATTTCAAGC
>Ga0194044_10001392_pt1 | contig 12276 bp, 10 predicted proteins | sample JunL4417m_MetaG_FD_155460 | JGI IMG/M metagenome (GOLD analysis project Ga0194044, IMG submission 155460) | Anoxic zone freshwater microbial communities from boreal shield lake in IISD Experimental Lakes Area, Ontario, Canada - Jun2016-L442-17m | ecosystem: Environmental > Aquatic > Freshwater...
ATTATGATACGCTTGACATGTCTGCATCATCGGTGCATACTTGTATGTATGAGAACTACACTGAACATTGATGATGCCTTATTGAATAAAGCGGCCCGGTTGACAGGCGTCAATGAAAAAACCTCGCTCGTTAGACTCGGTCTCCAAGCCTTGATCGCCCAGGAGAGTGCCAAGAGACTTGCAGAACTCGGAGCTTCTGAGAGGGGACTCAGGGCCATTCGAAGACGCCGATCCGGAGACTTGGAGTGATCCTGGTTGACACCTCCGTCTGGGTTGAGCATCTGCGGAAAGGAAGTCCTGCACTCAAGGAACTTCTTCAAAAAGGGTTGGTTCTCGTCCATCCCTTCGTGATCGGCGAACTGGCCTGCGGCAACGTCCAGAACCGTGACGAGATCATGAGGTTGCTGCAATCCTTGTCTCGGGCCAAGCAGGCTGAGAACGAGGAGGTGTGCCACATCCTTGAGCAGGGGAAGCTTTACGGTCGCGGTCTCGGTTGGATAGATGTGCATCTCCTGGCATCTGTTTTGATAACCGGCTGCGGGCTTTGGACTCTTGACCGTCGTCTTCACCGCGTGGCCGGTGAACTGAGTATTTCGTCTCCATGATTGGTGAATGGCGGTCACCGATTTTTTCGGAAACAGCAAATTCGGCTTTCGAAAGAACTCTGCTTTTTCATCTACTTGCACAACCCGACTTCAAAAGCGACCGGAACCAAAATGATAACCAAATAATTCTGTTCAACCAAACGTTGGGAGACTAGTGAGCCATTATCACTAAATTTTTTAAGTATTTTTGAAAAATCATCGACCTTGACAGGTTTATTCATTCTGGGTAGTATGCAGCGTTGTCCTTTTACATGTATTTGTTTTCTTTGTGTGAAAGAGGGTGAAATCTACCATGAACAAATCAGAACTTGTGAACGCACTGGCAAAGCAGACTGAATTACCCGTCGGAAAGTCTGAAGAAATTGTAAATTTGCTCTTTCAAACAATGGGCAGTGCTCTTGCCGGCAATCACCGGATTGAGATCCGGGGATTCGGATCTTTCGAGGTCAGACAATACGGCGGTTATGACGGAAGAAATCCCAAGACAGGTGAAACGATTCCGGTCCCTGGAAAACGACTTCCCTTTTTTAAACCCGGGAAAGAACTCCGTGCCAAGATAGATGAGGAAAAAGATTCAAGTCATAAGTGAACCGTGTCGCAACAGCACATTTATCTTATGTCTTACCCGTCACTACGAGCAGTAGCACGGCTTTTTCTCATACCCTTCCGCCATATCCGGGATAACATTGATGGTCAGAGACGCTCGTCGCCATAAAAGTTTTTTCATTGACAGTGTTGCTTCGTTGAAAGCAAAATGGCCTCAGGTTTTTTTCAATTCATCGAAACGAAACACAAGAGAGATAATTCCTTGGCCGAATTTTTTGTGCTGGACATACGGGACCTTGTCGAAGACTTTAATCATTGAAAGGTTTGAGGCCAGAACATCGGCAGTGAACCCTTTGACTCCCCGTTCCTTGGCAATTTCAATCATATAGTTGAGCAGAAAGGTGGCAATTCCATACCCATGGAATTGCTCATCCACCATGAATGACACATCGGCCAACTCTTTGTCCGGTTGCAGCAGGTAACGTGATTCGGCTATAAACCTAAGATTTTCTCTTGGCCCAACGGTCACGACGATCGATAGCCCTTGTTCTTCTGTTACACTCACATATTCTTGAAGGTTTTCATGAGGCATGCTCTTTCGAGGGTTGAAGTACCTGAAGTAGACCGAACTCTCTGAAAGATGATAAAATAAGTCTCGTATCATTGGTTCATCGGTCAGTTTGATTGCCCTCACATGAGCTATCAGTCCGTTCTTGAAAGCATGGTCTTTTCTGACTCTTGCACGGAGTTCAGGAGAAGCCATGCGGTAGTAGAATTGGTCCGGGTACACGTACCCCATCTCTCGGGCCTTCCGCATAAGATCTTCCCTGTGGTCGGGGTGGGCAATCTCAATGAGTGCCAAAGATCTCTCACGCACAGACTTACCACCCAGGTATGCGATACCGTACTCAGTTATGATATAGTTCGTGTCGCCTCTATTCATCATTGCTGCTGCTCTTGTGCCGAATGACGCAACTATATTGGAACGTCTAATCCCTTCGGAACTGGACGTCAAACACACAATTGATCGGCCGTCTTTTGAAAGACCCGCCCCTCTCATAAAATCATGGTCGCCACCGGAGCCTTCGAACGATGTCCAGGTGGGACTGCCTTGTCTTATCTGTCCTCTCAGGTCTACTTGTAATGCAAGATTAACGGCGATCATCTTGTCATTGGAGCCTATGAACGCGGGATTCAAACAAAAATCCGAAGGATAGAATTCAACAAGGGAATTGTCATGTACGTAATCGTAGGCGCGACGGGTTCCGATGCAACAGGTGGCGAGAGATTTTCCCCTATACAATTTCTTGGTTGAGTTGTCTACCACTCCCGCTTCTATAAGGTCCACCAAGGGGTCGGAGAAGACTTCAGTGTGAAGACCAAGATGACGGTGTTCCGTCATGAAATCCATCAGGCCCCTGGAAATTCCCGCGAAACCAAACTGGAGCACTGACCCATCCTCTATAAGCTCACTGCAATATCGGCTGATGGTTCTCTCGCGATCTCCAAAGGGTTCTTCCGGCAGCTCAGTAAGTTCCTCATCGGCCTCAACAAGATAGTTAATTTTGTCCACGGGGATAAAAGTGTCTCCCAAGGTACGCGGCATGAAACAATTTACCTGGGCTATGACCATCCGAGCCGCTTGAACTGCTGCCATGGAGATATCCACTGAGATTCCCAGACTGAACCGGCCGAACCTGTCCGGCTCAGAGACCTGAACGATGGCCATGTCTATGGGTATCCGGCGTCTCCGAAAGAAATCCGGAATCTGGGAGTGGAAAAGAGGCACGTAATCAGACTCGGACCAGCGTCCCCATCCAGACCTTTTTCTGCCGACGAAAAAAGTCTTGAGGCTGAATCTTCCGGAATCCGACCTTGCCAGCGATTCCGATTCCTTCCCATTCAGAAATTGGATCATTTCAATATCCAATGCCGCTGAAGCCCCAAGGGCCCTAATCATTGTTCTCGGTTCCGAGCAAAAGCTCCCGAGATATATCCTATCCCCATTCTTTACATGTGATGCAGCCTCGTCAGCCGACACCAACTTGGAAGCAAAGCGCTTTTTCCAATGCTCCATTTACGTGGTCACTCCTTTGGCCGATTTCCCTACAATTCTCTAATAGCGAGCTGCGTTCAAACATGTAAATTCGGACAATCACATCAGGACGGTATTTTTTTGACGGCGAAATCACATCAGTTCATCTCAGAGTGTTTATTTATGTCCATGCAGTCAAGGTTTTTCTGCGAAAATGTTGAGACTTTCATACAAGGGTGCAAAGCTTTGGGAATCATCCGGGGGGTTGCCTATTACCCATATCGGCATAAATTTAAGCGTATCAGATTCTCCAGCTTACTGAAGGGCCTGCTGTTCAGGAGGGAATACCATGACAACCGGTTCAGACGGAACACATTTTGCGGCACACGGGTCTTTCATTAATCCAGATGAGAAAGCCAATCGGCTGATTCATGAGAAGAGCCCGTATTTGCTGCAACACGCATACAATCCGGTGGACTGGTTCCCATGGAGTGAGGAAGCATTTGAATCCGCTCGAAAGCGCGACAAGCCTATCTTTCTGTCTATCGGCTATTCGACTTGCCATTGGTGTCACGTTATGGAGCATGAATCTTTCGAGGATGCACATACGGCTGAATTAATGAATGAAACTTTTGTGTCGATAAAGGTCGATAGGGAAGAGCGGCCCGACGTTGATCATGTTTATATGACGGTTTGTCAAATGATGACCGGTGGCGGCGGTTGGCCCCTGAACATAGTTATGACGCCTGAAAAAAAACCGTTTTTTGCCGGAACCTACTTCCCAAGGGAAAGCCGTCACGGAAGGATCGGAATGGTCGATCTGACACGGCGTATAAAAGAATTATGGGCCAACAATAGACACGAGATCTTCCAGTCGGCCAATAAGGTGACGGCGGCGCTGCGACAAATTCCGGACGAATCTCCAGGAGATTCCATCGGTAAAGAAGTCCTGGATGTCGCCTTCCAGCAGCTTGTCAAGCGGTACGACCAGAAAACGGGGGGTTTCAGCCAAGCGCCGAAATTTCCTACTCCTCATAACATTCTGTTTCTTCTGCGATACTGGAATAAAACTCATGAACCCAAAGCGCTTGAAATGGTGGAAAAGACTCTTCAGTCCATGCGTCTTGGAGGAATCTATGACCACCTGGGTTATGGTTTCCACCGCTATTCAACAGACAACGAGTGGCTGGTTCCCCATTTCGAAAAGATGCTTTACGATCAAGCCTTGCTCGCGTTGGCATATACTGAGGCATTTCAGGTCACCGCAAACCCGGATTACAGAGATACTGCGCAAGAAATGTTCACCTATGTCATGCGCGATATGACTTCTCCAGAGGGAGGCTTTTATTCTGCCGAGGACGCAGATAGTGATGGAGTGGAGGGGAAATTCTACGTATGGACCATGGACGAGATTCGAGAGGAACTGGATGCTGAAGAAGCAGACATTGTGAGCAGCGTGTTCAATTTAGAAGCTGGGGGCAATTTCAAAGAAGAGGCGTCCAGCCATAGAATTGGAACTAACATTTTGCACAAAAAAAAGCCGCTTTCTGAAATCGCCGTTGATCTTCAAATGTCTGAGAAGAACCTTAATGACGTGTTGGATCGGGCTAGTACAAGGCTTTTCACCGTCAGGGAAAAACGGGTACACCCGCAAAAAGATGACAAGATTTTAACGGATTGGAATGGCTTGATGATAGCCGCGTTGGCCCGAGGTAGTCAGGCTTTTGACAGGGCCGATTACGCACATGCTGCCCGTAAGGCGGCCGATTTCATCCTTACGACCATGCGTGGGTCCGATGGAAGGCTCCTGCATCGGTTCAGGGATGGTCAGGCCGCATTGCCCGCTCATGTTGACGACTATGCTTTCCTCATAAGTGGTCTTATCGATTTGTACGAAACCATCTTTAACACCCATTACCTGAAGAGTGCCGTGGATCTTAACCAGGAATTCCTTGAACGGTTTTGGGATGACAAAACAGGTGGCTTTTATTTCATTGCCGATGATGGTGAGGAACTTCTGGTTCGCAAGAAAGAGATCTATGACGGAGCAACCCCGTCAGGGAATTCAGTGGCTGCTCTTAATCTTCTCCGATTGAGTAGAATCACTGCAAATCCGGAACTCGAAGTCATGGCTGATCGACTGGTAAGAGCGTTCTCTGGAAATGTCAGACAGTTTCCCTCTGCCTACACCCAGTTGCTATCCGCGGTTGACTTCGCTCTTGGCCCTTCCCACGAAGTCGTGATATCGGCCTTTGCTGGGGCCGAGGACACGTCGGTGATGCTCAGAGCCCTGCGCAAACCGTTCGTCCCAAACAAAGTGGTTGTCTTCAGACCTTCGGGCGAAACCGATCCGGACATTTGCCACATTGCTTCATATACCAGGGATCAACAAGCTGTTGACGGTAGGGCCACCGCGTATATTTGCGTCAATTACAATTGCTCGCTGCCGACAACGTCGCCGAACGAGATGCTGGCATCATTGGGTGTCCGCTCGTTGCTCGCCGGGAAATAATTTTTGAGAAGAGAATTGCTGCGAGTTGGAAGAAGCCGTGAAAAAAATTGGCCAATTGGTTATTATCAACGTCTATCGGCTCAATTCGCTAAGTCGGGAAAGTGATTGATATTACGGCTTAACGGCTGTCCGCAAATCAAAGGTGCCCCCCCGTCGCAGCAATCTCGAAGCAGCGACGCTTGGAGATAGCCGTGCTGACGCGAAGCGAACGAAAGCCTAATAGCTCCCGGAGGTACCTCGTCAATGAGCCACTCGGAATCTCAACTCGATGAACTTTGCATCAACACGCTTCGCATTCTTGCCGCCGACGCTGTGCAGCAAGCCAAATCAGGGCACCCGGGTCTTCCATTGGGTGCTGCGGCCATGGCTTACGCTTTATGGACCCGATTCATGCGATACAATCCCCGAAATCCCTTTTGGCATGACAGGGACAGGTTCATACTATCGGCAGGGCATGGCTCGGCTCTTCTCTACGCCCTTCTTCATCTGACCGGCTACGACATGTCTCTGGATGAAATAAAGCGATTTCGTCAGTGGCAGAGCAAGGCTCCCGGCCATCCGGAATATGATCTTGCCCGAGGCGTGGAGTGCACAACCGGTCCACTGGGACAAGGTTTTGCAATGGGCGTCGGAATGGCCGTGACTGAACGGTTCCTCGCTGCCGGCTTCAACCGGGAAGGGTTTACTCTGGTCGATCATTTCACGTACGCCATCGTTTCTGACGGAGATCTTATGGAAGGGGTGGCTTCCGAGGCTGCGTCGCTTGCGGGTCATTTGGGTCTGGGAAAGCTTATCTACCTTTATGACGACAATCATATCTCCATAGAAGGAGACACCGACATAACCTTCACGGAAGACGTCGGCAAGCGATTTGAAGCCTACGGATGGCACGTGTCCAGGGTTGCAGACGGTAACAACTTGTCGGCCATTGAAAAGGCCATTCATGACGCTCAGAGCGAGAAGGATCAGCCGTCCCTCATCATGATCCGCACACACATTGGCTTTGGGAGCCCCAAGCAGGACAGCGCAAGCGCGCATGGGGAGCCGCTTGGGGAAGACGCCCTCAAGTTAACCAAGGATAGATTTGGGTGGCCTCAGGACTCCAAGTTTTATGTCCCGGATGAAGCGCTCAAACATTTTCGAGAGGCGATTGAAAGAGGACGCAAGCACGAAGACGACTGGTTGACTCTTTTATCAGAATACAAGAGGAGGTTTCCAACAGAGGCGGAAAGTTTTGAGCGTCAACTCGGCGGCGAACTCCCATTGGGTTGGGATGAAGATATTCCAAATTTCGGGTCAATGGACAGTGCTATTGCTACACGTTCCGCTTCAGGAAAGGTTCTTAATGCCATTGCGAGCAAAGTGTCCAGTCTTCTTGGAGGGTCGGCCGACCTGGCGCCTTCTACTAAGACTCTTATTGCCGGGTCTGCCGACCAAGCCTTTTCGACCCCGGTCGGCCGCAACATTCGGTTCGGAGTCAGAGAACACGGTATGGGAGCCATTGTTAATGGAATGGCTCTACATGGAGGAGTGATTCCTTACGCAGCCACCTTCTTCATTTTTTCGGACTACATGCGCCCCGCGTTGCGACTTGCCGCCCTCATGAATCTACACGTCATCTTCGTTTTCACGCATGACAGTCTTGCGGTAGGAGAGGACGGTCCTACGCACCAGCCAATAGAGCAGTTAGCCTCTCTTAGGTGTGTGCCCAACTTCACGGTCATTAGACCCGCCGATGCAAATGAGACTGCGGCGGCGTGGCGAATTGCCGTCAAGCTCCGTAGACCAGTGGCCCTTGTTTTATCCCGTCAAAATGTGCCGATTTTGGACCAAAGCCGTTATGCTTCCGCAGACCAGGTTTCCAAAGGAGCGTACATACTGTCTGAGGCTGAGGGGAAACCGGACATTCTGCTGATAGCTACGGGATCAGAGGTCAAGTTAGCGCTCGAAGCCCAGGAAAAGCTCTCAAGAGACAAGTGCATTCAAGCGAGAGTCATCTCCATGCCAAGCTGGGAACTCTTTAAGGAACAGTCTTCAGCATACCAAAATGAGGTGTTACCCCCAGCGGCAAAGGCCAGATTATCCATAGAAGCCGGGTCGTCTTTAGGATGGGCTCAATGGGTGGGGGACCAGGGGGATTGCATAGCAGTAGATCGTTTCGGCACTTCCGCCCCCGGCTCGGAGGTTCTCAGGAATTACGGTTTCAATGTTGACAATGTTGTGACATGCGCCGTGGCTGTCGTAGAAAGCTCACAAGATAGAGCTGCGAGGTAGTTCGGCATCTGGCGGTATTGAAAATCTCAAAAAAGAGCCCGGTCGCTTGAATGGAGTGGATTGATATACGGACGCGCTTGAGAATATCTGGTGAACGGGATGCATCGTTGATGCGTTGGCTTACTTTCGTCCTACACGGACTATCGGGTGGCCCTTTTTTATGGTCACGTCCATCACGTTGGTTTCCCCGGGGTTAATCTTGACACCGGTAATGGTTCTTTTGGAAGGGCTAAGGCCTTCTACCACAGGTAGGACAACCGTGTAAGCGCCGGGGGCGAGTGCAACCTCTTGAAAGGGGCTTATGCTTGTCACCGCTTTATCACCTTTCACCTCGACTTTTTCCATTGCCTTGGCTTTGAGCATTTTAGCGTAGCGTGAAACGGCCTGGTCGATGTCGGCAGGCTTGTCCACCTCCAGCATGAGTCCATTGGTCTTGCCGGCCAGTGATGAATATCCACGATGACGCTTCTTGCTCATTCCCAATGCAAGGACGTCAACGGAGATTTTTTCCTTGCTTTCATGAGCATACACGGCTTTTAGGACAGAGGCATAACCACACTTGGAAGCTCCGTTGGTCACGATCAAAATCCGTGGGGTGAGATTCCCAAGCCCCTTGAAATCATTTTTTGCAGAGTAGGCTGCCGCCGCACACGGATCCGTTTGCCCACCTGGATGGGCCTTCTCCAGCACCTCCCTCAGTTGTTTAAAGGGTGAACTGCTCCATTCGAAGAGCATGTGGTTGAGACAACGGGCTTTTTTATCAGTATCGCCGGATTTCCCACAGAAGAAATCTCTTACAACCAATCTCGAATTTGGAGTCAGGGAGCCCGGCAGTTTTGCGACAAAGTCCACAGCCGATGTGAGACGATTCGGATTCCACATCTTTGTTTGTCTGGCCATGCTTTCAGAGTCATCCAGAATTACAGCGAGTCCCCACGTGACCGAGGAACCGGAATAATTATGAATCTTAACCAGGAGAGACCCTGGCAGACGAAACTGCTCAGATCGAGTAGTTTCGTTCCAATCCGGAGTTTCCTTTCTAACAGGAGGTTTGACCACACTCTCTTTCGTCGGACTTGACTCTGCCGTCTTGTCAGGGCGTGTTTCTTGGGGAGCAAATTGCTCGGAACCGGACGACACAAGGGGTATTTTTGTCTTGTTCTTATCTTCCGTTGGGGAAGGCAGTCCAGAGGGAATGACGGAAGTTTCCACCGGTCTGGGAGCAATCAAGGGTTGCGCCGGTGAGACTGGTGTATTCCGCTGCTGATCCCGTGGAACAATCTCTCGAGAACGCGGCTGCTCTGCTTGCGCCTGCGTCGGCCCGTCTGTCGGCGCAGAGAACGTCTTGTCCTGGGATCCCGTCGGGGAGAGCGGTTCAACGACTACCTGAGGCCCCACGCCGGAATCGTCGGCGGGAATCTTGCCCACCCCTGCAAGAAGGTTTCCCCCGGAAAGAACATTGTCGTCGGGAAGTCTTGTGAAGACTGGAGTAAGGTTGTCTCCAAAATTTGGGAAACCGGCCGAGCGGAAAATTGATTCGAGAAAGCCTAACTTGTAAGCTCCAACCACCGCACACGCTACGATTGCGACGGCCAGCAAAATCTTTGCGGGATTGGAGATGCGACCCTTCGGAGAGGCTTCGGGGCCGGCATCATGGCCCTCATTGGAGGGCCTTCGGTCTGTCGAATTCTTTTTTGTCATGAGCGACCCCTCTTGGGAGTCCGGGGGGGGCAATAAGCCGAATCCTGTTCCCGGAAAACCGGGCGGTGATCATTCATCTAGGGCGACGGTTACCCGCCGCCTCAAGCGACCTACCCGGAAGCTTCGGACGGGCCGTCCTCAAGCGCTTCCCTATTCGGTCTTGCTCCGGATGGGGTTTACCTGGCTTCCCGTGTTACCACGAGAACCGGTGAGCTCTTACCTCACCCTTTCACCCTTACCTCCGCGAGTACGGAGGCGGTCTACTTTCTGTGGCACTTTCCTTGGGGTTACCCCCACCGGGCGTTACCCGGCATCCTGCCCTGCGGAGTTCGGACTTTCCTCCCGCGCTCATCGCGCCGGCGATCACCTCGCCCCCCCAGACAAGTCGCGTTATATGACAGGCAACAAAAAAAAGCAAGACTTGATCAGGTGCTTTGAATATCCTTGAAATACAAGTGAATTTATTGTACTATACCGATAGTATGTGGGATCTACACAAACGGAATGCGGTTATGAACAAACAGAGAAGTATCCGTGTCCTTGTTTTACTGGTTGCTTCATTCTGGTCAGGATTTGATGTCAAAGCCAGTCTGTCAGAAGGGTTGGACCAAAGGCTGAGAACCCATAACTTCAACGTATACTCTGTGCCGTCTCCGGCTAATGACATGATTCTTCATGATATGAAAGGCCGGCCTGTAAGTCTTTCCGCGTCCAAAGGGAAAGTAGTTTTATTGAACTTCTGGAGAATTGATTGCCCTCCCTGCTCGATAGAAAAACCAATTCTGGAGCGAGTTTTCAGAAAGCATTTCGGAAGAGGTCTTGAAATTGTCGCGGTGAATTTGTTTGACCCAGTTGAAAGACAGTTTTCTTATGTTCAGAGCAATGGTTTCAGCTATACTTTTGCCTGTGACCCGAGAAACAATTTCTGCATTCGGCAAGATGCCGTCGGTTCGAAAATCCCGTCCAGTTTTGTCATAAATTCGAACTCGGAGGCCATATATGAGATTCCCGGGGTTCCAACCACTTATGTCATAGATCGACAGGGTCGGGTGGTTGGGAATTGCGTGGGACTGGTTAACTGGGAGGCAAGCCCGTTTGCGGAATTCTTGGAGTCGTTGCTGAGCAAGCCACGGGTCCATGCCGCCGAGACCATGGGATTCTTCGAGACTGTAGCCAGGCAAGGAGGCCCCACGTCAGCGGGACACCCGCCTGATCATGACTCACCCGTCGCCACGAAATTAGCCCAGGCCGGCAGCGGGGCTGCTTCTTCCGAACAGCCGTCCATGAGGCTCCCTTTCCAGGCGCCGGCCTCTCCCGACATACAGCGAGACAAACCTTCGCCTGTCTCACCACCACCTGGAACCGACGGTAATAGGCAGGCGGGGGAACCGACAAAACAGGTTAAGAAGCCAAAAGAGTCAGAAAAAGGATCACAAGCAAGGCAGCTTTCAACCTCTCAGACCAGTGCTTCTGAAGTTCGGTCCGTGTCTCAGGGTGCAAAGAAAAAGGCTGGAGGCGGCTTGCCGTCAGGGTCTCAGGGGACCGTGCCACAGCCTCGCAGTGGAGTGACCTTTTCAGAGCCATACGCGCCACCGTCACTACCAGCGGCGGGTGGGGTGGGAACTGTTGGGTCAAGGACTCTTTTGCCTCTTCCACCTGCGCTTCCATACACACGTCCCCGAGCATCCCAATTATCTACACAGCGCAATGTGCTCCCTGATCAGACTGGGACAGTGTTGTCGAGAATACCTTTATCTGCCGGCCCTTCTTCAGGTAGTGTTCCTGTTCAGGACCGTCAGGGTCAGTCGCCGGGGCTTCCTTCTGCACGACCACTCGGAACGCCCAATCCTATTGATGGCTTTATCCTGGATTCATTTGGTCGTGCCGGCCAATCGCAGCCAGTGTTAATCAGGCCTGAGACGAAAGGCTTGCCCCCCTCATCACTGCTAGGTCAAATGGGACAGGACATTAGGCAGTTAGGCACTGGAATAAGAGAAACTTTTTCAAAGTTGTTGCCCGGACTGTGAGAGGATTTATGACAACAACTCAACCTTGGTAAAGGGATCCAGTCGTACCAGAACACTTTGGTTAAACATAGTTACCGATAGAGAGAGTTGAGTTTCCCTACGTCGTTTGACCACGACCCCCTCGGTTCCCTGAAGAGGCCCACTCACTATCAGCACCCTTTTGCCCGGAGTCAAACCTGCTCTCGCGCTCAAGTCTTTTCCAGTCCGGACAGCCTTATCCACTGACTCAATCTCTCTGACAAATCTTTCCTGATCCTCGACTTTTATTATTCGCACATACCTCTTCGAGTCATAGAGCACGCCGTGCTTTTCCTTGTCCAATGCGATGCACAGATAGCCCCTGAACAAAGGGACTTCCGACATCCTGATCCTCTGGTAGTAACCCACCCTTTCTTTGCGGTTGTAAAGTGGCAAGTAGTAGCCTACTTCACGATTCAGCAGATACGTGGCAACGAGCTTTTCGCAATTAGGCTTGACATGTAAGACCCACCAGGAGCCTAGGTCCTCCTCGAGCGGCCTGTCAAATGGAAACCTTGAAGGGACCGTGTGGTAAATTGACACCAATTCGCACCTCTA
>Ga0194044_10001395_pt1 | contig 12270 bp, 9 predicted proteins | sample JunL4417m_MetaG_FD_155460 | JGI IMG/M metagenome (GOLD analysis project Ga0194044, IMG submission 155460) | Anoxic zone freshwater microbial communities from boreal shield lake in IISD Experimental Lakes Area, Ontario, Canada - Jun2016-L442-17m | ecosystem: Environmental > Aquatic > Freshwater >...
AAAATGGAGTGAGCGGTTACGCTCAGTCTATAGGTAAAAACGGTGTCAAACACAATAGTACAAACCAATGGTCTTTAGTACAGAAAACTATGAGGAGATGAAAATGATCAATCCGGAAAGACTGGCGGAAACATTCAGCAGCCTGGTTCAAATTGACAGCGTATCCAGAAATGAAGCGGCAATTTGTAGTGAACTTCGTAATATTCTCAATGACATGGGTACGGAAACCTTTGTGGATGATGCCGGAAATGCCGTTAGCAGCAACACGGGCAATCTGATTGCGCGGTTCAGAGGTAGCGTGGATGTTCCTGTCATGATGCTAAATGCTCACATGGATACGGTAGAGCCTGGCAATGGTGTGAAACCTGTCTATAAGGACGGTGTGTTTACCAGCGACGGTACGACCATTTTGGGAGCTGATGACAAAAGCGCTGTTGCTATTTTACTGGAGGTACTCACTGTGCTTCAGGAAGACAGCCTGCCGCATGGCCCACTGGAGGTGGTTCTGACGATCTGCGAGGAAATAGGGCTTCAAGGTGCAAAAAATCTGGATATTAGCCAGTTAACTGCAAAATTCGGTTATGCGCTGGATGCGACTGATACCGCTGGAATTGTAACCCGCGCGCCAGGTGCGAATCACCTGAAATTTGTGGTGTATGGAAAAGACGCTCATGCCGGTGCGGCGCCGGAAAAAGGCATCAATGCCATTGTCATAGCCAGCAAAGCCATAGCCGGCTTAACAATTGGCCGTATTGATCATGAAACCACCTGCAATATCGGAGTGATTCAGGGAGGCATGGCGACCAACATCGTTCCCAGCCAGGTGATGATAAACGGCGAGGTCAGAAGCCATGACCCCAAGAAACTGGCGGATTTGACACAGACCATTGTGTCTGCCTTTGAAACCGCTGTTCAGGATTATGTTCCCCAGTCCGCCGAAGCAGGCAGACCCTGGCTTGAGGTAGAAGTTATACCGGATTTTACCCGCACCCACATTCCCGATGATCACCTGGTGGTGATCCTTGCCATGAGTGCCGCCCAAAATCTGGGACGCACACTGATTCCAAAAATCACCGGCGGCGGTGCGGATGCCAATGTCTTTTTTTCAAAGGGAATCATGACCGGCGTTCTGGGAACCGGTATGAGGGATATGCACACGGTGCGGGAGTGGGTTAGTCTGAGTGACATGCTTCTGACAACGGAGCTGGTTCTGGAGATTATCCGGCTTCATGCCCTTTGAGGTTAGAAGCTACCCCCCCCTTTTTTTCTGGAAAACCTTGAAAGACCGGATGACAGAATGACGGAAAAAAACCTGATTATAGAGGATTTGGGGGGGGGTTAACACGCTATTTAGAAAAATAATTTGAAATATATTATTCAAGTACTATTATTTTTGTTATAAATACAACAGGTTACTGTTATCATGCAAATTTTGCACAATAAATCGACAATACTCATTACCTATTGAAAATACAATCAACACCCAAATCCGTTATAGTCAGAATTTATCCTCGCGTGATGACCATGCTTTTCCAGCAAATCACCTTAGTCTATCTGCTTGAGTGATCAATCCAGCTCTTTAAGTTTTGTCGCCCGGATCGTATGCCGCTTATGGGCATCAAGGATGGTTTTTCTCAGCCGGATGGATTTGGGGGTGACTTCAACCAGTTCATCATCCCGGATAAAATGAATGGCGCGCTCAAGCGTCATGGGCTTTACCGGCGAGAGCAGCACATGATCGTCCTTTCCGGAAGCCCGCATATTAGTAAGCTTCTTTTCCTTGCAGGCATTGACATTGATGTCGTTGTCCCGGTTATGTTCGCCGACGATCATGCCTTCATAAACCGGCGTTCCTGCAACCACACACAACTGTCCCCTGGGTTCCAGATTAAACAGGGCGTAAGGCACAGCAACTCCTTGTCTGTCCGAGACAATGGATCCAGTAAACCGGGAGGGAAAATCCCCTCTGTATTCTTCGTATCCTGAAAAATACGAATTCATGATGCCGGTTCCTTTGGTGTCGGTCAAAAATTCATCCCGATATCCGATCAGAGACCTTGAGGGAACGCTGAATTCAATTCGAACCCGGCCCTTGCCGTTGTTGACCAGGTTGATCATCTTCCCTTTCCGGTTGGAGAGCTTTTCCGTTACAATCCCCATAAAACTTTCGATGCAGTCCACAAAAAACCGTTCGATGGGTTCAAGCTGCTTGCCGTCCTTGAATTTGAAGATTACCTTTGGCCTTCCCACACACAGCTCGAAACCTTCCCGGCGCATGGTTTCAATCAGAATGGCCATTTGAAATTCGCCGCGGCCTTTAACGGTAAAAATCTCCTTGTTCTCGGTCTCTTCGACCTTGATCCCCACATTCATCAGGGTTTCCTTGAACAGGCGCTCCCGGATTTTGCTGGACTGCACATATTTGCCTTCCTTGCCGCTGAACGGCGAGTTGTTGATGCCAAATTCCATGGATACGGTAGGCTCATCCACGGTGATGCGTTTCAATGCTTTGGGAAAGCTGCGGTTGCATATCGTATCGCCGATTTTGACATCATCAATACCTGACAGCACGATGATATCTCCTGGCTCGACCTCAGTGGCTTCGCAGAAAGTCAAGCCCTGATAGGTCTGAAGTCGTGTGACCTTAAGCGGATTCTGTTTGGCCTGGTCATCAATGCAGATCAGGCTGTCATTTGATCTGACCCTGCCATTAACGATTTTGCCAATGGCGAGTCTGCCCAGGTAATCCGAATATCCCAGATCCGAAACCAGCATCTGAAAGGGTTCTTCGGGGTCATAAGTTGGGGCGGGGATGTAATCGACAATCATGTCGAAAAGCGGATGGAGATTGGCGCCTTTTTCTTCCAGAGTAGTCTGAGCAACTCCTTCACGGCCGATAGCATACATCAGCGGAAAATCAAGCTGGTCCTCAGCAGCATCCAAATCAATAAATAAATCGTAGATTTCATCCAGAATTTCAGCGGGTCTGGCATCTTTTCGGTCAATCTTATTGACGACCACAACAACCGGAAGGCCAGCTTCGAAGGTTTTTTTCAGTACAAATCGGGTCTGCGGTAATGGTCCTTCGGATGCATCCACCAAAAGCAGGGCACCGTCCGCCATGGACAGGGCGCGCTCCACCTCGCCTCCAAAATCAGCATGGCCCGGTGTGTCGATTATGTTGATTTTAACCCCTTTCCAGATGACCGAGCAGTTCTTGGCGGCGATGGTGATTCCACGCTCCCGCTCCAGATCCATGTTGTCCATGATGCGGTCGTTTACATCCTGGTTTTCGCGAAACAGTCCGCATTGCCGGAACATGGCATCTACCAGGGTGGTTTTTCCATGATCAACATGGGCAATGATGGCAATGTTTCGAATGTGTTCATTTTTCATTACTGATTTCATAACAAATGGGTATTCCTGTTCTTTGTGTGTTGGAAAACTGGTAATTCAGAATTATTCAAAAAACCGCTTATTATAGAACAAGAATTATTAAGTTGCAAATTATAATCCAACATCTGTCGCACGGGGCAAGTAAAAAAGGAGTAGAGCCTGCTTCCAGCAAGCTACTATACTGTCAACGGTCATAATCTTAACTTTTGAACCCCCACCCTGGGGTGATGAAAATCATCAAAAAACTAGTTTAAATTGATCCCTTTTTTATTTTTTATTGTATAAGCGAAAGAAAAAATAGGATCAGTTTTTCACTAAAATATATGGCAAGTTTCATCAACCACGTTGACGGTGAACGGTCAACGGTCCTCTTCAAACTTTTTAATTGCAGATAATATTGGATGTGTGATAATTTTCGCTTGATATAAATATCGTGGGTGTCACAGGGAAAAACGATTTGCATCAAAGGAGGGATAATCCGTGAAAATTTTGGTTATTGGCTCTGGGGGCAGGGAACACGCCCTGGTTTGGAAAATTTCACAAAGTCGGCGCGTCAAAAAAATATTCTGCGCACCGGGAAATGCCGGTATTGCTGATCTGGCTACCTGTGTTCCCATCGAAGCGGTGGAAATTGAAAAGCTGATTCAGTTCGTCAAAACAGAAGCCATCAATTTAACGGTTGTTGGTCCGGAAGCCCCACTTTCTTTGGGTATCGTGGATATCTTTCAGAAAAAAGGGTTTAAAATATTTGGGGCGACACGCAAGGCCGCTGAAATCGAATACAGCAAATCCTTTGCAAAATCCCTGATGAATCAATATGGAATCCCGACAGCCGAAAGCAAGTCCTTTACCCGGCATGAAAAAGCTGAGGCATATATCAGGAAAGCAGATTTTCCCGTTGTTGTAAAGGCCGATGGTCTGGCTGCCGGAAAAGGAGTTTTGATCTGTCAGACCGTGGATGAGGGGCTTGATGCTCTTAAGCTCATCATGCTGGATATGGCTTTTGGCGAAGCCGGGAAAAAGGTGATTGTCGAAGAATTCCTGATCGGCGAAGAAGCCTCATTTTTGGCGTTTACCGATGGTAAAACCGTTCTGGCTCTGCCGTCTTCCCAGGATCATAAAGCGGTTTTCGATAATGATGAAGGCCCGAATACCGGTGGCATGGGCGCCTATTCTCCGGCTCCTGTGGTGGATGAATATCTTCACCGAAGGATCATGGAAGAGGTCATGATACCGACGGTGAATGCCATGGCGACTGAGGGGCGCCCATACAAGGGAGTGCTTTACGCCGGTTTGATGATTGATAACGACAAGATCAAGGTGCTGGAATTCAATGCCCGGTTTGGCGACCCAGAAGCCCAGCCCCTGTTGATCCGTCTGAAAAACGACATTATCGATGTTATGGAAGCAGTTATCGATGGCAGGCTCGACAAATGCAGGCTTGATATTGATGAGCGGGCTTCGGTTTGCGTGGTCATGGCTTCCGGCGGCTATCCTGGTGCTTATGCCAAGGGCATTCCGATTTTTGGACTTGAAGATGTACGAAAGCTGAAGAATGTCATTGTGTTTCACGCAGGAACATCTTTTGCGAACGGAACGACCGGATCTGTAGTGACCAACGGTGGAAGGGTACTCGGCGTTACTGCGCTGGGTGATTCGGTCAAGGAAGCCATTGCAACGGCCTATCATGCCGTTTCCAAAATCACTTGGGAAGGTGTGCAATATCGCAGGGACATCGGACAAAAAGCTCTCAGAAGGCTTGAAACCGCTCCTCTGGTTGGAATCGTCATGGGCAGCGACTCGGATATTGGCGTTATGGAAGAAACTGCTCTCATCCTGAATAAATTTGGCGTACCTTACGAAATGACGGTCGCCTCTGCGCACCGAAGCCCTGCAAGAGCAGCCGAATTTGCCGAATCAGCAATTAAACGCGGCATCAAGGTCATCATTGCGGGCGCCGGTCATGCTGCGCATCTTGCAGGGGTCATGGCGGCTCATACCACGCTTCCGGTCATTGGGGTTCCCATTGACTCCTCATGCCTTTTAGGCTTTGATTCCCTGCTGTCAATGGTTCAGATGCCTCCGGGTATTCCGGTGGCAACCGTCTCCATCGGTAAACCCGGGGCAAAGAACGCTGGTATTCTGGCGGTTCAGATATTAGCCATTTCCGATTCCCGTCTTGGCGAACTTTTGGAATCATACAAGGCAGAGATGGCATCCGGAGTGGAAGAAAAAGCCAAAAAAATTGAATCACGAAGATAAGATTCGTAAGGTATATCCCAGACAGCCTTGTGCAGAAGCCATCCAGGAGGCGGCGCAGATTGTTTGCAGCGGCGGGGTTGTGGTCTTTCCAACGACCAGCCTTTACGGACTGGCGGCGGATGCTTCCAACCCCGTAGCTCTTGAAAAGGTTTTTGCCATCAAGCAGCGGCCGCTTGACAAGCCCATTCTGATTCTGGTTCCGAATCTTCAGGACATCCAAAACATGGTCTGTGATATCACTTTGGCTGCAGAGCGGATCATGACTGCGTTCTGGCCCGGAAAACTCACCCTGGTCTTCAAGGCCGGCAAAGACATTCTCCCCGGCCTGACTGCCGGAACCGGAAAAATCGGCATTCGGCTTCCGGTTTATCCGGTAGCCCGTCTCCTGGTTCGTGCAGCCGGAAGACCCATCACAGCAACCAGCGCCAATATCTCCGGCCAAATCGGTTGTTCACAAATCGCGGACATTGATCCTGCCGTTGCAGCGGCAGTCGATTTGATACTGGATGCCGGGCCACTTCAAGGCGGTGCAGGCTCTACCATCCTGGATGTCAGCGAAGACCCTCCTGTCATTCTGAGAGAAGGTTCAATCCCCCGAAGCAGTATTTTTTCGGTGCTGCAAGACCGGTAACCCCATAAAATGCTCATAATAGACAAAAGAACATAAGCTTGGCTTTTTTTATCCTGTCCATCCTGTCCATTCTGTCCATCCATGTAAATTATTCTTTTTTATATCTTGCCAAGCATCCTTCATTTCCTTGTTGACACTTTAACACCATCACAACCAAAGAGCGTGAACATCCGGTAAATGTCAAAGATCAAGTGATCGAAGAACGTGAATTCAAAAATTCTTTGGCTGGTGGAAACGTCATTCTGGAGTCTATCACCAGATTGCCAAAAAAGGAAATTCAAATAGACCTTCCGTTTCCGGATTTTCTTCTTTTCCGTTATTCCTTCGAAAATCCATACCGGATACGGAGAGCCGTGGAAAGATCACGCAGCAGATCAAGTACACGTTCAGCCAGCACCTCGGTAAGTACGCCGCCCGCTCCGCAGCTTGGAGTAATCAGCGCCCGTCGCCTCAGTAGTTCCCTGTCAAAACCCCTGGCAACAAATTGGTCAATACCTTCTTCAAAGCGCGATAGAAGGGATTCGACCGTTTCTGTTGCAGCAGCATCTTTATCTAGCGTGGGAACGATGCCCCAGCCCAGGCATCCGCCACGCTCGAAGAATCTGACCAACTCCGCCGGATAGAGGGTAATGCCTTGTAAGTGGTCGTAGGCATCAAAGTCGAGAACGTCCAGGTCTGTCTCCATTAACAGCGACCAGTCGGTATTCTCTTCACAGTGGACACCAGCAAGCCCGCCTTTTGCGTGAATGACCGCAGCCACCTCATTGATGTCTCGGATGACATCTTCGCGGCTAACTGAAAGAAACGTCATTTTCCCAAAACCGAGCAGGGATGGCTCATCGATAAATATCATGATGGGCAGGCCAAACGCACTCAAACGCTCCATCTGCCATAAGGCTTTCATTGATACGGTCTTGACGATGACATCGCGAAGCTGTTCATCGTAATAAGCGCAGCGTCCGTTTTGATCCATCAGGTTCGTCCCCAGGGTAAAGGGTCCCGTGACCTGGCCTTTCAGCATCACGGCCGCGCCCGACACCGACGGTTTAGCAAGCTGAGCCATGAATTCGAAAAAGCCGATTGCGTACTGCGAGGAAAGACCAAAGCTGTCGAGGGCTTCGGGCCGATTTTTTGTATTTTGGCCTTCTTCGGTTACAGTTAAATAGCGCTCGTAAAAATCGGTCATAAGCTCTGGAAAGTTCTCTAACAGTGCGGAAAAGGAGATGCGGTCACCATCTTGAACAAGCGCCGGCAGCCCTTCGGTAAACTGCATCATCATATTCTCATGGAAATCACGCTTGGGAAACTGAACCCAGGAAGGAATTTCAGGTGTACTTTTGAGCATCAACCGGGTGGCGCGGGCCACATCGGTATGGGGCAGGCTGCCAATTGTGGTTGCCAGACAGCATGGTTCAAACTTGTGTTTAAATGTCTCTGTATTCATTGGTTAGGTTGTCCTGTCTTGGAAGCTGAAATCGTTATGTTGAGATACGCGGATACAAACAAGTGATTTACTCTCTTTATCACATTTCAATTTTATGGCAACTACGGATTTTCATAATGGACTATTCTCTTTTTTCATCTGCGGGCCTTTCATACCACAAGCGGCATAAAGGACGGAAGCGGACCGCAAAAGGGTGGAAACAGAATACCAAACTCACCTTTCGCTCATTTTTTATCGACCTGATGATTTATTTCATGAAATTGAGTCGAATATGACCTGATCCAGCCAGCGCGACTCACACAAATGTGAAAACAAAGATGTCGCCCGCTTTCTTTGAGCCTGTAGTAGGCAATGACAAGTCAGAGCTGCGTGAGAGTAAGAAGAAACTGAATGATGAATCAGGAATGCTGAATGTAAGAAAACGGATATATCTTGCTTCCCCATTCCGTAACTGATAAGAAATACGAGTGGGTCAGGCCACTCAGTTCCAGTTCCCGAACATTTTTGGATGGGACTGATCAATATCTTATGGCCAGGGACGATTGCAGGCTTCCCAGATGGCAGCCAGTATAACTGAAGAATATATTCTTTAAATATCAATCATTTCGACTGTACATGGATGTCAGGTTGCAGACTGTAGTAAATCCCGATCTTGGGGGACTTTGTCATTACCGATATCGTGTCTTTGGCTTGGCGCTGGACACTGCCTTCAGCCAATCACCCTGCGGTTTTGGGCTCATGATGCTAACCACAAAATCCGGTAGTACCAGGAATGTATCAGGAGTACAATCGACCAATCGCAAAAGGAATGTTTATGAATGTTATCCCAACATCCTTAAAAGAAGTGCTTGTTGTTGAACCCGCAGTGTATGCGGATAAACGCGGCTTTTTCATGGAAACTTATCACCAGGAGCGGTACCGGAAGGCCGGTATTCCGCAATCGTTTATTCAGGACAATCTTTCCTTTTCAGTGAAAGGTACGCTAAGAGGGCTTCACTTTCAGATTAACCAGCCTCAGGCCAAACTGGTCCAGGTCATTTCTGGTGAAATCTTTGATGTGGCGGTTGATATCCGAAAAGGTTCCCCCACATTCGGGCAGTGGACTGGTGTGCATCTGTCCAGCGAAACGAGGCGACAGTTGTTTGTTCCCGAAGGTTTCGCCCACGGTTTCTGCGTACTCAGCGAAACCGCCTTGTTCCTGTATAAGTGTTCAGATTTGTATGCGCAGGCGGATGAAGGCGGTATTCTGTGGTCTGATCCTGCCATCGGTATCGATTGGCCCATAAAAGATCCCATCATTTCAGACAAGGACAACCTTTTTCCCTGTCTTTCGTCACTGCTCCCACACCAACTGCCCAGGAGGTAATCCGATGAATATTTTAATCACCGGAGCCAAAGGACAGCTTGGGACAGAATTGTTGCGCCAAAGTCCGGACAGAGGTTTTTCAGCATTTCCCGTGGATCTGCCAGAGGTGGATATTACCAGCTCAGATCCGGTTAGGGCGGCCATCCATGATACAGGAGCATCCCTGGTGATCAATTGCGCAGCTTATACCCAGGTGGATATGGCCGAGTCGCAGGATATGCTGGCTTATAAAGTCAACAGCCTGGGGCCTGCCATTCTCGCTCATGTATGCTCTGAGGCAAGAATTCCCCTGATTCACATTTCAACCGACTTTGTGTTTGACGGAAGGCAGCGAACGCCTTACCTGGAAACAGACCCGGTTTCGCCAATTAGCGTCTATGGCAAAAGCAAGGCAGCGGGAGATGCCGTGGTGGAAAAAATTCTGAACCGGCACATTATTTTAAGAACTGCCTGGCTATATGCCCTTCATGGCCAGAATTTTGTCCGGACCATCCTGCGACTGGGAGCTGAAAGGGATACAGTGAAGGTGGTTTCAGACCAACTGGGCTGCCCGACCTGTGCAGTTGATCTGGCGGAAACCTTGTTGACTCTTGCGGAAGCCATCCGGACTCAAGGGGAAATCGCCTGGGGAACCTATCACTACTGTGGAAAAGGAGTGATTTCATGGCATGAATTTGCTCAGGCGATTCTGGATATCGCCAAACCCTATATTTCTTTAAAAACCAGCCATGTTGATCCCATCACCACAGATCAATATCCAACACCGGCAAAGCGGCCTACCTATTCTGTTCTGAACTGCGAAAAAATTCAGAATGAGTTCGGGATTTATCCCAAACCCTGGCGGGAAAGTCTTGAAAAAATGATTTGCCAGATGCTGGCCGCTTCTTGAAAAGACATCAAAAAATAGAGCTTCTTGCACCCGCAGGAAGTTTTGAAAAGCTGAAAATCGCCATTCATTACGGGGCCGATGCGGTGTATCTTGCCGGCAAGGATTTCAGTTTAAGAAATTTTGCAGGCATGTCCCTTCCTGAAATTGAAATGGCGATTCGGTTTGCCCATGATCTTGGGAAAAAAGTGTATGTCGCCTGCAACATCTATCCCAGAAATTACGAACTGGATGCCATAAGCGACTATCTATATCAAATTGGTCGGTTGGGGCCTGATGCTGTCATTTTGGCTGATCCAGGAATATTCATGATGGCTCGCCGCATTATTCCCGAAGTTCCCATCCATATCAGCACCCAGGCCAATATAACCAATCTTGCCGGCGCTATATTCTGGAGAGATATGGGCGCCGCCAGAGTCAATTCGGCAAGAGAGATAACCCTTTCCGAGATTTCTGAAATCGTTCAACAATCCCGGATCGAGGTGGAATCTTTTGTTCACGGCGCCTTATGCATCGCCTATTCCGGAAGATGTCTGCTCAGCAGCTTCATGGCAAAACGGGACAGCAACCGTGGGATGTGCAGTCATCCCTGCCGGTGGCAGTATGCGGTTGTCGAAGAGTTGCGGCCCGGAATATTCATGCCGGTTCTGGAAGATGAGCGGGGAACCTACATCTTTAATTCCAGAGACCTCTGCATGATTGAACATATTCCGGAAATGATCCGGGCCGGAATTTGTTCGCTCAAAATCGAAGGCCGGATGAAAGGTATAAACTACCTGGCGACCGTGGTAAAAGTTTATCGCGAAGCCATTGATGCATGGTACGCGAATCCGGAAGATTTTCAGGTCGATGCAACATGGTTGCAAGAGCTGCTACGCATCAGCCACAGGGGATACTGTACTGGATTTTATTTCGGAGACCCGGATCAGACCTCTCCCAATTTTGACAATTACAAGTCGTTCCATGATCATGTTTTCATGGCGGAAATCATTGAGGTGTCTGAAGATGGCGGCATGATCTGTCATATCAGGAACAAGATTCAAAAAGGAGATGCAGTCGAGATTCTGACCCGCAAGGGCGCTGCCCGGGCCGATACGGTTCGTGAGCTTTTCGATTTAAGCGGCGCTCCCCTTGATTTTACTCAGACCGGAACCCATGTCCGGATATTGCTGAACGGCCAATATGATGTCCACGACTTAATCCGGAAAGCCGGTTGACTTCTGACAAGGACTTGGAAGACAGAAAGATGGAACATAACCTCATCCCCCTATCGTTAGATGAAACGTTCAACTTCTCCTGCAATGCAGGCGTCCCTTGTTTCAATGAATGCTGCAAGGATGTGAACCAGTTTTTAACCCCTTATGATGTCTTAAAGCTCAAAAGCCATTTTGGCATGTCTTCTGGAGAATTTCTGGAAAAATATACGACTCAGCATATTGGACCTGAAACCAAGCTTCCCGTGGTTTGCCTGAAAACCGATCCTGCTGATGGCTTTACTTGCCCATTTCTATCTCCGGAGGGCTGCCGGGTTTATGACAGTAGGCCATCCTCCTGCCGCACCTATCCACTGGCAAGAATGCTTTCCAGATCACGGGAAACCGGTCAGAACACGATTCATTACGCACTGCTGATTGAACCCCATTGCCTGGGGCACAGTCAGAATTGTACGCAGACTGTCCGGGAATGGATTGCTTCCCAGAACATTGCCATATACGACGACATGAACGACAGGATGATGGATATCATCAGCCTGAAAAATCGTCTGATTCCAGGTCCTCTGGATATAAAGTCCAGGCATCTGTTTTCCATGGCATGTTATGACCTGGATGCATTCCGTAAACATCTGACTGATCATTTTCAGAAAAATGATTTCGGCCTGAACGACGAATCCTGGAAGCTGCTTCTGGAAGATGACGAAGCGCTATTGAGATTCAGCCTGGACTGGCTCAAACAGGCGATGTTCGGCTCTTTGATTCACCAATGATTTATTAACGCCGCAGGGGGATGACAGGAGGCAGCTCACAGCCTCCAAGTTGTTCCCCTTGTTATCCGTGGCATTGTCATTTATACTATGCAGGCAATTGACCGCAAAAATGGCCGAAAAGAAGTAAGTCTGCCTGTTCGCAGTATAACATCACTTGCAGTATATCCATAAAACACTGGGGTTTTAAGAAAGGAAAGAAGATGAAGACGGAAGATGTGATTCTTTTCAGCGGAGGCGCAAATGGGGCTGAATCTGAATTTGGGATGAATGCCGAACATTTTGGAATTGAAGAAGTGAATTT
>Ga0194044_10001396_pt1 | contig 12266 bp, 10 predicted proteins | sample JunL4417m_MetaG_FD_155460 | JGI IMG/M metagenome (GOLD analysis project Ga0194044, IMG submission 155460) | Anoxic zone freshwater microbial communities from boreal shield lake in IISD Experimental Lakes Area, Ontario, Canada - Jun2016-L442-17m | ecosystem: Environmental > Aquatic > Freshwater...
GTTATTGTAAAACTAAATTTACCCCAACGGGGTTGTGTCAGCAAGAATGACGCAACCCCGTTGGGGTTGGAAATCCATGCGTGAAATCATTCCCAGGGTAGCGACGTTGTCGCAACCCTGGGCTATGAGACGAAATCCCGTTGGGATTCAATAAGAACTGTGAATCCTTGGAAAGTGTAAACCGGAACATGAAGGATGCCGCCGCCTCCATACACGTTTATAAGTCAACCTGACCATTGATGATTTGATTGTATATCTCTTCCTGTTCATCCAGAATTTCACGAAGCACATCAATGGTTGTCATGGGATTCATGATTACACAACGAAAAACAACTATGTCCTGTCCTGGGTATTGATGAACTCTCAGGGTGGTTCGGGATACAAAGCTTTTACCTGCTTCACGCTGCAATTGTTGAACTTTACGAGTAATTGCGTTAAGCTGACAGTTTGTATTAAGCGATTCTTCGGGAGTTCCCTGTTCAAACCGGAATCCACCAAGAGATATATTGGCAGGTGGAAAGAGTCTATAGGTGAGGATGTTTAGTTCAGGCTGCGTGATCATCTCAAAAAGCGGCCTGCCCTGAATTTCCGCCGCGAACTGACGGGCAATTTCAATGCCATGCTCAATCAGCAAGGCATACCCTTGAGTGCCCATGATCTTCAGGGTGCTGTCGAGAATCAGCGAACTTGCTTCACGCGAGCCGGACAGGGATTTTCTTCCCAGATCCACAGACCCCGGTCGGTTGACATATCCGGCATGATATTCGATGGCATCCAGAATCCTGGGATCTTTGAAATACACCATTCCACACGTCATGGGCATATAAAACTGCTTGTGGCCGTCTATGGTCACACTATCCGCTTGTTCGATTCCGGCAAGTAAATGCCGGTATTTTTCAGACATCAGGGTTGGGCCTCCCCAGGCGGCATCCACATGAAAGTGAATGCGGTATTCGGCGCAGATTGCCGCCAGTTGACCCAGAGGGTCAACAGATCCGGTTTCGGTGGTTCCGGCAATTCCCACGATGGCCATAATTCTGGTTTTTTCACTGCCATCACGAAGCTCGACAATCTTTTGTCTCAGGCAATTCATATCTATCCTGTTTTTTTCATCAACCTCAACCGCAATCACATTCCGATTACCAATACCCAGAACTCCGCCGGCTTTTTTAAGGGAATAATGACCCAATCTGGATACCAGTACAACTAGCCGTTCGATTCCATGCGCCTGGTAGGCTGCCGAAAGACCTTCTTTCTCAATCCCCTCAAAACGATCTCTAACAGTCAACAATGAATTGCGGGCAACCCAGAGCGCCGTGATATTGGCCAAAGTCCCATCTTCGATAAAACACCCCAGCGAGGTTTGAGGATTCTGTACATGCTCCTGATAGAACGCCTCGTTTTCCTGGAATATCAGACGGTGAATCTTGGCCAGTACCTGTTTTTCAATAACGGAGACAACTTTTGAAGTTTCCAGCTTGATGACATTCTGATTTAGCGCAGCGACAATCGTTTTGAGGTGAATCATAAAAAATGGAAGGGCTGAAGTCATGTGACCCACAAAATATGGAGAAGCTACATTCACCGCATGGGGGGCGATATCTTCAATCAGGTCGGTAATCACATCCGCCAGCATTTTTTCAGGATGCTTGCCGATTGTTGAACTGGTGAATCGTTCCGACAGTTCCTTCAAACTGTCAAGAGATATTTTGGCCTGGGTAACACCGACATGTCGGGTTAAAAATTCATGAAGTCCGAACAGAATCTGTTCCATGTACTTCAGCAGCGTAAGCCTGGCGGCATCGCTTTCCGGCTGGATAAAGATTCGCATCAGCGCATCCTGGTCAGCCACTAAGTGCGTGGGTTTATGCCTGGAAACCGAGCGCGTTGAAAGATTACAGTTTGTCATAAATCATGGCCTCATAAAACATCAAAGACAATTTGATAATAATCTTATTGATTTTATCATTAAGGGTTATTATAGGAGTCATTTAACGATATGTTTATAAAAGTAATAACCTTATAGCAAGCAATCAGGAGAATTTCATGGAAATCATTAAAACAGGAAAAGAAAACAATGCAATAATTGTCAAGATTGTTGGCAGAATGGATGCCGTAACAGCTCCCGAATTTGAAAAAGCATTAAGCGCATGGATTGATGAGAGTGAAAAATACTTTGTTGTGGACCTAAGTTCTCTGGAGTACATCAGCAGCGCCGGCCTCAGGAGCATTCTGATTATCGCAAAGAAACTGAAAGCCCTTAACGGAAAGATTGTTCTGGCGGCTATGGAGGAATCTGTAAACGAGGTTTTCGAGATTTCAGGGTTTAATTCCATTATTCCAATTCACGACACAGTGCAGGTTGCGGTACGTCATTTTTAACGCTCTTGTAGCCGCCACAAGAGCGTCGGCCAAATCTTCCTCCGTATTTATAATGGGCCAAGTACATAACTCATAACATCCAACTGGAATTTTCGGGGTCTTCCATGTCCAGTATTCAACTGCCAGCCAAAATAGAAAACATGGAGCTACTGGTTCAGTTTATTTCTGACATTGCCAGAAAACTTGGCTTTTCCGGCAAACGCGTCAAAGAAATTGAGTTGGCCACTGAAGAGGCGCTTGTAAACATCATCAATTATGCCTATCCTGATCATTCTGGCGATATTAAAGTTACCTGCTCTCAGGACCCGTCAGATGATCCGTACAAAGATTCTCACAAAGCATTTGTCATTAAAATCGAAGACACTGGCATGGCCTTTGATATCATGTCTTTAAAAGATCCTGATATTTCAACTGGCATTTCTGATCGGGAAGTGGGCGGCCTTGGTGTTTTTCTGATCCGAAAATTGATGGACAAGGTCCTGTACCATCGTAAAAATAAAAAAAACATTCTTGAACTGGTTGTCAATATCCCAGCCAAATGATCCTCAGAAGGCTGACCAAGCAGAAAACAAATGTTGCTTTCCGCGCCAAAATATCTTCTGACCAAAGGATATTTTGGCCGCCCATATAAAAAACTTTTGGGCGGGTTTGCCAGAATATATTTTGGCCGCCCCTACTAAGGATATTATGAGAATTGTAACCCGATCCGATTTCGACAGCGTGGTATGCGCTGTCCTTCTCTATGAAGCTTTGAATATTCATGAGCCGGTCAAGTGGGTTGAGCCCAGTGATGTTCAAAAAGGCCTTGTAGAGATTCGTGAAGGCGATATTATCGCCAATCTTCCATTCGCTCCGGGCTGTTCCCTGTGGTTTGATCACCATTTTTCCAATCAGGGAGAGCAATCCTTTGCAGGCATATTTCGAATAGCGCCTTCTGCTGCAGGAATTATTTTTGACCATTATCGAGACAAGTTTCAACGGGATTATACGGAACTGGTTCAGGCTGCTGATAAAATCGATTCAGCAGATCTGACCCAGGAAGAGGTGCTATACCCTGAACGCCATCCATATATCCTTCTTTCCATGACCATAGGCAGTCGAAGCAACCCCGATGAACCTTACTGGAACCATCTCGTTGATCTTCTAAGAATCCTGCCAATCCATAAAGTCATGGAAGATAAAGCCGTGAGAGCATACTGTGAGGCGGTTATCAATGAAAACATCGCATATCAAACCCATCTGAAAAAACACACCCAATGCCTTGGTCATGTTGCAGTAACAGACTTTCGCGCCTTAAATCCGCCTCCTGCCGGAAACCGGTTTATGGTCTATTCACTTTTTCCGGAATGCTCGGTACAGGTAAAGATTCGCATTGATTCCAATCGACCCGACATGGTCCTGGTAAGCGTAGGCCACAGCATTTTTAACCAGACCTGCAATGTCAATGTTGGCCAGTTACTGGCCATATATGAAGGCGGCGGCCATAAAGCCGCAGGCGCGTGTCGTTTTCACATCTCCAAGGCGGATGAGTACATCCCTCAAATTCTGGATGCCCTCATACAGAATTCAGATTACCATCGCGCATAATGCAGACGCAGACCATGAGACAGCCACTGCCTGATTTATCCACAAATTTTTAACCACACACTGGCTTCGGTCCCTGAAGGCAGTCGATTAATCAGTTCGAGACGACCTTCCATCTGACTGAGCATCTTTCGGGAAATGGAAAGCCCTAATCCGGCGCGACCTTCCCGCGTGGTAAAAAAAGGCAGAATTACTTTGGACTGATTTTCAGCAGGAATACCCGGTCCGTTGTCAATAACCTGTACCACAAGACTGCCGGAATGCGTGAAGGCGGCCAGTTCAATTTCTGGAGATTCAATCGCAGTAACCGCATCTACAGCATTGTCAAACAGGTGCCCAAGAACCTGATAGATGGCGGAAGGGTTGGTCAGAATGCTACAGGGTTCAGACTTAATATACTGCCTGAAACTGATCTGTTTTCCGGCCAGCCTGGCTTTGGCCAGGCCAACACATTCTTTCCAGAAGGAAATCATGGGAATCTCTTTAGTGTCACCAACCACAGCACGAGCGTAAGATCGCATGGCATCAAGGAATCTATGCTGGCGCCCAACCTGTTCCAATGCACGGTGCAAAAACTCCAGTTTGGTTGAATCGTTGAACGCTCCATAATTACTGATTAAAATATCCAGAGTCATATTGAGTGTATTGACCGTGTTTCCAAATTCATGACGCAAAGTGGAAAATATATGCTCCATATCTTCAATCAGGTGAGTAGTATCAGTCATGACAGGCAATTTTACTCTCTTTAAAGCAGTTGTCGAATCTTGTTCAGATATTTGCCAATGACCAGCCGGACATTACCCAGTGTGGATTCCCGATTCACCACAAGCCCAAGGTAATAGGATTTGGCCGCCAGCCGGCAAACCATCCAGACATTGCTTGCCTGAATGATTATTTCTTCAAACTCTCCGGCTCCCTTGATGTCCTTGATGGATTTATCCAATAATCCCATTATCATGGAAGACTTGGCGGCAAATGCATCGGATGAGATTTGAGAGGGGTTGTGTTCGGCGATTACGATACCATCCATATCCATAAGGGCAATCATCATTACGCCGTTCATCTCCGATGTCATATTTTTGAAAAGATCAGCAATCTGCCTTAAAGAATGAACTGCATAATTTTGATTAATGGTTCGGCGATCATCACACTCAGGCAAGCAGGGCCTCAGCACACTCTCCTGGCTTTCCTGGGACATCAAAACTGTTGGACCTGGACATTCAGGAGTGATCCACTCCGGTTCAATAACCTTCTTGCGTTCGATGGGGGGCAAAAGTTCATTGTCTGCATTTAATGAAATAAAATTTTCTTCCTGCATTTCATCAAAAGGGTGGGTTTGCCAGAATATATTTTGGCCGTCCTTACCATCTTGTTCGTGAAGTTTTTCGTCTTTCCGACGTGCAGCTTCCATCAGAATGGCCATCAGCTCGGAGTTAATGCGCTTGGCGATTTTATGAGTAGGAAGGTCTTTGAATGAAAGCCTGACCCGATTCCATAAGACCATCTCAATGGCAGCTTCTTCTCCGACCAGAGCACCGCAGACTGCATCATGCAAACGCCCCTGATTGAAAAAGAATAAGCCCCTTTTTTTTTGGTCGCGAACTTCAAAAAGACATGTTTTTTCTTCCATTTCAATAAGCTGGAGAAAACTTCCCACTGAGATTCCGGTCAGGGTTCCACTCTGAGAACTTCGTTGCAATCCTTCTTCAATGCTTTCAACCAGTTTATTAAAATCAACTGGTTTATCCAAAAAACTGACAATCCCGATGGATTCAAACTGCCCTTCGATTTCCCGAGTCCCATAAGCGCTCATAACTATGGCGGGAATAGAGGGAAAATTTGCATTCATATAGACCAGGAGTTCAAATCCGCCCATCTCCGGCATTCGAATGTCGGTCACCACCAGGTCAATCGGATTGGACTTCAAAATACCAATCGCTGTTTTTCCATCTTCCGCCGTAAAGAGATTAAAGCGATCCTTATAAAGCTCAAAACCAGCCTTTATGCTGAGAAGTAAAGATATTTCATCGTCAACAATCAGAACATTTTTCATGAGTTGTCTTACCAAAAATATAAAACATCTTAAAACGTGTTTGAATTGCAGATATATGTGAACAGACATGGATTTGCACTTTTGAACACCACCCCAACCATCCCCCGCTAGGGAAGTGAGCTAATGGAAAGCGCAGATTATGACCATTCACAGTATATATGAATCCTGATCCGTGTTTTTCTTATGCTTTTTACTGTAATAAATCAATGATGAACATAGCCGTTACATCACCAGCACTGCCAGCAGTCCATAACGAAGCAGTTTGCCGACGAATACCAGCAGCAAAAAAACGCCAAAATGGATGCGGAGCAGTCCGCCTGCCAGGCAAAGCGGATCACCCACAATGGGAAGCCAGGAAAACAACAGGGACCACACCCCAAACTTTGCGTAAAACATTTCAGCGCGTTTCCGTGATAACTCATCAAATCGAAGCAGTTTCCGGCTCGCCCATTCGCTGCCATAAATACCAATTGCATAAGTGGTGCAGGCCCCCAGTGTATTGCCAGTGGTAGCAGAGGCAACAGAAAGTATCGGATTTTGTCCTTTTATAACCATTGTTACCAAAAGCCATTCTGAGCCTATGGGAATAATGGTGGAAGCCAGAAAGCTTAATAAAAACAGGGAAACATAACCATAATGAGATAAAAATGCCATCATTCAAATAGATTCACTGATGCGGTTTAAGTGATATATCGGAAATAAATTCTGTGTCTGCTCACTGCGAACAACTTTCATATAAACGTCTATTGACCCAATTTGCCTTCTACTATAAATTATAATGGTCGATGATTATGAACTCGTCAACAGTGAAAGGCGATAATGTGACACGTTTTTATATTTTTCTCTTAAGAGTCATTCTGGGAGCGGCATTTGCGGTAATCCTTGTTCGTACGTTTTATCCCCAAACCCGGATGATTTATACAGCGGGACTTTGGGGCTTTTTAGTAGGTATGGCATATATGTTTGAATATTTACGAGCAAGGAAATAAAAACGCATTGCCCGGAAAATAATGCTGAAGGAGCAATACACCATTGAAACAGATCATTCTTGGAACAGCCGGACATATTGATCATGGGAAAACCAGCCTGATCAAGGCTCTGACCGGTATAAACACAGACAGATTAAAAGAAGAACAACTCAGGGGCATTACAATTGAACTGGGCTTTGCATCAATGGATCTTCCCAGTGGGCAACACATTGGTATTGTGGATGTTCCAGGACATGAAAAATTCGTCAAAACCATGGTGGCTGGCGCAACTGGCATTGATATGGTTGTCATGGTGATTGCATCAGATGAAGGTATCATGCCTCAGACCCGCGAACATAAGGAAATATGTACGCTCCTTGATATTCGGCACGGGCTGATTGTTCTTACCAAAAGGGATATGGTGGATGAAGAATGGTTGGAACTGGTCACAGAAGATGTTCGATCTTTTACCACGGGGTCCTTTCTGGAAGATTGCCCCATCCTGCCGGTTTCTTCCACGACCGGACAAGGTATTCCTGAACTGATACAGGCTCTTGAAACCCTGAGCGCCTCGATTCCTGAACGTTCATCAACCAATCTGTTCAGGCTTCCGGTGGACCGGGTCTTTACCATGAAGGGATTTGGAACAGTCATTACCGGTACGCTGATATCGGGAATGATTCGCGTGGGTGAACAGATCATGATTTATCCTTCTGGTGTCATCTCCAAAGTCAGGGGAATTCAGGTTCACAATGCCAGTGTGGAACAGGCGGTTTCGGGAATGCGAACCGCCATCAATTTTCAGGGGCTTGAAAAAGCGTCCATTAACCGCGGTGATGTACTTTCCAGTCCGAATGCGCTGACTTCAAGCTTCATGGTGGATGTCGGGCTCCATTATTTAAAAAGCAATAAAAAGCCCATAAAAAATCGAACGCGAATCAGGTTTCACACAGGAACCAGCGAGGTTTTGGGCAACCTGATACTTCTGGATAGTGAAGAGCTTGCTTCTGGCAGCTCCATTGCTGCTCAGCTTCGACTCGATGCCCCGGTTGCGGTGGTGAAAGACGACCGCTTTGTGATCCGAAGCTATTCGCCGGTTCGCACCATAGGAGGTGGTGGCATTTTAAATCCCATTCCTCAAAAACACAAACGATTCAAACCCGAAGTTTTTTCAGGCATTCAGAAACTGGGCGATCTTAGTCCCGAAGAAGTTATCATGTATCATGCTGAAGAGGCCGGCTATCAGGGCATCAGTTTTTCTGATCTTCGAATCATGACCAATATCTCGGATAAAAAACTGGATGGATCCATCCAGCGGCTGCTGTCGGACAAGGTGTTTTTGATGATTGACAGAGAACAACGTGTTTTTATTCATCGCACCTGTTTCGAACAATTATTTTCCGAGGCAGACGTCCTGCTGAATGTTTTCCATAAAATCAACCCGTTGAAGCCTGGAATGCCCAAAGAAGAGTTGAAATCCAGATTGCCGCCCCAGATCAGCCCCAAGCTTTTTACCCTGATGATTCAAAATATGATCAAAGCCGGCCTTATGGTTCAGGAAGAAAACATGGTTCGTCTGTCAACCCACTCGGTTTTACTGGGTCAGGATCAGACGGATGTTCGCAAAAAAATCCTGGATGCCTACCAGCAGAATGGCCTCACACCTCCCTATTTCAAGGAATTCTGTAAAACGCAAAATCTTGATGAAATAAAATCAAAAGAAGTTCTTCATGTTCTGGTTGACGAAGGCTTGATTGTCAGAATAAAAGACGATCTTTATTTTCACCAGGAAGCCATCCTTATGATCAAAAAGAAACTGGTCGAGTTTCTAAACGCCCACGGTGAAATCACAACACCCCAGTTTAAGGATATGACTGGCGCATCCCGAAAATTTGTAATACCGATCATTGAATATTTTGACGCACGAAATGTAACCATTCGGGTAGGAGATATCCGAAAACTCAGGAATGGATAAAAGGAGATAATTATGGAAGCATTTAAAAAATTCGCCACACAGCGGATCGTAGCCGGCTTGCTGTTAACGGTTGCAGTCTTATGGCTTACAGGAACCGTATTGGGACTTCTTGGCAAGTCCGAACCACCCGTTGTTGTTGTCCACCCACCGGAGCAGTCTGCTGCTGTCCAAATTCCTTCTCCCAAGAAGCCCGAAACCTCACACACCCAAGAATCCGGAGAACTCCCCAAAACCGATTCCGCTGAACTGGCCCCCAACCCGTCCCTTTCAAAGGAAGTGTCTCAGCCAGACACCCAGTTGCAAACCGATTCAAGCAAAACGGCTGCTGCACCTGATCCTGAAAAGCCTACCCTTCCCTCGCACGCTGGTGAAAAACCTGCCGTTCCATCACTTGCTGCAATCCCTCACACTCTGGATACATCCAATGTCTTGCCTAAAAAGACCCCCGGTGTAGCATTTGTTACGGCTACCATCAAACCCCTTTCTTACGAATTGAACGATCGATTCTGGGGCTGGCGGCCCAATGATATTTTAAATTTCACTGATAATGTTAATAACTTTCAGCTTGGTGTTCTTGAAGTTACGCGAAGAACCACTGTTATCCTGACTGAACGTCTTTCAAGGACCGGAAGCGTTGAATCCCTGAATAAGAATTTGGAACGCGCTATGGACTGGCTGATGACCAAACCCGAACGATACTGGTTTCCTTCACCCGAAGCCCGCTACCAGGATGCTCTAACTGAACTTGCCGCTTATAAAAACAATCTTGAAAAAGGCGACGCTGTTTTTTATACCCGCTCAGATAACCTGCTGCCGCTTCTTGCTGTGTTTGACAACCTTCTGGGAAGCTGTGATGAGAACCTGATTAAAACAAAGGAATCAAATGGCGAACCGGTCAGTTGGTTCCGGGTAGATGATTATTTCTATTATTCCAAAGGTGTCGCCAGCGCTCTGGAAACCATTCTCGAATCTGTTCTGGAGGACTTCCAGACTACACTTGAAACCCGCCGTGGCACAGAAATTCTTCATAACGCCATTGCATCCTGTAAAAAAGCTTCAGAAATTGATCCCTGGCTTTTTGTTACGGACAGCGATTTCAGCGGAATTCTGGCCAATCATCGGGCCAACATGGCTGCACCCATCAGTCATGCCCGCTTTTATATTGAAGTATTGATCGCTGTTTTATCCACATAACAGGTTGTTTCAGTTCCATCTGAACAGAATAGGCTATACCTCCTGAGAAGCGCAACCCCTTCATCAGCAGGTATAGCCAGAAACGGCAGCGGCTTTCTGATATAGTTTGATCCATTAATTTCAGCTCCTTTTCGCTAGTTGATGCGCTATGGATTTGGGAGCATTATATGGCAGGAGGGCCGTCATCTTCCGCCCTCTTTCAATATTTTTTGGCTTGATGCTGTTCTGTTTGTCGCCTCCGCCGACCAACGCCGCCAGTTCTTCCACAAATTCTTTCATCTCTCCGGCACGACCATTCATTTGCGCAGAAGCTGAGGCGGATTCCTCGGCATTGGCGGCATTTTGCTGAATAACCTTGTCCATCTCAGCCACGGCATTGTTGACTTGTTCAATTCCCATGTATTGTTCACGGGATGCCGCTGCGATCTCACCTACCAACTGCTCGACTTTCGTTGTACTGATCAAAACGCGTACAAACTCACTGTTGGTGCTTTCAACCAATTCAGCTCCTTCGTGAACTGTCTTGGCTGTCGTTTCGATCAAAGTGGATGTGTTCCTGGCAGCCTCGGCGGCACGCTTGGAAAGATTTCTCACTTCATCGGCGACAACGGCGAATCCAGCGCCGGCTTCACCTGCCCTGGCAGCCTCAACTGCAGCATTCAGCGCCAGCAGATTGGTTTGAAAGGCAATCTCATCAATGGTTTTAACGATCTTCTGGGTTTCTTCACTGGCTCTGGATATTTCTTTCATGGAAGCGGTCAGTCGCTCCATGGATTGATTGGCTTGTGCAATGGTCTGTCTGGATTCTGTCATGAGCTTATTGGCCTGCTCGGCATTATCGGCATTCTGTTTTGTCATCGAAGACAGCTCTTCAATTGAAGAGGAAGTCTCCTCGATAGATGCCGCCTGCTCAGATGCCCCTTCCGCCAATTGCTGACTAGCGGAAGATATCTGCATGGAACCTGACGCCACCTGCTCCGAACTTTCAGTTAAACCTTCAATTACAGAGTTAATGGGTTTGGTGATTGATCGAACCAGAATAAAAGACAGAACCCAGAAGAAGATGATACCTGTGAGAACAATGGCTGAAATAAACGCCAACGCAGATCGTTTCTGCCCGGTTATGGATTGGTCCACTTGGTTCAGGAGCGCATTTGCTGCTTCAATGATCTGTTTTCCAGCGTCATTTAGAAGTTTAACCCGTTCATTTTCTTTTTCGTACAGTTTTTGAGATTGTTCTATGAATTCAACAAACTTATTCAGAGATTCCCGGACCGTGGCTGCGGTCTTGATGGAGCTTTCATCTTTTGTGGCATAAGCAATTTGTTCCAGTGCAGTAAGGAGCGCCTGAAGATCTCCAGAAGCAAGCTTCTTATATTCAGCAATAAAGTTCTCATCACCGCTCATCATGAATTGCAGTTGCAGCACCTGCAACTGGATAAACGTGGTTTTACAGTCTCTGACAGTATTAAACATCCCAAGTTCACCGGCGCTGAGGACATCTCCCTCCATTCGCAGCATGGCCTCCTTCTTTTGAAGGTCAGTGATAATAGCCTGCAGAAGCGCTTCGGATATTTGTAGCGGCTTGACCATTTCCACCTTTAAACTGTTTTGTTGGCCGTGAACTTCAACAAGTTCATTAAAAGATTTCTGGTATCGGTCAAACTCGGTACCGATTATGTTAATGTGCGCCAAACCTCCATCAATTTTTTTTTGTTTAAGCGCATTCACATTGATATTTACATCCCGGGTCATTTCGTCAAACTGCTTTTTCAGTTCGGCCGTGTAGAACTGCAAATAGGTTTTCTCCGTTACCCGGGTAACCAGCACTTTCTCAACAATCGTATTGACATCGTTTTTGATCAGGTTGGCTACCTCAGTGCGCGAATAATAGAATACCCCTGTCCCAACAACAGTCAGCACCAGAAAAGTGGCAATTCCCACAAAACCGTATAATTTTTTATTCAGGCTGACGTTGCCCGTGGGCACTGGTTCAGTAGAATGGGATATCATACGGTTGCTGCAACTCGGATCATGAAGATATTCTCCCAAGAGAGTTTTTCTTTGATAATTCCCATTGCAACCGCAGGTACTTTTTTTGTAGTGAAAT
>Ga0194044_10001397_pt1 | contig 12266 bp, 8 predicted proteins | sample JunL4417m_MetaG_FD_155460 | JGI IMG/M metagenome (GOLD analysis project Ga0194044, IMG submission 155460) | Anoxic zone freshwater microbial communities from boreal shield lake in IISD Experimental Lakes Area, Ontario, Canada - Jun2016-L442-17m | ecosystem: Environmental > Aquatic > Freshwater >...
CCCTAAAGGGGGAACCGTACCCACCACCCCCCTGAAGGGGGAGTCTGATCTCTAATAAATTGACAGGACTTTCTATATTCGCAGGGTGCAAAAGTTCCCCCTTTAGGGGGCGGAGGGGGTTCACCCTTTTCTTTTTATCCATTTCTCAAATCGCGAAAGAAATTCTTCCTTACGCCTGGATGCTACCGGAATTTCTTTTCCGTTCTCAAGCACCACATCGCCACCACTGCCTTTTATATATTGTTTGATGTAGGTAAGCTGAACAATATACTTGTCGTGAATGCGGATGAAATTTGTTTCTGGCAATAATTTTTCATATTCCCCCAGCTGCCGGCTCACCATGATCTTTTTATCATTGCTTAAATAGAAATTGGTATAGTTGCCGCTGCTTTCGCAATACATGATATCGGCCAGTTTTACAAATACCAGGCCATTGCTGGTAGACAGCGGTATCTTATCCGGCTCTGCCTGCCGGGTATTTTGTTCAAGCAGGGAAAATAAATTTTTATTGATATTCTTTTCCTCAATGCGTTTTGTAGCTGAGGTAACAGCCGCCATAAGTTTATCGGCATTAATGGGCTTGGTGATATATCCTGTGGCCTGGTGTTCAAAAGCCTCTACCGCATAATGGCTGTAAGCCGTTACAAAAATGGTCTCAAAATTTACAGGCTCCAGTTTTTTAAGCAGGTCGAAACCATTGAGGTGCGGCATTTCCACATCCAGAAAAACAAGCTGGGGCTGCAACTCATCAATCAGCAGCAGGCCGTTCTTTGCATCGGTATCTGTGGCTATTATTTTTACATTTGGACAATACATATCCAGCATCTGTTGCAAGAGGTTCACATTCTTTGCCTCATCATCTATTATGATACAGTTTATCATGGTTTAAGGTCCAGTGGAATTTTTACAATAATAGTTGTTCCAAGCGGATTACCGGCAGCATCTTTTTTATCCACCACATCCTGTTCAATATGATATAATACAGCCCTGCGTTTTGAAATGCTCATTCCCTTACTTTGATATTCAATATGCATCCTGCTTTTGAGTTCAGCCGCTTTTTCTCTTCCAATACCGTCATCATTAATTTCACAAACTAAAAAATTATTTTCTAATCTCGCAGTGATCCTGATCTTCCCTTTTTTATTTTCCAAAAAACGCATGCCATGCCTGATCGCATTTTCCACATAGGGCTGCAGCAGCATCGCAGGTACAAAAACACGGTCGGTATCTATCTCTTCATCCGCAAGTATCTCATAACTGAATTTTTCATCAAAGCGCAGTTTTTCCAGCTGCAGGTAATTATCAAGATATTCAATCTCATCCTTTAAAGAAATGATCGATGCATCTGAATTGTCTATGGTTCGACGCATCAGGTCCGAAAACCTGTCCAGGTAACGGTCTGCCTGCAGGTAATCCTTGTCATAAATAAATCCTTTGATCGAATTCAGACAATTAAACACAAAATGCGGATTGATCTGTGCCTTCAGCGCCTGCATCTCCAGCTCGCTCAGTTTTTTTTCTGTAAGCACTTTTTCAACCGCCTTTTTTTGTTTTTCCCGGCCCGCTTTTTGTAAAAAGAAAATACTCACTATGAACAATGCGATCACCACAATGAACCAGAAGATCCCGCTCTTCCAGAACGGGGTTTCAATATAGATATCGATGCTGGCCGATTGTGTCGAGGGAGTTCCGTCTCTTTTAATGGCACGGATCCGGATATTATAACTGCCCGACAATAACCGCAGTTCAATACTGTTCTTATCAAGCCTTACCCAGCTGGTATTATTGATATTGTATTCAAACAGCGGATAATATCCGGTGAGGTCCACTCCCGAAAAATCAATACTGATATTATTCTTATCATAAGGCAGGGTATAACTGCCAAGCACCAGCGTGTTTTTGCCGTCAACAGATACCCGGGTGATGAAGGTGTTTATATCAGATACAGGTAACCGAAGATTAGCAGGCAAATAACTGATCCCCCCCGAAGTGGCCACATACACAGTATCATTATTGATCACAATATCATTTACCTGCTCACCGATCAGTCCGTCCGGCACACCAAAAAAAGTATTCAGGTAACTGAAGGTTCCTTCTTTGTACTGATACTCAATTCTGTTGAGTCCCTTATTGGTTCCCAGCCAGATCTCACCGGCTTTGTTGCTGTACAGGGATTTGCACACATTACCCGGGATGATATCACCAAGGGCAATGGATCTTATCAGGGAATCATTTTCCAGGATCAGCAGGGAATCAGAAGCAAGGCCTACCCATAGCAGTCCGTCGGATGTGGTATTGATCGTATTCACCCGGTAGCTTAATGCATTGTACCTGCGGCCAAAATAAAATAAGGAATCGGTATCCCATCTGTACAATCCGTCATTGGAGCCGATATACACTTTCTTACGGAGATCGGTCCCAAGCGCCGTGGCTCTTTTGACCACTTTAGCCGTTACCTTTTTGTTCTTAAGGTTATATTTCGAGACCTCGCTATGGCTTCCCAATAATAAAACCGAATCATTCAGAACAATAACCGCTTTTGTAGAGAGGTTTTCCTGCCCTTCAAAACGCTGCAATATCTTCAGCGTTTTTTTCTCCATTAAAAAAGATCCTGTCTGGCAGGCCACATAAATATTATCATTCAGGTTCACGATCTTTCGCACCGTACCATCCATATTTTTCTCTGTGCTCAGCGAAACCCTTTTAATATCATACACGCCGTCGTATACCAGCACTTCTCCGTAATTATTTCCGGTGAAGATCTTTTTGCCGATCACTTCCAGGGCATTAAAATTCTGTGCGATCTGGTCATTAAGTTTTTTATCATTGATGGTATATGAGGATATCCTTTTTTGCTGGATCTTGATCAGGCCCCTGTCGATGGTAGATATCCAGCTGCTGCCGTTCTTGTCTTCCAGTACATTTCGCACGGATATATTATACAGGAGCGGATCCCGAAGATTAAGCGTGGCGGTATCCAGCGGATAGGTAGTACCGCTATACGAGGTTACAGCGAGATTTTTCCCTGCCTTGCAAAAAATCCTTACAATAAAAGGAAATTCTTTCTCCAGTTTCAGCTCGATCGTTCCTTCATTGCTGACCTTGTATTTTTTTATTTTATTCCCTGCACTAATGAAAAGGGTATGATTGAAATACTCACTTGAAAAAATTACGCTGATGAGCGGGAAAGCGCCTGTGATCCTGCCATCAACAAGCAGCCGTATAGAATCATTGCATACCAGCAAATATTTGCCCGGACTGAACTCTACCACCCTTTCCGGTGTACCCGATTTTTTTATATCAAGTAATCCTTTGTAAGCCGTTACTTTCCCCTTCTTATAAATAAAAAAATTCCGCTGGTTATTGCAAAATGCAATGCCGCCATACTCCAATACACTTCCCCTGTTGGTGTTTCCCAGTTCGATCTTCTGTAATTCGGGATCGGTTTCCTCATTTTCAAAGCGGTCTTTTACCGGATTATAATAGGCCGGCGTTTTTCTGAAAGGTGTTACCCATATTGTCTGACTGCTGTCAATAAAAAGGTCGGTGATCTCATTGTCCGACAAGCCCTGTGCCGTAGTATAGGTTTTAAAATTCTTGCCGTCGAATTTGGCAAGACCATTTTCTGTAGCGATCCATAAAAATCCATGGCTATCCAGCACCGTTCTGTACACAGAGTTGGAGGGAAGACCGTCCTTGGTGGAATAAAAAATGGTTTGGGTATTCTGTGAAAATAACTCCCCGCTGCACAGAAGAAAAAGAGAAATGATAATATACTTTGACAGCTTAAGCATAAATAAATATATAGTTTTCCCGCGGATTACCTCACCCCCAACCCCTGTCCGACCTTGTCATCCGGGCGGGCCTCTCCTTAAAGAGAGGGGAGATAGAATGATTTCGTTTCTACCAATCCCTTTTGCCAAAGGCAACCCTTTGCGCCTTTGTGTCTTTGCGGTAAATCTTCTGTTTTAATCTGTACAATCTGTGGCTCCCCTTTACTCTGTGAGCCGGTCCATGCATTCAAAATCCCGCTTAAGCATCTCATCATACTCATCCGCTTTCTTAAATAATTTTTCAAACTGCAGTTTCCCGTTCTCCAGTGTCATATCCAGATCGTACAACACACAACTGAGTACGATATTTTGTCCGTGACAACTGATCACCAGGCCATTCATCTTATAATTTTCTTCCAGCAGGAACTGGTAAAGCGGTTTTATTTTTGCTGCATTCACCGGCATCTGGCATAAAAATGCATCGCCTGCCACAAAATAATTATCCGGGTTGTATGCAATTTTTATTTTTGCACTCCCTTCCTCCACCTCCCAGTTATTGGCACCATTTCGCGCAAGCTTAATATCTTTTCCCAGGCTTTTCAATACAGACTCTATTGTCTTTGCCACACCCGTAAGTTCCGTTTCCTTCTCCGGCATTTCGGGTAATTTAAGTTCGGTACCGCAACTGGGACAATATTTTCCGGAGTCAATATTTTCTGCGGTAACCAGAAAATCGCAGGACGCACACCTTGTACCTGCCTTTCCCCTGCTGGGCTGATATAATTGCAGGGCCGTACGCAGGTAATTCACCGGCAAGGCAAATCCCAGATTATCACCCCCGCGGATGATGAATGAATTTACCCCGATCACTTCTCCTTTGCCATTCACCAGCGGGCCTCCGCTATTACCCGGATTGATGGCCGCATCAATCTGTATGTATTTTAATCCGTCGCGGATCCTGTCTACCTTGCTGATCACCCCCTGCGTGGCCGTATAATTAAGCCCGTATGGATGCCCGATCGCTACGATCTCGTCGCCGTCTTTCATATCCTCGTACCTGCCCAGGTGAATATCTGCCAGTGCCGCTCCTGCCGGAGGCTCCAGAAAAGCCAGGTCGTGCTTTCTATCGGTATACCATACACGACTTAAGGATTTTGAAAATACTTTTCCCTGTATCGTTACTTCGGCAGCATTATCCACCACATGGTTATTGGTAACGATGAGGTCATACTCCTTTACATAAAACCCCGTTCCCGTTCCGCCCTGCGTAGCGATCTGGATGATGGCATCCTGGTATTTTTCGATGATGTCTTGTGTGGGCATTAGGTATATGATTTAAAGGATTTTTTTAACCACAGATAGCCGCAGATTTTTTCCCGGATGACCACAGATAAATTAATAAAAAAATTGTGCTCATCTGTGACACCACTCCGTGTGCTCTGTGGTTAATTCCCTATTTTGATTCAAAATTCAACTTCTCCAGTTCCCCCGTAAAACTTAAATTAAAATTCACCATATTCTCAAATCTCAGGTTATTGATCTTAAAATCCAGGGCAGGATACTTCACACGCCAGCTGTTTTGAATACCATTGATGGCTTCAATAATAGCATCAGTGTTGAACCGGTTCTTTGATCCGTCATAAAATTCACCGGTAAAACCAAGCGAAGTAAAATAATCTGCATAGTTCACCTGCATCAACAGCTGAAACAGGCTGGTTAACGGTCTGGGTAAACTATAAGAATACTGGCAATAAGAAATTCCGTACTCACAGATCTGTTGAGCAATCAGCGGATAATTATTATCGCGGTACCATACCATATTATTATTTGCTGCATAAATAGCATCAGAAATGGTCTTTTGTACCTGCGGGGCCACTATCGCGAATGTACTTTTGTTGCGGAAGAGATTATTAAAAAAATCTTCCCTTGTTCCCAGTTGGATCTTCCGGAACATTTCAATCATTGCCACATTCTTTTCCATCGCAGGCTTATCGTCCTTGGTAAAATATAAAACAGGGATCTTTTCCAGTTCAGCCTGCAGGGTACCTTCGGGGCAAATAAGAAAATCGATCCGGAAAGAAAGGTTAAGCAATAAATAAGATATCCCCCCGCTGAACTTATCTGCATCCAGTGATTCCGCATAATTGATGGTTTCACTGATCCATTTTTGCATGAAGGCAAATTTTGTTTCCTTTTCCGATTCGGGAATGGCAACAATATGATCTGTATCCAGACTTTGCAGTGAAGAAAAATCCTTTACCAGCAGATCGTCCTGCTTATCAGCCTTGGTGGCCAGCTCTTTCAGCGCATAGTAAAGTTTATTGGGATTAGCAGTTTCAATATCAGTGTCGAAACGCATGCAAAGACGCTCTCCATCCAGAGAATAGCGGCTGTAATAAAGTGAAAAATTCTGTTCCAGCAAACGACGCATCACAGGCACCGAAGGTTGTGGCATTTTAGCCAGCGATACTTCAGCGTGCATATGTGCTGCATTACCCGACCCCCGGACAACCTTTGACCCCTGGTATATCTCAAAGCTAAAATCAATGCCATTCCTTTTCAGGATCACATTATTGATCGCATCATCCCGCAGGTAATCAAAAAAAGCATCAATGCTTTCGGCATATTTTTTTTCCTTGTATAAATTATCGGCATCTGCCCACCTGTTTACCTTTTCAGGGGTTTTGTTATTATCGCTGTACCTGCCAAATTGAATGCCCGGGGCCAATTCCGCTGATTTTTTCCCCCACCCGAATAATTTATCAAACATGTGCCCGTGGTTTATTTCCCAAGTAATAGCAATTTACGGAACGTTGGCTTAAAATGTTTAAAAATTGCCCGTACATTTAGGTGGGTAAATTTTATATTTGCCAAATAAAGACATAATTATGAAGTTCATCGTTTCCTCGTCGGCCTTACTTAAGCAACTACAACAGATCAGTGGTGTGATCAATGCCAATACCGTGCTACCCATTCTGGAAGATTTTCTGTTCGAAATCGAAAAGAACAAGCTTACCGTGGTGGCTACCGACCTCGAAACCGTGATGAAGGTTCACCTGGATATTGAGGCCAAAGACAGCGGAAAAGTATGTATCCCTGCAAAGATCCTGCTGGATTCGCTGAAGAATATCTCTGAACAGCCGCTTACTTTCAATATTGACAAGAGTTTTTCTGTTGAGATCACCAGCGATAATGGTAAATACAAGGTAATGGGCGAAAACCCCGATAATTTCCCTAAAGAACCCGCTCCGGATGATGCCAATTCCTTTACGATGTCATCCTCGGCCCTGGTTACTGCCATCAATAAAGCCCTGTTTGCCGTAAGCAACGACGACCTGCGGCCGGCCATGACGGGTGTGTTCTTTGAACTCGATAAAAAAGGGATCACGTTCGTGGCTACCGATGCGCATAGGCTTGTACGTTATACTCGTAAGGATGTAAGTTGTCCGAAAAAAGATTCTTTCATCGTTCCAAAAAAACCGCTCAACCTATTAAAGAATGCTTTGCCTGATAATAATGATGAACTGAGTTTGAGTTATAACAGCAATCATTTGTTCATTGTGCATGGCGGTACTGAACTGGTGTGCCGGTTGATCGATGCCCGGTTCCCCGATTATAAAGTGGTGATCCCTGCGGACAATCCGTATAAGATGACGATCAATAAAAATGATTTTCAAAATGCCCTGCGCCGGGTAAGTGTTTTCAGTAATAAAAGCACCAACCAGGTAGCACTCAATATCAGTGGCAGTGAATTGCAACTGGCGGCACAGGATGTAGACTTCAGCTTTGAAGGAAATGAGCGCATGGCTTGTCAGTATGATGGCGAAGACCTGCAGATCGCTTTCAACGCAAAATTTTTAATTGAGATGTTGGGCGGTGCCGATACCGGCGACATCAATATGGAACTGAGCACACCCACCAAAGCGGGTATCATTAAGCCTACTGAACAAGAGCCTGATGAAGAACTGTTGATGTTGGTGATGCCGCTGATGCTGAATAATTAATTCGATCAAGAATAAAGAAACATGTTAACCGGAGAGTGATCTCCGGTTTTTTTATGCATGCCCTCCGCTTATATATCGTTTAATACGTTTAAGGGTTTAAGTCGTTTAAAGTTCTGTGCCCATCCGTTTTAATCCGCGTCATCCGTGTATCCATCGCCCCTCCATTCATCAATGTGCAAAACCCATCGCTATCTTATTAAACATTTTGATGAACTTACACAGCAAAACTTATCATTATGGCCCTCATCATCATCGGCATCATTGCACTGATCCTTACCGCTACAGTTATTAAGAACAATCCCGCCCTGGCCCATTTCAGAACCATTGGCCGTATCCTGGGCTTCGCCTTTATCGCCATCGGTATCCTGCTGGCCAGCATCATACAGATCAACCCCGGAGAAATTGGCGTAAAAATATTATTCGGAAGTGTGCAGGATGAAGTGTTGGGCAGTGGATTACATATCGTTAACCCTTTGCTGGAAATAAAAAAGATTGATGTAAAGACCCAGAACTATACCATGAGCGGAGTGAATGACGAAGGACAAAAAGCCGGCGACGATGCCATTCGGGTACTCACCAGCGACGGTCTGGAAGTGACCATCGACCTCACCGTATTGTATCGGGTTGTATCTTCCGATGCGCCAAAATTATTAAGGGAAACCGGAAGCGATTTCAGCGATAAGATCGTAAGGCCCATCACCCGCACCAAGATCCGCGACAATGCAGTGTACTATCAGGCGGTTGACCTGTTTGGTTCTAAGCGCGATGAATTTCAACAACGCATTTACAAAAGCATTGAAGATGATTTTAAAAAACGCGGACTCATGCTTGAGCAATTACTCGTTCGCAATATTGCCCTGCCCAGTTCAGTAAAAGCTTCTATCGAATCGAAGATCAATGCCGAGCAGGATGCCAAGAAAATGGAATTCGTGTTGCAGAAAGAAAAACAGGAAGCCGAAAGAAAAAGAGTGGAAGCACAGGGTATCGCCGATTACCAACGCATCATCAATACCGGACTCACCGACCAGCAATTACAATACGAACAGATCAAGGCTATGAAAGAAATAGCCCTGAGCCAAAACTCAAAAGTTATTATAATGGGTAGCAAGGGAAGTACGCCGGTGATCATTGACGGGAAGCAATAAACGGTTAAAACGTTTAAGGGTTTAAGTCGTTTAAGGTTCTGTGCTCATCCGCGTCATCCAGGTATCTGTTGCTTTCAAGTTTCCTCACTACGCTTCAATTTCGAGCGAAGCGAGAAATCTGAATCATTTATATCATATACCCTGTCATTCCGAGCATAGCGAGGAAACTGAATATCGTTTTAAACGTTTAAGGGTTTAAGGTTGGGAAGAGTACGTTTCAATTAATCAGAGCGAAATCCTTGCCAACTGCCCACTGCCTCCTGCCAACTAATTCTACTTCCCAGCAACGTCTCCTGCAAGGGACGTTGCTGAGAAAAAACGTTTAAGACGTTTAAGGTTTAAAGTTTAAGGTTTAAGGTTGGGAAGAGTACGTTTCAATTAATCAGAGCGAAATCCTTGCCAACTGCCAACTGCCTCCTGCCAACTAATTCTACTTCCCAGCAACGTCTCCTGCAAGGGACGTTGCGTCTAGTAATACGCAACGTCCTCGGCCAACGCACAAATCAGAAGAGAGACGTTGCTGAGAAAAAGGAAAGTTGGCAGTTAGCAGTGGGCGGTTGGCTAAGAGCCCGTCATTAATTTGAATGAACTTCCAACCTCCAATATTATAAATTTTTATTATTTTTAAGACAACTATTAGACTACATCACCAACACTAACCCCCCCCAGCTTATGCAATCATTATCTCCGGTTCAGCACAATGAGCGAGAAATCTTCATGGATATGCTCCGCGGATTTGCCATACTCGGAATCTTTATTGCTAACCTGGGAAGCGGATTCAGCTTTTATGATGAAAGCTTACAGCATACCGGTCCGTATTTGTTACCGGGCTGGGACCATAAAATGCGTTTCCTGCATGCGATGTTCATTGAAGGAAAATTTTATTCCATCTTCAGTCTGCTGTTTGGATGGGGCATCGCCCTGCAAGTAAAACGGGGGCTCGCCAAAGACATTGATGTAACTCCTACCCTTAAACGCAGATTAACTTTCATGTTGCTGCTGGGTGCCTGTCACCTTCTACTTTGGTCGGGCGATATCGTTTTCTTCTATGCGCTACTGGGTTTTGTTTTACTACCCTTACGTAAATTTTCAAACAAGGCTTTACTGATCAGCGGAGGAATATTGATCCTGTCGCCCATCCTTTTGTATGGCTTAAAACTAGCGTTCCCGGTGTTGAATTTTCCTTCCGAACTATTGAATTATACCGGCATGCAGGTAAGTAGTGCAGTGTCTCATATTAAATCAGAAGGCGAATGGTTCAACCTCATGAAAAATGGTAGCTGGTGGGAAATTGTTAAACTGAATGTAGGGGGTTTCTTTTTCCGCTATGGCGATCTTTTCTTTATCAGTCGCATTTCAAAAGTACTCGGCATGTTCCTGGTTGGATATGTAATAGGGCGATCCGATTTTTATAAAAACATTGCTCAGTATAAAAAAATAATTTATGGGGTGATCGCGTATGGATTGTTGATCGCTATCCCAGCCAATTATATCCTGGCCCATTATATGATGTGGTATAGCATGGATTATTATTCGCTTAAAATAAACGGACTCTATCAAACCATTGCCTATGCTTTTGGCGTGGCGCCCTTGGCACTTAGCTATGTTGGGGTGCTCATGCTTTGTAGTCAAACCGCCGTAGGTAAAAAAATACTTTCTGTTTTTGCCCCTGTGGGAAAGATGGCCTTCAGTAATTATATTTTACAAACCCTGGTTGGTAGTTTTGTATTTCTTGGGGCCGGACTAGGATATATGCAACAGGTAGGTCCGGTTTGTTTCACCATTTTTGGCATTTCCATTTTCTGTGTACAGATCCTTATCAGCAGCCTATGGTTGAAGTATTTCAATTTTGGTCCGCTGGAATGGTTATGGAGAAGTTATACGTATAAACAATGGCAGGTGATGAGAAAGGGATGAAATTGAATGTGTTTAAGAAGTGTGGAGAGAAAGTTGCCAGTTGGCAGTTAGCAGTTGGCTGAGATTTCATTCGCGATATGCATTAGCATCAATAAAAAGAATCTTTACTATTAGCAGTTTACAGAGCCTTCGTTGGCAACAGAGACCATCTATCCAAATGCATTGCAAACTGCTAACTGCCAACCGCCAACTGACAAATCATTTCTCAAACGTAAACCGATACCCGTCACTCTTCTTATCTCCTGTTTTAAACAAGATGGCCTGGGTAAGATAAATATTAGCGCCCATGGAATCGGGATGCTTTTCTCCGGCCACTACTAATTTAACGGTATGCTTACCGGGGGACAATTGAAATTTATGCCAGATGCTAACATCACGATGTTCCTGTGCGGCGTAATTATAGTAGGTATTGATGCGCCGCTGGAATTTACCATCGAGGTATACATCGGCCTTGCCTCCGTCTTTAACCCAGTTGCCCATTAAAGATATTCCTGTGCCATTGAAATTAAATTCCATTACATCTCCCGCTTTGTTAGCATAGATCGCCTGATCTCTTTCAGATTTTCCATCCCATGATTTTTCTATATAAGTTTTCCAGTTACTGCTGAACACCCAATCCGGTTTTGAAAATACAGGAACCGATCTGTCGTATACCAGTTTAGGAAACGATACTTCATATGCCGCGGGTTTCAATGGTTGATTGGGAATATAGATCGTATCATTTTTTATATAGGCTCCTTTTTTTTGCGTCAGCTGCAAGGCATATTGATCGGTTGCTATTACTGCACTGTTGAAAGAATAGCTGGTATTGATAAAGATCGAATCACCAATATCCTTAACGCCTTTTTGCATGTCGGCCGGAAGTGCACTGAATCCTTTGATCAAGCCCAAAACCGCCATGGCATTGGAAGGATTGCAATCTGCATCCTGTCCGCAGCGGGTGGTGATCTCTAATGTGCGGTACACATCTCCTTCACCATATAAAAGTCCCATCACGATATACGCTCCATTTAACTTGGCATCAATATTAAATTTCGATCCCGCACCACTGATGTCTTCATCGCCCCATTTATCGTCCAGTTCCTTCCAGGCGGCTTTCCAGTTATTGGGGTAATGATTATGCAGTTTGATCACATCGCGAACGATTTTTGCATAATCAGATTCTGCCGGAATGGTATGCAGGGCCTGTTCAATAATTTTATTGATATCATTTTCAAAATAAGCGGTGCTGTACAGTGAACCCACAAAGATGCCACCGTATACTCCGTCGCCATAATTCATGATATGTCCTATTTTCCCGGAGATATCCACTACATTCTGTGGCAATCCCGGATTCATGAATCCGATATAATCGGCTTCTATCTGAAAATCGATATCATCTGCTCTGAAACTATTTTCCGGATCTCCGGATGCGGGTGGAAAAATAC
>Ga0194044_10001399_pt1 | contig 12263 bp, 15 predicted proteins | sample JunL4417m_MetaG_FD_155460 | JGI IMG/M metagenome (GOLD analysis project Ga0194044, IMG submission 155460) | Anoxic zone freshwater microbial communities from boreal shield lake in IISD Experimental Lakes Area, Ontario, Canada - Jun2016-L442-17m | ecosystem: Environmental > Aquatic > Freshwater...
CATATCTGCCGGATGCCCTGACAGCACGGATTGACTGGAATACTCTTGTTCTCAAGGAAAATAGTTTCATAGACGAAGAATTTCACGGCAGCGAATCAGACATACTGTTTCAGGCAAAACTGAAAGACATGGGAGAAGATATTTTTCTGTATGTGCTGTTTGAACATCAGTCCAAGCCTGATAAATGGGTAAGGTTTCGTTTGCTGAAATATATGTGCCGGATATGGGACGCATCGTTCAAGGAATTCCCGAAACAGAAGAAACTGATTCCCGTTCTTCCGGCAGTGTTTTATCAGGGACATTCACGTTGGAATTATTCCACCCAGTTTTCAGACCTGTTCCATGACACGATTAAGGATGTGGATTTTGTCCCCCGTTTCAGTCATTTTCTAACCGATCAGTCTGGTTTTTCTAACGATGAAATCAGAGGCGCACTGAAAGTTAGAATCGCCCAGCTTCTAATGAAAGCCGCTTTTCACGGAAAGATACGGGAGATATTTGGCACATTGTCCGCTCTGATGTCTGAACTGCCGGAAAGCGGCGGTATCGGGTATGTCAGGGTTTTTATAAGATATATCGCCGCAACTCAGGAACGAAAGACGGTTGAGGAGTTTACGGGAATTATGATGAAACAATCAGAGCATATAGGTGAGAATATGATAAGCGCAGCACAGGAATGGTTTAACGAAGGTTTAAATGAAGCTTTAAATAAAGGTTTTACTAAAGGTGTGAACAAAGGTGTGGTAAAGGGACAAATTGAAGTTATCGAAAAATTTTTAAAAGCGGGTGCAACCTGGGATTTTATTTACAAAGCTACAGACATTGATGAAAACAGTTTCCATCAACTGAAAAAGAAGTGGCGAGAACAAATAAAACCAATAAGAAACCCTGGCCAAGGCATTGCGATGGACGGGATGAACGCCCGCCACTGAACTTGTTGTTATGCCCTTGAAATGAGAGTAAAAATATGCAAAAATACACCATTAATTTAACAGATAAAGAGTTTCAGTTATTTCACTTAATTCGTGGGGCTGATGAGATAAACAAAAGAAAAGACGATCTGATTGAAATATTTATCAAACAGATTGAACTGTTTTCTAAAATTACTGCTGATAAGCCGAAAAAAAAATGGTTGCAAACAGGCAATAAATCTTTTTTTAAATCCGTCAGTCCTGTCAAACCTAAAAAAAATTCTCCTCTTGCATCCGATATTATTCTTGAACAGAGAAAACATCTGACAGTAGAATATGAATAATGATAATTTATTTTGATTCTTCCGCATTGGTCAAATCAGTTGTTGATGAAGAAGGCTCTCCTCAGGTAAAAAGATTTCTCTCAGAATGCCTTGTGTCAGAAGAAATAGATTTTGTTACATCAGCAATAACAAAAGCCGAAGTGATGGCGGCACTGTCTGCCATGCGTCGGGGAAAACACCTCACAGAGAAAAAATTCCGTAAAGCGATAGCCGGTTTTGAGGTGCGGTGGGAAATATTTTCTGTTCCCGAAGTGACTGTCAGTTTGATTGATAAGGCAGGAGAAATAGGACTGAACCATAAGATAAAGGGATGCGATGCCTTTCAGCTTGCTTGTGCCGTTGAATCCGAAAGTAATTTGTTTATCTCAACAGATAATGATCTTAACACAGCAGCCGTTCAAAAGGGACTTTCCGTGTGGAATCCTATGACTGATCCGATTCCGACAATGTCTGAAGCATCTCTGCCAACGGAGAAAAAGACATAAGGTTTGATCTGACCTGGAGGCTACCCACATAAGGCGGGACATTAATCTCAAGTAATTACGGTCGCAACCCACCTACGTTGCCTGGACATGGGCAATTCCAGCATTTGAGTGATGAGCCACATCGAAAGTGACCCGGTTTATGTGGGTAGCACCGCTATCCTAACCATTTATAGATTTGAGTGCGAAAAAGAAGAATCAACACTACCCGACGATTTTAAAATCCATATTCCCGGTCTTCTGCTCGCCGACGGAATCACTCGTTTATCGGTGGATATGGAATACAGTCCAGTTTTTTCCACGAATGGAAATACCTGCTTTGTTGTTACAAAATATGGAGTTGTTCCTAATTGAACGATTTACGGGGCAACCGTTACCGTGCGAGAGTATCAGGAATAAAATAATTGAAAACTCCGGAACACTCTGTTCATCAGCCACACGCCAAACTTTTTGAAGCGGTGTTTTCCGATCCGGTGGAAGCCGTGAGTTTCTTTCAGGCATATCTGCCGGATGCTCTGACATCTCGGATTGACTGGAATACTCTTGCTCTCAAGGAAAATAGTTTTATAGACGAAGAATTTCATGGCAGCGAATCAGACATACTGTTTCAGGCAAAACTGAAAGACACCGGCAAAGATATCTTTCTTCCGAAACAGAAGAAACTGATTCCCGTTCTTCCGGCAGTGTTTTATCAGGGGCATTCACGTTGGAATTATTCCAACCAGTTTTCAGACCTGTTTCATGACACACTGAAGGATGCGGATTTTGTCCCCCGTTTCAGTCATTTTCTAACCGATCAGTCCGGTTTTTCTAATGATGAAATCAGAGGCGCACTGAAAGTTAGAATCGCCCAGCTTCTGATGAAAGCCGCTTTTCACGGAAAGATACGGGAGATATTTGACACACTGTCTGCTCTGATGTCTGAACTGCCAGAAAGCGGCGGTATCGGGTATGTCAGAGTTTTTATAAGATATATCGCCGCAACTCAGGAACGGAAGACGGTTGAGGAGTTTACGGGAATTATGAAGAAACAATCAGAACGTATAGGTGAGAATATGATAACCGCAGCACAGGAATGGTTTAACGAAGGTTTAAATGAAGGTTTAAACAAAGGTTTGGTAAAACAAATTGAAATTATCGAAAAACTTTTAAAAGCGGGTGTAACCTGGGATTTTATTTACAAAACTACAGATTTTGATGAAAACAGTTTCCATGAACTGAAAAAGAAGTTGCAACAACAAATAAAACCGGTAAGAAACCCCTACCAAGGCATTGAGATGGACGGGCTTAACGCCCGCCACTGAACTTGTTGATGACCACTCAAAGTATATAGCATCACCTGCCAAGAAACCGGCACGGAAATCATGACAATTCGTCATTGAAGGAAAGACCCATGAGTTCAGCAGTTTTTATCGTCATTGGAATTATCGCAGTCATTATTCTGGCGGAAATCATCAGCAGACTCGCCTACCATCTCTATTTTCATCTTCCCTTTCAGGACAGACGCATTGCCGAGTACCCTTACAGTCGTTTCCTGGTTGAGACTGACCCGCCAGTACACTGCATCTTCAAGAAAGGCTTTCGTTCGTCTGAAATCAATATCAACCGTTTTGGACTACGCGGCGATGAACCCGATCCGAATGGCGCCAGACGCCGCATCCTCGTTGTCGGCGAATCGAACTTCTTCGGTGCGAAACTGCAGAACGAGAGACATATCTGGTCGAACCAGCTTCAAAGACTGCTGACAACAATCGGACACGCGGATTGGGAAGTCATTAACGGCGGAACGCCGCTTTACGGCAGCGCCCAGCACTGGCATTTCTGGGCAGGCGCACTGGCCGAGGTCCGTCCGGAAATTATGATTATACAAATTGGCGGCAACGATGTTGCACAGATGACCCTTTTGGGGGAACACTGGCATCCCGATGCCCATTGGCCTTATGAGTTTCTACAGAAACTGGAAAAAAAAGGAACAAGGTTGAATTCGCTCTTGGGGCGCTTTTGTCTATATTTTTTTCTACGCCGCTTTTTCGAGAAAGAATCCGCCCCACGCTTTCCAAAAGGCGATGGAGAGCTGCTCTGGGAGGAATGTAAGCGACATACCCTTGACCAATACAGAAAATTTCATTCTTATGCCATGCAAAATGGTATCAGGATTGTTTTCGTTGGCCCTCCTCTATTGTGTGATCTTGATTTGACAAAGAAAAACAAACGGCGGTTATATGCAATCCAAAGAAATTATCAGAATGCCCTCAAAAGTGAAGGCCCCTATTTTTTTGATTTAAAGGATGCCATCGCTCATGATCTGTGTCCGGAACTGGATGTTCCCTACTGGAATTTAATTGCTGACCTTCAGGCGGATCCCCACTGTTTTTCGTTTTGGTACGATATGGCGCATTGGAATGAAAAGGGGATGTCTTTTGTAGCTCGTAAACTTTATGAGCGTATTGAAAAACTGGGCTGGTGGGTTTAATAAGGAACTCTCATTTGTAATAATGAAGGAGAATATGCCAATGACTGTTGAGAATGACCAGAAGAAAAATCAAAATCAGGAAGAATTTTATATCGATGCGTTTCGGCCGGAAGACGCCAAAGGTATTGTTCGTCTGTTCCGGGCCGTCTATGGAGAGCACTATCCTATCCAACTCTTTTACGATCCAAAAGCCATTGTCGAGGTCAATGATGCCGGAAAATACTATTCCATTGTCGCCCGCACGGTCTCCGGAAACATCATTGGCGTAGAGCATCTGTATCGTTCGGCCCCGTACCCTTCGGTATATGAGTTTGGCGCCGGCCTCGTTCTGAAGGAATATCGAAACGCAGGCATCCTGACCCGCCTGATAGAATTTATTTTTGAGAATTTTGTGCCTCAAATGCATAATATTGAAGAAACCTTCGGTGAATTGGTCTGCAACAATGTTTTCACGCAGAAGAGTACAATACATTTCCGGCATGTGATTACGGCCTTGGAAATAGCTTTAATGCCCGCTGCATCCTATACGCAGGAGAAAAGCGCCACAGGCCGGGTGGCGGCGCTGGATGCCTTCCGCTGCTTTAAGCCGAAACCTCACCGCATCTACATCCCCGCAGCTTACGATCAGGATTTGCGCACGATCTATTCCCGACTTGACGATTCGCGGGAAATTGTGCCATCGGAAGATATGGCGCCTGCGGGTCTGGTCTCCCGCATTGGCATGGAGAATTTTGATTTTGCACAGGTCGCGCGGCTTGCGGTACACGAGATCGGGAATGATTTCAGCGATGCCTACAGCAACGTCGAGAAGCAGGCCGTCGCTGGAAAGGCCGTGGTTCTCCAGGCTTGGCTCAATCTGGCCAGTCCTTATATCGGGTCTGCCGTCCACACATTGAGAGAAAGAGGCTACTTTTTCGGCGGCGCGCTGCCCAGATGGTTCGATAGCGACGGGTTCCTCATGCAGAAGCTCCTCTGTCCGCCCGATTTTGACGGCATTGTGCTGGAATCCGCAGAGGCCAAACAACTTCTGGAGATTATCAAACTGGATTGGGAACGGACGGAAACCTGAACGCAGGCGGTTTGCCCCATTTGTCATTTGGTCACAGCAAGAATCATCGTCCGGATTTGCTTCAATTCAAACAGGGACTCGCAGTGTTGGATCCAGCCGGATTTCCGATACTCAGCGAAACACTTGCCGGAAATATGGCTGATGATCCCTGTTATTTTCCGGCGTGGCAGCGTATCGCTCAGACACTTGGCAAAACCGACTTTCTGTTTATAGCTGACAGTAAAGCAGCTTCTATTGAAACCCGTATGGGCATTAATAATGGATGACGCAGGTTCCGCATCCGGCGAAGCGTTCTTCCCAGATACCGTGGGCCACGGCCCCGCCAAAGAACGTGGGATTGACCGCCGGGAAAAACCGCTGACTGGGATAGGCCTCGGCCAGAAACTGGGGCCCCACGCCGCAGGCCATGGACACCACTGCGTCAAAATCATTCACCACGGGCTTGAGCATTTCCATGTATTCGGGATCGCACTGCCTTTCCAGCACCGTTTCCTCCACAATCAAGGGGCGACCCGCCATTTTTGCAGCGATTCTAAGTGTGGCTGCCAGAACCTGCACTTCCTTGAGACCGCCGACATTGCAGACGGTCACGCAGTCTTTGCATCCGACCAGAAGTATTTTCCGGCAGTTTTTAACCATATCCTGAATCTCGGAAAGAGATTTTCGATCCGCAACAATCATCGTTCACCTTTCTTATTTATCCTGTATATCCTGTATATCCTGTCCATCCATGTGGAATTTTTTATGAATTACCTTACCACCTCAGCGCTAACAATATTTGACCCATTTATGCTCGAATAAACTGACCCAGCGGTTGTGCACAAATAACGGGCCTATATCGCTGAGATAAGTATGTTATAAAAATCTCCCTCATTTAGCTTGATCAAAAATGCGGGTTTTTCCATCAATTATTGTGACCATTCTCACATGAGCGCCGGCCTGATACCTTCCGTCCTGATTGACATTGTGGCCATAACGGCCCTTGAAGTGAAGATGATCGGTGATATGGCGCGGGTGTACGACTTTTCCATTCCTCATCGACTGGTTTGCTATAAGATACTCATATCCCTGATCGGCAGTATCGGACCAGTCTATCTGACCGTCAAGATGCATGCCGCCCTCAAGAGCGTACCCCTGATTGGCCATGCCGTCTATATTGGAATGATGTCCGTCACTGGAGGCGCAGCGATGTATGTAGTCGGCAAGATATTTCAGACGCACTTCGAATCAGGAGGAACCTTCCTGAGCAGCGAGAATTCGGTTCTCAGAAACTATTTCCAGCAGAAATATCAGGAAGGAAAAAAGGTTGCGCCAGGCTACGCGATGCCGAACATGTCTTGACATGGCGAATCGATGTGGATATGATGATTTGATTGATTGAAGTGGTTTGACTTTTAACGCATCACGCTGTATCAGTCAGATACCTTCTTTTTTTTTGACCGAACGTCTGCTGAGGTGTCCATTTGCGTATTGAACTGATAAACTTTTTAAAAAAAGAGTCCAACCAGACCGGCTACAAAGCTTTGATTGCTTCTCTCATTGCCGGCATATCCAACGGTATTGTTATTGTAATTATCAATAATGCTTCCCAGAGCTACGCCAAAATGAATTTCTGGTACCTCGTCCTTTTTGTGTTGAGTGTAGTCATGCTTGCGCTCACCAGAAGATATACGCTGTATCAAACCGCGACAATAGCCCGCGCCGCCCTTACGAAGACGAATGTCAGAATAGCAGACAAGATCAGACGTTCCAATCTTGCGATATTCGAGCATGTCGGGAAGCCCAGGATATTGACAACCCTTTCCGAGGGCAGCGAGCTTATTTTCGAAGCCTCCCGAAGGATCGCAAATAGCGCGGTAGCCCTCATCATGCTTCTCTTCTCTTTTGCCTACATAGCCTGGTTGTCTGCAGAGGCGTTTTGGCTTTCAGTCACGGTGATTGTCTGCGGTATAATGGTGTATTTATTCAATCAGCGAACCATAGTTGCGGGGCTTCGTATTGCTGCGGAGAAGGAAAATGAGTTCATCAATTCCTTGAATCATTTGCTGGAGGGATTCAAAGAATTGAAGGTGAACCGGGAAAAGAGCGACGATCTGTTTCAGAACTATATGGAGAAGATATCCCTAAGCCTCCGGGAAGTGAGAATGATGACGGAATCGCGCTTCATATCAAACATTGTTTACACACAGGTGTTTACGATGATTTTAATTGCTTCTGTTGTATTTCTCCTGCCCCGGATGTCGTCTTCTTCCCCTCAGTTGATAGCAAATCTTGTCGCCGTACTTTTATTTATCGTAGCACCTTTGGGTTTCGTTGTTGATGCTGTGCCGGTAATATCGGAAGCAAATATCGCCGTCGAAAAACTGGGCGAACTCGAACAGATATTTGATAAAGCCGATGATATCGCTCAGAGCTCGACCGTTGGGCCGCTTCAATCCAAGGTAACATTCGATTCGATTACCTTAAAGAGAGTTTCTTTTTCTTATACCACACCGGGTGACGATAAGGTATTTTCGGTAGGGCCTGTTGATCTGAAGGTGAACAAAGGACAGATCGTGTTTTTTGTCGGCGGAAACGGCAGCGGGAAGACAACACTCGTTAAACTCATCGCCGGGCTGTATTATCCACAGCAGGGCATGTTGTATTTCGATGATATTCCGGTCAATATGACGAATTACGACTACTACAGGAATTTCTTCTCCATCATTTTTTCCGATTTTCATCTCTTCGACAGGTTGTACGGGATTAAGGATGTCGACGAGAAAAGGCTGAATACGTTGCTCAATACCATGGAACTGAGTGATAAAATAACATATAGCGACGGTAAATTCAGCAATATCAATCTTTCCACTGGTCAGCGAAAAAGGCTTGCCCTTGTCATTGCGCTAATGGAAGACAGGTCGATATATGTCTTTGACGAAGTAGCCGCCGATCAGGACCCCGGCTTTAGAAAGTATTTCTACGAAGAGGTGCTCAAAGAGCTGAAGAATCAAGGGAAGACGATCATCGTGGTAAGTCACGACGACAGATATTTCCATGTCGCCGACAGGGTGGTAAAGATGGATTTCGGAAGCGTTGTGGAAGGGGCGATGGTATAGTTATGCGCATCAAGGCAGGATTTGACAGAGCTGCGATAGAAGTGAAGGGATATTACAGTCGTCTCAGCAGCCGCATCAGGGCGCTGCGTAACTGCACCCGTTCTCACTTCGATATGCATTTCCCTGAATATGTCGTTGGCGTTCTTCTAATTCTCTTCGTCTTTGTTTATTTCTGGCCCAAGATATTCATCTCCGTACATTCAGGAGAGGCCGCTGTGTTATACAAGAGGTTTCTCGGCGGCACGGTGGTGGACAAGGTTTATACCGAGGGATTTCACATCGTTGCTCCCTGGAACATCATGACGGTTTACGATATACGGTACCAGACGTTTCTGCACAGGTTGGAGGTGTTGACAAACAAGGGTATGAAAATCGAAGTAATCCTGTCGATCCGGTATCGTCCGGAAACGGAGGTGCTTGGGGTCATGCACCAGGAGGTGGGTCCGGACTATCTCAAAAAGATCGTGATTCCGGAAGTGGAATCAACGTTGCGGGCTGTGCTGGGACAGTACGATGCGGAGGATATCTACACGACGCAGAAGGGGGTCATCCAGCAGGTGATGAACGCGTCTCTTGATCAGGTATCGCAGCGGTTTGTGAAAATTGACGGTGTGATGATTACGGAGGTGAACCTGCCGCTAAGGATCAAAGAGGCGATCGAGACGAAACTTGAGGAGCAGCAATTGGCCGAGGCATATGTATTCAGGCTGGACAGGGAGAAAAGTGAAGCCGACAGGAAGCGGCTCGAAGCCGCTGGAATAAGGGATTACAACAACATGATCGAATCGTCCCTTTCGGAGAATGTCCTGAAGTGGAAGGGTGTCGAGGCGACGCGGGATATTTCAAAATCTCCGAACTCGAAGGTGGTCATCATCGGCGGCGGCAAGGATGGTCTGCCGGTCATTCTGGATACAAGCAAGTAGGGAACCCCTATGGAAACACCGAAAAAAACCATTTTGGTTCTCGTTTTAGCAGTGCTTGTCATGACTGCTTGTACAACATATAGTGATCGTGAAAAGAAGAGGGCTGAAAAGGCTCAAAAAGCAACCGGTGATATCCGCATCGCTCTGGTATGGCAGGAAAAACTCTTTCGGTCATACTTTTATGAAGGGGCAGAACTGGCTGTTGATGAGATCAACAGGGGCGGAGGTGTCAATGGGAGAAAAATACAAACAGTCAGGTATAATAATGAGTCCGGCGCCGTGGAAGAAGACATGTATCTGGCCAAGAGTATTGCGACCGATTACGACATGGTTGCGGTCGTTGGACACTATTCGCAAATAGGGGCGATCAAGGCTTCGGTAACTTATGAATACAGTGGTATTTTATTTGTCGCTACAGCGGAGTCGATCCCGACATTTTCGCAACATGGTTTCAAGTACGTTTTCAGGAACATTCCTTCCAACCATGTAGTTGGAAAGGATATGGCGGATTTTGTGAAAAAAAAAGGGTTCTCTGACGTTTTGGTTCTTGATGACCGAACGGTTTCCGGGAAAGGGTTGGCCGATACTTTCCATGAAAGGGCTTCCAAAATCGGAATCAATGTGGTAGGAAGAAAATCTTATAGCCGCGACGGGGTGGATTTCAAACCCCTCTTTGCTGAAATCAAGACTCTGCATTTTGGTGCGATTTTTCTGGGGGGGGGCGCTCCCACAGCAGGTGAAGTGATCAAACAAGCCCGCGAGATGGGTGTGCTCGTTCCCTTCATCGGGGGGGTTGGCCTCAATAGCGCGTCGACGATCTGGGATATCGCCGGCGATGCGGCCCAAGGAACGATCACCCCGACCACATTCCATCACAGTGGTAACTACGCTGCAGGCCAGTCTTTCAGTAGAAAATTTTATGCGTATTATCACGCGTATCCGGATGCGTGGGCTGCTCAGGGATACGATGCGATCCAGGTCATTGCTGGTGCTATTGAAAAGGCCAGAACCACGGTTCCGATTACCGTGGCATCGTATCTTAGGTACTTGAAAAACTACCCTGGGGTGCTCGGTACCTACTCCTTCACGGAAGAAGGCGATGTAGCTGGAGACATACTCGATTTTCAGATACTTCTTGACGGAAGATTCGAGTTGTTGGAGGAGGGTGTACAGAGCCTGGGATTGTAGTATTCTTTACTTCTTTATGGAAGATTCGAGTTGTTAGAGGAGGAGCCGCCATGACTTGTATGATAATGTATGTTTTTTTTAGCTTAATTATCGCCTTTCTCGGAATAAACAGAAAATTCGGGTTCTGGGGATATTTTTTCTACTCGCTGTTGTTCACCCCCATTCTTGGTGTCCTCATACTGTTAGCCTCATCAAGGATCGTTCCCGGGAAGTGTGGGGCCACGGACAGCAACTAAGAGAGCGACCAAGATGGAGAAAATGGCTGATCGTCAACAGATAACCCTTTTTTGTATCCCCTTTGCAGGTGGCAGTTCCTACTCATACTGTGAATTTCAGCGTCATGCGGATGATGCCGTGCGTATCGAAGCACTTGACCTGCCAGGCAGGGGGAAGAGGTTTCCCGAGCCATTGCTAACCAATTTGCATGACATGGCTGATGACGTATTCGGGCAAATTCGAGGCCGTTTGAACAGCGCCTACGCCATTTATGGACACAGCCTGGGGGCCTGCATCGGCTATCTGCTGGTAAAGCGGATTATTCTTGAACAATGCCCACTGCCGCTCCACCTATTTGTATCAGGGAGGGAGGGGCCATCCGTGCAAGGGAAGGAAAAGCATCGGCATCTGCTCCCGCAGGCCGAATTTATCGAAGTATTGAAGCGATTCGAGGGAACCACGACGGAGGTGCTTGAGAATCAGGAGTTGATGGATCTTTTTGGGCCTGTTTTGCGTGCAGATATTCAGGCGCTCGATACCTACATATACAAAAAGAGCAAACCGTTCGGTATCCCGATAACAGTCATGCGGGGAAGCGAGGAAAGCGTTCCGCGGGCCGATGCCCTTAGGTGGCAGGATGAAACCACAAAAAAGATTTCTCTTCTGGAATTCAACGGAGGACATTTTTTTATTTTCAGGTATGCAGCGGACATCTGCAGAATACTTTCCCAGGGGGTAATTACATCCTCCGATACTACAGTTTAAGATACCTGTCCATGATTTTCATCCTCTTTTCGCACATCGGGGAGATGCTTTCGAGTCGGGCATGGGATCGCTATCTTTTGGAGATGCCTGAATCTGTTCGCAAGAGAATCAGCCGATACAGAAGATGGGAAGACCGGCAGGCGGGCCTGTTCGGAAAACTTCTGCTCGCTGAGGGATTGAGGCTGTGCGGGTATCCTGCGGAGCATCTATGGAATCTTGTATGGGACGCTTCGGGCAGGCCGTTTCTGGGCTGCGGGATGGATTTTAACATCTCTCATTCGGGTGCTTATGTGGTGTGCGCCCTTTGTCCCGCAGGAAGAGTAGGCATAGACATCGAGGAAATACGGATGGTCGATATCCAGGATTTTAAAACGCAGATGTCGGGCGACCAGTGGGAAGCGATAATGGTGTCTGAAAATCGACTCGAAAAATTCTTCACTCTCTGGACTCAAAAGGAGGCGGTGATCAAGGCGGACGGCAGGGGCCTTGCGATTTCCCTGAACGAAATTATCATGGAGGAGGAAAAGGCGTTTCTCGCCAACAACATCTGGGGTGTGAATGAAGTGAGGATCGCCAATGGATATTGCTGTCACCTGGCGACGAACAGAGAGAATCCGGAAGTACGCATTGAGAAGATTTTTCTGCAACCTGTTATTGTGTGATTTTCGGCATCCTTCATGTTCCGGTTTACACTTTCCAAGGATTCACAGTTCTTATTGAATCCCAACGGGATTTCGTCTCATAGCCCAGGGTTGCGACAACGTCGCTACCCTGGGAATGATTTCACGCATGAA
>Ga0194044_10001402_pt1 | contig 12255 bp, 9 predicted proteins | sample JunL4417m_MetaG_FD_155460 | JGI IMG/M metagenome (GOLD analysis project Ga0194044, IMG submission 155460) | Anoxic zone freshwater microbial communities from boreal shield lake in IISD Experimental Lakes Area, Ontario, Canada - Jun2016-L442-17m | ecosystem: Environmental > Aquatic > Freshwater >...
ATGCAAGGCGGTCTCTATAACACCGTGATTCGCGCGTTACAACTACTCGGCCTATCGGATGTGTACGGAAATAGTAAAATTCCACTCTACATTCTTAACGTTACATACCCAATAATCGATGATGAAGTTATCGAGTTTGCAAAAAGCAAGAAAGCGATTCTGCTCGTTGAAGAAGGTCAGCCCGATTACATTGAGCAAAATATCCATGCAGTGCTTCGTCGTGGGGACATTGCAACAAAGCTACACGGCAAGGATCTCTTACTACCTGCCGGTGAATACACCCCTGCCGCCGTTGTTAAAGGTATTTTGGAGTTTGTAACTAAATATGGCCCACACTTAATTGATAATGAAAATCTGCCTGCACTAGTTCGCCCAGATGGTCAAAAACCGAACTCAATATCTGCAGTGATTCCCGCAGAAGTAGTCCATGGCAGGCCTCCATCATTTTGCACAGGTTGTCCGGAGCGGCCGATTTTTACTGCGCTTAAATTGGCAGAGCGTGAAACTGGAAGCCACCACATCAGTGCAGATATCGGCTGTCATCTTTTTTCAATCTTGCCGCCATTTAATATCGGTGCAACAACGATGGGTTATGGCCTAGGGGCAGCAGGCGCATCAGCGTTAAGTGATCCTGACAGTGACAAGCGAACAATTAGTTTTATGGGCGATGGTGGGTTCTGGCACAACGGACTTACAAGTGGTGTCGGCAATGCCGTCTTTAATCAAAGCGACGGCGTAATGATCGTAGTTGATAACGCCTACAGCGCGGCAACTGGTGGCCAAGATTTATTGTCATCAACGGCTGAGAACACAATACGTTCTACGAAGCACCCAATTGAAAATGCAGTCAGAGGCATTGGCGTCAAGTGGGTTAAGACGGTACAAAATACTTATCGCGTGAGTGAAATGCGTGACTTAATGAAAGAAGCGCTCACAGGTAAAACTCGTGGGCCTAAAGTCATCATTGCCCAAAGTGAATGCACATTAAATAAGCAGCGCCGAGTGCGGCCAGAAATCGCGGCACGCGTTAAAGCTGGAAAGCGTGTTGTGAAAGAGCGCTTTGGGATTGACCCAGACACGTGCACGGGTGATCACTCATGCATCCGTCTCAATGGCTGTCCATCATTAACAATTGCACCTAATCCAGATTCCATGCGCAAAGATCCAGTTGCAACAATTCTTCACTCATGTGTGGGTTGCGGACTCTGCGGCGAGGCTGCTCAAGCGGCGGTTTTGTGTCCATCGTTCTACCGTTCAGAGATCATCAGCAATCCAAATGCGTGGGATAAGACCAAACTAGGAGTTCGCAATGTTCTCATTGGTTTCTTGCAAAATGGAATCGAACGCCGCTTAGAGGGCATTAATGTCTAGTAAAAAAGAGTTTACAAATACGTCCAGACCAATAACCATGGCGATTTTAGCCATGGGTGGCGAAGGTGGCGGAGTGCTAGCCGACTGGGCCGTCGATATGGCCGAACACTGCGGTTATTTTGCGCAAACAACGTCGGTTCCTGGTGTTGCACAACGCACAGGCACAACGGTTTATTACCTCGAATTCTTTCCACAAATTGCAGGGGAGATGAAAGAGCCGGTCTTGAGCACAATGGCCGCACCTGGAGAAGTAGATATTGTTGTAGCTTCAGAGTTAATGGAGTCTGGCCGTGCAGTACAACGAGGCTTTGTTTCCAAAGAGATAACAACACTCATTACATCAACGCATCGCGTCTATTCAATGACCGAGAAGATTGCACTTGGTGATGGCCGAGTTGATTCCGATGTTTTATTGGAATCATCGCGCAACGCCGCAAAGCTATTCATCTCCGGAGATTTTGCTAAAGTTGCCGAGACAACAAAAAGTCTAATATCGGCCGCACTTTATGGCGCACTAGCTGCAAGCGGAGCACTCCCATTTGAAAAGAGCGATTTTATCGCCTCCATCGAGCGGGGAGGTGTTGGCGTTGCTAACTCAATCAAAGCCTTTGAAAGCAGCTTTGAGATTGCATCCGACGTTCTTTCACCGAAAGCGAAAGTTGCAAGCGTTGATATCTCAATAGGTTTGAAGCCAAGAGATGTCTCAACTGGACCATTGAAGCTATCACCGCAAGAAGAGTTAGCAATAATAAATAATCCCAAGAGCGCAGTTGGATTCAAGTTGCAAGATCTTGCCGGGCGCATAAAGGCAGAGTTCCCAGAGCCCGCCATAATTATGTTAGTCAATGGCATTAAGCGCTGCGCTGATTATCAAGATGTCGCCTATGCCGGTGAGTATCTCAACCGTCTTTTAAGTGTCAGGGATGCCGAGGCACAACACGGCGATGGAACATCTCGAGTGCTTTTAGAGGCTGCCCGATATACAGCTCTGTGGATGACTTACGAAGACACAATTCGCGTCGCTGATTTGAAGATTCGTCGGACTCGCTTCAACCGTGTTGGCGATGAGGCGCAAGTTCAAAGCGATCAAATTATGCAGATCCGTGAATTCTTGCACCCTCGCTCTGAAGAGTTTGCAGATACGTTACCGACTGCCGCAGGACGTTGGTTGCTGCGCACCAAGCCCGTTACTGGAGCGATTGAGAAATTAACTAAAAATGGAATAATTCTGCAAACCACATCGATCCGCGGTTACATCATGCTTTATTTCATCGCCCGTTTAAAACCTATTCGCCGCCGCTCGCTTCGTTTTAATTTGGAGCGCGAACGTATGGATCAATGGATTGCCATGATTAACCGAGAGATCGTTAGCAATTACGATTTAGCGTATGAAATTGCCGAGTGTGCCAACTTAATTAAGGGTTACGGTGACACCCACGCAAATGGTTGGCGCAATTTCACGCTAGTGATGGAGCAAGCGGTCTCATTGCGCAATGAATCTGGCGTTGCCGCGCGTATCAGCGAACTTCGCAAAGCGGCGTTAGCCGATGAAGATGGCACCAAACTTCGCGCTATCTTGGCTTAACAGTTAATTTGCCGGTCTAACCTTCGAAGGCCAACGTAATTTGCTCGTAAGAGAGTGAGTTCTTGGCAGTTGCAAGCATTTGCTTTTCGCGTTCGATATTTCGCTCGATTTGAACTTTGGCTGATACATACTGCTTAGGCCACGTAACATTCTTGTATCCAATTTTTGCCGCTTCTAAAAGCGTCCAGGCTGGATTAACTAAGTGCATACGAGCCACTGCGCACAGATCGGCGCGACCGGCGGCAATGATCGTGTTCACATTGTCGGCTTCGAAAATTGCACCAACGGCTATCGTGGCAATCCCAGCTTCATTACGAATTTGATCGGCAAAAGGTGTCTGGAACATGCGACCGAAGACCGGCTTTTCCTTCTTTGTGACTTGACCCGACGAACAGTCAATCATGTCTGCGCCAGCTGCTTTAAATGCTTTCGCAATCTCAACGGCATCTAGTGGAGTGATACCACCTTCAGTCCAGTCATGGGCTGAAATACGAACGCTAATTGGTTTTCCCTGAGGCCAGACGTCACGGACGGCCTTAAAGACTTCCAACGGATACTTCATTCGATTCTCAAGGGAGCCGCCATATTCATCGCTTCTTGAATTTGTAATCGGTGAAATAAAGGATGAGAGCAAATAACCATGTGCGGCGTGAAGCTCTAACCAATCAAAGCCTGCTTCATTTGCAGCTTTTGTCGAATTAACAAAATCTTGCTTAACGCGATCCATATCGGCGCGCGTCATCTCATGAGAGGTTTGCGAAATTCCCTCTAAATATTGTTCAGGGGAGGCAGAGATTAGTGACCATGAATCGCTTTCTACTGGCTTATCGATTCCCTCCCAAGCAAGTTTGGTTGCACCCTTTGCTCCAGCATGACCAATCTGAACTGCGATTTTTGCATCGCTATTTGAATGTACGAAATCAACGATGCGCTTCCAGCCCGCAGTGTGCTCGGGTTTATAAAGACCTGGACAGCCTGGAGTAATACGTGCATCGGCACTGACACATGTCATCTCAGTAAAGACCATCGCAGCCCCACCCATAGCCCGTGCACCTAAGTGAACTAAGTGATAGTCGGCAGCTAAACCATCGACGGCTGAATACTGAGCCATAGGAGATACAACTACACGGTTTTTCAAAACGACATCACGAACTTTAAATGGAGTAAACATTGGGGGAATGTTTTCAACATTAGTTGGCAGTTCAACACCAGCATCGGCAAAGGCTTTGGCGGCAAACCATTTGTCGTAGTTAGCAATGTAATCGGCATCGCGAACCCGCAAGTTATCGTGGGAAATTCTCTGGCTACGTGTTAAAAGTGAGAAATTAAACTGCTCCGGAGGCATATTTGTATAACGCCCAGTCTCCTCAAACCACTCCATCGCATTGCGGGCGGCATTTTGAATCTTAAGCACCTCAATGGCGCGGGTCTCTTGATACGAGGCCAAAATCTCATGCATATCACCGCTCTGGCTCTTAGCAAATGAGTTAGCTAGCTCGATTGCATCTTCCATTGCCAATTTTGTACCTGAGCCAATTGAAAAATGCGCAGTATGTGCGGCGTCACCCATCAAAACAACTGGAACTTCCTTGCCATCAATGGCGTTCCACTGGACCCAATTTTCACAGATGACTCGAGGGAACTTGATCCAGTTAGCAGATCCACGTAAATGTGCCGCGTTACTCATGAGTTCGGCGCCATCTAAATGCTTAGCGAATAACTTCTCACAAAAAGTAATCGACTCTTCCTGGGACATTTGATCGATGCCTGCTCGCAACCAAACATCTTCTGGAGTTTCAACGATAAATGTTGATGTGTCTCCATCAAATTGATAAATATGTGCCTGGAACCAACCAAACTCAGTATTTTCAAAGATAAAAGTGAAATCTTTAAATAATTTTTTAGTACCAAGCCATACAAAGCGGCATTTGCGCGTATCGATATCGGGTTTGAAAGTGCTCTCATAGCGGGTACGTATTGCGCTATTCAAACCATCGGCGGCAATAACTAAATCAGCCCCATATTCGCGCGCCGCTTCTTGGTCGTCCTTAATATCGGTTTCAAAGACTAATTTCACGCCTAGGCCCTCGGCCCGCTCTTGCAGAATATTCAGAAGTCGCTTCCGACCAATTCCACAGAAGCCATGGCCGCCTGAAATAATGCTGGTGTTATTAATTCGAACATCTATGTCATCCCAGTGATTAAAAGACTGCAGAATCGTACGAGCGGTAGGTTCATCTGCACGCACGAAATTACTTAAGGTCTGATCTGAGAATACGACGCCCCAGCCGAATGTGTCATATGGGCGGTTGCGTTCAAGAATAGTGATCTCATTGGTTGGGTCGAGCTTCTTCATTAAAATTCCGAAGTAAAGACCGGCTGCGCCGCCACCGATGGAAAGAATCTTCATGAACTACCCCTCTAGGTATCAGCATTTGGTATGCCGATTTTTTGACCGTCGTCACGGATGCAACACGAACCTTGGGGTACGCTAGCGCAAAGTGGGCTAAGTGGCGATACTGAAACAGGAGAAAATCTGATGACGAATAATCGCTTTGCTGGAAAGGTTCTCCTTATTACAGGCGGGGCAGGCGGATTAGGCGCAGCCACTGCCCATGCCGCTGGACATCAGGGTGGCTCCATCGCGATTTTAGATACAAACAGCGAGGCCATCAACGAACTCATAACGAATCTGCGTTCACTCGGAATTACTGCGGATGGTCGCGCCGTGGATGTCAGAGATGGCAAGGCCGTTACTGAGGCCGTTAGTGAACTCGCAGATTCTTTAAACGGAATCGATATTTTGATCGCAGCGGCCGGAGGATCTCTCGGCACTCCGCGCGATATGGATGATATTTCTGATGATGATCTCGATTTAGTTATCGACGTCAACGTCAAAGGAACTTATTATTGCGCTAAGGCCGTCATACCTTTTATGAAGAAAAAAGGCGGCGGCTCAATCGTAACTTTTTCATCAATCGGTGGACGAAGTGTTAGCCCTGTAACCGGTGTTCCATATGCAACGGCGAAAGCGGCAATTCTCGGTCTCACTCGTCGATTAGCAAAAGAAGTCGGACTGGATAATATTCGAATTAATGCAATAGCCCCAGGATTATTTCTCACCGATCGCTTAACTGGGATGTTTGAAAAACTATCTGCAGCCGAACGCCAAGAAGTGCTCAGCGGTATACCCCTAGGTCGGATGCCAGAACTTCGAGAGTGCGTAGACCCAGTTCTATTTTTAGCTAGCAACGAATCCTCCTACATCACAGGCGCCGTCCTTGATGTTAATGGTGGACGCTTCATGCCTAGCTAGCCCATTATCACGTTTTGTAATGAGGGCTACCTTTCGCAAAAAACCTTGCCAAACTCTTAAAAAAAGATATGTCATATCGTTGACGAACGCCATAAAGGCACGTGATAATTGCCCATCGCGGCGGCCCCACTTTTTATGGGAATTTTGAATGGGAGAAATTAATGTCATTTGCAACTAGGAATCTTCCTGGTCTCGAGGGAATGGATCACGTTGGCATTACCGTTCCAGATTTAGATTCTGCAGTTGCATTTTATTGCACGCTGTTAGGCGCACAAGAGATTTTTCGCTTAGGTCCTTTTGATGCGCGCGATTTTGATTTAGTTGACGGGAAAGACTGGGCATTAGCCCATGTAAATGTTGCCGATGGGCGCTTTACATTAGCAATGCTTGAATATGCCAATGGAAGCCGACTTGAGCTTTTTCAATATGACCGACCAACAGAGCGTCCAAGTTCGCCGCCACGCAATAGTGATTTAGGTGGACACCACATCGCTTTCAAAGTTAGCGATTTAGATGCTGTTTTAGCAATCGCAGGAAGTTTTTCGCTCACTTTCCTAGCCGGCCCAATTGAAATCAATGAGGGACCAGCTGCTGGACAGAGAATTATTTATGTGTTAGATCCATGGGGCAACCAACTTGAGCTCGTTGAATACGAAAGAAAAAATTCATAGTATGCAACCACAAGTAGTAATGAAAGGCATAAGTAAACGTTTCGACGCGGTACATGCCCTTACTGGTGTTGACCTAACTTTGTATCCCGGCGAGGTTCATACAATTGCTGGCGAAAACGGATCCGGTAAATCAACACTCCTTAAAATATTAGCCGGAGTCCTTAAGCCAGATGCAGGTGCTATAGAAATTGCAGGATCACCAGTTGAGTATGCAGATATTAGAGCGGCAATGAGCCACGGCGTAACAATGGTGAGTCAAGAGTTAAGTCTGGTTCCACATCTAGGAGTGGCAGAAAATGTTTTCCTTGGCCATAACCAAACACGCAGTACTTTTGGAATTGATTGGAAAGATACCGATAAGCGCTCCCTAGAAGTACTAAAGCGGCTCAATCTTGCAGTAAATCCTCGGGCCGAAGTTTCTTCTCTGCCGCAACATCAACAGCAGCTAGTTGAGATTGCACGTGCTTTGGCATCGCAAACTCGAGTACTTCTGCTGGATGAACCTACTTCATCTCTAGCTCCGGCCGAGGTCGAGGCGTTATTTAATGTAGTTCGTCAACTCCGCGACGACGGTGTATCGATTGTCATGATTTCTCACCGTATGTCAGAGATGCTCACCATTAGCGATCGATTTACAGTGCTGCGCGATAGTAAATTCATTGATTCAAGTACACGAAATGGTGTTGATGAGAACTGGTTAATCGATCGCATGGTGCTAAATAAGCCAACGGTTGCCACTAAAAAAGTAAAATCGAACGAGCCACTAAAAACTATTATGGAAGTAAAAGACTTATCGGATTTTGCTGGAGCCTTTGAGGCAATTTCATTTAAAATCCACGAAGGTGAAATCGTTGGCTTAGCTGGCTTAGCTGGAGCGGGCCGAACTGAGCTAGTTGAGGCAATCGTAGGCGCGCACCCTCGTCGTTCGGGTGATGTATTAATTAACGGAAAGAAAATTGGCCATAACACCCGCTCGACAATGAACTCAGGAATTGCATTGGTTCCCGATGATCGTCGCTTGAAGTCAACTATCCACGAGATGTCAGTTCGGGACAATCTTTTACTTGCCGTACATGGCAGACCCGCAAAAAATAGGTCGCGCAAAAAGGAAGAAAAGATTGTGAACAGTTGGATTGAGAAATTCAGCATCAAAGTCAAGAATCTTGATGCGCCAATCAGCTCTCTCTCGGGCGGCAATCAGCAGAAAGTAGTTATTGCCCGATGCTTAGTTTCAAACCCCAAAGTACTAATCCTCGATGAAGCCACGCGAGGTATCGACCTTGGGGCAAAGGCTGAGATCTATGAGATTCTCAGAGGTCTCGCACGTGAGGGACTTGCAATCTTGGTTGTCTCATCGGAAATTACTGAGATCTTTGAAATTTCGGATCGAGTACTTGTCATGCATGCTGGCGGGTTGACTGCCGATTTAGATAGAAGCACGATTAAAGAGTCAGATGTTGTATCGGCTGCGACGGGAGTTCTAGTATGAAACGTGTAATGAAACTACCAACGGTGAGTTCCCTGCCGGCTTGGTTTGGAATTTTAGTTCTTGAAATTATGTTGCTCATCGCAATGGCAATTTTACAACCTGATTTTTTTTCTGGCTCTAACTTAAGCAACATTGTCCGCTCCTCGGCAGTTCCGATAATTCTTGGCATTGGAATGACTTTTACGATTTTGACTGCCGGAATTGACTTAAGTGTTGGTAGCGTACTTGCGTTCACGGGAATCATGCTCTCAGGATTAATTACACATATGCCAAGAATGGCCGCAGTAGTTCTCACAATTGCTTTAGTAACTCTAATTGTTGGGGGAATTAATGGTTTTCTTATCGGCAAATTGGGTCTAAATAGTTTTGTTATAACCCTTGGCTCACTTGGAATTTTTCGTGGGATTGCCTACTTAGTCACCAATGGCACAACACGTACCATCGATACGGGCACCCTGATAAATACTTTGGGTGACGGAAATGTTGGGCCAGTTCCTGGACCTTTTCTTGTAGTAATTTTCGTATCGATTATTTCAATCTATGTTCTTAAGTCAACATATTTTGGTCGTGACGTCTATGCCGTTGGTGGAAATGAATTTGCTTCGAAATTAGCTGGAATTTTTACCAGTCGAGTAAAGATGACCGTTTATTTTATCTCAGCACTTCTTGCAGCCTTAGCTGGCGTCATGCAAGTTGGTCGCCTACAAGCGGCCTCTCCAACTATCGGAGCCGGACTTGAACTCACAGTTGTCGCTGGAGTTCTTCTCGGCGGAACGCGCCTTAGCGGTGGCGTAGGAAGTATCACAGGCACAGTAATTGGCCTGCTTTTCCTACAAACCGTATCTAATTCCCTGACAATTCAGGGGGTCTCCTCATACTGGCAGCAGGTAGTAACCGGCGTCTTATTGGGAGCAGCAGTTCTATTCGATCGAATACGCATTCAGTATTCGGGCCGAAGCAAACGAGGAGAGGAAAGTAATGTCACTAAAGAATAAGAAGGCAATATTTATTCCATTGTTAACAGTTGCGGCACTGCTTGCATCTGGAACGACCGCTTCACATGCAGCTGCTTCAAAGGGCCTAGTTGGCTTCAGCTACCCAATCGAAGCTAACACGTATTTGAAAGCTATCGGTCTTGCTGCTCAGGCAACTTTGACCAAAGCTGGATACACAATGTTGCCTATCGACGCTCAACTCGATGGTAATAAGCAGATTTCAGATGTTGAAACCATGATTTCAAAGAAGGTTAAGGCGATGATTATTTATCCTCTTGACTCAAATGGAATGAAGCCAGTTCTGACAAAGGCTGCTGCTGCCGGTATTAAAGTTATTACAATGAACTACAGTGTTGATGATTCAGTTAAAGCTCCGCCTGTTCCATCACTTGCTCAGGTTCAAGATGGTTTCCCTCAGCGAAGCCTTGCAACTGCCCGTGTAGCCTGGCTCAAGAAAGTATTGCCACAAGGTGGCAATGTTCTCTATGTTGGTCTTGGCTTCCCAGTTGCTGCCCTTGAAATGCATGCAAAGTTGTTCAAGGAAGAACTCGGCAAAGAGGCTTCATTTACTTACCTAGGTCGCGTTGATAATAAATCTGATGATTCAGAAGGTGGTCGTCAGGCTGTTGATGAGGCGCTAATCAAGTATCCAAATATCGATGCGATTGTTGCTTACAACGATCCAACGGCACTTGGTGCTTATTCATCAATCAAGGCTGCAGGCAAGGCTGGCAAGATCAAGGTAATTGGTCTTCAAATGCAGCCTGAAGCCGTTAACTCAATTACAGCTGGCGAAATCAATGGATCATGGGACTTCAATCCTGTTGCATCTGGCGTTTCATTGGCGACTTTGACAGTTTCAATCCTTAAGGGTGAGGCTAAGTCAAAGTGGAGTAAGACAATTCAAACTCCGGCAGTCTTCTTCGATAAGACGACTATTGGAAAGTTTGTTCCTTGGGACACACGCGTAAAGAAGCTTAAGTAATACTTAAGTAAAAAGAGAAAAGCTGGTGTAGAGAAATCTCTACACCAGCTTTTCTTTTGACTTCGCTTCGCTTTATCTAAATGGATTAAAGTCTGGCAATCGCTTCTCGGTAAATGCCTTCCCACCTTCTTGCGCTTCAGGTGTTTTTGTATATAAATCCAATACATCGAAGGAGAGCGCTGCAATTCCAGCAATATGGTCGCTGTCGGCGTTAAATGAATGCTTAAGAGCTTTAAGTGCCGTCGGCGATAGTGCGCAAATCTTTAACGCCCATTCCATTGATGCGTTCATCAGTTGGTCGGGCTCGACAATTTTGTTGACAAGGCCCCAGCGTTCAGCCGTTACTGCGTCGTACTGTTCGCATAAGAACCAAATTTCACGCGCGCGTTTTTCGCCAACAACACGAGCTAAGTAAGCACTACCAAAACCGGCGTCGAAAGAGCCAACGCGTGGGCCGACTTGGCCAAACTTTGCATTAGTTGAGGCGATTGAAAGATCTGCGAGAACATGTAATACATGGCCACCACCAATTGCAAAACCATTAACTGCGGCGATGACTGGTTTTGGAACGGCACGAATCATTTTGTGCAGGGCTTCGATCTCAAACATTCCAGTTTCGGTTTGACCGTAGCCCCCCGTCTCGGCGCGCTCTTTCTGATCGCCCCCAGTACAAAAAGCCTTCTCGCCGGCGCCAGTCAGGATTACCGCACCTACTGCAGTATCAACCCAAGCCCGCTTAAAAGAGCTCAGAAGTTCATCGACAGTGCGCCCCCGCAGTGCGTTATAGCGATCTGGCCGATTGATCGTGATAACAGCGACTCCACGGTCAATTACGTAAGTCGTATCGGTTAACTCATTTATAGAAATCATTGCCACACCTTATCCTTGAACGATTAATTAAGCCGAAACTTCGATAGCAACTGCAATTCCCAAGCCAACACCGATGCATGCAGCGACAATTCCAATGCCGCCACCTCGTCGCTTTAACTCGCGTGCACACTCAACGATAACGCGAGAAGCCGAGGCTCCTACTGGATGGCCAATAGCGATCGCTCCACCGTTGACATTGACTCGGTCGCGATCAATCTCTGGGATTTCATGGAGAACAGTTAAGACCATTGAAGCAAAGGCCTCATTTATCTCCCAAAGGTCGATGTCTGACGTATTTCGACCAATCTTTGAAAGAAGTTTGTGAATTGCACTAACCGGCGCCAGCGAGAAGAGGTCAGGATCGGTTGCAGTTACTTGCGATGCCAAAATCTTTGCAATCGGTTCGAGGCCAAATTCATTAGCGCGAGCACCATCAGTAATTAAAGTAGCAACGCAACCATCATTTAGAGGGGAGGAGTTTCCGGCAGTACCGGCGCCGTTTGGCGAAAACACTGAAGCAAGGTTGCCTAATGTTTCCATGGTGGAATCAGGGCGAATAGATTCGTCGCGAGTTACATTATTAAATGGAATGACCCAACCATCGTGCAACCCGCGCTTCCATGCGGCATCGGCTAAGAGGTGAGATCGTAGCGCCCATTCATCCTGCTCTATGCGTGATATTCCAAGGCGCTCGGCAACAATCTCTGAACATCTGCCCAAACTTGCTGTCCAATTAGATTGCATCAGTGGATTTGTCATTCTCCACCCAACGGTGCTTTGATGAAATTTTGGGTCAACTGGCTCTTGCTTGCTTGTTCGCTCAACAATCCAGGGAGCACGACTCATACTTTCAACGCCACCAGAGATAATAAAATTTGCATCCCCAGATTTAATTGCTCTTGCACCTTGGACAATAGCTTCGGCACCTGAGCCACATAATCTATTTAAAGTTACACCGGGGACGGTGTGAGGA
>Ga0194044_10001404_pt1 | contig 12250 bp, 8 predicted proteins | sample JunL4417m_MetaG_FD_155460 | JGI IMG/M metagenome (GOLD analysis project Ga0194044, IMG submission 155460) | Anoxic zone freshwater microbial communities from boreal shield lake in IISD Experimental Lakes Area, Ontario, Canada - Jun2016-L442-17m | ecosystem: Environmental > Aquatic > Freshwater >...
GTATTGGCAAGGGCGCCGGGATAGGATTTAAAATCCGCGACCATTTCGTCCCGGGACTTGAAATAGAGCTGGTCCGTCCGGAATTTGAAGCGCTCCGAGTCATGAATGGTTTTTCCTGTCTGAATGCAGAGCAGCACATCATGGGCCCGGACATCATCCTGATCCAGGTAATGACAGTCATTGGTCGCAACCAGCGGAATGGAAAGCCGCTGACTCATATCAAGCAGAACCTGATTGATATGATCCTGGATGTCGATGCCGTTGTTTTGAACCTCCAGGAAAAAATTCCCCTCGCCAAAAATGTCGAGATAAAACCTGGCTGCTTCATCTGCTGCGTCCTGCCTGCCGTCCTTGATTAGCCGGGGAATTTCGCCATGAAGACATGCTGAAAGGGCTATTAGCCCCTTCGTGTGACATTTCAGGATTTCCTTGTCAATCCTGGGTTTGTAGTAAAACCCATCAATCTGTGCAATGGTGGCCAGTTTGCAGAGATTTCGGTAGCCTTCTTCATTTTCGGCCAGCAAAATGATATGAGAAAGCCCTTTATTGTCCAGAGCGGTTTTTTCGGCGATGGAGCGCGGTGCGATATAGCATTCACACCCGATAATCGGTTTTATGTCGGCTTTAAGGGCCTTTTCATAAAAATCGACAGTCCCGAACATGGTTCCGTGATCGGTAATGGCCACACTGTCCATGCCATAAGTTTTAACCCGCTGCAAGAGCGGTTCTATTCGAATGGCGCCGTCCAGAAGGCTGTACTGGGTGTGAACGTGGAGATGTACAAAATCAGTCATTGTATCCTTATTACGAATTACGAAATTATTTGTTTTTCATTCGTAATTCGTAATTCGTAATTCATCATTGATTTATTTAGTCCAGCCGATAATTCGGCGCTTCCTTGGTAATGATCACGTCATGGACATGGCTTTCCCTGAGCCCTGCGGCGCTGATCCGGATAAATGTCGCTTTTTCCCTCAGCTCTGCAATGGACTTGCATCCGGCATACCCCATGCCCGCCTTGAGTCCGCCGATCAGTTGAAAAATATTGGCGGAAAGTGTTCCCGAGTATGGCACCCGTCCCACAATGCCTTCGGGGACCAGCTTGTCATCTTCTTCCTGCTCCGTCTGGTAATACCGGTCCTTGCTGCCTTTTTTCATGGCTTCCAGTGATCCCATGCCCCGATACACCTTATAGCTTCTGCCCTGGAAAAAGATGGACTCCCCCGGGCTTTCCTCGGTTCCGGCAAAAATACCGCCGATCATCACCACATGGGCGCCTGCACCGATGGCTTTGGTCACATCGCCGGAAAACTTGATGCCGCCGTCCGCTATCAGGGGAACTCCAGTCCGGTTGCAGATGTCCTTGCAGTTCATAATTGCTGTCATCTGGGGAACACCAGCGCCCGCAACGATTCGGGTGGTGCAGATGGAGCCGGGGCCGATGCCGATCTTCACCCCGTCAACGCCTGCAAGAATCAGATCTTCGGCACCTTTTTCAGTCGCCACATTCCCGGCAATAAGCTCGATATGGCTGAAGGTCTGCTTTAACGTAATCACCGCATCCATAACATTTTTGGAGTGACCATGAGAAGTATCAATCAAGATCACATCTGCGCCGGCCTTCAGCAGCATTTCGGTACGTTCCAGCATATCCGGCCCAACGCCGACGGCAGCTCCCACCCTAAGCCTTCCTTTGCCATCCTTGCAGGCGCTGGGATATTTTTTTATTTTCTCGATGTCTTTAATTGTGATCATGCCGGTCAGCCGACCGTTTTTATCCACGACCAGAAGTTTTTCAATCCGGTGTTCATGAAGCAGTTTTTTCGACTCCTCAAGATTAATGCCTTCGGTGACCGTAACCAGATTCTCATGGGTCATCACTGCGGACACGGGTCTGGTAAGATCGGTCTCAAACCTAAGATCCCTGTTGGTGACAATTCCGGCCAGTCGGTCGCCGTCGGTTACTGGCACTCCGGAAATCCTGTATTCTTCCATGAGGTTAAGAACATCCTGAACACTCTGGTCCGGCCTGATGGTTACTGGATCAATAATCATGCCGCTTTCCGACTTCTTGACCTTTCCAACTTCCAGAACCTGATTCTCGATGGGCATGTTGCGATGAATGAACCCCAGTCCTCCATCTCTGGCCATGCTGATGGCGGTTCGCGATTCGGTAACCGTATCCATGGCCGCGCTGACGATGGGGATGTTCAGCGCCAGGTTTCGCGTCAGCCATGTGGTGGTTGTAACGCCTGCCGGAAGCACATCCGAATAGCTGGGGACCAGCAGAACATCGTCAAATGAAAAGGTTTCCTGGATGGTTATTGCTTTCATGGGTTTCCTCCATAGTATGATTTTTACTTGGCCACTGTTTCAACCAATTCAAATACAAGAAGACAAAGGCTTTGGCAAACACTAATTTGGTCTTTCGGTAAAACGCCCCAATTGTTAAAGGCGGAAGCCGGACTCGGTAGCATACTGGTAAAGCAGGCTATAGGCAATGGACCCCGGGTCGAAAGCTGATAGCCGATGGTCGGCCTATAGCCCATTTTATTTTGATGGTCATCCCGGAATCGCCGGAAGATAGATGTCTACGGTCGTTCCCTGATTGACCTCGGATTCGATAAAAATGAATCCATCATGCTTATGAATGATGGAATACACAGTGGTCAGTCCCAATCCCATGCCTTTTTTGGGCCCCAGTTCTTTGGTGGTGTAGTAGGGTTCAAATATTCGGGGAAGATGCTCGGAAGAAATTCCCTTGCCTTGGTCCTTGATTATTATGTGCAGATAATGGCCCGAAGAAATCGGGTGGGCAGGAATAGGTGAATCGCTGGAAGCCACTGTGTTTCTGATTTTTACATGTACCTTTCCTCCGCCTGGCATGGCTTCAACCGCATTGGTCATCAGATGGGTGAGGGCATACCGCATTTGTTGCTCATCCACTTCAATCTTCCAGATGTCATCGGGCAAATCAAGATCAACGTCAACCCTTGGGTCGGCAACCCCAATGACTGAGGACTCCTTGAGCAGCTTTGTGATTGAAGATGGTTTTTTTGAAGGAGATCCGGATTTGGACAGGATGATGAATTGCTGGGTAAGCTCTTTGGCCTGGTTACAGGTTGATTCAGCCTTTTCAAGAATCTTGTTGGCTTTGTCTTCGGGGTTGAGAAAAAGTTGGGCCAGAGAAATGTTGCCCATGATAGCCATCAGCAAGTTGTTAAAATCGTGGGCGATTCCGCCGGCAAGGGTGGACGTGAATTCAAGTTGCTGGGCTTGCAAAAGACCTTTCTGAATTTTTAATCTTTCAGTTATATCATACAGAATACAAAACATTGCATGGGTATTGTTGCGGGTGTCAGTTTCCTGAAAGCAGTTAAACAAAACTCGGGATAAAGCTCCATTTTTTCGGCGAACATTCAGCCCAATATCCTGGATTTGTTCAGGGGCGTTGATGTATGAAAAATAGGAGCGGAGTTTTTCCGCTTCTGAAGGCGGCAGCATATCATAAATTGGTGTACCCAGCACATCCGCCTTCACATAACCCAAAAGTCTCTCACATGCCGGATTTACCGACTGAATACATCGGTTTTCATCCAGCGTCAGGTAAGGTACCGGGGCTTTTTCATACATCAGCCGAAACCGTTCCTCGCTGGCCTTTAAGGCATCTTGGGCCGATTTAAGCTGAGCCTGGCAGGTCATTCAAAGATTTTCCTTATGAACGGGTTGCATTTGATTTTCTTATGATGAGATATCACCTTGATCAAAAGCGCCATATAGTCTATAAAAACAAAGAAAATGGCCATTAATCATCCGGACATTCACCCCTTATTATGGCGATTAATATACAGTTGTTTATTGAAAATAACCACAGGAATATAGACAAACAAAGGAAATTATTTTGATTATCCAGCAAACTGGGCGTGTTGTTGACAGACTTTATATGCTGGGAAACCCTGCTGTCCCGGTTTATCTGCTGGATGGGGATCATCCAGCCATTATTGATGCCGGATTCTCATTTTTGGGACACCATTATGCTTCCGCCATTTCTGAGGTGCTGGGAAGCCGGACCCCTGCCTATTGTCTGTTGACCCATTCGCATTTTGACCATTGCGGATCGGTTTCGGTGCTGAAATCGCATTTTCCGGAAATGAAGATTGTCTCCTCCGAACAGGCCAAGGCTACATTGGCCAGGCCAAATGCCATTGAGCTGATTCGAGAGCTGAACCACGCGTCGGTGAAAGTGTTCCAGAGAAACGGTTTTATAGGTGATGCCTCGATAGAGTTTACCTCCTTTGAAATCGACATGACAGTGAAAGAAGGCGATCTGTTAAAGATATCCCCGGATCGAACCCTTCAGGTTATTGAAACTCCAGGCCATACACGGGACTGTTTAAGTTATTATATTCCGGAGATTAGATCACTGATTTGCTCGGAAGCCGCCGGAATTGCAGATTCCACCGGCTACATTGTTTCCGACTGTCTGGTGGATTATGATCAGTATGTGGATTCCATGAAAAAACTGGAGCTTCTGGATTCGGAAGCGATATGTCTGGCGCACCGGTATGTCTTTACCGGTCAGGATGCAAGAAACTACATCCCCCGATCCCTGAAATATTGTGATGAATTCAGAAATCTGGTAGAAACCTGTCTGGCAGAGGAACATGGCGATATTCCGCGTGTCATGACAAGGATCAGGGCTGTTGAGTATGATCTCAAGCAGGAGCCAAAGCAGCCGGAACCTGCATACCTTCTCAATCTTGAAGCCCGCATCAATGCCGTGGGTAAACGCAAGGCGCTTTTAGATGAAAAAAACAACTGTTAATCTTCAGGTTTTGATTGCCGGACTCAGCTTGAAAAATCCGGTCATGACGGCATCAGGAACTTTCGGTTATGCCAGCGAATTTGTCGATCTGGTGGATCTGAATTGCTTGGGAGCCATTGTGGTGAAGGGCCTTTCCCTTGAGCCTTCCATCGGCAACCCGCCACCCCGAATCGTGGAAACCCCATGCGGGATGTTAAATGCCATTGGCCTTGAGAATGTGGGAATCAAGGCATTTATCAACGAAAAACTTCCATTTTTGCGGACCCTGTCTCCGCCGCTGATCGTCAATATTTATGGAAAATGCATTGAAGAATATTGTGAGCTTGCGCGGCGCATTGAGGATGTTGAAGGCATTTCAGCAATTGAGGTCAATATTTCCTGCCCCAATGTCAAATCAGGCGGCATCGCCTTTGGTGTGGATACTCAGGCCGCCTTTGATGTGATCAGCGCCGTTCGAAAGTGCATTTCAAAAACCATGATTGTAAAGCTTTCCCCGAATGTAACAGATATCACCCAGATCGCTCGAAGCGTCGTGGATGCCGGGGCGGATTGCCTGTCTCTGATCAATACATTGACCGGCATGGTCATTGATATCGAAACCAGGCGCCCAAAACTGGCGAATATCACTGGCGGATTATCTGGCCCTGCCATTCGACCGGTGGCGGTTCGAATGGTCTGGCAGGTTGCACAGGCTGTATCTGTTCCGATTATTGGCATTGGCGGCATAATGACGGCCTCCGATGCTCTGGAATTTATCATTGCCGGCGCTTCGGCCGTTCAGGTGGGAACCGCCAATTTTGTCAATTCTCGAGCTACACTGGATATCATCGAAGGTATTGAGGCGTTTATGGTTCAGCATCATATCGAAAAACTGTCCGATATCACCGGTACTTTGAAAACCGGATAACGGGCCTTTATCAAGAAAGGATAGGGTTATGGAATTCAAAAGTTATCAGGCTATTATAGATTTTGCCATTGAAAAGGAAATTGAAGCAGCCTCTTTTTATGAAGAAGCAGCCGGGACTGAAGTACAGAAGGAAACCCGGAAAATGTTTCTCGACTTCGCCAAGGAAGAACGAAAACATCAATATCTTCTGGAAAACCTTGACTGCAAGGACGAATGCAGCCTGGTCACACAGGATTATAAATTCAAATGGATCGGAGATATCAAACGCAGCGATCTGATGGTGGATATTGTCTGGCGGAAAGGGATGCTCTATCGGGATATTCTTCTCCTTGCCATGAAACGGGAAGAAAAGGCCCTGAAGCTCTATAATGAATTACGTCAGCAGTCTGAAACCGAAACCGCCAAAAATATCTTTAAAATTCTCTGCCAGGAAGAAGCCAGGCATAAGCTGGGGCTGGAAACGCTTTATGATGAGTATATGGCGCAAATGGGGGATTGATGGAGGGGCTGTTTACAAAGTCATCGCAATTTATTTGATATAACAACCTAACAGAAAGGAGTTTTTGGTATGAGTCGAAAGTTGATTATGGTCTTGGGTTTGATGGGGGTTGTGCTGTTCTGGAGTTCCACGGGGAGCGCAGAAGTGCTTATGGCTGGCATGAAGGCATCGGACTGGTCATTTAATGATTCAGAAGGAAAGGCATTTTCGATGGCATCCTGGGATGGAAAGGTGCTGCTTGTCAATTATGTGGATCCGGATGAATCCGACCTGAACGATCATTTTACCGATGCTATGAAAAAGGCCAAAGACCAGGGGCTTCTGAAGGAAGAAACCTACAAGGGAATCGGGATTGCAGATTGCAAGGCCACATGGAAACCCGATGCCCTCATCAGAACGATTGCCGGGAAAAAAGCCAAAAAATTCAACACTGTCATTCTGTTTGATTATGATGCGACACTCAGAAATGCCTGGGGCCTGGAGGTTGACACTGCCAATGCCATTCTTCTGGACAAAAACCGGATTGTTCGGATGATCGTTCGGGGAAAAGTTCCGCAAAGCGAAGTGGCATCTATCGTCCAGATGGCTATTGATCTGCAGAAAGAATAATCCCGCCAAGGCTGCCAGGATGGACATGTTCATCAGCACCAGAAAATTCACGAGCCGGGTGTTGATGCCCGAAAGCCGAGCCGCCATGATATTGCCTCCGACAGCATAAACCTGCCGTCCGATAATAGTGCGCCCGGTGATAAAGGTGTTACAACAGTAGCAGGCCAAGCAGGATTAGCCACGGAACCGGTAAAGAAGTGCCAGGCCGGCCCGTGGCGAACAATATGCGCGCGTTTTATGCAGCACGTCCATGAATGATCGGTGACATGCATAGGGATTTTCATTTTATGATCTTGGCAAGAATATCCGGTGGGATATTGTCCCAGGTAAAGCTGTTCCCCGATAATATATGCAGGGGTTCCGGTGATACCAAGTTTCATGCCATCCCGAACATCTGTGAGAAGTCTGATTTGATTTTGGGGGATCATAAATGTTCATCGCTGTATCTTCTGTGTCAACACCGGCTTGTTTCAGCAGGGTTTTGGTGTTGATGGCTTCTTCAGCAATATCCATGTTAAACAGGATATCGTTCATTCCCCAGAAATATCCAGAACAGAAAAGGCCAAATTATCCGAGAACATGACCGATACAGTTTCAGAAACACCATCAGGGCCGGATGCATTCATGAATGCTGGCTTTTTTTAAATGAACTATCTAAAGATGTTAACGGTGAAAAGGTAAGGCGAGACTTGGCGGACGGAGTCCTTCTTGGTAAATATGCCCGTAGTACTCGCATGGCGTTGTGGAAAATATTCCGAACACGTTACTTTAATATTTCATGCCCCTGGGTCCGTTCTGAACTGATTTTGGCAAGTCAGTATGGCCCGGAATCGCCGGAATTCGTTTCTCTGCTCTATCTCTATTTCATTTTAAGGGATAAACTGGCATTCGAATTTGTTGTGGAAGCCGTTTGGACAAAATGGTTGGCCCATGATCTGACCATTGGCAGCGAAGATAGCAGCCGGTTCTTCATGAAACTATCACAAAAAAACGATTCGCTCCCCCAAATCACGGCCGAATCAAAAGGAAAACTGATCCGCAACACGGTCTCCACACTTCAGGACTTCGGTCTCGTGACAGGAACAAAACATCGCACGATCAGTCGTCCGCCAGTTGTTCCGCGAACAGCCTTCCATCTTGTCCAGTTGCTCAGAAATGAAGGCTTTTCCGGTAAGGAAATCATTGAGGCCAAAGACTGGCGAATTTTTCTCTGGGATCAGCAGGATGTTGCCCGAATGCTGACAAAACTTTCCCAGGAGAAATGGATAAGATACGAAAAATCGGGAAATATTGTTAATCTTGAAATTTGCGATGAAGACCGCGAAAAGAATGTTTGAGAAGGACAAATCGTGAACGAAGACATCTCCTGGAAAATCAAGGAAGCGGCGTCCCGCATCAAGGACCGATATGATTTCATTGGACATCAGACAGGAGCGCCGTTTCTTGCCATCGTTTTTCCCCAGGAGGCGGAACTGTGGACCATGAAGGAATGGCGTGCCCAGGCAGGCATCTTCACCGATCAGTACGATCTCATCTATATGGATATTCTGGATATTACAACCCGATGCAACGATCAATTGGGCGTTGAGAACATCATCGCCGCCCTGGAGGACCCCATGCCGGGGGCGAATCCTGGAGCGGAGTTGGCCAATCTCTGGATTTCTGAAATCATTGCCGCGATCCTGACAAAGCTTGCTGAGCACCGGGGCAACCCCCCCGTTCTGGTGATAGAGAAAACGGCTGCCATATATCCCGTGGCAGGTCCAAGATTTTTGCTCCAGCAATTATGGGATCTGCATAGCCAGATCATCCATTGCCCGGTGGTCGTTTTTATTCCCGGACGTCTTCTGGAACAGCGGGTTTATCTTTTTCTGAACACGAAAGAGGAGTTCATGTATCGTGGCGACATTCTTTAACGCATCACGTGGAGAGATTTAATTATGCAGATCGGTGAAATTTTTGAGACTCGGATTACAGAGAAAATCGAACCTGTCATCAAGGTGGGGGAAGTTCAGGACGAAAAGAAACTCGCCTCGGAAATAGGAAGTTTTGTTGTCACTCCCCATATTGAAGAGTATGCGGATTCTTTTTTCGATCACTATACCGACACGATCCGTAAGCAGACCACGGAAATCGGCGTTTGGATATCCGGATATTTCGGCTCCGGCAAGTCTCACCTGGCTAAGATGTTGGCTCAGGTTACGGCAAACCGCACCTTGGACGGTATTCCGGCGACCAAGCGCTTTAATGCCCGCGTGCCCGAGTCAGCGGAAAGAAAGAAATCCATCGATCGTTCCTTAAGCCTTCTGAACAACTGCGCGACGACCATTCTGGCCTTCAATCTCAATACCCTGACAGACAGCCGCAGCACTCCCCTGCCCTCGCTTCTCCTTTCTCAGTATTATCTGTCCAAGGGATACAGCAGCAATTATATCTTTGCCAAAGTCATTGAGGCGGAGCTGGATAAACTCCATAAACTGCCAGCCTTTCACCAGGATGTAGAAAAAAGGTCGGGGAAATCATGGGTAAATATACAGGCCAATCCGAATTTCTACCGGAAGCACATCTATGGGGCTGTATGCGACATTGCCCCGGAGCTATTTTCAACGCCGGAGGAGGTTGCTGAAGCCCTGCGCAACACCGAAAAGGGGGAGATATTCAACATTGAATTCCTAATTAAAACAATTCTTGCAGACATCAAAGCGCAGGAAAAAGAAACCGGAAAGCCCGTCCGGATTTTTTTTGTACTGGACGAATCAGGGCAATGGATAGAGGATCAGCATGGAAGGCTGGCCCAGTTGCAGGCATTGGTTGAAGAGGCGGCCATTGTCGGACAGGGAAAGATATGGATACTGGTTACCACCCATGAGGATATGGGGTCTGTCTATAAGAACGCTCATGCACTGGACAGCGACTTCAAGAAAATAGAAGGTCGTTTTCGCTTTAAATTTGGGTTGACCACGGAAAACATCGAATTGGTTCTGGAAGACCGGATTTTCAAGAAAACGCTGACTGGGAAGAAGAATGTGGAAGCGATTTACCAGGACAACGCCGGCGTTATCCGTGGTATGGGGGAACTGGCCAATGTTTCTCAGAACCTTCCACAATGCAGCAGCGATAACTTCGTAAAATTTTATCCTTTCTTCCCCTATCAGATTCACCTGATCCCTGAAATTGTGAAAGCCCTTCGCTCCAAGGGGGGACGATCCGATTCGTTGTCCGGATCCACACGCACTTTGTTGGCTATCACCCAGGATGTTATCCGCGCCGGTCGCAGAAATTATCTTCAGGCGGCCGTAGGGGAAACAGTATCCTTCGATGAAATCTACTATAATCTGCTTCAGGAAGGGGAAATTTCGGCTGACATCCGCCGTGAAATATCGAAAATTCCAAGCGTTGTGCCTGCCGCTACAGATATTACCCCAAAGCTCGTGGAAGTTCTTTTTTTGATCGGTGATTTGGCCTACATCCCCAAGACAGCGGCTAATCTCGCCAGACTTCTGGTCTCCGACACCTCGCAGGATCTGGCTTCCTTGCAACCAATGATTGAAGCAGAACTCGAAAAATTAAAAAAGGCCAAAATTGTTGCAAGAATCGGCGATGAATGGGAGTTTCTGACAGGAGAAAGGCGTACCTTTGAAGAAGCGGTGGGCGCCGTCACCGCTCAATTGAAATTTCAAGATCGCGAAGAAGGATTGAACAAGCTCATCAGCACCCATATTCTGGGATTTGAAACCATTCCGTTCAAGGGACATGATTTTCAGACACGCCTGTTTTTTGACAACAAGATGTTGGTAAAAAATGGTCATGTGGATATCCGGATCATTTCTTCTTTTGGTCATTATTCAGGAAAAACCATCAGCGATTACGAAAATGAAAGCCTCAAACCGGAGAATAACCAGACGATTTTTATCTTCTGCGACCGGGTTGCACAATTCAGCGAGCAACTGGACCGGTATGTCGCCATGAAAGAAGTGTTAGACAAGTGGCAGGGTGACTCGCATAAATCAGTCACAGAACGTGAACTTGCCAACAGCAAGGCCACTGTTGACTTGCCAAAATTGAAAGATGCCGTTGAAGTATCTATCCGTTTGGGATTGAAGCAGGGACACTTGATCTTCCGGGGCGGTAGCCACGCTATTGTTAGCAAATTGCAAAAGCCGGGTGATGCGATCCGTAGTGAAATAAGCCATTACTTCGGAACACTTTATCCAAAATACGACAAAATGACCATCCGGATAAAGTCGGAACAACAGGATATCTCCGATGTACTGGCCGGGGCCAAGAATCTGTCTTCGGATGTGAAGTCCCTGAAGCTTTACGACAAGACTGGCCAGTTGGACGCTCACATTCCACTGATCGATGAAATTCGCATCTATCTGATAAACCGTCTGAATAAAAAGCAGCGAACTCTCGGGCAGGAAATACTCAATCATTTCGAAATTCCGCCCTACGGTTGGGACCCCAATGCCGTTCGCATCGGTATCGCGGCGGCAGTCAGAGCGGGTATGATCAAGATTTCCGTAAGCAAAAAGATATATACCAATTCCGCCGATACAGAGCTGATTGCCACAATGCGTAACAGCAAAGCTTTCAGTAAGGCGGAAGTAATTCTGGAAGAGACGGATGTGGATACGACCGTTTTAATCACTGTCCGGACTCTTTTGATCGAGCTGACGGGGAATCGCAAGATAGACGAAACTCCGTCGGACATTGCCGCTGCTTCAGTAAAATATCTGACAGATATAAAAAAAAAAGGCGATGATGCACATATCTGGGCAAAAGCCGCAAATTTTCCGCTGCCGGAATTCTTCACGTCAGGCATGGAAACCATAGAAACTCTCCTGAGTCTCACCAACCCGGTACATCACGTCAAGGAGTGGGAGGCGAAGTCGCCAGCCATAAAAGATGAACTGAATGAAGTCCTTGCGGTCCACGCATTTTACGGCAAGAACGCTGAACTTTTCAAGGGAATCAGAGAGCTTTATAGCACTCTACATAGCATCAAGTACAAAATACCCGAAGAGAATATTATTCTTCATTTTCTCAATAATTATGCAACGGCTGATAATGATGCATCAATTCATAAAAAGGATACATGGCGGAAGCTCCAGGACAACAGGGCTTATGTCCTGACTGAGGTGGAAGCGTTGAAACGAATATGGCGGCAAGCAGCGACTGAATCCGTCCTTCCCCTTAAAAACCGCATTGTTCAAGATAGTACAACGAAACTGCTGACTACGGAAGAAATCGCCCCATTTGAAAAAGCATGTCAGAATTTGGCCACAGAAATTGAAGAAGAATCCGATCTGATCAAGATCGCTCTGCTCCCGGACAAAATTTCAGGCCGAGTTAACGATTCTATTGCATGCCTGGAGCGGCTTATTAAAAGCAAGGATACGAATGGAGG
>Ga0194044_10001406_pt1 | contig 12240 bp, 10 predicted proteins | sample JunL4417m_MetaG_FD_155460 | JGI IMG/M metagenome (GOLD analysis project Ga0194044, IMG submission 155460) | Anoxic zone freshwater microbial communities from boreal shield lake in IISD Experimental Lakes Area, Ontario, Canada - Jun2016-L442-17m | ecosystem: Environmental > Aquatic > Freshwater...
AGTCATTGAACCTTGGGTTGGTTCAACCAATCGAGTCATACAGCGGACAAGAGTTGATTTACCAGATCCAGAAAGACCCATAACAACGAATACTTCACCCGGGGCAACATCAAATGAAACATCGCGCACTGCAATGGTGTTACCGGTTTGTGTGCGAAGCTCTGAACGAGAGAGATCAACTAATGGTGAGCCGACTACTTTGTCAGCGTTGGCGCCAAATACTTTCCAGAGATTCTTTACAGAAATCATTGGTGCGCCAGAAGCCATTTATCCTTCTCCCCCATCTGAAAACCAGCCAGATTTACTAGGAGCATTGTTAGTCCAAATGTGTTTGATTTCAAGGTATTCACTCAAACCATGCTCACCTAATTCACGGCCGATGCCAGATTGCTTATATCCACCCCATTCAGCCGCTGGGCGATATGGACCAAAGTCATTGACCCAGATTGTTCCGTGACGAAGGGCGCTTGCAACACGGGCAGCTTTGTCAGCATCCTTTGACCACACGCCACCAGAGAGTCCAAAAGGTGTGTCATTGCCGATGGCAACAGCTTCTTTTTCACTATCAAATACTTCAACTGTCATAACTGGACCAAAAGATTCTTCTTGAACGCAAAACATCTTTGTCGTGCAATTATCTAAAACTGTTGGCAGGAAATACCAACCCTTTGCATGCTCGTTTTTTTCACTGCGCTTTCCACCAACTAATAATGTGGCACCTTCTGCAATTCCGGCTTGAACATACTTAGTAACACCTTCTAGGTGTGACTTACTAATAAGTGGTCCGGTCTCTGCGCTTAAATCATCCGGTCCACCCATACGAATCTGAGCCGCCCTGCGTACAATCTCTTTAACTACGCGATCATGAATAGATCGCTCAACAATTAAACGTGTTCCAGCTGAACAGACTTGGCCTGAGTGCAAAAACGCTGCCGTTACTGCGTTATCGATTGCTGCATCAATATCTGCATCAGCAAAAATAATATGTGGGTTCTTTCCACCAAGTTCAAGGGCTAAACGCTTCACAGTTGAAACTGCTGCTTTCATAATTGTTTGACCAGTATTTAAACCACCTGTAAATGAAATCATGTCGACACGTGGATCATTAATGAGATGGTGACCAACAACAGAGCCAGGACCTAGAACAAGGTTTGCAACACCTTTTGGTGTACCGGCTTCTTCTATGGCATGCATCAGTGCGATAGCACTTTGCGGTGTTAGTTCAGATGGCTTAACAATAAATGAACATCCAGCAACTAGAGCCGGTGCAACTTTCCAAGCAATTTGTAATAGTGGGTAGTTCCAAGGGCCAATGAGTGAACAAACACCAAGTGGCTCATGAACTATGCGGCTATTAACGTGAGAAATACCCACATCTACAACGCGATCATGCTGTTTTAAACCAAGGGCAGCAAAGTGGCGGAAAGTAGCGATGACATCTGCAACGTCATACTCTGCTTCAATGATGCGCTTTCCGGTGTCATCACTTTCTTTTTTAGCAATTGCCTTTAAATCACGTTCAAGAATGTCGGCAATCTTTGCAACTAACGCACTGCGTTGCTCAAAGCTCCAAGATGTGAAAATGCCAGAATCAAAAGATGTGCGGGCAGCAGTGATGGCATCTAGAACGTCATCTTGTGTGGCCTGTGAAACGGTTGCAACAACGCTTTGATCATGCGGGCTGTGCACATCGTGTACCCCACCATCAGATGCGCTTTTCCAAGCACCATCGATATAGAGCGTTGCGACCATTTACTTAATCTAGTTGGCTCTTGCGCTTTGCCACAAACTCATCGAGTTCTTGCTTCATACGTGGATCCATCTCTGGTTGCACATAATCTTCAAGTTTTTTCATATAGAGCTCTGCAGCGCGTGCCTTCGTATCCTTTGCTCCAAGTCGCATCCAGCGCTCATAGTTATCGCTATTTGTTAAAAATGGGCGGTAGAAACAGTCGCGGAATCGCTCCATAGTGTGGGCCGCTCCTAGGAAGTGGCCACCATGGCCGACTTCAACGTGAGCATCAAAGGCTAGAGATTCCACGTTAAATTCCAGCGGAGTGAACTCGGTCATCAAAGATTGAAGGATTTCAATGTCTACAACGAACTTCTCATAGCAAGAAACAAGACCGCCCTCTAACCAGCCAGCTGTGTGCATAACCCAGTTAGTGCCAGAGAGGAACGTTGGCATCATCGTCATCATTGTTTGATAGGCAGATTGAGCATCCACTGTTTGTGATGAGTTCAAACCGCCGCCTCCACGGAAAGGAAGGTTAAAGCTACGTGCAATCTGGCCAGTGCAAAGAAGGCCAATACCTGACTCAGGTGTACCAAATTGAGGTGAACCTGACTGCATATCAATGTTTGAAAGAAATGACCCAAAGACAATTGGGCATCCTGGGTTAAGAGTTTGAGCAAGTGCAATACCAGTTAGAGCTTCAGCAATTTGCTGCGCAAGTGTTGCCGGGATTGTTACTGGACTCATTGCACCCATCAGCAAGAATGGTGTAACAACTACAGGCTGTCCTGCAAGAACATATTCACGCAAGGAATCAAGCATGCGATCATCCCAGCGAAGCGGTGAATTACAGTTCACAAGAGAAATCAACGCTGGTGTGGCTTCAATTGCTTTGCGACCACCGTGAATAATCTCAGCCATTGCAATAACATCTTTTGCATTCTCAGCAGTTACAACGTTACCCATAAAGAACTTATCGGTCAGAGTTGCCGCGGCATATGCCATATCTAAGTGACGTGAATCAAGTGAGAGATCATTAGGCTCACATACAACTCCGCCGACGCTATCGAGGGCTTCATAGCTTTGAGCTAACTTACAAAAATTCTCATAATCTTTAAAAGTTGCATCGCGACGAACATCGCCTTCGCGAACAAATGGTGGGCCATACACACCACCGAAGACCATGGAGTCTCCACCGATTTGAACATTGTTCTTTGGATTACGTGCTTGCAAGTTAAACTGGCTTGGAGCCTTAGCAACTTGCTTCAAGATCCACTCAGGATCAAATTTAACGTTATCGCCTTCTACAGTCTGACCGTTTTCGCGCAAGAGATCGATTGCCCAAGGACTCATGAACTCGATACCGATTTCAGAGACGATGCGTTTCCAACCAAGGGTCAGCGTTGCCATCGATTCTTCGCTCAAGATTTCATAGCGGGGCATCTTGTTAATAAAGCTCACGGTTAATTCCTTACCTGTAGTAGTAGTTCGATATTAATAGCGTTGTGGCGCTATTGACCTCGAACACGCACGAGAATACTCTTAAGTTATGGAACTATGGTTCCATATAGTGGAACCTTCTGAGGAGGTGTGAGATGGCCGAACTACATAGCGGCACGCAAGCAATTGATCGTGCATCTGCGCTCTTAATTCATATTTTGGAATCAGAGACTCCACCTCTACTTACTGAACTTGCTCGCATATATGGATTACCAAAGAGCACCACTTCTCGAATCTTAAGTGCACTTGAACGACAAGGATTATTGCTGCGCGATCGAAATGGTGCCTACATCGCTGGCTCAGTTCTCACACAATTTGCACGTGGACAAAACCACGACTCTATTCTTGTTGCCCGCATGCACTCAATTTTAGAAGTTCTAGCTACTAGAACTGGTGAAACTTCTAATTTGGCTGTTCCAGGTAATGGCGACCTCAAGTTAATCGATCAGGTAGATGGTCAATACCTCTTATCTGCAACCAACTGGATTGGTAAGTCTGTTCCTTATCACGCTTCCGCTCTTGGAAAAGTACTACTTGCCTATGCTGCAGTGACAATTCCTGCAGGTCGCTTAGAAAAGCGCACAGCAAAGACCATTACCTCTCGCACAAAGTTATTAGAAGAGTTAGAAGTTGTACGCAAAAAAGGTTTTGCACTCATCATCGATGAATTAGAAGAGGGTTTAGTAGCAGTAGCAGCACCTATCCGCGAGCACGATGGCCGCGTAGTTGGTGCAATTTCGGTTTCTGGTCCATCAACGCGATTGACTCAGAAAGATTTAATCAAGATCGGTGACATGATCATTGATGAGATCGCAACACTTCAAGCAAACCACGATGGAAAGATAGGTGCGGCATGACACATGACGAGATAATCAAAGCTCTCTTTGACGAAACCCTTGTCGGAAATGCTCCAGCAGTTCTCGAACTGACCAACCAAGGCATTGCTGATGGAATGACGCCTAGCGCCATCCTCTTTGATGCACTGATTCCAGCATTGGAAGAAGTTGGTGCACGTTTTGAGCGCGGAGATTTCTTCGTTCCAGAGATGCTTATTTCAGGAAAGGCAATGTCAGGAGCACTAAACGTGCTTCGCCCATTGCTAGCTGAGACTGGTGCTGAGACTGTTGGAACATTCTTGATGGGCACAGTTAAGGGCGATGTTCACGATATTGGTAAGAACCTTGTAAATATCATGCTCGAAGGTGCTGGTTTTGAAGTTATTGATCTAGGTGTGCAGGTACCACCTGAGAAGTTTGTTGCCGCAATTATTGAGCACAAGCCAGACATCGTTGGAATGTCAGCGTTCTTAACAACAACAATGCCAATGTTTAAGGTCAACATTCATGAGATTACTAAAGCTGGTCTACGCGACCAAGTAATCATCATGGTGGGTGGCGCTCCTGTTACTCAGGAATATGCCGATGTTGTTGGAGCAGATGGCTTTGCAGCTGATGCATCAACAGCAGTTCGTGTTGCTAAAGATCTAATTGCTAAAAAGCGCGCATCGGTTCCTGCTTAAGGATCTATTGTGTTAAAAAAACTTCTACCCTTTGTTGAGCATGCGATAAAGAAACCCGTATGGGACTGTCGCATGTGCGGACAATGTGTTCTGCACTCAACAGGTATGACATGTCCAATGACTTGTCCAAAGACTCTTCGCAACGGACCTTGTGGTGGCGTTCGCGAAAACGGTAATTGTGAAGTTATTCCAGATATGCAATGTGTATGGCTTAAGGCATATGAGCGTAAAGTCTTTTTGCCTTTGCCAACAGTATGGAAAGATCACTTCAACGAACTTCGTCCTCCAGTAGATATGCGCCTGCAAGGATCTTCATCGTGGATTAACTTGGTTACAAAGCGCGATCAACAAACACCTGCTGGCTGGTCCACCACAGATGGCGCGCACTAATGTCACAGATGCGCGAGAAGTTAGAAAACACTAACGAAGTTGTCTTCACCGCCGAATTCCCATCCCTTGATGGTGGCGGAATGGCTAAAGTTGAAAAGAACGCTGCCCGGTTAGCACCATGGTTTGTTGGCGTGAATGCAACAGATAACCCAGCAGCACATGCCCATGCTTCAAATACCGCCTCTGCCATTGCAATGAAAATGCATGGAATCGAACCCATCATGCAGATTGTTTGCCGCGATAAGAACCGTCTGGCTATTCAAGCCGACATGATGGGCGCTGCCTTGCATGGCATTGAAAACATCTCACTACTTACAGGTGATGATGTAACGGCAGGTGATGAGCCAGAGAGCCGTAGAGTCTTTGATATCGATAGCACTCAAGCAATAAATATCGCCCGAATTATGACTACTGGCAAATACCTTTCAGGGCGCAAAATCGATCCTGCCCCAGATTTCTATATCAGCGCAGTTGAAAACCCAGCTGCTCCCCCATTTGATTATCGAATTGAGCGCGCACTTAAGAAATACCGCGCTGGTGCAAAATATCTTCAACTGCAGATTTGTTATCACCCAGATCGCCTTGAAAAGTTCTGCGCAGGAGTTGCAAAAATTGCTCCTGATTTAAAGTTGATTCCAACAATTGTTTTAGTGAAAAGCTCTAAACCAATGTCGTTTATGAATGACAAGGTCCCAGGAATTGATATCCCGTTGGACACAATAAATCGAGTCTCATCAGCTGCCGATCAAGCTGAAGAGGCATACCAATTGACTCTAGAACTTGCTAAGCATGCACTGACGCTTCCATCTGTGCGCGGTTTGCATGTGACGGATTTCAGACATGATGATTCATTAGATCGTTTTATGTACGACCTCGGACAGAAACCAAGAAACTAACTAGGAGCCCCTATGCATACAGTCCTGACTTCCCCTGGCAAAACCGTAACGATTGGCCATGACCAGCCATTTTGTATTATCGGTGAGCGCATCAATCCAACAGGACGTAAGAAGTTTCAAGAGCAGCTTCGTGCAGGTGATCTCTCTGCCATTGAAAAAGATGTCGCAGCTCAAGTAGCAGGTGGGGCTGATGTGTTAGATGTGAACATGGGTGTTCCACTTACTGATGAACCAGAGTTAATTGCAAAGGCAATCACTTTGGTTCAGTCATTAACTGATCTGCCTATCTGTATCGACTCATCAGTTATCGAGGCTCTTCAGGCTGGCCTTGAGACCTACCAAGGCAAAGCGTTAGTTAATAGCGTGACTGGTGAAGATGATCGTATGGAACTAGTGCTTCCTTTAATTAAAAAGCATGGCGCAGCCATTATTGCCCTGCCTAACGATGAAACAGGAATTCCCCAGACAGCTGCAGAGCGCATGATTATTGTTGAAAAGATTGTTCGCACTGTTGAAAAGCACGGCATCCCGCTAGAGGATCTTGTTATTGATCCACTAGCAATGACTGTTGGCGCAGATCCAGAAGCGGTGAAGAACACGCTAGAAACTATCTACTTAATCCGTGAAAAGTACGGCCTCAATATGACTCTAGGAGCTTCAAATATCTCATTTGGCCTTCCACATCGCCATGCACTCAATGCAGCCTTCTTGCCAGCAGCAATGGCAATGGGATTAACAAGTGCTGTTATGGATTCGCGCACGCCTGCAATCGTTGAGGCAGTTCGTGCTGCAGACTTACTCCTTGGTCTTGATCCTTGGGGAACTAATTGGATCATGCGCTATCGCGCTATAGAGGCAGCAAAAGCTGCCGCTGAAGGGAACTAGTTATTAGTAAAAAAGAGTTAGATCCATCTCTCATACCAACACATGACGGTACTGGGCGAGTCAAGCTTGCCTTCACATCGCTGGAAAAAGATGGTTCTATCGGTTCTCAAAAGACAATTACCGTTCCAACAGGAGTAAGTGCATTTGATGCTGCTTCTTGGAATGGAATTGCAATTGATTCAACATGTGGCGGATATGGCACTTGCAAGAAATGTCGCATCAAAGTAACTGATGGCGACGTTGAACCATCCAAGTTAGATTTTCGCGCCTTTACTGAAAGTGAAATCAAAGATGGCTGGCGCCTGGCATGCCTTGTGCGCACAGCTAAAGATATTTCAGTAGATGTTCCAGCCCTTACCACTCGCCCTAAAGCTGCAACTGTAGGCGTGGGTCGCCAAGTTATTTTGCGTCCGGCAGTTCAAAAGCGCTACATCGAATTAGAAGAGCCGTCACTTTCTGATCAGCGCACTGACATTGTGCGCATCTTTGATGCAGTTGATGACATTGAAGCCAGTGCAAGCCTTGCCTCGATGAGAGAACTCCCCCGCATTCTGCGCGCAGCTAATTACAAAGTAACTGCCGTTTTTGTAGATCAAGAGTTTTTAGGCATTGAAGCTGGCGACACAACAAATGTTCGCTACGGCATTGCCTATGACTTAGGCACAACAACTGTTGTTGCCACTTTGCTAGATCTCAACACCGGAACTCCGGTGGCAGTTAAATCAATGCTCAATAAGCAGCAACCATTTGGAGCAGATGTCATCACACGCATCAGTGCAACGATGCTAGATCCTGATGCCTTGGCCAAACTAAGTGGATTAGCCCAAGAAACCCTTAATCAGCTGACTCAAGAGGTCTGTGTTGAAGCCGGTGTTAACCCCCACCATGTTTATGAATTAGCTATCGCAGGCAATGCCACCATGACTCAGCTACTGCTTGGCATTGATCCAGAGCCTCTAGGCGTTGCTCCATTTATTATGGCAAGTGCTGATTATCCAAACATTGATGTGAAAGAGATTGGCATTGCAGTTCATCCACTTGCAAAGGCTGTAATCATGCCTTCTCTTGGTGCATATGTTGGTGGTGACATCATTGCAGGCGCACTTGCCTCTGGAATGGATCGCGATAAGCGCCTTCGTTTGTTTATCGATGTTGGCACAAACTGCGAAATTGTTTTAGGAGATGGCGACAAGATTCTTGCAACTGCCGCCCCAGCTGGTCCTGCCTTTGAAGCTGCCAGTATTAAGTGTGGTGTGAGAGCAGCATCTGGTGCCATTGAAACTATTAAAGTCGTCGATGGTGAATTAGAAATTGGAACTATTGATGATGCACCAGCAATTGGCATCTGTGGTTCAGGCCTAGTCGATGCTTGCGCATCACTTGTTCAAGTGGGTTTACTCGATCATTCAGGCAAGTTTGTTACTGATGAAGCAGCATTAACAATTTCGCCAAAGCTTGCTAGCCGTTTAGTTACACGTGAAGGTGAGCGCGTATTTGTTCTCACATGGAGCAAAGAAGTTGGCGATTTATCAGATTGTGTCTTTTTGACACAGCGTGATGTGCGTGAACTCCAGTTTGCCAAGGCAGCTATTGCCACAGGATGGGCGCTTCTACTTGAAGAATTTGGCGTGCAGGAATCTGAAATCCAGCAAGTGCTACTTGCAGGCTCTTTTGGATCTTACCTTTCACCTTCATCTGCAATCAAAATTGGTTTAGTGCCAAAGCTTTCAGTCATGCGCATTATGTCGGCAGGTAACGTTGCAGGAGAAGGTGCCAAGATGGTTTTGCTATCTGCCCAAGAGCGCCATGGTGCACAAGCACTCCTTGAAGAAATTGACTACATCGAACTATCTGATCGTGAAGACTTCAACGATAAGTTCGTTGAACGCTTAGCTTTTCCTGCATGAGCGTTGGCGTAGTTGCATGCGGGGCACTAGCCACCCATATTGCTGATATCGCAGCGGCAGAATCGCTAGATATCACTATCTATCCCCTTCCCCCACTGCTTCATAACCGTCCAGAAAAGATTGCTGGTGAAGTTGATTCACTTTTAAGTGAGATTAAAGACAAGCATTCAAAGTGCGCAGTGGCATATGCCGATTGTGGAACCTATGGCGCACTCGATGTGGTCATTGCAACCCATGGTGTGAAGCGATTGGGTGGAAACCATTGCTATGACATCTTTGCTGGTTCTAAAAAGATCGAAGAAATTATGGAATCTGATGCTGGCACATACTTCTTAACTGATTTCCTCGTAAAATCTTTTCATAGAAGTGTCATGGTTGAGCTGGGTTTAGATAAGCGGCCAGAGCTGCGTGATGATTATTTCAAGAACTACTCACGTGTGATCTGGTTGGCTCAGCAACCGAATAAGGAGTTGGAAGAGTTAGCTCAGCAAGCAGGCGCAAGTATTGGGTTACCACTTGAGATTCAAAACGTTGGTTATGGTCAGTTATCTGAGCAGGTTAAAGAACTACTTAGCAACTAACATCACTTCAAGAGCCTTTTGGGCTATTGGTGAAAGCAATGACTTGTCTACATCTTTGTGTAAACGCTCAATCATGACAGGAGTCCAGAACTGAACGATGTGGTGGGCAACTTTGACTTCAGGTGCATCGGTAGCTGGGAAATTTGCTGCAATCTGATTGACCATGCGAATGATGGATGCGAGTTGAACATCTCCATCAATATGGGTTTCTACCATCGCACCAGGTCCTTGCGCACTTGGCGTAATTTCAACTGCAGTTACCTTGTATTCAGGACAATTCGTTGCCCAGTCAGAGAAATCTGTTGTAATGACGTTAGCGCCACTTTCGGGGAAGTGGAAAGTTGTGTAAACAACTCCTGCAGGAACTTCATCTGTAATTCGAGCACGCATGATTGTTTCGCCCACACGAGATGAAAGTTTGACCCAAGAACCATCGGCAATACCGCGCAGCTCGGCATCTGATTCGTGCAGATCCAAAATATCTTCGGTATGCCAGATGTTATTTGCCGTGCGACGTGTTTGTGCTCCCACGTTGTACTGGCTAAGTACTCGCCCAGTAGTGAGTAATAGTGGAAATTTACGTGTGGCCTTTTCATCTGTTGCAACGTAAGGAGTGCGATTGAATTGGCCCAAACCACGCATAAAGGTTTCCAAGTGCATCGTAGGAGTGCCTTCAGGATTTGCCTCATTACATGGCCACTGCAAGCTTCCAACTTCATCAAGTTTTTTGAAGGAGACTCCAGCAAATGTTGGTGTTGTATCTGCGATCTCATCCATTATTTCGGCCCCGCTGGCATAAGACATTGGATAGCCCATAGCAGTTGCAAGATCGCAAGTAACTTCGTATTCACTCTTTCCAGTTGCCGACTTCATTACTGGACGCACACGGTTAATACGGCGTTCTGCGTTAGTGAAAGTTCCATCTTTTTCTAAAAATGAAGTGCCCGGCAAGAAGACATGTGCAAATTTTGCAGTCTCATTGAGGAAGAGATCTTGAACAATGACCATATCCATCGCACGAAGGGCTGCATGAACATGAGAAGTATTGGGATCAGATTGAGCAATATCTTCGCCTTGAACATAGAGACCGCGGTAATTACCGGCAATTGCTGCATCGAACATATTAGGAATTCGCATTCCAGGCTCTGCATCTAATGTGACGCCCCACTTGTCATTAAAAATCTTGCGAGTATCTGCATTTGAAATATGACGATAACCAGGTAGCTCATGTGGGAATGAACCCATATCGCAAGAACCTTGAACGTTGTTCTGACCGCGCAGTGGATTAACTCCCACACCTTTGCGGCCAATGTTTCCTGTGACCATTGCTAGGTTTGCAATACCCATCACCATAGTTGAGCCTTGACTGTGCTCTGTTACACCAAGACCGTAATAGATAGAACCATTAGGTGCTGATGCAAACAACCTGGCAGCTTTGCGGATCTCTTCTGCTGGAACACGAGATGATGCTTCCAAAACCTCTGGTGAGTTCTCAGGAAGTGAAATGAATGCTTCCCATTCTTTAAATGATTTCTCTTCACATCGTGCATCAATAAAGTCACGCTTGGCTAAACCTTCAGTGACAATCACGTGTGCAAGGGCATTAATTACTGCAACGTTTGTTCCTGGCATTAACTGCAAGTGATGGGCTGCAACAACTCCAGGAGTTCGAACAAGTGCAATAACGCGTGGATCAACCACGATGAGTTGAGCGCCTTTACGTAAGGCTTTCTTCATCCGGGAAGCAAATACTGGGTGGGCAGATGTTGGGTTGGCGCCGATCAACATAATGACATCGCTGTGCTCAACAGACTCAAAATCCTGTGTTCCAGCTGATGTTCCAAATGCTTGGCCAAGACCATAACCAGTTGGTGAGTGGCACACGCGTGCACATGTATCAACATTGTTATTAGCAAAAGCTGCACGCACCATCTTTTGAACTACGAATACTTCTTCATTGGTGCAGCGTGAAGAAGTGATGCCACCAATTGCATTACGGCCAGATTCTGCCTGAATCTTTTTTAAGCCAGTTGCTGCAAATGAAATCGCTTCTTCCCAAGAAACTTCTTTCCATGGGTCTGTAATTGCATTTCGAATCATTGGCTTAGTAATGCGATCTGAGTGAGTGGCATAGCCATATGCAAATCGGCCCTTGACGCATGAGTGTCCCTCATTTGCGCCACCATCTTTGAGCGGAACCATACGAACCAACTTGTCCCCGCGCATCTCTGCTTTAAAGGAACAGCCAACACCGCAGTAAGCACAAGTTGTAATAACTGATGAAGTTGGTGCACCTATTGTTAAAAGCGTCTTTTCAGTTAATGCTCCCGTTGGACACGCTTGAACACATGCACCACAGGAAACACACTCACTTTCAATAAAGGATGTGCCAGAAGATGAAACACGTGCTTCAAAGCCACGGTTTTCAATTGTTAGTGCAAAGGTTCCTTGGACTTCATCACAAGCTCGAACGCAGCGATTACAAACGATGCATTCAGTGGAATCAAAGGTGAAATATGGATTGGACTCATCTTTCTTCAAATCCAAGTGTGTAGAAGGAGCTGCATAGCGGCTCTCGGTAATTCCAATTTTCTTTGCAACGCCATGGACTTCACACTCATCCCCTGTTGCACACTCTGCTGGGTGATCAGAGAGATAGAGCTCCATGACACCTTTACGTAGGCGATCAAGCTTTTCTGACTGGGTAACAACCTTCATTCCATCTGCAACAGGAGTTGTACATGAAGAAGGTGTTCCGTTACGTCCATCTACTTGGATGACACATAAGCGACATGAACCAAAAGCTTTAAGGCGATCGGTTGAACAT
>Ga0194044_10001409_pt1 | contig 12224 bp, 12 predicted proteins | sample JunL4417m_MetaG_FD_155460 | JGI IMG/M metagenome (GOLD analysis project Ga0194044, IMG submission 155460) | Anoxic zone freshwater microbial communities from boreal shield lake in IISD Experimental Lakes Area, Ontario, Canada - Jun2016-L442-17m | ecosystem: Environmental > Aquatic > Freshwater...
CCTTCGAGCCGCCCGCCCCGGCCGCCGCGCCCCAGGCCGCGACCACCTTCGAGCCGCCGCCGGCGGGAGCGGGACCGGCGCTCGCCCCGCTCCCAGTCGCAGGCGCAGTCCCGGCCATTCCATCGCGAGACGAGCAGCTTCGCGAGACGCCGGACCTTTCCCCACGGAGGATCCACAAGCCCACGCTATTCGCCGCGGCAGCCGTGGGGATCGCGTGGATCGTGGTCCTCTTCGTCATCGACAAGTTCATCCGCTAAGGGCCCATCCCGCCAGGGATGTGTGTGCGGGGCGTTCGGGGACCGAGCGGGGCGGTCACGAGACGGTTCCCTCGTAGCCCAGCTACGTGGGGATCCGGGGAGGGGCCGCATCCGCGATGTGTCCACGGGCGCATCCGTGCGTGTAGACCTGGCGGGATAGGCTCCAAGCCCGCTCGGCGGCAAATCGCCGCGTGCTCGCGGCGGCTGGCTCGGGCTGTCTCAGGTCAGCGGGTGAGGTACAGGCGGGTGAACGCTACGCCGAGCGCGGCGCGCTGCGTGCCGTGCCCGGCGCCCACGACGCCAGCGCGACGACGACGAGGTCGACGCCCAGCGCCACGAGGACCCAGAGCGGGGTATCGGGTGGCGTGAAAAACGCCCACGCGAAGACGACCGCCGTCGCGAGGCCCACGACGATGCCGAGCGCCACCCTCACCCCGCCGAGCGCAGCCCGGCGGCGGCGCACCGTGGCGGCGCGCATGACGACGTAGAACTGCACGGCGAACAGCACCCCGCCGCCGAACAGGATCAACCACTTGAGCAAGGAGCTGGAATCGGCGCCGGCGCCGTCGCCGTCGCCGCCGCCTGCGGTCATGCTCCTCACGCGGTCGAGGTTGAGGCTCGCGGCTTTCGCGAGCTGCGGCGCGCTGGACGACTTCTTGAGATCGGTGAGCACGGCGATAGCGGCAGCGTCGTCGCCCTTCTCGGCATCGACCAGCGCAAGACCCATTTTGGCGTAGTCGTTGGTGGCCGTCTCGTTGGAGGCGGTGAAGTCGGCCGTGGCTCCATCGAGGTCGCCCTTTTCAAGCTTCGCCATGCCGCGCTGATAGTACGCCGCGGACAGGTCGGCGTTGATCGTCTCGATCATGTCGCCGCCCTGCTCCGACTGCGCGAGGCGCTCGAGCGAGGATATGCCCTGGTCGTAATCCCCTTGGGCGCTGAGGGTGGAGGCCAGGGCCAGGTCGGTCTGAGCGCTGGGCGCGGTGGCGGCCGACTGCTCGAGATAGGCCTGGGCGTCGGCGTAGCGCCCGTCCTGAGCGGCGATCAGGCCGAGGTTGTACAGCGCGGCCGCCTTGACGCTCTTGCCGTTCTTCGTCGGGGGAGTGTCCTGCGCCCGACGCGTGGGCGGCTCGGCCTTGTCCGCATCGCCCTGGAAGAGATAGCCGGCGCCGATGTTGAGGTCGGCGCCTCGGTAGACCTTGTTCAGGCGCAGAACCTTCTGCAGCAGCGGCAGCGCCTTGCCGTAATCGCCGGTCTTGATGTAGCACACGGCGAGGTTGTTGAGAGCGTCGGTGTCGGCCGGGTCCAGCTTGACCGCCTGCTTGAACAGGTCCGTCGCCGTGGGGATGTCGCCGCCGGCCAGCGCCTTGCAGCCGAGGTTGTACGGGTGCTGCGTCGCGCCCGCCGCGGGCCCTGCCGCGACGGCGAGGCTGGCGAGGAGCAGCAGAAGGGCGACGCCCGAGAGGGCGCCCGCCCACCGGCATCCGCTCAGTATGTGGTCGGTCGACATCATTGCTCGCTCACGGCTTCAGTAGGGTTCGACCTGGCAGGAACAGGGCTGGTCGGACTGGCAGGTGCAGCTCGACACGCCCTGACACGTGCAGACCGCGTCGCAGGTGCAGGCCGCGGGGGTTCCGCTGTCCGCCACGCAACTGCACGCCGCGACTGCCTCGCAGGTGCACACCTGGTTGCAGGTGCACACCAGATTGCACGTGCAAAGGGAGCCGCCGAAGGCGTCGTGCCCGGTGAGCCTGGTCTTGGTCGTGTGGGCGCGCGTCTCTTTGCCGGGCTTCCTGGTCTTCTTTGGTACCTTCTTCGGCGGGGAGACCTTGCGAGAGGGATTCTCGGGCGCGACGAACGTCTCGGGATCGGGGTACTCGTAGTCGGGCTGAGGCGCGCTCCAGTGCAGCACCTCGGGAGACGCGCTCGACGACGGCGTGGACGAAGCCGGCGCGGACGAAGCGGGCGTCGACTTCAACGTGTCGTCGGGCGCGCTCTCGCCGGCGCGAAGGGCGGCCCATTCCACGGGCGCCTCGCTCTCGTAGACGGAGAGCTTCGGCGGCTCGTAGCCGCCGTCGGCCGCAAGGCCGCCGCCGTCTAGACCGTCGCTGCGCTGGTCGTCGGACACCGGATCACCTCCTCGAGCTGGTCCAGCGTGAGTCGCCGGTTGATGGCGCAGCGCGCGATGACGGCGTCGTCGGCGCCCGGATAGAGCCGCTTGGAGGGGCAGTCGCCGGCGCAGTGATACTTCGAGAAGCAGCGCGCGCAGCGCGGCGCGTCGTTGACCGTCAGGCGGCGCAGGGCGGCGATTCGCGCCTCGTCGAAGACGAACGACCTGCGCGCCGGGTCGTGGGAGCCGTAGATGAAGGTCTCGGCGCGGGGGTCGTCGCGGCCGGTGATCTCGTAGCACGCGGTGACGTCGCCCTCGGTGGTGATGTTGAAGCTGGGCCTGCTCGCCTGGCAGAAGGAGCACGACAGGGACGCCTGATGCGCGCCGGAGTAGGAAACCTCCACGTCGTGACCGGAGGCGTACTCGCGGCAGGCGCGGAAGACCTCGACGAAGCGCTCCGCGCTCGGCGGCCGCAGGCCGTTACCGAGCGAGCGGCCGCACACGAACAGCGGCTCGAGGTGGATCGTCTGGAGACGATAGGCGTCGACCAGGTGGCGCACCGTCTCCAAGGCATGGTCCATCGCCTCCGCCGTGCACGTGAGCCGGGCGCCCAGCGTGCAGTCGCCGCGGGAGAGACGCGCGAGGGTGCGTTCGACGGCGGCCGACGAGGGACCGCCGTCGGCGCGCGGCCGCAGGCTGTTCTGCACGGCCGCCGGACCGTCGATCGAGACCATCACCGAGGTCATGTTCTCGGCCAGGTAGTCGCGCATGCGGTCGCTGATGACGCCATTGGTCGCGGTCCCGGTGCGGAGATCGATGGCGTGTTCCCGACAGCGCCGACCGGCGTGCTCGAGGCAGTGCCTCATGGTCTCGCCGGCGAGTGTCGGCTCACCGCCGCCGTGGAAGGTGACCCTCACCTCGGTCTGGCCGTCGGCCACGGCGTTGTCCACGACGAAGTCGATGGCGTCGAGGGCGATCTGCTCGTCCAGGTAGTGCGGCTCGTCGCCGCCGGACGCATAGCAGTAGACGCAGCGGAGATTGCAGGCCGACGTGAGGAAGAGGGTGACCGCGGTGGGGCGGAGGGCGATTGGCTCGAGGTCGGCGGCCGGGGGTTCGCCGCCGCCGGCGGCCAGGACCGGCGCCGCGTCGCTCGCGCGGCGCCTGCCGTTCGTCTTGTCGATGAGCTTGAGGTCGACGAGAAGATCGAGCACCTCGCGGGTGCGGGCGTCGCGAGTCACGGCGCGCTCGGCGGCGATGTCGGCGAGCAGATCGAGCGTGGCGTCGTTGACCACCGCGCTCGTTCGAAGCAGAGGCGCGTATACCAGGTGCTCGCGGCCGCGCGGCAGCGAGAAGACCTCGGTGGCCAGCCGGTAGCGGGTCACGCCCGCTCTCCCGTGATCTCGTTGCTCGACCCGTACACGCCGAAGACGAGGCCTGCCCCCGACAGGGCTTGCAGGCAGTCCAGAGTGCCGGCGCGCGCCGCGGCGGCCGGGATGCCGTACGAGGCGGCCAACTGGGCGGCGAGATCGTCGACCGTGCGCCGCCCATCGACGCCGCGCCACACGTGCGCCGCCGAGCGGTTCAGGCGGAAGACCGGCCCGTGCGGGTCGACGGGCGTGGGGCGCAATTCCACGCCGCGGCCGCGGACAGTCTCGATGAGGTTCTCGGCGCGTCGCGGCCGCGACGGCGCGGCCGCCGCGGCGCGATCGTCCTGCCGCCGCCAGGGGCGACCCAGGGCGAGCGCCACGGCGGCGCCGACGACTGCCACCAGGAAAGTCTTCCTGGTCGTCGCCCAGCCGGGACGGTGCACAGGTACGGCCACGCCACAACCCCCTTGACGCCGTTGCGCAGGGAACCGATGACCCTGCGGTCGGCCCCAATCGTGCGCTCTGTCGAGCCCCACGTCAAGGATTGTGAGCAAGATGAGCGACAGACGGCTTGACATGCGTGAGCCATGGCGTAGAAAGGGTATGGAAGAATGGATGGAAAGGTGAGCGGCGGGAGACCGCCGCACAGGAACAGGGGGTGGTCCGGATGAGGCCGCGAGCTCGCAGCGCAAGCACGTACAGGTCTGACGGTCGCTGGCGTGGATGGCGGTGTTTCGGCCGCGGCGCCCAGGCCACCGTCCTTCTCGCCGGCATTCTCGTGGTCATGGTGTTCGCCGTGGCGAGCGCAGGGGCCGTGACGTCGTCGATCGCCATGGAGGCGGCGTCCAAGGCGCTGCCGCATCCCGCCATGAGGGAGGCGACGACCGCTGAGATGGGCGCGCGGGGGAGTCTGCTGCCGGGCGTGCCCGCCCTGGTCGCGCCGGCGTCCGGCGTCGGCGGCCGCGCCTCTGGAACCACCATCTTCTACGACGGCTTCGAGGGGGGGATGTCGAAATGGTCGGTGTTGTCGCCGAGCGGCACCCCGGCGTGGGCCACCACCACGTATCGGACCGCCGCCGGCGCGTCCTCGGCCTATTGCGCGGGGAGTCAGATCCCAGCCCCCGGCCCCTACGCCAACAACATGAACGCGCAGATGATCGCCGGTCCGTTCGATCTCTCCGCTGTGAGCTCGGCGACGTTCCAGTACAAGCTCTACTACAACACGGAAGTGGACAAGGACAAGGTCAATGCATTTGTCTCGATTGACAACGATATGTTCTACGGCGGTAAGTACACGGGCGACAGTCAGGGATGGGTGAACGGCAGTATCGACCTCACCAACGTGTATACGCTCGGCAACGTGTGCGGCAAGAGCCAGGTGTGGATCGCCTTCTTCTTCGTGAGCGACCCCGCCATCACCTATGAGGGCGCCTACGTGGACGAGGTGAGCATCACCGGCAGCGGCGGCGGAGGCGGCGGGGCAGTAGCTCTGAGCCTGAGCGCGAGCCCGCTGACCGTCCCCTACAATGGCTCGGTGACCCTGGAAGGCGCGCTCACCGACGCGACCTCTGGAGCCCTGCTCCCCAACCGCGACGTGGTGTGGGCGTGGTCCCAGAACGACAACCTGCCGAGGGAGTGGTTCGCCGGGGATACCGCGAGCTCGTCCACCGGTTCTTATTCCATACTGATCGACAACATCATGTCCCGCACGTATTTCGCCCTGCTGTTCGCCGGTGACGGCCAGTATCTCGCGGGCCAGAGCAACTTCGTCAAGGTCATGGCACGCGCCAGGCTCACGCCGCCGGCCGTCCCCTCTCGCATCCGCGCCGGCGCGCTGATCACGAGCTGGGGCACGCTCATGCCGCCGCATCCGAAGAACATAGGCAGCCACACCAGGGTCTTCATCGAGCGCTTCCTCGGAGGCAAGTGGCGAGCGCTCTACGACACGTACGCCACGATGTTCCGCAGCACGTCCTCCGAGACGACGTATGGTGTGCCCCTGAGGTTCAAGCAGGCCGGCAAGTATCGGATCCAGGCGGTGCACCAGGATGTCGACCACGCCAAGACGACCTCGAGCTGGAGGATCTTCACCGCGTACTGACGCCGGCCGGCGGGACGGGCGCAGGCGGTAGGATCAGGAGAGGCCGCCCGCCGCCAACGCTCGACCGCCGGGAGGCGACATGGAGCTGAAGACCCGCGGCGCCCTGCTCGACGAGGTGGGTCTGTTCGGAGGGGCGGCCTGGACGCCTGCGCTGCTGGCGCTCGGTCTGCTGGTGGTGAACCAGGTCGCCAACGTCGGCTGCTACACGCTCTTCGCGCTCTCGGGGCGCGCCGACCGCTGGCGCACGTTCGTCATCCTGCAGATCCTCGGCGGGATCTTCGGCCTGTTCACGCAGCTGAGCTTCGCCGGCCTGGTGCGCTTCGCCTCGCTGCCCTTCGCCAACGCCACCGGCATCGGCCTGGCGTTCGTCTCCGCCCAGGTGTTCAGCGCGGGCCTGCTCCTCCGTGAGCCGTTCACCATGCTGCAGTGGTTCGGCACGGGCCTCGTCTTCGCGGGCGTGCTGCTGATCGCCGCCGGGCAGCCGTGATCCCGCGCTCGCGAGGCGCAGCGCGTGTGCGACGGGTGAGGCCGCCCGGCACGGCGGTAGGGTAGAATCCCCGTAGGTCACCTCGTGCCGAAGTGGCGGAACCGGTAGACGCGCTGGACTCAAAACCCGGTGCCCGAGAGGGCGTGTGGGTTCAAATCCCACCTTCGGCACCATATCTTCCCGCCGGCCCGGGCGCGCCGGAGGCGCGCCCGGGCCGGCCCCTCGCGGGCGCGCGGGCGCGCCTCTCATCCGGTATCTGGTAGCATTGCCTTCCCGTTCGTGACTGCGGGCCTGGCCATCCCACCCGTGCTTCCCGGCGGGGCGGGCGACCGCGACGAGGAGCTTGACGCATGACGGTGCGGCTCTTGGGGCTCGATTGCAGCCCGCGCGACCACAGCAACAGCGGCATCATGCTCGAAACGTCCTTCGAGAAGCTCGACGCCACCTATCCGGGCGAGGCCGAGCACGAGATCGTCCACCTGCGCGATCTTCATATCGAGCCCTGCAAAGCCTGCAACGTGTGCGGCAAGACGAAGGACTCCGGGAAGTTCATCCCGTGCGTGCGCATCGACGAGGACGACGTACAGATGGTCCTCGACAAGATGGTGGCCGCCGACGGCCTCCTCGTGGCGACGCCCGTGTATTTCGGCCTGCCCTCAGACCTCTTCTCCAGGTTCATCATGCGTACGCGGCCGCTGCGTCATCAGGATTTCAAGCTGGCCAACCGGCCGGTGGGCGTGATGGCCACCGCCGGCCGTCGTTCCGGCGGCGCCGAGACCGCCATCCTCGCCACCTGGCTGCCCTTCGTGCGCAACGGCTGCCTCGTGGTCGGCAACGGTGACGGTACCTGCCAGTTCGGCGCTTACGGTTGGGCCGGCGGCCGCGGGCACATCCTCAGCGACGAGTGGGGCATTGAGCAGGCCTTCCAGACCAGCGAACGCGTGTTCACGCTGGCAAGGGTGTTCAAGGCGGGCGCCGCGGCCACCGGTTTCGTGAACCCCATGAAGTTCTCCTACGGTGCGGGCACGCGGCCCTGAGCCGTGACGACGGCCCGTCGCCCCACGAAGCGAAGGACGCAGCATGACCGACGCCGAGACCATCCTTGAGTTCATCCGCGAAGAGGCCGACCTCGAAGAAGACGAGGCGACCGCCGACACGTCGCTGTTCCGCGACCAGTTGCTCGACTCCATGAACCTCACGGCGCTCATCGCCTTTCTCGAGCAGACCTTCGCCATCAAGGTGAAACCCATGGACATCGTTTTCGAGAACCTCGACACGGTGAACCACATGCTGGCCTACGTCGCGCGCAAGAAGGCGGGCGATGCCTGAGGCCGGCCCCGGGCAGAGCGGCCCGCGCGAGGCCGTCGCGCCGCGGGACGTCGCCCCGGCGCACAACGCCGTCGTGGCGCACGACGCGGTTCCGGCGGGCGCCGTCGCGCCGCGCGACGTCGTCGTGGCGCGCGACGCCGCCCGGCGGCCGCCGACGCGGTGGTTCTTCTACGGGCTCGGCCTGAGCCTGCAGACGCTGCTCTGGTTCCTGCTCTTTCTGGCGATCACCGTCGCCGTGCTGGTCGGCGGCAAGCTCACCGAGTTCCGCTACGTCGGCTTCTGACGCCTGACCACCCGCCTCTCATGACCGCCGCTCTCATGACCGACGCCGTGGCGCGCCTGCGCCGCTGGGCGGTCGCGCGCCCCGACACGCTGCTGCTCGTCACGCGCGGCCGCGTGTATACCTACGCCGAGGTGCTGCGCCGCGCCACGGCGCTCGCCGTCGCCCTGCGGGCGGCCGGCGGCGAGCGCCGCGGTCGCCGCGTCGCCCTGTACCTCGAGGAGTACGACCAGTTCTTCGTCTGCCTGCTCGGCGCCTGGCTGGCGGGCGCGGTGGTCGTGCCGCTCAATACCAGCCTGCCGCAGGCCGACGCCGCCTGGCTCATCGTCAAGGCGGCGCCGGATGTGCTCGTGCTCGCCGGCGACGCCGCCTGCCCCGGCGAGTGCCCCGTGCGCCTGGTGGTGACGGCCGACGAGGGCGGCCTCGTGGACGGCCTGCGGACGGCCGGCGCGGCTGCGGGGGCCGGCGGCGGAGCCCCTCCGGCGGCCGGCCCGGGCGGCGCGGAGCGCCTTGAAGCCGTGCGCGAGGACGAACCGGCGATGATCATGTTCACCTCGGGCACCACGGGCCTGCCTAAAGGCGTCCGCCAGACGCTGCGCGCCGTGTCGAGCAACGCCGGCCACGTGGCGCTGACGCTCGGGCTCCAGGGCGACGACCGCATCTTCATCAACACGCCGCCGTACTTCACCAGCGGCATCTGCCACTTTCTCACCCTGCTCGCGGCCGGCGGCGGCGTGGCCGGCCGGCTGGGCTTCTTCTTCGGGGCCGGCCTGCTCGACGAGATGGAGACCCTGGGCTGCACGGGCTTCGGCGGCGCCCCGGCGCACCTCGTGCGCGTCGTCGAGCCGCTCGACGAGCCGCGCCCCCACAGCCTGCGCTTCTGGGTGAGCAGCGGCGACCACCTGCCGCTGCCGGTGATCGAGAAGTGCCGCCGTGTGCTGCCCGGCGTCGGCCTCTTCAACATGTACGGCCTCACCGAGGTGAGCGGCCGGCTCTGCATCCTGCCGCCGGCCGAGCTCGACGTGCGCGTCGGCTCCGTGGGCCGGCCCATCGGCGACATGCGCGTCGTCGCCCGGCGCGGCGACGGCGCGGAGGCCGCGCCCGGCGAGACCGGCGAGCTCTACGTCACGGGCTCGCTGCTCATGCAGGGCTACCTGGACGAGCCTGAGATCACCGCCGCGACGCTCACCGCCCACGGCCTCAAGACCGGTGACTTCGGCCACGTCGATGACAGCGGCGCCGTGTGGATCGCCGGCCGCAAGGACGACATCATCAAGCGCGGCGGCGAGAAGGTCAGCATCATCCACGTGCAGCAGGCGTTGCAGGGGCTCGGGCGCTTCGCCGATGTCGCTGTGCTCGCCGCCCCCGACGACATCCTCGGGCACGTGCCGGTGGCCTTCGTGGTGCCGCTCGAGCCCGAAGGCTTCAAGGCCTCGCGCCTCCTCCGCGAGCTGCGCGGCGTGCTGCCGTCGTCGTCGCTGCCGAGCCGCGTGATCGCCGTCGCCGCCATCCCGCGCACGGGCTCCGGCAAGGCCGTGCGCGCCGCGCTCCAGGAGTTGCTCGCGGAGGCGCTCGGGTGAAGGGCTTCGGGGCCGGGTTCCGCAACCGCAACCCGCTGGTCCTGCTCGTGGCGGCCGCACTGCTCGTCCCGGCCCTGCTCGGCTTCGAGTATCTGTTCACCAGCGGCGCCTGGACTGTCGTGCCCCTCGAGCACTGCCTGCGCAACGACGCCGATTCGTTCACCTACGTGTCCTGGACGGTGGGCCACAACAAGCGCCGGCCGCCGCGGCTGCCGGCCGTGTATCTCACCGGCGGTTCGGCGGCCCGCGAGGCCATCGTCAGCGGGCCCAGCCTGGCCGCCGCGGTGAAACGGCTCGGCGGCCCGCGCATCGCCGCCTGGGACCTCGCCTGCATCAACCAGAACTTCGCCGAGACGCTCGCCGTCGCCGACAACGTGCCGGATTCCCCGGCGTGGGTGCTCATCGGCGTCAATCTGGGCCGCTTCACCGCCCTCCCGGCGCAGAACGAGCAGCAGGTGATCGGCCGCGACCTCGTGCTCAAGAGCTCGTTTCTGCAGCGGTACGTGTCGAGCGAGTACGGCCGCTACACCTACTCGTACACCATCCTGCCGGGCATCTTCTCGTACCTCACGAGCTACCTGAAGAAGGACGGCCCGGCGCTGCTCGAGGCCAGGCTGACGGCGCGTGAGTACCGCCAGCACCACTACACGCTGAGCGGCATCCACACGCCGGGGCAGAAGGAACGCATGGTCGAGAAGTGGAACACCACGCGCTACCCCGTGTTCCAGAAGAACCTCGACTACAACCTGGCCATGCTCGAGCAGCTCTTGACCCGCTGTGAGCAGCGCGGCGTGCGCGCCGTCATCGTGGAGCTGCCACTCAACGAACAGGTCGTGAAGGGCCGCTTCGACGAGGCCATCGCCCAGTACCGCGTGCCGGCCCAGGCACTGGCCCGCGAGCGCGGCGTGCCGTATCTCGACTTCAACCGGGATCTGGCTATCCCCAGCGCGGACTTCCACGACCTGTCGCATCTCGTGGAGCCGGGGCGCGTGCTCTGGCAGAAGCGTCTCGCCGAGGAGCTGGTCACGCTCATGGGCTCGAGCGCCGAGGGGCAGGGCGGCCTGCTGTGAAGATCTACTTCACGCTGTACCTGATCCCGGTCGTCATCGTCGCGCTGCTCGTGTTCTGGCTCGCCCTGCGCCGCAGCGAGACCGCACGGCTCGTCTTCCTGATCGTGGTGTCGGTGGCGGTGCTCGCCGCGCTCAACCCCATCTTCGCGGCCGTCGCTCTGGGGCTCGTGCTGGTGGCCCACCAGCTTGTCGAGCTCAAACGCGCCCAGCGCCTGAGCGGCGGCCGCGTCGTGCTCATCATCGTCGTGATCGCGGTGGTGACTCTGGGGATCGGCAAGTACGGCCAGCGCGGGGCCATGGCCGTCTGGGGAGAGGACGACTGGCTGGTCGGTCGCCTGCTCATGGCGATGGGCATCAGCTACTTCGTCTTTCGCCTGCTGCAGTACGTGTTCGACTGCCTGCGCGGGGTCATCCAGGAGAACTCGCTCCTGCGCCTGTTCGCCTTCGTGATGTTCATCCCCACGTTCCCGGCCGGCCCTCTGGAGACCTATCAGGGGTTCTACGAGAAGCGCAGCTACTCGTTCGACCGGCAGCTCTTCTACAAGGGCCTGCGGCGCATCGCCCTGGGGTACTTCAAGAAGGTCTTCGTCGTCGACTTCGTGTTCGCCATCTTCTTCACGAAGATCATCTCGACGGTCGGGAGCCCTGGCTTCCAGGCCTCGGAGCTCGGGCCCTGGTGGCCGCTCGCCTACTGCGTCCTCGTCTTCGTGCGCGCCTACTTCGACCTGTCCGCCTACACCGACCTGGCCGTCGGTTTCTCGGCGCTCTTCGGGTTCCGCATCATGGAGAACTTCCACCTGCCCTTCCTGCAGAAGAACCTCGGCGACTTCTGGCGCAGCTGGCACATCTCGCTGTCGACCTGGTGCCGCAACAACGTGTACTTCCCCGTGTTCGGGCTCACGCGCAAGCCCTGGCTGGGCCTGTATGCCAGCATGCTCACCATGGGGCTGTGGCATTACGTGGACCTCAACTGGACCGTCTGGGGCTTGTACCACGGCACGGGGCTCGTCGTAGTGTCGCGCTGGGAGCGCTGGAAGAAGAAGCGCCGGAAGGCGCGCAAGAAGGCCGGCCTGCCGCCCGCTGCCCCGTACGAAAAGTACACCCGCTGGCTGGGCTATCCGGCCACCTTTCTGTTCGTGGCCCTGGGCTATGCCTTCGTCTCCACGCGCTCTCTGGGCCACGCGTTCACCATCATCTACCTCGCCTTCCGTCTGCCCCTGGCGTGGCTCGCGGGGCTCGTTCTGTGAGAGCATGGGCGCGGCAGGGTAGGAGAGAGACGTGCTGAAAGACTCGCAAGAACGGCGCCCGAGGTGGAGCTCGTTGGGCCGCGGCTTTCGCCAGCGTAACCCGCTGGTGCTGGTTGCGGCTGCCCTGCTGGCGCTGGGCGCGCTGCTCGTCTTCCAGAGCGCGCTCGTCGATGGCGGCCTCACGCTGGTCTCGGAGGGCCGCCTGCTGCGCATCGCCAACGACGACTATCTGCACGTTGCCTACCGTGTCGCAGAGCTCAAGAAGGAGCCGTCGCAGCAGCGCACCATCTACCTCTTCGGCGGCTCCGGGACCATGGAATGCTTCGTCGACCAGGAGTCGCTCGGGGCCGAGGTATCGGCCGCGTCCGGCCAGGACGTGCGGGTCGTCAGCCTCGCCGC
>Ga0194044_10001410_pt1 | contig 12222 bp, 11 predicted proteins | sample JunL4417m_MetaG_FD_155460 | JGI IMG/M metagenome (GOLD analysis project Ga0194044, IMG submission 155460) | Anoxic zone freshwater microbial communities from boreal shield lake in IISD Experimental Lakes Area, Ontario, Canada - Jun2016-L442-17m | ecosystem: Environmental > Aquatic > Freshwater...
GTCTTGGGTTCACATCGGCGGCACTTGCTTCCGATGTTGTCATTGGCGGGCCATCAAGCCTCGACCTAACGCTCAGTTCGTCGGCGGCCGATACCGACCTGCAGGTAACACTCAGCGAGGTTCGCCCAGATGGCAAGGAGACCTATGTTCAGAACGGCTGGCTGCGCGCTTCGCATCGCAAACTTGACCTCACCCGCTCGACCGTGCTCGATCCATTCCCGACGCATCTTGCATCAGACGCGCTGCCACTTACGCCGGGCGTAGCAACCGCTATCCGTGTTCCGATCTACCCGGTCGCACACGCCTTCCGCGCGGGCTCAAAGATTCGCGTAACGATTGAGGCTCCGGGTGGAGACCGTCCAAGTTGGAGCTTCAGAACGCTCGAGAATGGTTCGATCGTCAACACCCTGACGCTCGGTGGCGCTACTCCTTCGAAGCTGGTTCTTCCTGTGTTGACCGGCGCTGTTGCCGCCAAGCCACTGCCTGCCGCGACTGCGTTGCGCGGTCAGCCAAGCCGCACTTACGTAGTCGCCTCAAACGAAGGTTAATCGCGCGTAGTGCAGTTGTTCAGCCTGTAGATCGAGAGGATCGGACCGGGGCGTTCGTACTCGAATGGGTAGTTGTTGTAGGAGAAATCAAAGCTGAATCGGTTTGAGCCGATGTCCTGGTTAGTCGATCGTGAGTCCTCAAACGGGGTTGCTCTGAAGGCCAGCGTGGCATCGCGATGCAACTCGGCGTAGTAGGCGGCAACTCGTGGCGCATGAGCGGGATCGGCGGCAATGCGACCAGCCTCATAGCTGGAGGCGATTACCCAGCAGTGACCCGCTCTGCGTGCCTTGTCGAGCAGCAAGGGGTCAGCTTGCCCCGCTAACAGGCCGGCTGGATAGCGGTCTGATGGTTCGGCAGGGTTCGGCGAGTTCCCAGCGGTCGCGGGCCACCACGCTGGGAGGTACTGGTCTGTCAGCGCTGGTAGACCCGCCGGAATATTGGCGCGAGCCCAGCGCGCAGCAAGCTCTTGCGTGTTGGTCCTCGACCAGACTCGATCAAAGTGGATTACATGGGCAAGCGACTGACCGCAGAGAAGTAAGGCGGCTGCCGTGCCTAGGACTACCTTCCAAGCAAATCGCCCACGCGCGAGCTTGGTAACCGCCTCATTTGCAGCGTAGGCGGCGAGCAGGATCAAGATTGGATACGCCGGAAGCAGATAGCGGCTGAAGTAGAGAGGCTTCGTTACAAGTGAGAGGAAGAGTGCCAGCGCTGGCAGGAGCAGGACGAGAGCAAGTCGTCGGTCTCGGATGGTTAGGAGAACTGCCCCAGCCGCCGATGCTATTGCTGGTACCCAGCCAAGCCCCCAGGTGAGTGTCCATAGGTAGTAGCCGCTTGCGTGCTTGTTGGTTTCGCCGTACTTGTAATGGCTATTCATCGCACTGTTTTGGATCTCAATGCCTTGGCGGAAGCGATCAAAGTCGAGCAGGGCGTATGGATTTGCTGCGAGGAAGGCCAGTGCAGCAGCGCAGCCCGCTGAGATAGCTCTCAGCAGCACGGCGCTCAACCCGTCCTCGCGAATTCTCAGCACGGCAGCGATCAGCATCGCGGCAATGATGAAGCCACCTGTGTACTTGACTCCTGAGGCGAGTCCGGCGGAGGCGCCGGCGAGCAGGTACCAGCGATAGCCGCCGTTACGCAGCACTCCGACTGCGCCGAGCAGCGAAGCGGCTACTGGCAGCAGCGTTGGCGCGTCGTTCAGCGAGAGATGCGCGTAGACGATCGGCAGGAAGGCGGTGGCGGCGAGTAGGCCCGCGAAGATTGCCGCCCGCGAGTTGAACGCCTTGCGGGCGGCGAAGTATGTGACGGTCACGGCAAGTGAGCCGGCGACCGCGCTGATTACGCGTGCTTCAAGAATCAGCTGTCCCGGATCCTTGAGGAAACTTGCTAGCACCGGGCTGCCGAATCCGTGCAGCAGGCCATAGACGAGATAGATGGCGTAGATATAACCGGGCGGGTTGAGCATTGTCAGCGGCTCAAGTCCGCTGGCGGGAATCCTTACCGCAGGTAGTACGTAGTTAAAGACCTCGTCGCCGTTGCCTGGATAGGGCAGGCTGCCTGAGATTCCCCAGAGACTTAGTCCAAGTGACAGGAGAGTGAGTCCCGCGGGGATCAACAGTTGAGCCAAGCGGTCAGTTGGTCGGATGCGGGTCATCTACTCCCGAGGAGACACTACTTGGCTACTCCGGGGATTTCGATTGTTGACTCGAGGCCAGCCATCCACGCCTAATACCGCAATCCCTATCGGGCTTTGGTAGTTTTGCTGTTGCGGCACTCCTGCTGCCTAAATGAAAGGCGATACAACCAATGAGCGTTACCGACGAACTGCTGGCAAATGCTGAGCAATACGCCGAGACCTTTGACAAGGGAGATCTACCGATGCCTCCCGGCCGAAAGATCGCAATCGTTGCCTGCATGGACGCAAGGCTCAATCCGTATGGACTCCTTGGCCTAAATGAAGGTGATGCACATGTGATTCGCAATGCCGGCGGCGTTATTACCGACGATGAGATCCGCTCGCTTGCAATTTCGCAGCGGCTGCTCGGTACAGAGGAGATCGTTCTGATTCACCACACCGACTGCGGAATGCTGACCTTCACGGACGATGAGTTCAAGCGTGGCATCCAGGATGAGATTGGAATCAAGCCTGAGTGGGCCGCGGAGGCCTTCACAGATGTTGACGATGATGTCCGTCAGTCACTGGCTCGAGTTCACGCAAGTCCGTTCATTCCGCTCAAGGACAATGTCCGTGGCTTTGTCTACGAAGTAGAGACGGGCAGGCTGCGCGAAGTTCTGTAACGGAGGAGAGCGCAGTTGGCTGAGAGGACAAACCGAAACTGGCCGCTGCGAATCCTGACCGCGACCCTCGTACTGGGGGCATTGGGTTTGGAATCGCGGTGGCCATTCAGCGGCGGGTAGTCGATGATGCGGTTCCGGTTCTAACTACCGCGCAGGGGTAGTAATCAAGCCTCCAGCTACGCGCCTAGTTGAAGCGCGAGGCAAAGCGCCTACTTGGAGGCCTCAAGCTCCTCGAAGTAGCGGTCACCCTCGATTGAAATCTTCGGCATGATCCTGTCGAGCCAGCGCGGCATGTACCAGCTGGCCTTTCCAAACAGGCTCAATGTTGCGGGTAGCAATACGCAGCGAACGAGCGTCGCGTAGATGATGATCGCTACCGCCGTTCCGACCCCAAACTGTTTGACGATCGGGTTGCCATTCAGCACGAAGGCTAGGAATACCGCGGTCATGATGATCGCCGCAGCGCTGACAATTCGCCCAGTCGATGCGAGCCCATCGATGATCGCCTGCTGTGGATCTTTGTCCGCCAGCCACTTCTCGCGAACAACGCTCATCAGGAAAACGTTGTAATCCATCGAAAGACCAAACAGGACGGCAAACATCATCAGCGGTACGTAGCTGACGACTGGAATCGTCCCTTCAAGGCCAATTAGCGACATGCCGCGACCGACCTCAAATACTGCTGTCGTCACTCCAAAGGCTGCGGCTACCGTGACCAAATTCATTACCGAGGAGATCAGCGCGATCCCCGGCGCACGGAAGGCCATCGTCATCAGGATGAAGCCAAGTAGCACGACGACGCCAATTGTTAGCAGCAGGCGCTCACCGATCAGCGTTGCAAGGTCGACATAACTGGCGGTTGTGCCGCCGACGTAAGCAGTCAGGGCGGTGCTCTTCGTTGCGTCGGGAATGGTTGTATCCCGAAGGTCGCCAACTAGCGTTGAAGTGTCCTGCGAGGACGGGCCGGTCGTTGGTGTCAGGGTGATCGTTGCCGCATCTCCTGCAGAATTGACCGATGCCGGTGACGCCGAGGCAACGCCCGAGGCGGCCGCCAACTTAGCGGTTAGGTTCTGGAGTTCTGATTGAACTGCAGCTTGGTCAGTCGAATCAATACCGATCGCGATCAGGAAGCCGGCGTTCGCCCCTGGACCAAAGCCACTGTCAAGCAGGTCATATGCAATCCGCGCTTGCGTGTCGGTCGGGAAGGAGCCGTTGTCCTGCTGTCCAAGGTAGAGCTGGTTTACCGGGTAGGCAAGCGCGCCGAGGATCAGGATCGAGATAACCACTGCGGGAATGCGATGGCGGACGATCATGCGTGTCCAGCGCGCCCAACCTCCATCCGGCTTTGGTTGCTCCCGCTTGTCAATTGACAGGAATGGAATCGAAAATCGGTTTAGTGACTTGCCAGCCATTGCGAGCAATGCGGGCATCAGGGTCAACGATGCGAGCATTGCCACAAAGACCGCCAATGCAGCCGAGTAGCCCATTGCTGAGAGGATCGGCACCTTCACTACCGCAAGACAGAGCAGCGCGATAATGACCGTCGACCCGGCAAAAACCACGGCGCCGCCTGCGGTAGCTGTGGACCTAGCTGCAGCCTCTTCCGGTTCCATGCCAAGGCCCATGTGTTGGCGGTGGCGGCTGACGAGGAACAGGGCGTAATCAATGCCTACTCCAAGCGAGATCATTGTTGCGAGTGTTGGACCGATCGTCGGAACATCAACAAGATGGCCGAGTAAGTAGACGGCTGAGATACCGCTGATTAGCCCAACAAGTGCCGTGATCATCGGCATGCCCATTGCGATCAGCGTCCCAAAGGTAAACAGCAGAATCAGGATCGATGCGACGATTCCGATTGCGACGCTTAGGTCAACGCTTGGTGACGAGACCGCGTTACCGACGTATCCGCCGACGCCGACCGTCAGACCGGCGTCGCTGGCTGGAGCCGAGAGGTCAACAAGATGGTTTCCTTCATCGACCGTCAGGTCAGAGGGCGAATCCTTTGTCGTTACGCTGATCACCGCAACGGATTGATCTTTGCTGACCAACTGTGCTGATTGAGGGCTACCAGCAAGCGGACTTACGACTGAAAGTACGCCCGGATCGTTCTGGTACTTGGAAACCGTTGATTGGATCGCGCTGGTGTATTGCGGATCGGTGACCTTCTTGCCTGCCGGTGCACCCAGCACAACCGGGTTTGATCCATTTGCGGCCTCTGGCCAGCGGTCATTTAGTAGGTCGGTTGCCTGCTGGCTGCCGGTGCCGGTAAGGGTCAGGTTGTTGGAGGTGTCCCATCCTGCGGAGGTCGAAACTGCGTAAAGACCGCCAGCAATTGCCACCCAAGCAACGAGCACGGCGATGCGGTGGCGGGTACAGAAGCGACCGAGGCTGTAAAGAATTGCCGTGATCGGGGCAGGCTACACCTTGGCCGCATCGCTTTACTGCTGAGGTTGACTCTTCTAGACTCCGCTGCTGATGAGTTCGGCTACCGACAGCATCCGGACGATCCCTGATCCGCGCGAGCCGGTTCCGCTGTTCGCGTGGCCGACAATCTCTCTGTTTGTGATCGCGCTGGCGATGTTCATTGGATCCTGCTGGTTGGTTGTCTCGGGAGTTATGGCTTGGCCATTTGGGACGCTGATTAATGCGGTCGCTGGCTACATGATGTTCACCGTCAGCCATGAGGCAAGCCATCATGCGGCCTCCTCAAACAGGCGCCTAAACAACCTGCTCGGGCACCTTTCAATGCCGTTCTTTGCGCTGCCAATCGGGCACAGCGCCTTTCGCTACATCCATATGCAGCACCATCAACACACCAATGAAACGGACGGCAGCGATCCTGATGCCTACTCAATGGCTGGCGGCTCGCTTCTTTCCAAGTTCGGGCATTGGGCGACGCTCGACCTTCATTATTTCCGCTTCTACCAGCCGAAAGCCGGATCTCGACCCGCGCGCGAGAAGCGGCAAACGCTTATCGCGGTCGCAGCCTTTTTAGCTGTGCTCGCCCTCGCTGTCGCTACGGGGCACTTGTTCGATTGGTTGGTTCTCTACCTACTGCCGATGCGGCTTGCGGTGACCTTCCTTGGCTTCGCGTTCGATTACCTGCCTCACAATGGGCTGGTCTCCACCGGCCGTGAGAACCGTTTCCAGGCGACGCGCAACAGGGTGGGGGCTGAGCGGGTCGTCAAGTGGATGCTGCTCTACCAGAACTACCACCTAGTTCACCACCTTCATCCAGTCGTTCCGTTCTACAGGTACATCCGAGTTTGGCGTCGTTCAGAGGGCCAGTATTTGGAGCGAGACCCGGCGCTTGCAACTCTAGGCGGCCGGCCGCTAACAGCTGACGAGTACCGCCAGCTAAGGCACTTGGAGCACGAGCACTGAGCGCAGTTCCAACCAATTATTGAGAGCTGGGAGTAGCCGCGGAGCGGCCTCCAAGGGCTCCACTTATCAGCCCTGTTTTCGACTCGGATGCACTGTGGCTGTGGCTTGCTGGAACACCTGACTTAACTGGCGAAGCGGAATTTTCCGGCTGGATAAGTTAACTTCGAGCGCAATGCGAGTCGCCGATTGGATTGACCAGCATCGCCGACTGATGGTCTTAGGCCTGTTCCTGCTGACCACGGCGTTGATGCTGACTCACTATCTGCCTGCCGGAGTAGGGGATGAAGATGGCTACCTCAGGTATAGCCACGCACTTGTCAATGGTCACTATTGGAACACCAAATGGGGCGGCCAGTTTCTTTGGTGGGGGCCGGGGATGCCTCTGTTGCTCGCGCCGTTTGTGGTTGCCCATGCACCACTACTAGTCATCCGGCTCGTCTTTGGTCCGGTCATGTTGGTTGCGACTGTCTGCGTCATTTGGCGAGTTCTCATGATCGAGGCCGGTCCGCGGATTGCTGCACTTGGGTCTGCTGCGTTCGGACTGCTGGTCGCCTTTCTTGGGGTGACCGCAGCTGTTTCACGCGCGATCTATAGCGAACCTGCAAATGGCCTAGCAATCGCGGTCGCACTGCTCCTCTGGATTAAGTGCCGAGCAAATCGTGACTGGCGTTTCGCGGTCGGCGCTGGGATCGCTCTGACTGCTGCAGCGATGATCAGGGTTGAGTGGGGGTACATCATCTCTGCTGGGCTTGTGCTGGCTGTTCTGGTGTGGCTGATTCGGCGTAGCGCCCTATCCCGCTTGGGCCTAGTCGCGATGCTCGTGGCGATGGCTGGCTGTTTGCCTTGGCTCGCTTATACGCGAAGCGAGCTGGGAGGGAACTTTGTCTGGGGAACCAGTGGAGGTCTTAGCTTTTATTGGACGGCGAGCGCCAAACCTCCGCTTCAGGGCGATTGGATAAGTCCAGGCCAAGTTGCCTCTGACCCGAGACTCAAGGAGTTCCGGTCGGAGATGCTTCGTCACAGGTTCGCGAAGGGCGGCCCATACCACTGGGATGCCTACCTCAAGTCGGAGGGCATCAAGCACATCGCCGACGATCCCGGTCAGTTCTCCATCAACGTGTTCAAGAACTTTGAGCGACTTGTTAGTCGTTTTCCACTTAGCTTTGAGTCAACGCCAGCCGCAGCGTATCGACGCGCTATCCCAGTCAGCTTGCTGTTTGTGGCGGCACTCTTGACCGCCGTGATGCTGAGTCTGCGCCGACGCTGGCGGGAGGTTGCCTTCGCGCCAGTCTTTGGCCTTTTAGCGTTTATCGCCCTGCACTTAGTTACTTCCGCGTATCCCCGATACGTGATTCCAATGCTGCCGCTGCTGATCTGGTTTGTTGGCCGAGGGACGGCCGTGTTGAGATCTGATCCGCCTGTTGATCTGAGCCAAGCTGCCGCTGATTCGTGATGCTAGTGCTCGGAGAGCAGTAACCGCAGTTATCGGTCACACTCGTTCGCAGTTCGGCTGAGCTAACTCTGTGGATACGATCAAGCAATGCTTATTCCAAACAGTCTCTTCCAAGCCGGCCGAATTCTGATCGGCGCGGCATTCGTCGCTGCACCTGAGTCGGTCGGTAGAAGTTGGATTGGCGATGCAGCCAATGCCGACGGTGGGGTTATGGCACGCGCCTTTGGCGGCCGTGATATTGCGCTCGGTGCCGCAACCTTGATCGCGGCTCGTGAATCGAAGACCCTGAGTTCCCTGCTCGCGCTTGGTGTGATGGTTGATGCGATTGACTGCGCGGCGACGCTCGCCGCCGGCGACCGAATCCCGGACCGAGCGCGTTACGCGAGCGCCGGCCTTGCAGCTGGTGCTGCGATCAACGGCCTGCGGCTGTTCGCCCGGGCACGCGCTGGAGCTGGCTCGGACTGATCAACGCATAGCCCCGTCCTTTGCGTTTGAGCAACTCAGAGGCCGTCTCACTCCCGCTGGTTAGTCCGGGCTCCGTCTCTGTAACTAGGAATTTATCCAATAACAGGTAGTCTCTATTCTGCGACAATGTAAATACGCAGCAAGGGGGGAAGTAGTTATGGAGATTAGGTACCTAGGCCATTCGGCTTTTGAGCTGAAGAGTGACGAGGCTACTGTGCTTGTAGACCCGTTCTTGACAGGTAACCCAAAGGCTGCCGTGACAGCAGATGAACTCGAGGCTGACGCAATTCTTCTCACCCATGGTCACGGCGACCATATTGGTGACACGGTTGACATCGCCAAGCGGACTGGAGCTCCGGTTGTAGCGATTGTTGAACTCGCTGGCGAGATAGCTAACGACGGTGCGCCCGTAACCCATGACCCAAACCTCGGTGGCACTGTCAACTTTGACTGGGGATGGGTAAAGCTTGTCCCGGCTTGGCACACTTCAACGACGCCAAAGGGCCAAGTCAATACTCCCGCAGGACTTGTGATCAACATTGGTGGAAAGACCATCTACCACCTAGGGGACACGGCTCTCTTCAGCGATCTCTCACTGGTGAATGGGCGCCCTGCCGAGATTGATCTGGCGATCGTGCCAATCGGTGGGCATTGGACTATGGACCGTCACGACGCCGTTGAGGCCTGCAAACTGGTTGGTGCCCCACAGGCAATCCCTTGCCACTACAACACATTCCCGTCGATTGAGACTGACGCCGCCGCCTTTGCAGCGGATGCGCAATCAGTCGCGAACACTCAAGTAACTGTCCTCGCCCCGGGCGAGATTCTTTCGCTGTAAGAATTACAGTTGCGCTGATTGAAAAGCACTCCATCTGCAGCAAACGGGCATTGAGCCCCACTTCATAGGAGCAGGGCTCAATGCAAATCCGTCTAGCTAAGCTTGCCCTTAGGCGTTCTCAACGTTAATAGCTTCGCCTGCTCGCTCCTGAGGCTCACCTTCAAGCCCGCCCTCAATCGGCAATGCGGGAAGCATTACTTCGGATACGAAGGCGTCAGCCTCCTCCTTGGAATTCCAAAGAGCCGTGATAATTACGCCCTCGTCTACTACTGCTGCTGCGTGATAGAGCTGACCGGCGGGAAGTGCCCCTGGCGGGTGGAGAGCCTTGACCGACTCGTTGTAGCGGGCCTCATTTCCTCCAGGCCACAGGTGCTGCATCAGGTAAGGCATCTTGCTCCTTCAATTAGTTAGTAACTCGTCCAATTTAGCAAGAACTGAATCGAATGGACTAAGACTTTGAGGTAGGCGGCGAGCTCGCTGTCCACGGCGCGAAGTTATTGATGCCGGCGGCGCTGAACGCGGAGACAAATGCGGCAGCAGGATCGCAAACGCTGGCTTTGTTTAAGGGGAAAGGTTTCTTGTGGAGATCTGCCGTGCGGGAACGCCCGCAACAACTGTCATGGCCGGTACGTCCTTGGTTACTACGGCGCCGGCTGCGACCACGCTTCCCTTGCCGATCGTCACGCCGTCGAGAATCGTGGCACGGGTACCGATCCATACATCATCTTTTATGGTGATTCCCTCTCGTGTCTCACCCTGTTTGGCTATCGGTGTCTGCGGGTCGTCGAATATATGGTTTGCAGGTATGCAAACCACGTGAGCTGCAATTTGGCAACCTTTGCCGATTATGAGGCCGCCATGGCCGTAAATAACCGAGTAGGGATTTATAGAACAACCCTCTCCTATTTCGACGGAACCGCCATAGGTCGCAATTATCACGCCCTGATGTATGTGGCAGCCTCTGCCTATGGAGACATGTTCCGAAGGTTTCTTGCCCACCTTGATCGTGGCTGATCGCTCGAGCCGGACCCACTTACCGAGCTTCACCCGTCGTCCATAGCGGAGCCTAGTCCGTATCCGGATGTACGCAAACTTCAACCGGTTCGAGATCTTCTTGGTGATAGGCACTGACTTCACGACCTCATACACCTATCCATTTCTTTTCGAACCTAAGCGAGTTGTGCGAGTCGATTGTAGCGTTGAGCAGAAAGTGGTCTGGAAGTCGACTTGACTCGTTCAAGGCCGCGTTGCTGGGCAGTTCGGAGTGTTTGCCTCAGGGGTGCTGCGCACGAAGCGCAATTGGGAAGCCCGTTACCAATTCTCGACTCGGACCGTCTCACCCGCGAGTTCCTGCGGCTCACCTTCAACTCCGCCTACGATCGTCGGCACTGCCGTCATCAATATGTCGGATGCGAAGTTGTCGGCGTCCTCTTTGGATTCCCAAAGTGCCGTGATGATCACGCCTTCGTCGACTACGGCCGCTGCGTAGAAGAGCTTGCCGGTGGGATGAGAGCCCTCAGGCAGAACGACCTTGATCGTTTCGTACCACTGAGCCTCAGTTGCGCCAGGCCACAGGTGCTGCAGTAGGTATGGCATTGCTCTCCTTTAGCTGGTTTGTAATCCAATTCAACGGTATCAACAATTAATTCGCCTAGCAAAAGGCAAATCGGCCTAGTCTGCGGGTCTGAAAAGGCAGTCGTTGTTGCTCTCGGCAGGATTCGAACCGGCGCAGCTGGAGTCCCGCACTTCGGTGTTATTGAACTGCTGCTGCATTGCTCCACGCGACTGATCGGGCGCGCGCTGTAAACAGAGAGTGGGTCGCGCCGGACGCCAAAGGAAACAATTGGTTAAGAGCTGAGCAAACCTTCGCATGTACTTGCACGGACCACCCGAAACGTGATTAGGCTCGAAAAAGTCGCACTCAGAGAGTTGCCTGAGTGCGCGGAAACCAGCAATCACGTCGCAGCTGAGCCCGAGGAGGTAAATAGTGCCCACCTACACGTTGAACGTCAACGGAAAGGCCCATCAGGTCAACGCATCGTCAGGTGACCTGCCGATGCTCTGGGCCCTGCGAGACCTCGTCGGTCTTACCGGAACCAAATATGGCTGCGGCATCGAACAGTGCTCGGCTTGCATGATTCTCGTCGACGGCGAGCCCGAGCGATCGTGCGACATGAGCGTGTCGGAAGGAGTTCGTCGCAAAATCACGACAGTCGAGGGCCTTTCGTCGCTCAACAGCAAGTTACAAGCCGCTTGGATCGCCGAGCAAGTGCCCCAGTGCGGATACTGCCAATCAGGAATGCTGATTGCCGCCGCTGGGCTATTGAGTCAGCACCCTCGCCCCAGCGACGCTCAGATCGATTCAGCAATGCGGAACATCTGCGCTTGCGGCACATTCCCGCGAGTGCGCAAGGCAATCAAGAGAGCTGCGGGCATGGTATGAGCCGGCGAGCAGAACACATTGAGTCGTTCCTCTCGGAACTACCCGAGGCTCCGCTTTCGCGCAGGGCGTTTATCGGAGGAGCACTGGGTGGGGCGCTGGTGCTTGCTGTACCAATGACTGCAGGAAAGGCTCGAGCGGCAGGCGCCGGCGGGCAGATCGGGGCATTCATTTCGATTGGTGTCGATGAGATGGTCACGATCATCTCGCCAAGTGCTGAGATGGGGCAAGGCGCCGCATCTGGCCTGGCACAGCTCGTTGCCGAGGAGCTGATGGTTGACTGGGCAAAGGTGAAGATTCAGCTTGGCGACGCAACTCCCGCCTTTGCCAACAAGCTTTTCCAGTCGCAGGGAACTGCGGGCAGCACAACGATCCGCGCTTGGTATGACGGCCTGCGCAAGTCAGGAGCACAGGCACGAGAGATGCTCGTGGCGGCTGCAATTGCCGACACCACCGTCAGTGGCCTCGGCGGGGCACCACGCAACGCTTACACGGCTGCGAGAGGCGTAATAACCAACACGCGGACCGGTAAATCGGCGACTTATGGCCATCTGGCTACGGCCGCGGCCACACTGCCGGTGCCGGCTAATCCAGCTCTGCTCGGAGAGGCCTCGCCTCGCCTGATCGGCCAGTCGCTGAAGCGACTCGACATTCCGCCGAAGGTCGACGGTTCAGCTGTGTTCGGCATCGATGTGCGGCTTCCCGGAATTCTGCATGCCGCCGTACGGTTGTCGCCGAAGATTGGCCAAACAATCAACTCAGCGGGTCCTGGCCCAAGTGGTACGACGATCGTCAAGC
>Ga0194044_10001411_pt1 | contig 12222 bp, 10 predicted proteins | sample JunL4417m_MetaG_FD_155460 | JGI IMG/M metagenome (GOLD analysis project Ga0194044, IMG submission 155460) | Anoxic zone freshwater microbial communities from boreal shield lake in IISD Experimental Lakes Area, Ontario, Canada - Jun2016-L442-17m | ecosystem: Environmental > Aquatic > Freshwater...
TCTCATCGGTTCGGCGGCGGCAGGATGATGTGCTGTTTTTCCCAAGCATCATAATTCGCATCCGGTGAGGACGCTGTCCCCAGTGCCGCCGTCGTGAGCGCAACACCCCGATGCTTTAAGAGGACTCGCAGCTTTTCCAGTGCGCGGTCCACACGCTTGCGGGCGGCGTCTTCGTTGCTGCCTATCGCCTCCCCCACGGACCGGAAATCTTTCCGCTCGAAGAACCGGAGCAGGATCGCGGTGCGGTCTTCCACGTCCAATTGGCCGATGGCTTCGTCGAGCACGGGCGCGACCTGGGCCAGGTTGCTCTCGCTGTGGTCTTCGATGGCATTCATTTCCGCAGCCTGCCTTTCCCGCATCTGACGACGGCGTTCGGTGCGCATGATCTCTCCCGCTACGAAACGGGTATGCTGGTGCAGCCAGCCGCCAAGCATCACGTCCTTCGGCAGCATTCCCGCCTTGGCCGCCAGTGCCACGAACACGGTTTGGGTCGCGTCCTGCGCCGATTGCGCATCCCCGCCGACCAGCCGGAAGGCGGTCGAATAGACCAGGTCGATGTAGCGGCTGACGAGCTCCCGGAAGGCGGACTCCGAGCCCGTCCGTGCGTATAATGAAAGCAGTGTCTGGCTGTCCGTCATCTTCAGTTCACAACTATAAAGCCGCCGAACCCTTAAACCGGACAAAAATCTTCGCCGGGCGCGATTGAAAAATCACCTGCGCAGCCCTCAGTACGAGCGGGCGCGCGAAAAGCAAATTCCCGAGCGCCAAGGTGAAATCTGGCTGCTCCGAGGGTGAAAGTCCCCAGAGTTTAGAACGAAAGAACTAGATGGAAAGGTCTAACACGCAGTTTTCCCGAGCCAGGCTCAGCGCTCTTCCAAGACATTCTGGCTTTGCCAAAGTGGCGGCCTGTGTGGTAAGGTCAGGACATGCAACCAACACCGGAAATAGACGCGTTTGAGCGTGGGGTTCGCCCCGTGCTGCGGATCGTGCTGCCGGAGAAGGCCGAGGCGGTTCTGCGTTTCCGTGCCGCGCCCGAGCTTCAGGCGCGGATCGAAGAACTGGCGGGTAAATCCACCGAGGGCCAGCTTACCGAAGTGGAGAGGGCAGAGTACGCTGGCTACGTGCGGGCGAACAAGTTCATCGCTATCCTGCAACGGCAGGCCCGGCAACTGATTGGTGCCACGGCGTAGGCGATGAGCCCGAATACGAGAGCCCGCGTCCGGGAGCGCGCTGGCCATCGTTGCGAGTATTGCCTGGCGCATCAGGAGGATTCGCCGCTGGCGGCGCTGCACGTCGAGCACATCGTCCCAAAGATTCATGGCGGCACGGACGATCTCGAAAACCTGGCTTTGGCATGCATGGATTGCAACCTGCACAAAGGACCGAACCTGACAGGCATGGACCCGCAAACCAGGCGAGTTACGGAACTGTTCCATCCGAGGCACCACCGCTGGGAAGACCACTTCGAGAGGGATGGGATCTATATGATTGGCAAGACGGCCATCGGCAGGACAACGATCCGCGTTCTGAATATGAATTCCGAAGACCAGCTCGCGCTGCGATCTTCCTAATGGTTAGCAACGATCAGGAACGGCAGGTGACCTTGGAGCGCGTGAAGCAGTTTCAGCTTCAAGTCGATGGCGCTCACGAGAATCAGACCACCTGCGCTCACTTAAAGTGAGCCATTCGTTAAGGAGTCATTTTTCCTTTCCAAGTAGGTCTTCACGGTGTTCATGAGCATGAACAGGAGCCAACCCCTTTTTATGCAATAGGCGTCCCAGCGCCTGCGCCTGATGTCTGCTCATTATTGCTGAGCCACCCCCTCCAGGCTGGCTCAGTTTTCGTGAGCAAACCCGGCTTGATTTCAGTGAGCGACATCGGGCCTGATGACCGTTTGCCACGATGCTCGAAAGGGCAGAACCATTGGAAGCCATTGGCCTATTCATGTTCGCGCCTCCGCTCCACTCGACCAGTTTATGCCTTTTCCTCGATCAACTCGCGTCGGGCGCCGCTCAGGAGTTGTTCGATAAAGGTGGTGGAATAGGCGCCGCGGCGGAAATTCGGGTCCTGGAGGATCGCCTGCTGGAAGGAGATGGTGGTCTTGATGCCAGTGATCATGTACTCGCCCAAGGCGCGGCTCATCTTGTCCATCGCTTCGCGCCGGTCCCGACCGAAGGTAATCAGCTTGCCGATCATCGAGTCGTACTGCGACGGGATAGTGTAGCCGGCGTAGGCATGGCTATCGACGCGCACACCGCGCCCGCCTGGCTGGTAGTACATTTCGATCCGGCCGGGACTTGGCCGGAAGTCGTCGAAGGGGTCTTCGGCGTTGATCCGGCATTCGATGGCATGGCCTTTGATCTGAATGTCGCTCTGCGAATGGCGCAAAGGCTCGCCCATCGCCAGCATGATCTGATAGCGCACGAGATCAATGCCGGTCACTTCCTCGGTGACGGGATGCTCGACCTGAATGCGTTTGTTGACTTCGAGGAAGTAGTATCTGCCCAAAGGATCGACGATGAACTCGACGGTGCCGGCGTTGGTGTAATTAGCGGTCTCGGCGATCTTGATCGCAGCTTTGCCCATTTTCTCACGGAGCTTTTTGAACTTCGGATTGTCCAGCAGTGGCGAGGGGCTTTCTTCGACGACCTTCTGGTTGCGACGCTGAATCGAGCAATCGCGTTCGCCCAGGTGGATAATGTGGCCCTTGTTGTCGCCCAGGATTTGAAACTCGATATGGTGGGGGTTTTCGATGAACTTCTCGACGTAAACCCCTGAGTTTCCAAATGCCTTCTCGGCTTCGCCGCGGGCCGTGTGATACCCTTTCACGAGCGAAATATCGTTGTGGGCGACCCGCATTCCCCGCCCGCCGCCGCCGGCTATGGCTTTGATAATGACCGGGTAACCAATCCGTTTGGCCACCGTGAGCGCGTCCTGCTCGTTATCGACGACACCTTCCGAACCGGGGGGCGTCGGCACGTCGGCTTTTTTGGCGAGCGCGCGGCTCACCGCCTTGTCTTCCAAGGCATTCATCGCCCGGGAATTCGGTCCAATGAACCGGATGTTGCAGCTTTCGCAGACATCGGCAAAGTGGGCGTTTTCAGCCAGGAAACCGTAGCCGGGGTGAATGGCATCGACATCGGTGATTTCGGCGGCGCTGATAATCCGGTCGATTCGGAGGTAGCTTTCGTTGGCGGGCGCTTTGCCGATGCAGATCGCTTCGTCAGCCAATTGGACGTGCATTGAGCTGGCGTCGGCTTCGGAAAAGATGGCGACCGTGCGGATGTTCAGTTCCTTGCACGCGCGGATGATGCGGACGGCGATTTCTCCGCGGTTGGCAACGAGAAGTTTTTCAAACATGCTAAGAGTTCTGAAGCGTTAGAACGTTTAAGCGAAAAGACGCTTAAACGACAATTCGGGCGATGCCGACCATGATATACCCAGAGGAGTTCAACTGGGACGGAGTTTGAACAAGGGTTGGCCGAATTCCACCGGTTTGCCGTTCTCGAGCATAACTTGGGTGATGATGCCCTTGGCCTCAGCCTTGATTTCGTTCATTACTTTCATCGCCTCGATAATGCAAACGACCGTTTCGGAACTTACTTCTGAGCCGACTTCGATGTAGGGGGCCGCTTCAGGGGATGGTGCCCGATAGAAAGTGCCAATCATGGGCGATTTGATCTCAACTTCCGAAATGGCAGGCACTGGGGGAGCGGGAACTGCGACAGGAATACCTGTCGGGAGCGGGGCATACGCCAAAGCCGGAAAATCTTCAGAGGAGGCAGCGGCCCCCCCGTTTGGCCCCCGTTTGAGTCTGATCTTGAAGTCCTGTTTCTCGAGTTCAAACTCGGTAACCGAGTTCTTCTTCATCAGATCGATGATGGCTTTAATGTCTTTTAAGTCCACGGCCTTTTATCGTTAGAGTTAATGCCCAGTACACTTCCTGCATAATCCAATCTGCCGACTCGAAGTGGCAGCCGCACCTAGACTTTTTCTGGATCGGTAGTTCAATCGCCTGCGAGAATACTTAAGAGCCGAAACGGCGTCAACCAGTAAAATTCACTCTGCAATGGCAACGTAAAAATGACACAAATCTGCCACAGAAACCCTCCTGTACACAGCATTCTAAGCTGCGTTAACGTTAATTGATGCTTCCAGTGCCAAAATGTAAGAATTGGCTCCAAACCCCATGATTTGACCACAGCAGACCGCCGCGATGAGCGATTTGTGCCGGAATTCCTCTCGTGCATGGATGTTGGAAAGGTGGATTTCAATCGTCGGCACCCCGACGGCGGTGATGGCGTCGCGCAGCGCAACACTGGTATGAGTGTAGGCTGCTGCGTTCAGAACGATCACATCGAACTCCCCTTTGGCTTGCTGAATCCACGCGACCAACTCACCCTCGAAGTTGGATTGACGGAATTCGACTGTCACCTTCAGTTTCCTGGCCCGGTCGCGAACTTTGGCCTCGATGTCAGCCAGCGACGTTCGCCCATAGATCTCTGGCTCGCGCTGGCCGAGCAGGTTCAAGTTCGGGCCGTTTAGGAACAGGATTTTCATTCCGAGAGGGAAGGTTAGCGAGGCGGGTAAGGGTTGTCGATTGGATTTGTAGGCACCATCGATGCCTTTTTGCCCAGGAGCCACCCGAGGAACGCAAAGGCCGGCCACGCCAGGGCAGGGATGTAGAGTCCGAATTCCACGAAGCTTTGGATGCTCCATCCCAGCACCCCAAGCCAAACTGCAAAAGCTGTCCAGTCGCTGGAAGACCTTGGAAAGCTCCATACCAAACCACCAACAATAAAGAGCGTATAAGTGAGCAAACCCACGATACCCGAATCTGACGCCTGTTCCAGGTAATCATTATGCACCAATCGCGACATTTCGGATTCGGGCCGTTTTATCTTCTGATAGGGGATGAAAAAGGTTCCCGGTCCGGTGCCGAAAACCGGCTTATCTTTAGCAGTTTGGACCGCCGCCCGCCAGTAATCGAACCGCGCGCTGACGCTGGTGGCGCCCTTCCGGAAAAAGCCCGAGTGCGTCCAGAAGAACCCGGCTGACCCAGCCACCACGAGTCCCGCAACCAGGACCATTTTGAATTGTTTTCCCGAGGGCAGCCGAAGCAGCACGATCACACCCAGCAAAAGCATCAAAAGCCAGCCGCCCTTGGAGCCAGACCAATAGAGGACGGCAAGCCCGGCCACCCCCACCAACCCCATCAGGAATCCTCGAGCGGGGATGGTCAGAAGTTTGCGCGCCTGCCAGACAGTGGCCAGCATGACGGGGAGCAGCAATAATACGGCGCCGGCCAGGGCGTTTGGATAGAAGAGCGTCGAAAAGATGCGATTGCTGGAAATTCTCTTGAGATATTCTGGAGGCGTTGTCTTCAGCGTGGGGTAAACATACAGAAAGAAGTAACGCCGCGATTCCTGCAAGCCGCCGAAGTGTTGCTCCCATCCGACCGTCAACACGAGCAGAAAGCCACACAGCAGCCCGATCCAAATCGGCCACGGATCCTCCAGGCGGCTCAGCGAGAAAAACCCGAGATAAAAGCACAGAACACAGGCGGCAAAGTGTTTGACTGTGGAAACACTTAGCGCGGAATCGACTGACCCTGTGCTGGCGAGAACCTGCCAAGCCAGCCAGGCCAGCGGCAGCGCCATCAGCCACCGGGGCGCGGCTGATCTCCACCGTGCAACCGCCACGCCAACTGCCGCCACGACCATCAACAGCCAATACGCCCAGGCGATGGGCCAGGGATAGCCGAGCAGAAACTCATAAAACTCGGTTGGAGTGGCAACCCATTTCTCCATGATGGGAGGGTTGCCGAACTTGAGGAGGGCCAATCCCAGGAATCCGCCAAATAAGCCGGCAAAAATGCGGACGAGCAATTGATCGGTTTGGGCTGCGGCGGGTTTGGGTTCGAATCTCATCAAGCGGGTCCCGAATGGTCAGGGAATCAAAGAACCAACTTCAACAGCCCGACTTCCAGCGCCAGGGCCTCCTGAACATTGGTTCCGAGCCAGCGTTGGAGCTGCTCCATAATGCCCAGGTTCTCCATGGCATCCTTCGACGAAATCCGCTGGGCCACCCGACTGGTTCCGGCCATTTGCGGAAAATTCAAGAGTTCACGAGATTGCGGTCCGTCACTCGGGACTTCAGACCCCGGGCTTCGGACTTCCAACGTCTGGAGCCACACATCGCGCAGCCACCATTGCAACGCCAGCAACAAATCCGCGCGCTGCTGGCGATACTCGGATTCAACAGCGGCTTTGAGTTCTTTCTCCCATTTCTCGCGCAGTTCCGTCTCGGCATTTTCGTATTTCTCCAAAGGTGAGCGCGCCGTGAGGGTCTCGTCGATGCCCTCCTTGAGTTCATTTAGTTTACGCAGGAGGACGTCCATTAAGCGATACCGCCCGAGCAAACTCTTCTGTTGCGTCGCGGCCATTTCGCTGAAGGCGGTGAGCCACTCGAGTTGCCATGCAGCGAGCTGCCGCGGGCCTTCGCCCGCGAAGTTCAAGCGCAGGCAGCGCGAGAGGATCGTTTCCAGAAGCCGCTGCGGTTCGGTTGTCAGCAAAACCAGGATCGACTTTGACGGTGGCTCCTCCAAGGTCTTCAAAAACGCATTGGCTGCCTTCTCATTCAATCGGTCCGCGGCGACCACGACACAGACCTTGTATTCCGCCTCGGTCGGTTTGAGATAAACCTCCTGCATCAGACCGCGAATCTGGTCAATGGTGATCACGCGGGTCTTGGATTCGGGCCGTACCCAATGAATATCGGCGTGATTGGCATGCTCGATCTTCCGGCAGCTCAGGCATTGGTCGCAGCAGTCAGTCGCCGCCCCGCCCTGCTTGACGGGTTGCTGGCAATTGAGGGTTTTTGCCAGGGTGCGGGCGACCATTTCCAGTTCGTCAAGCTGGTGGCCAGTGAAAAGGTAACCGTGCCCCAGCCGCCCCCGCTCCAGCGAACGCTGGAGCAACTGCGTCCCTTGCCCCTGTTCGGGAAAATCTTTGAATGCCATCCCCGCCTTTATAATTCCCCAACCCTCCGAAGGAAAGAAGCGATTTAAGAGCGACCATGACCCGCCTCAGGATGGAAGCCGTAGATAGGCATCAGCGTCCCGCACGAGTTGAGCTGACCAGCCGACGGACCTGCTCCAAGGCCTCCTGACCAGGGACCAGAGACACCTTGCCAGACTCAACTTCGGCAATGCGCCAACGAACCTCCGCGATGTGAGCATCTTGGACTCCGGGCGGAACGTCCCGAACAAGGCTCTCGACGAGCCGATCCGCCAACTCCTCACGCTCAGCCACGGAGAGATGTTCGGCCTCACTGAGAATACGTGCAACGGTTTGCGTCATGCCCACAAGTTACCAGCGGCGTTGCCTCATGCCTTACGCTTGCAGGCCATAAAATAGAGCACTGGCACGGCCATACGGCTGATGAGCAGCGAAGCGATCTCGCCTGCCATCAGTGAGATGGCCAGGCCCTGAAAGATCGGGTCGGCCAGGATCACGCTGGCACCGACGACAACGGCCAGGGCGGTCAGCAGCATGGGGCGGAAGCGCACCGCGCCAGCATCGACGACCGCCTGGTCGAGCGGCATCCCTTCGGCCAGGCGCAGTTCGATGAAATCCACGAGGATGATCGAGTTGCGCACGACAATGCCGGCGCCAGCCATGAAACCGATCATTGACGTGGCGGTGAAGAAGGCGCCCATCAGTCCGTGGGCGGGCAGAATGCCGACCAGCGAGAACGGGATGGCGGCCATGACGACCAGCGGCGTGAGGAACGAGCGGAACCAGCCGACCATGAGGATGAAAATCAGCACCAGCACGGCAGCAAAGGCCGAGCCGAGGTCGCGAAAGACCTCGATGGTGATGTGCCATTCGCCGTCCCACTTGATGGCCGGCAGTTCATCAGTGAACGGCTGGGTGGCGTTGTAGATCTTCAACGGCGCCCCGCTGCCTCCGAATTGCCGGGTGTCGAGAGCGCGGATGGCCTCGTTCATCTTCAGGATCGCATAGACCGGGCTTTCCACTGCGCCGGCTACGTCACCGATGACGTAGGTCACCGGCATGAGGTTCTTGTGGTAAATGCTCTTGTCCACGAGGCCCTGTTCCACTTTGAGCAGTTCGCGCAACGGCACCAGGGCGCCGGCTGGATTCGCGCCGCGGACGCGCAGCGCCAGCAGATCGTTCGGTCCGGTGCGGAGCGATTGCGGCAGGCGGACCACGATCTCGACGTCCTCCTTCTCGCGCGGCAGGTGCAACAGGTCCACGGCGTTAACGCCGACGGCCAGCTTCAAAGTCTGCGCGATGCTCTCGTCGGTGATGCCGTTGAGGGCGGCCTTTTCCTTGTCCACCAGGAACCGCGTCTTGGTCTGGTCGGCTTCGATATACCAGTCCGTGTCAACGACACCTTGGGTATGGTGGAAGATATCGATGACCTTGCCGGCCAGTGCCATGCGGCTGGCTTCGTTCGGCCCATAGACTTCAGCCACGAGAGTTTGCAGCACGGGCGGACCTGGCGGAACCTCGGCAATTGCAACGCGGGCGCCGTATTTGGCGGCAATTTCGGCCGCGCGAGGACGGATGCGTTTGGCAATGTCGTGGCTCTGGCTTTTGCGCTGGCCCTTGGGAACGAGGTTGATCTGCAAATCCGCGATGTGCGCGCCGCGGCGCATGAAATAGTGGCGCACCAGGCCGTTGAAGTTGAAGGGGGCGGCGACGCCGGTATAAATCTGGTAATCGGTCACCTCTGGCTCGATGCGCACGGCGGCGGCAATTTCGCGAGCCGCCTGGGCGGTGAGTTCCAGAGCGCTGCCTTCAGGCATGTTGAGGATGATCTGGAACTCGCTCTTGTTGTCGAACGGCAACATCTTCACCTTCACCCAGCCGAGACCAACGGTCGCCATCGAGGCAAGGAGCAGAAGAACGATTCCGGCAAGGAAGGCCATCCGCCAACGGGCCTTGGCGATCATTGGCTCCATGAAACGCCGGTAGAGCCGCGTGAAGAAATCCTCCTCGTGCGCGAAGTGGGAGTGCGGCTGTCCGCCGTCGGCCGCGCCCGCGACACCCTCCGTCAGCCGCGAATACTTACGGCCCCAGCGCAAAATCCGAATTGCCGCCCAGGGCGTGACGATGAAAGCAATGGCCAATGACCAAAACATCGCAGCGCTCGACCCGGTCGGGATCGGCCGCATGTAAGGTCCCATCAATCCGCCGACGAAGGCCATCGGCAGCACGGCTGAGATGACGGCGAAGGTGGCGAGAATGGTCGGGTTGCCGACTTCATTCACCGCCTCGACGGCGATGGTTGACCAGGGGCGGCCTTTGTTCTGGGACAGGTGGAAGTGGCGGACGATGTTCTCGACGACGACGATGGCATCGTCCACCAGGATGCCGATAGAGAAGATCAGGGCGAAGAGGGTGATGCGGTTGAGCGTGTAGCCGTGAAGGTAGAAGACCAGCAACGTCAGCGCCAACGTGCAAGGGATGGCGATGCCGACGATTATCGATTCGCGCCAGCCAAGCGTCAGGAGGATGAGCACGGACACACCGACTACCGCGATGCCCATGTGGAGCAGCAACTCGTCGGACTTCGCCTCTGCCGTCTGGCCGTAGTGGCGGGTGATGGACATTTGCACGCCATTGGGGATGACGCGGCCTCGGAGCGTCTCGACTTTCTTCAAGACCTGCTCGGCGACCGAGATGGCGTTGGCCCCCGGCCGCTTGGCGATGCTCAAGGTGACGGCCGGCTCTTCATCGTAGCGCAGATTTCCAATCTGCTGTATCGCAGGTTTCCCAACCTGCGTGCCGGACGACGTTGCAGCCAGTTGGAGACTGCCGACACCCTGCCGATTGGACATAGCCGCTCCGTTTCCAAAGAACACGTATTGGCTCGGCTCCTCCGGCCCATCCACAATCGTCGCCACATCACGCAGGTAAACAGGCTTCTGGTCATGCACACCGACTACGACGTTGCCGACGTCCTTCGCGCTAGTGAGAAAGCTGCCAGTTTGAAGCAGAACCTCGCGGTTATGGTCCGTGAGCGGACCGGCGATGATCTGGCGGTTCGCCGACTGTAGCATCGGCGCGATCTCAGCCGCGGCGAGCTGGCGTGAGGCCAACTTTACCGGGTCGAAGAGAACGCGCAACTGGCGGCGCTCCCCGCCGATGAGTGTGGTTTCGGCCACGAGTGGCACCTGCTTTATTGCGTCGTCCACCTCGGCAACGATGCGGCGCAGGGTGTAGTGGTCCTGCCCCGCTCCGTGGAACGTGAGCGCGAGGATCGGCACGTCGTCGATTGACTTGGGCTTGATGAGCGGAAAGGAGACCCCTTTGGGAATGCGGTCGAAATTGGCCTGCAATTTCTGGTTAAGGTTCACCAGGCTGCGCTCGATGTCCTCGCCAACCTTGAAGCGGACGATCGTCAGGCTCTCGCCCTCCCGCGACGTCGAGTAGATGTATTCCACGCCTGAGATTTCCCAGAGCAGCTTTTCCATGGGCCGCGTCGCGCGCTCTTCAACCTCTTTGGCGCTAAAGCCCGGCATGGCGACCAGCACGTCGATCATCGGCACTTTGATCTGAGGCTCCTCTTCGCGCGGCAGCAGCAGCGTCGCCGCGGCCCCCAACAGGATTGAGGTGATGATGACCAGCGGCGTCAGCTTGGAATCAATGAACGCACGGGCGATGCGCCCCGCGAATCCCAGGTGGGCCGGTCCCGGCTTGGAAGAGTCTGTGCTCACGGGTGGCCGCTACTTGGTTTGCAGAGGTTGACCGTCGCGGAGGGTTTCCGCACCTTCGACGATCACTGTTTCGCCCGAAGCCAGGCCGGCCAGAATCTCAATGCCTTGCGAGGTCTGTTTGCCGGAACGCACCAGCCGCATCTGGGCTTTGCCATCGGTGGCGATAAACAGGATTTCAAGCTGGCCGCGCAAAACCAGCGCCGGCGGCGGAACAAAGAGGAAGGCGGCCTCGCTCAACGGCACCTCGAGCCGGCCAAATTGCCCGGTGCGCACTCCGGCCGTTTCCGACAAATCCAACTTCACGCGCACCGTGCGCGACGCCGGATCGGCCGCAGGCGAGATTTCCGCCACCGTGCCGGTGATGGGGTTGGCCAACGTATCCATCCGCACAGCAAGTTTCGCCTCCGGCTGGACGTGGCCGGCGAGAAGGGTTGGCACATCGGCCACCAAACGCAGGCCGGTCCGTCCCTCGAGTTCGAGGAGGGGCTTGCCAGGCATCGCGAGATCGCCTTCGTCAGCGAGTTTGCGGGCGATGACACCATCGAATGGGGCAACGATCTTTGCGTAACTAGAAAGGGCCTCCGCCTCAGCCACGCCAGCCTTGGCAACGGTGTAACGTGTTTGCGCCGCATCGAACTCAGCTTGCGTGACGGCCCCCTGCTTGCGCAGATTCGAGATGCGCTTGAACTCAAGTTCCGCCTGCCGGAACGTGGCGCTGGCCTGGTCGAGCCTCGCCTGAATCTCCTGGGTGGCCAGTTCCACCAGCACATCTCCCTGTTTGACAGACTGGCCGAGCGTGACCGGCAGGCGCGTGATGCGACCGCTCACCTTGGCTTCGATCACCGCCTGGAGCTTCGGTTGCACCGTGCCAACGACTTCTTCGATGGCCGGCTGCTTCACGGTATCGATCTTCTGCACGCGAACGACCGCCACCGGCAGTTCGATGCCGGGGGCAGCCTGCGGTTCATGCTTCTTGCTGCAGCCAGTGGAGAACGCGATAAGGCCGGAAACAAACAGGCTGAGCGAGGTTATTAGCGCAGAACTAAGGGGGGTTCTCATTTCGATTTCGATGGGGATTCCAATTGCGGCAACGCGAGCGCTTTGCGCAGGGCGGCCACGGCAATTTGCTGGTCGGCCTCGGCCTCGGCGCGCCGCACACGAGCAGCGATAAGGGCGGTCTCCGAATCGATCAACTGCGTGGAAAGGGCGAGTTCCTGCTCGAAACGAGCGCGCGTCAACTCAGCGCTTTCCGCCGCCTGGCCGATCACCTGTTGGGTCACCTTGAGACGCTCATTAGCTGCGTTGAGATCGAGCCGGGCCCGCTCGACTTCGAGGTCCAGCGCCAGCCGCAGCTTGCGCTCTTCTTCATGAGCAGATTCGAGATTGGCATTGGCTTCCTGCACCTTGGCGCGGGTCAGTTTGCCATCCCAGATATCCCATTGCAGCAACGCCCCGGCGGTGTAGCTCCCGCC
>Ga0194044_10001414_pt1 | contig 12203 bp, 9 predicted proteins | sample JunL4417m_MetaG_FD_155460 | JGI IMG/M metagenome (GOLD analysis project Ga0194044, IMG submission 155460) | Anoxic zone freshwater microbial communities from boreal shield lake in IISD Experimental Lakes Area, Ontario, Canada - Jun2016-L442-17m | ecosystem: Environmental > Aquatic > Freshwater >...
AATTTTTTGTTGGCCATCGTGTTGGTAACTGCCGCTACCTTGGGTATTTCTTTGGCTAGCCAGAGTTGGCTCAACGCCGGCACCTGGGCACCACCGACTGGCCTGCCACCAGATTTTAATGTGGCCACACCTCTAAACACGGGTACTTCGAGCCAGGCCAAGGTTGGCGCCCTAACCGTGGGCACCACCGGCTCGAGCACAACTATTTTTACCAGTAATGCCGGGTCTAATTTAAATGGCACTACTACCATGGATCGGGAACTGGTTACCACTTCCACTATAACTAATTATCTTAACGTCGGGGTGAACAATTTTATTGTTACAGCCAATACTTCCAGTTTTGCCGGACCAGTGGTGTTTTGGAATCCAATAACTCTGGGTAGTACCACTGTAAAATTTATGATCAAGACTGGTAGTGGCATTAAGAATTTCATTCATTTCGGTTCAAATGGCGATAATGGTAGTTTCTTTGCCGGTACCGATTCTGCACCTGGGTCTGGACTAACAACCGCTATGAACAATACTGGCGTTGGTTATCAGGTTATGCAAAATTTAACCGGTGCCGGTTCTAGTAACGCAGCTTTTGGTTATCAAGCCTTGCGCTTTGTTGGGGCTACTTCGCAAAACACTGCAGTAGGCTATAAAAGTGGCTATGGTGGTGGCGGTAATGTGTCGGTTGGCGCCAATGCGCTTACTGATGTAACGGGTACTTTAAATGTGGGTATTGGCACCAATGCCGCCAATAATTTAGGTGCTGGCACTATGAATGTTTTTTTAGGATATTATTCTAGTAGCACTCCTGGTATCAGCAGTGGTGTTGCCGTGGGTGCGAACACCTTTGTTGGCGCCAATGGCGGTACGGCCGTGGGTTATGGCGCTCGCATCGGAGCAGCAGGAACCAACGCTACCGTTTTGGGTATTAATGCCAATACCAATCAGGCCAGCGCAGTGGTCTTGGGCGACGCCACGGACAATGCTTTAAATGTTGGTATCGGCACATCTAACCCCACCCGTCGGTTGGAAGTAATCGGCGGTACTAATTCAGGTATTAATACGGATGGATCATATTATAAATCAGGTGTTTCGGGTACGAGTACTACTTTGGCTGTTTCTACTGCCACAGGTAAGTGTACGATCACCATTAGTGGTGGCATAATCACTGCGTTGGCTGGTCAATGTCCTACATCATAATAATGTATATTTAAGCGCTGCCGTTTTTAGGCGGCGCTTTTTTGGTTATGTCTATTGTTATTTCCATTTTTGTCTTCTTAATTGGCTTGGCGGTTGGCTCGTTTTTAAACAGCGCCATTTGGCGGTTGTACGAGGAAAAGAGTTTTAAGGGTCGCTCGGTTTGTACTCATTGTGGTCATCAACTGGCTTGGTACGATAATATTCCGGTGCTTAGCTTTGCCTGGCTACGGGGTAAGTGCCGACACTGCCATAAAAAAATTAGCTGGCAATATCCGCTGGTTGAATTAGTTGCAGCTGGCTTGTTTTTGTTAATTTGGCAACAACACGCTGCCAATTTTAATGTTACTTTTTTTCAAACCATCTGGCTGTTGCGTGACTGGGTAATCGCTGCAGCATTACTTTCGATTTTTGTCTTTGATTTCAAATGGTATCTCATCCCGGACATCATTAGCTTGCCAGCCATTGGATTATTACTGGTTTTGAATTTACTGCTTTCTTTTTATCCTGGTGCTTCAATAACTATCTTTCAAAACAGTTGGCAAAGCTGGCTAGTTTCTGGTATAATAGGAGCAGGGTTCTTTTATTTGCAGTATCTTATTTCCGCTGGCAAATGGGTAGGCGGAGGTGATATCCGTTTGGGTGCAATTATGGGCCTTTTATTGATATCCCCCAGCCTGTTATTTCTCGCCTTGCTCTTGGCCTATTGGAGTGGTGCCTTAGTGGGGGTTAGCATGGTGCTGGTTGGCAAAAAACAGTTAAGCTCCAAGTTGCCTTTCGGTGTTTTTTTAGTACCAGCCACTATTATTGCTTGGCTGTGGGGTGAACCAATTATTCTTTGGTATTTTGCTCATTTTATTCCCCTGTTAGTAGTTTGAAAATAATCTATGAAAATATTTAGATTTAAAAAAAAGAAAGTTAAAATTTTTAAAACGTATATGCTGTTACATATCTCGCCCAAAAAAGCGTTTATCATGCTAGGTTGTTTATCGGTAGTTTTAATTATTACTTTTTTTGGCTTGAATTATTATTATAATACACAAATCAAGCAAGCCCAACAGGCACTTGAGGCAGCAGAAAAAGTTGACACCAGGTCAACGGATCAAAAAATGAGAGATGCAAATCGATCTTGGGTTGAGGAAGAAAATCAACGCATTCAAAATGATGCCGCAGCGCTGAAACAAATGGAGGCAACTAAAGAAGCAGCCAGAAAAGCATTAAATTTGTAGCCTATATGAGATTTATAAAAACCAGTAAATTCGTAAGTGCCTTGTTATTTACCATGGTTGCGACATTGTTTTTTTCTATTTTGAGCCAGACTATGTTAGCTGCTACGCCCTGGATAGCACCTACGGGCGCGGCCCTGAGTTATAACATTGGCTCGCCTTTGTTTGTGAATAGTTCTGCTCAATCAAAAATTGGTGGCTTGACTGTTGGCACAACCGGATCCTCAACTACTTATTTTTCAAGTTTGGCGGGATCAAGACTGTATAATACGTCCACCATTCCATTATTACGCACCACCTCTTCAACCATAACTAAGTGGTTTGACGTTGGTAACAGTAGTTTTGTTGTAGCTCAGAATTCGGCCGGAGTGTATAGCACCTCAACAATTGGCAATTCGTTTCAGATAGTGAATACCTCTTCTCATATTTCATTTCAATACATGGCGCCGGGCGTTGTAACATCAACGCTTATTTGGACAGGGAATAATGAGACTGGTTTTTTTGCTGGTAGACAGGCAGCAATGAACGCAGGCATAGGATCAATTAAAAAAGACGGTAATATTGCTATTGGTTATGCTTCACTAGCCTTTTTATCAACTGGAATAAATAATACGGTAATGGGCTTACAGGCCGGAAATCCAATTGATACAGAATCAAATAACACAGGAATAGGTGCGAATTCACTATATACTAATAGCGGCATTATAGGAGATAATAACGTAGCAATTGGCAACAACGCTGGTTCAGCATTTGGCACCTCTAATACTTTTATCGGCCGAAGTATTTTTGCTAGCTTAAGCCAACCTAATCAACTTAATGTTGCTGTTGGTTATATGGCAGGTGGTAATAATCAAAGTCAAGGCGATAAAAATACATATATTGGTAATAACGCAAAATCCAGCTTCGGAGTTGCCCATAACGTTACCTTACTAGGACAAAATGCCCAGTCATTTGCATCCTCAACTACGGTAATCGGTGGTAGTGCCCAATCAACAAGACAGAATTCTATTATTTTAGGCAATGGGGCAACCGTAACCACCTATGTTGGTATTGGCTCCTCTTCACCAAGTCGACGATTAACCGTAGACGGCGGGACAAATCCTGGCATTAACACCGATGGGGTGTATTACAAATCGGGTGTGGCGGGTATTACCAATACGTTAGCTGCCAGCACTTCAGCCGTCTCAAAGTGTATCATAACATTTAGGGGTGGTCTTATTACTGGTTTGTCAGGCACTTGTCCTAAATTTCCCTGTGGTCAGACTTATATTGATGCCCGCGACGGCAATACTTATCCCACAGTTCAGATTGGCAGCCAATGTTGGATGGCAAAGAACTTAGCCTATTTGCCAAGCGTTAGTGCTTGCACTACGGCAAGTACTAACACGCCTGTTTATTATGTCTATGGGTACAATGGTGTAAGTACTACTGTGGCTAAAGCCCAAGCCAATTATACGACTTATGGAGTTTTGTATAATTTTACTGCCGCTAAAGCTGCCTGCCCTACTGGCACACATTATCCGACTTTTGCCGAATATAATACGCTATCTATTGCTACTGGCAATAATGTCAATATCACGGGCAACGCAGTAATGTCTTCATCGTCTTGGAGTGGTACTAATTCTTCTGGTTTTAATGCGCTGGCTGGTGGCTGGTGTATTGGCGGCGCTTCTTTTGCGAATGGGCCTGGTTCAGGAAGTCTTGCCGGCGCGTTTTCAAATGAACCGACCAATCAATTTCGTTTTACCGTTCTGAACAGTCCTCCTCCATGGGCCAACAACGTTAGTGATTCAGCAAATAGTCCATATGCGTATTCGTTACGGTGTATAGTGGATTAAACTTAATTGCTTTGTAATAATATATTTATGTTTCGTTTGTCACAAAAATATCTCTTTGCCCTTGTTCTGTTTGCAGGCTTTTTATTGTTGCCCGGCGGGGTAAAAGCGATTGGTACGTTTGAGGCATTAAATTATACGGGTGGAAACATGTTACCCAGCGTTCATGGCTTTGCCTGGAGTGGCACTTATGGTTGGATTAGCTTTAATTGGCAGGATTGCGATATCGATGGTGATATGGTCTATGAAACCGGAGTAGGGGCTGAGACTGATCCAACCACTGGCACTGCCACCACTAGCCCTGCCGGCTGCCCTAGTGGGCCAGTTACTGTGCCATATGGTGTGTACACAGAGATGTTTCAACCCAGTTTATGGATGGCATATTCGGAAAATACCATACGAGGGATGGCTTGGAGTGAGAACTTGGGCTGGGTATGTGTTGGTGCGCCAGTGCAATACGTGTCTGCTGAAGACCAGGCAGCCAACACCGACAGTTGGCAGATGTTTAATTATTGCAAGTATGTGTTTGAAGAAGGGGCACCTAATCAGCGACCTTATTTGCCAAATGAGGTTAAAAGTATTGCTGGTTATATGTATGGTAAAACAGCTGATATTTTTAATTTAGGTATGCAAAAGCGGCCGCAGCCCATGATTTATGATTTTAGTAGTAGTGTATCTTACGGGGGTATTTATGACAGTGCGCCAATGTGGCAATTTATTGATGATTATAAGCAGGGTCAGGTTTTTGGTTGGATGTATGCCCCTAGTCTGGGAGATAATGGATGGATTAGTTTAACTTCGGCTGAACACCCAGTTTTACCAGCTAGTTCACCTTCCTCTTCGGTTTGGACGGCAACCACCTCCCCAACAAGTAATTTCCCAATTGATTTTCACGGGTGGGGGTATGGTGGTGGAGCTGATACCGCGGCTAGCATTGGTTGGGTAAGTTTTAATTGTGCCGAAGGTAGTGCAACAAAAAGTAGTGTGTGTGCAACCTCACCATATAAAGTTTATATTGCAGAGAGCAAACAGGTGGCGATAAATCATGTTCATGCACCGCACTACGAAGAAGAAGACACTAACATTTACCCCTGCTATGGCAGTTGGTTAGAACCGCTTCCAGCTTGTTTTGGTGACTTGGCTGAGGGAACTGCGCATGATTTGGCTTGTTCTGGCGACCCCCTATTAAAGCTATTCAATGTTATTTATTCAACCAAGGGTGGCGCCTGCTTGAAATTTGATAAAGAGTCTACGGACCCTTCTCCTTCTTGTCTGTATGACAGTCAGTGTAATCCTACTTTATACCCTCGGGGCTGTACACAGGATAATGCAGTGGGGTTGCAAATTGTTTTAAGTGATGTAAATAGCACTAGTTCAGCGGATAAAATTTTATACTATGTTGATACTGGTCGATATGATGCAAATGGAGAGTTTCAAAGTTTTGCGTGGGATATTCAAGATAGTAAAGACGGCGGTCTTGCCTCTCTTTGGACGCAGCCAGAGGTGGATGTTTCCAGCCTTACAAATTTTGGTAAAAGACCGTTTTACGCATGGTTTCGAGTATTTACAAAAAATAGCACATCGACCTGGTATAATTATACTAACGCAGACGGGTCACACGAGTTAAAGCCGTATGCTTGGCCTTTCCCTAAGGTTAATTTTACCTGGTCGCCGACTTCGCCTAATCTCAACGTAGATGGTTTTAATGCCAGTAGCACGGCCACCATGGGTTCAAGCACGGGTTCACTAACTACTAATGGAGGCACTCAAGTAGCCATTCCAACATCCACTTATCAGAATGTTAGCGGCACTGATTATGGTATATACTACGACTGGAGATTGTGTGGTAGTGGTCGATGCTCGGTTGAAACAAAAAGTGGTTTTGATAAATATTCTGCCTCTACCACTTATAATACTGCTGGGGCTAATACCGTTAGCTTAACCGTTTCAGATAATCGGCAAAAAAAATATCTCGATGGCACTATTTGGGACGACAACAGAAGCTACTCGTGTTCAACAAACAACACAATTAATGTTATCCCTAATCCGCCAATGTCGTGGTTGGAGGCCAGAATTAAATAGGCCATCGGTTTTGTCGCATTTAACAATAATAACTATGAACCAGCACAAGGGCTTTACTTTGATTGAAATGATGGTTAGTTTGGGTATTATAATGTTGTTAATGACAATTACGGTTGCCAATTATCGCAACACTAATAATGATGAAGACTTAAAGCAGGCTGCCAGACAACTGGTTTCAGATATTAGTTTGATGCGCACCTACTCTATGGGGATAAAAAGTTATGAAAGTGAATCCGGTACCACAACCAAAGCCTATGGTCTTAATTTTCCGACCAAATTTTTTAGCAGCATAATTGGACCACTTAATATGTCTAATTACACCTTATTTGCTGACGGCGATGGTAATTTAGCATATAATTGCGTAAACCTTAGCTGTATTCCTTCGAGTACTCAGCTAGGCTTAAAATTGGATAGTGAAATTACATATCGGACACTGCCTAAAAAAATTTTAATTTTTGCCAATATTATTAATTTAGATGATTTTAGTAATTTTTATGACACTGTTGGTGCCAGTGCAATTGTAAATATTTCATTGTCCTTTCAAGGACCAGATCCAAAATTATATATCAGGCATGTTGGTAATTACGGCGCTACCTGGTACAATTTATTTGATCAGAAGGGGCTTATGTATTTACGTGTGTTAAAAAAAATCAGTACCGTTCAGGCGCCATATTATAAAGAAATAGTAGTTGTCGTTAATCGTACTGGCACGACGCTTGTTTCTCCGATTCATGATATTAACTATTCAGTTAGTTTATCTGGCAATGAGCTGAGATTAAATTCAAGTCCCGCAGCGGCAGAATTGTTAAAAAATGAAAAATAGTGTTATGCGCTTACGCAATACGATCAAAAAAAATCTTGTATTTGGTTTTTCTTTATTAGAGATTATTACGGTTATTTTTATCGTGTCTGTTGGTTTAGTTGCTTTAATCTCCTTAAATATTGCAACAATGCGAAATTTTGGGAGTTTAAAAACTGGCACCGCGGTATTTTATTTAGCGCAGGAAGGCATTGAGCTTGTTCGTGGCATACGTGATCGCAATTGGACAGCTGGTCGCAACTGGTTGGCCGGATTTAATACCACAACGCCGAATTTTGTTTTAGATTATACGCGACCCGATGGTGCTGATTATCCGCTTGGGAATGTATATGTAGCTACTTTTACTGATAATGAAAGTATACTTTATATGGATGCTAATGGTTATTTGCGGCAAGGTCAGGGTTTAGCTGCGAATCCGTCAATTTATCGTCGTGTGGTGTATTTAAGCAATATTACAGCCACGAGCACTGAAGTAACCAGTCGGGTTAGTGCCAAAGAGGGCGACAAAACTAAATATTTTGAAATCAAAACCAAGTTATATGATTTTCATTAGCCATAAACTAAAAAATCAATCCGGCTTTAGCTTGTTGGAGATTACATTTTCAATGACCATTTTTACCATAATGATCTTGGTTGCTTCGGATATATTTCAGACGGGTCTAACTCAACAGCGTTCAATTTTAACAAAAAATAGTCAACAAAATACCTTTCGGTATGCTTTAGAGGTCTTTAATAAAGATTTAAAATCTGCTCAACGAGCCATTAGTTCTGATTGGTGCTTGGGTAGCGATTATGATTTTAAAATATTTAAAACCCCAGTTAATGGTAATCCAAATTCGATTGCATTTTTAGATAAGAATCAAAACTGTACGGTATATTATTTAGCTAGTAGCTCATTGATGGTGGCCAGGGTTGCTCCGCCAGGCTCAACCTCCACACCAACCTCATCGATTAGCACGCTTACCCCCAATGATATTGTCGTGCAAGACTTCAAAGTTAGGGTTGATTCGCAAGCGTTCATGCCAGCAAGTGTAACGTATCAGTTGACCTTTAGAACAGCAACCAGTTCACGTAGTGCTGTAGAAAAATATGTTATTCAATCAACCGTAGCTGTTAGATATTATGATTAAAGTAAAATTATCAAAATTTACTTTCAGTCAGGCCGGTAGCGCGCTTTTGATCACTTTGATGATTTTATCAGCTTTGTTTGTTATTGCTTTGAATGTTGCTGGCGTTATTATGTCATCCACCAACACTGTAGCGGTTCAGGATAATTCACTTAGAGCATTTTATTCTGCAGAAGCTGGAGTTGAGGAAGCGCTTTATCACATACGAAAAGAAGACTACAATATTAATACTACTTCTTTAGCCTTATATTCAGGTTCGATCGATGGTGCGCCTTATAATGTTGATTTTCTATCGAAAACTGGGCTGTATAATGGAAATGATGCAGTGTTTTTTTCATTGTATAGTAAAGCTTCAAAATTAAATTATACTCGGGCAATAGATGTAAATTTTATGATCATTGTGGATTTACCCGCACTTAATGTTGCCTTGAATGTGATTAATGATGATGGTGGAACGTCAACTCCTTCTAATTTTATGGTTCACCTAATGGCAAGCAGCACCGAAGTTGGAACTAGTGCTGGTGCAAGTGCCCCGGGCAGCGCTTTTAAAAATCTTTGGGAAGATGTGTATTCGGTAACAACCACACCAGATGGCACTGGTGGATATCCGTATACCTACACCTATAGTGGAGATTGTAGTGCCACCGGCACTATAAATTATTTGCCAGACACAGATATGAATTGTCTCATAACTATTGAGGATGATATTTCACCACATTATAAGCCTACCTACGCTCCTGGGTCATGCCCCAACTTACTTGTGTATGATATTAAATTTTCTAATTATACTTGGGCAACTTCGAATGTCTGGCACGGAGCCAGCAGTACCGAACTCGGATATTATCAGTTCTCCTATAATCCATCTATGTCTGCAGGTAAATATACCCTTAAGCCAAATATCAGTTTTGACTGGAGCGAATTTCCAGCTCAACAGGTTTGTACGGCGATTGGCGGTCGGTTGCCTGCAGATTTTGAAGCTGCCGCCTGTGTCTCTTCGACCGCCCCCGCAAATAGCTATTGGACTGGCGGCGAGAGGGATGCTGACCCAACAAAAGCTTTGACAAGAAGTGCTCCTAACAATGCCTTAAAAACGTCGTTAAAAAATGTATTTTGTGTCAAGTTAAAAAATCAATCCAGCCAATACTGTATTCACAATAGTGATTGTGAATATGGCTTTTGTGATAGAACAAGTAATGTTTGTGGTTCTCCTTGGAATGGTCAAAAAGCGGCTTGTGGTAATATATTTTATTCTTATCAAAGTCCTCAAATAAATAAGATGGTTTGGTCCACCGGCTCAACCCGACAAAGCACTTCTTGCGCTAGCCCAAATTGTGGTTGGAACGCCGCGTCGAGTACCAATTATTTAGTTGCCAGTAATGGAGTCGATTTTCGCTATTTTCCTGCACGACAGGAATGCAAGGAGATGGGTGGCCGCTTGCCAACGCCGAATGAAATTGCTTGTTTAAAAAACAATGCAGTAGCAATGTCTGGTACAGATTATGTAACTTCTTTTGAAGTGTATGATGCCGGTGGTAATTCAAACACTTATGTTACTTATTTGCCAGCATCTAATTCGTTCAGCACTAAATCAAAATCAGCCAGCTCTTCGATGATTTGTGTTAAGGATCCATAATTTATGACCGTGCAAGAAGTCAAACAGAGAATTGAAAAATTGCGGCAGGAAATTGACCGTCATCGCTATCTTTATCACGTGCTCGACCAAGCCGAGATTAGCGATGCGGCACACGATTCGCTCAAGAACGAATTAGAAAAGCTAGAGCAAGCCTATCCGCAATTTATTACCCCTGATTCTCCCACCCAACGGGTGGGAGGTTTAGCATTGGCTCGGTTTGCCAAAGTCATACATAGCCGGCCAATGTTATCTTTGTTTGATGCGTTCACGCGGGAAGATATGGCAGATTGGCAAACGCGTATTGCTAAAATAGTGCCTGAAAGTAAATTGGCATATTTTTGTGAACTAAAAATGGATGGCTTGGCCATGAACTTGCGTTATGACAAGGGTTTGTTTATCCAAGGTTCAACCCGTGGTGATGGTAAAGTTGGTGAGGACGTAACTCAGAATTTGCGGACTATTGAATCGATTCCTTTGCGGTTGCGCCCGCCTAGGTTAGAAGAATTAAAAAAAATAGGCTTAACTGAAATACAGTCAACTTCGGTTTTGCAGATGGTTGAACAGGGTGAAATTGAAGTGCGTGGCGAGGCAATTATGTCCAATGCAGTGTTTACATCTTTAAACAAAGCATATCAAAAATCGGGTAAACCGCTGTTAGCCAATCCGCGTAATGCAGCGGCCGGCTCGATTCGCCAGCTTGATCCAAAAGTGACGGCTGAGCGAAAATTAGATTTTTATGTTTATGCCGTGATTACTGATTTCGGTTTGGATGGTCACTTACAAGAGCATGAGCTGGCTAAATTATTAGGTTTTAAGGTGCTTTCAGAAAATAAACCGGCGAAAAATTTGGAGGAGGTTTTTGCCTTTCATGATTATTGGGAAAAGCATCGCGACCAAATGCCATTTGAGTGCGACGGGGTAGTGGTGGTTGTGAACGATACTACCTTGTGGGACAAATTAGGTGTGGTGGGTAAGGCGCCACGCTATATGATGGCGTACAAATTTGCTGGCTTGCAAGCCACCACTAAAATTTTAGCCGTGGATTGGCAAATTGGTCGTACGGGCATATTAACCCCACGGGCAAATTTTGAACCGGTTAACATTGGTGGGGTAACGGTCAGCCGGGCAACTTTGCACAACATGGATGAAATCGAGCGCTTGGATTTACGGTTGGGTGATACGGTAATATTAGAACGGGCAGGTGATGTAATTCCTAAAGTGATCGAGGTTTTGCCAGGGTTGCGCGATGGTACGGAAAAAAAGATTCATCCTCCTAAACAGTGTCCGATGTGCGAGAGTGAGGTGGCCCGTGTTCCCGGTGAGGTGGCGTATCGTTGCGTCAATACCAAGTGCTACGCGGTTAATTTACGCAATTTGTCGCATTGGTCATCAAGAAGCGCGCTCGACATTGCTGGGCTTGGTCCAAAAATTGTTGAGTTGCTTGTGCGCGAAGCCTTGGTAACCGACCCAGCAGATTTTTACTCGTTAACCGTTGGTGATTTGTCTGGGCTAGATGGCTTGGGTCAGAAATCAGCTGAGAATTTAGTGTCAGCAATTTCTGCTAAAAAAGAAGTGCCGTTGGCACGGTTACTCTTTGGTTTAGGCATTCGTCATGTTGGAGAGGAGACAGCCATTTTGCTTGCCAAACAAATGCGTCGTGCCGATGACCGTAAGTCGAATTCTTCTGTAATTGCAATGAATCAATTTGCCGATTTTATAACTCAATATAGCTTAGAAGAATTGCAGGAGTTGCCTGATATTGGGCCAGTGGTGGCCAAGAGTATTTATGATTGGTTTCACGACAAGCATAATCTAGTTTTGTTGCAGAAATTAACTAAAAATGGTGTGTTAGTAATTTTACCGCCAGCTAATCCTACTCCTAGTCAAAGCCTTTTTAGTGGTAAAACAGTCGTCTTAACCGGCACTTTAGCTGGTTTGACAAGAGACGAAGCAAAGGCTAAGATAAGGGAAATGGGCGGTGATATTTCCGGTTCAGTCAGTGCAAAAACTGATTTTGTTATAGCAGGGGGGGCGGCTGGCAGTAAACTAGATAAAGCTAAGTCGTTGGGTGTAAAAATTTTTTCAGAAGAAGAATTTTTACAGCTATTGTAGAAAATCACCAGATGCCGGATCAAGTCCGGCATGACAAAAGAAATAATTTAGCTATTGTAGAATTTTCTCACTGTGGTGCCTACAACATTTTTCCCTGTCATCCCGCACGCAACATTTTTCCCTGTCATCCCGCACGCAGCGAAGCGGAGATGCGGGATCAAATGAAGTATCACCAGATGC
>Ga0194044_10001416_pt1 | contig 12197 bp, 14 predicted proteins | sample JunL4417m_MetaG_FD_155460 | JGI IMG/M metagenome (GOLD analysis project Ga0194044, IMG submission 155460) | Anoxic zone freshwater microbial communities from boreal shield lake in IISD Experimental Lakes Area, Ontario, Canada - Jun2016-L442-17m | ecosystem: Environmental > Aquatic > Freshwater...
ACCGCTTTCACAGAATTCCACCAGAAAATGCATTACCAGCGTTGAATTGTATATCGCCTCACCATCGCCATTCGCAAAATGGTACCCGTTATAGTGGGAGCGAAGGAGGGTATGGACTTCTTTCTGCGATGAGCGGTCGAATTCATAATCCGCATAAATATCATCCACCACTTGATCTACCTCTGCCTGGGTGAATCCCAGCATGGCCTCGAACCGATCAGAAAGTGTGATGAAACGGGCGATATTAAATGCTGACGCCAGCTCATCCATGGTCACAGGCAGCACTCCGGTGATAAAAACATTGGCGATGGCTCCGGTTTTTCGGCCTTCCTTCAGGGTTTTGAAAAAGGTTTTCAAAAAGCTGTCATCCGCCGTCAACCGTTTGTAAACATCATCGCGTCTGCCGGTGATCAACTGATTAGCGAAATTGTCGTACTCATCAATGATGACATACAGTGGCGGTAGATTATTCATAGCAATCCAGTCGAGCAGGCTTTCAAGATTGGCGGATGCTTCATTCTGCACATTAATTGGCGTGATGGATGGAACTGATTCTGCATGGCGCTGAGTCAGCCGGTTCATTTTGATATTGCAGTGATGATTGAAATTCTTTTGTATCAGTTTGACATCATTTCCAGGATAAATAACAGAAAAATCAAGATGCAACACCAGAAAGGCGTTTTTTAGCGGTGTCGGATTGTTCCCGATCCATGTATTGCCGAACAGCTCTTCGAACCTGTCTTTCTGATGAATGCTGTAATAGCATTCGAGAATCCGGCACCACAGGGACTTGCCAAACCGCCGGGGGCGCAGAAACACCGGATTTTCGATTTCCTCCAATCGCTCAATATATTGGGTTTTATCGATAAAGTAGCCGTTTTTGGCCACAATCTCCTCGTAATTGGCTACACCATACAGAATGCGCTTTTTCATAGAAATCTCCTTTTAAAAGTATGAACATGGCCAGTCGCCCCTACCGCCTTTGCGTGAGAAACAATTTTCATCTTGGCTATCTGATTTTTGCGGCACCAGTCGTGAGGGATGGAGGCGAAAAAGCTATGGAACAGGTCTCGCAGGCGATCCATATCAGTTGTCATCAGAATATCCAGCAGGGATAGTTTGTTTTCCTCCCTTGCCTGAGCATTATGGGTTAAATATCCCAGAGTAATATGCATCGGATCGCATGATCTCGAAGCTTTGTACGGCCAATAGGCAGTTTTTTCATGGTCGCTCCTTGTCCTCTAAACAAAAGAAGAACTGAAATATTTATTTTGGAATACTATAACCGAAATTTCATGGTGGGTCAAGATATCCCTAACTTGCCGCTTGCCAATATCGTTTCCAGGACAAGATGTTATGGTAGCATCTGATATTTCCATGTCTTTCGGTCTTCAAAAACCGCGACTATGCCCAGGCTAATGAACTGACCCTGAAGACCTGCTTTCTGACTCTCCTTTATAACGACATCCTGTACATCATGGATTCAGAACCCAAACTTACGCGCAGATACGCGGACCTGACCATGATCATCCGGCCGGATAAACGATACCTGCATATTCTCGATGTGCTGATCGAGTTCAAATTCCTGAGTCTGAAGCAACTGGGTTTGATCGGTGAAGCGATACGGTCCATGTCTCCAGCGGAGCTGTACTCCCAGCCCATGGTGAAACATGCACTGGAGGAATGACTTGATCAGTAGCAAATCTTTTCTATCAAAAGATATTGTTCTTGCCACTTCCGAGGGATATGCGTAAAGCAGCGTCAAGAAAATGTCAAAGAAAAGGTTTTCAAAATAGCCAGCTACTGAGCATGGTGTTTCTCTTCTCGCATTCCTACGCCTTCGGCAATGAAGGTAAGCACCAGTGTATTGAGACTGACACCTTCCCGCTTGGCTATAACAGAAAGTTTGGCATGAAGGCTTTTAGGCACACGTTGTACAAATTTTCCGGACATAGACGGTTCATTTTCTGGTACGCGGTACGAGGGCCTTGGGATTTCTTTTCCCATATCCGCTTGCGCGGAAATCCATGCAAGAAAAGCGTCCCTGCCATTATGAACCGCCTCTTCGATAGTCTCCCCATCAGACATGCACCCGGGAAGATCGGGAAAATAAATAAGAAAACCCCCACCTTCTTCGGAGGAAAGAGGGCCGATGACATGTGTGTATGCCTCGAACGGATGAGGAGGCATGATGGTCTTGATTTTCTTGATGCTCATTTTTCCAGCTCCTTCACTGCGTCCATAAGTTCGACGAATTGTTTTACATACACTGGCTTAATCGGTCTATGCGCCGGGACAGATGGGTGAAAGGTTACATTCGGATGAGAGAATATGTAATGACTGCCGCCGTGACTTCTGACTTCGATGCCGTTCTTTTCGGCAAGGCTGACCAATGTGTCGATCTGCCAGTCGCGTGGGTTGTTCCTCATCTTTGCAATCTGCTTATCGGTTCTGCTCATGAATTAAATGATACTAAATGTAATATCATACGTCAAATACAAATTCGAATAAGTGAGGCTATAGTGGACCCCATATTCCGTACAATAGTTTATGATAGTAGCCTGCCATAAAAAGGAGCAGGTAATATGATAAATGCTGAGCTTTTCACTCACGGTCAGATGCTGTTGTTGTTTAGTATGTGATTCAATCCATTCTGGACACGAAATCAACGACAGAAAGTGTTTTCTTGATTTTTTGGATTTTTATTGACCCATTATATTTATTATGATAGCGAAGTGAGGTTAAATGATTGTGAGTTGCGATACCTCTCCTCGCTATCAAATGCGCAGGAAGTTCCCTTTTGTTTGCCTGCATCCGTATATCTGGGAGCGAACGCGCGCAAACTTCTGGCGGTGTTCATATCGCAGCAGGGATTTCTAGCCAGAAGCTGAACTATTCCCATGGGAATGGGTGGTATGGTTGACTGTAACGGCTACCAGATGGGCTTCATCAGGTCAAATGAGATGTTCGTGCTGGAATCCCATTGAATATCCAGGTATAGTTTTTCAGAAAAGACCACTTCGCACCAACACTGGCAATCGTAACTTATCAATTTAATATTTAAAGGAATTCGTCCATGAGTAAAGTATTGATTATAGGCGCCGGAGGGGTCGGCTCTGTTGTAACCCACAAATGTGCGCAGAACCCCGAAGTATTTTCTGATATTGTCTTGGCCAGCCGAACCTTGGCCAAATGTGAAACCATCCAGAAACAGGTCGCCAGACCGATTGAAATCGCACAGGTGGATGCGGATCATACCCATGAAGTATCGGCGCTGATCCGCAAGGTATCGCCGGATATGGTCATCAATGTCGCCCTGCCCTATCAGGATCTCAGCATCATGAACGCCTGCCTGGAAACTGGGATTGATTACCTGGATACGGCCAATTACGAACCGCCGGACGAAGCCAAATTCTGCTATAAATGGCAGTGGGACTATCAGGAACGCTTCCAGAAAAAAGGCATCATGGCCCTTCTCGGATGCGGTTTCGACCCAGGTGTGACTAATATTTTCTGCGCCCATGCCCTAAAACATCATTTTGATGAAATCCATACAATTGATATCATGGACTGCAATGCCGGCGATCATGGCCATCCCTTTGCTACTAATTTCAACCCGGAAATCAATATCCGGGAAGTTACCGCCAGGGGTAAATACTACGAAAACGGACAATGGATCGAAACCGACCCTTTGTCTGTACACCAGTCGTTTGATTTTCCACAGATCGGCGTGCGGGAAATGTATTTGATGTATCACGAGGAGATGGAATCCATTGCTAAAAACATTCCCGGAATCAAACGGATGCGCTTCTGGATGACGTTTTCCCAGGAATATCTCACCCATCTGCGGGTGCTTCAAAATGTCGGCATGACTCGTATCGACCCGGTGAAGTACCAGGGAATCGATATTGTACCGCTTCAGTTTTTAAAAGCCTTGCTGCCGGAACCGTCCTCTCTGGCCGCAAACTATATCGGAAAAACCTGCATCGGCTGCATGATTGAAGGCGTCAAAAACGGAAAACCCGTGAAATATTTCATCTACAATGTCTGCGATCACGCCGAATGCTTCAAGGAAGTCAATGCTCAGGCCATATCCTACACTACCGGAGTTCCAACCATGATCGGCGCCATGATGATGCTGACCGGAAAATGGAAGGGTGCGGGGGTTTTCAATGTCGAGGAATTTGATCCTGATCCGTTTATGGACGAGTTGAATCGTTGTGGACTACCATGGACGGAAACCTTCGTTTGACAGAAGTCTATAAGACCGGAAGTCGGGTTTCCTTAACCGACAGCAGGAGTTTCATATCTTTACCATGAAAATACTATTAAACCACGAAAGTAGGGGCGACCGGCCGGTCGCCCACACCGCTGGAGCATGGTTCATGCAAAAATGTTTTTTGGATACTCGAATACCCACACCCTGCTATGTCGTGGATGAAGCAGCCCTGATCAAAAATCTGAAGATTCTGGATGCAGTTCAGCAGAAAACCGGATGCAGGATTCTGCTGGCCCTCAAGGGTTTTGCCATGTTCAGCCTGTTTCCGGTCATCAGGGAATATCTTTGCGGTATTTCCGCCAGTTCAGTGGACGAGGCCAGGCTGGGTTACGAGGAGTTCGGCAAAGAAGTTCACTTCTGCGCGCCGGCCTTCCCGGATGCCGATTTGCGTGAAATCCTCTCGTGCTGCAACCACCTGGTGTTCAATTCTTTTTCGTTCTGGAACCGGCATAAATCCGAAATCATCGAAGCTAAAAAGCCTGTTCGGTGCGGCATCAGGGTGAATCCAGAGCATTCGGAAGTCAGAGTGCCAATTTACGACCCCTGCGGCCCGTACTCACGCCTTGGTGTTACCCGAAGCAATTTTGAACCTCATAATCTGGAAGGTATTTCCGGTCTGCATTTTCACACACTCTGCGAGCTTAACGCCGATGCCCTGGCCCGAACCCTTCCAGCATTCGAAGATAAATTCGGTGTTTTTTTAAAGAACATGGAATGGGTGAATTTTGGCGGTGGGCATCACATCACCCGAAGCGATTATGATGTGGATCTGTTATGTGAACTGATCACTGGATTCAAAAGCAGATATCCCATAGAGGTTTACCTGGAGCCGGGCGAAGCCATTGCGCTGAACACCGGTGTTCTAATCGCATCTGTGCTGGATGTTTTCCATAACGGCATGGATATTGCTATATTGGACGCATCCGCGTCGGCCCACATGCCGGATGTGCTGGAAATGCCGTATCGACCTGTAATTGAAGGAGCCGGAATGCCTGGAGAATATTCATTTACCTACCGGCTGGCTGGTCTGACGTGTCTGGCAGGAGATGTGATTGGCGATTTTTCATTTTCAGTCCCCCTTAAGGTAGGAGATCGACTGGTGTTTCAGGATATGGCCCATTACACGATGGTGAAAAACAACACCTTTAACGGTGTCAGGCTTCCGTCCATCGGCATACTGACCGCTTGTGGAGAGTTTCGGATGGTTCGAAAATTCGGGTACGCAGACTACCGGAACCGGCTTTCATGACAAGCAGGCTTGTTTCATTTGATCCACTCCGGACCTTGAATATCCCAGGTGTTATCCCTATGAAACCCGAGCTGTGGCTTAGTCGGCAGGATGTCATTAAGGCGGCGGACTGGATTCTTTTTCCGGAATACTGGCAGGTCAACGCCCTGGTTTACGGCTGGAAAAAGAAAATCTTCCCCAGCATCAGCAGCTTTCACCTGGGACATGACAAGGTGGAGATGACAAGGGTATTTCAAGCAGTCCGCCCTGAAAATACGCCGTTTACACAAATCCTTGCTCATACGGAAACTGCGGTTGAACGGGTTCTGGATGATTTCTGTTTTCCCTTTGTGGCCAAGGAAGTGAGAAATTCCATGGGCCAGGGGGTTTTTCTAATTGAAAATTCAAAGGACTTTATTGATTATGCCAGGAGCAATTCCGTGCTGTATGTTCAGGAATATCTGCCCATCAGCCGGGATTTGCGCCTGGTTCTTGTGGGAAACAAGGTGGTGGCGGGTTACTGGCGAAAAGCAGCACCCGGAAAGTTTCACAACAACGTGTCCCGCGGTGGCTCCGTAAGCTTTGATGATATTGCCGAGGGTGCTGTCCAGTTGGTCGAATCCTTTGCACAGCAAACCGGAATCAATCATGCCGGATTTGATGTGGCCGAGGTGGATGGCCATTTTTATTTTTTGGAATTCAACATCCGATTTGGCACCCGCGCACTCATAGATCACGGGATTAGGCTGAGCCAGTATATCGAATCGTATTTGAACGAAAACGGAACAACTGATAAGGTTTTATCGTGAAAATATTCATGGTTATAGCTGTTTTCGTCTCCACAGTGCTTTTTTGTTTGGACGAAAGTGCTTGTTAATTTGATTTGACAAAACTTATAGATATATGCGCCTGTGGACTTAGGGCAAAAGGAGAATGGTAAAGTGGTCAGAAAAACAGAAGAAGATTACAAAAAGGAATTCTTGGCAAAAATAGAAAACGCCCGCGAAAAAGGCGTTTCAAAGTCAGCTTTGTGTAAGAGCAAAAGCAGTGAAGAAAAAGTCAAGGCATTCATTGCATTGCAGAAAACTAATGAAATAGCAGATATAGGGACTAAACAATCTCCAAGATGGGTTTTACCCAGATATAAAAATCAGCCATTTGAAATCGCATATAACCACATTGAAAAGAAGGCGAAAGAAAGCAAAGAACTACTCATTTTAAAAGAAAAACTTATTGCTGGTATGAAAGGACGGCCCAAAAATGAATTTGATGAGGCGCTGAGAATACTGGCTCAAGAAAAAAAAATCATAAAGCTGAAGGCAGTCAGATCCTTTCTATATATCCACATAGATCGACTGCTTCCATTCATGCCTGAACCTGCATCTCTTGCTCCGAATCTGGATGAACCAGCATCTCCTGCTCCGAATCCGGATGAATTGCGGAAATTGGTTATGGATTCATATCAAAAAGTAAAACAACGATTTCATTTTTCGGATATATGGATTTTTGAATTGTACCAGGAAGCCGGGCTCCAGATGGATGTGTTAAAAAATTTCCTGCTCAAAGAAAGCCGTGAAGGTCGAGCCGTATTGAGTTATGGTGATTGGTCACTCTCTTCTGATGAGATTCACACAGGAGCCATAGAGATTAATGGTGATCAACATCTCATGGTTCGTTTTCTTTAGGAGAAAAATAATGTCAACCACATTGTGCATCAATCCATTCAGCAATGTCCATGTGAAAAGACCACGCGAAATCGAAAATGCGATATCAGGTTTGAATGACAAACAATTAGACCGTTTACTTAATAGCTTCGGATCGTTGAATTCTACTCCCCAAAAACAGCTTGGTCGTGCTGTATTTTTGTCATCTCCACAACCAGGCTATGGTAAATCTCATTTATTGGGCCGGTTATTTCAAAACTTATCCACAAAGGCAACGTTGGTTTATGTTTTGCCATTTCAGGATCCGGAATCATGCTGGACTTCCATACTTTTAAGAACTGTACAAGAGTTGAGTTTTCCAGATCGAGCCAACAACAATGATTTGCAAACAGATAGCATCACCCAATTAGAAACCATAGCTCATGGGATTTTTGTTGACCTGATATCACAAGGAATTCAAATTGAAAAGCTGCAACCCAAAAAGTTACAACCCAAAAAGTCGACAGACATTATTAATTATTTGAGAGGATTAACATTAAAAGAGTTTAGGGAAACAAAAAACTATAAAGTAGTAGAAAAATGTTTTAAAGGACTGTGCGATGTTTGTGAAACAATTAATGATCCATTTAATACATCAACCATAAGTTGGCTTAATGTTTTATATATCTGTGCATATGAGCCGTCAAATCCGCTGAAACAGTCATGTCTGGATTGGCTCAAAGGAAATAGCATCGATGAAGACGAAGCTAAAAAAATAGGTATTCGCGTTGCAGATTTTGTTCCAATTGACAGTTCGACAGCGTATAAAAATGATTTATGTAAAAATCGTCTTACGGATTTATGCCGTTTAACGCTTCCTGTGCGTCCATTTATGTTCTCTTTTGATGAGACGGAAGTGTATCTTTTATCAGATGCCCATGCCGTAACATTTGGAACTGTCATTCAAACGCTGGTGAAATTTATTCCAAATCATATGACTGTTATTACTGCAAATCTTTCTCCATGGAAAACGATGGGAAAGCATTGGCAAATTGCCCAACATGATTGTCTCAGCCCACCAATAGAGCTGGAAGGGATAAGCAAAGAACAGGGTAAATTGTTAATTGAAGAACGCTTGAAACAATGGAATTTCGGTTTAGGGCATTCTGAGAAAATGCTGGAAGATGGTTGGTTGGAATCAGTCTTTAACGATATTTCTCAAATGGGAATACGTAAATTCATAGAAAAAAGTCACTTACGCTGGGATGAAGTAGCAAACATATCAAAGCCGATAATAGATATAGAAATGCGGCTTAAAGAATATTACTTGACCATTATTGAAAAAATTGAATCTGATACCCACAGATCAGTCTATGACGTGAATGCATTAATGTGGCTCATACAATATCTGGCTGCTGGACTGCCAGGGTTATGTGTAAAACCTTATAAATGCCCGAAAGACTATTTTCAAATTAAATGGGAAATCAATAATCAACATTATTATTTTGGATTTGAGGATGGCAACAATCATAAGCGATGGCAGGCTATCAAATCTCAATCTGAAAAACTTTTTAACAGCGCAGAGCAAGCCAAAAGTGTATTTCTGCGTACACCAGACTTAAAAAATATTCCAGGTAACTGGACAAGTGCGCCCGAAATCAATAAAGCCAAACAGCAATACCTTCAGATTTCAAGTTTGGATTTTAAAATGACATGCAGAATATATGCTGCAAAAGATATGTTCAATGAAACTGTTTGCGGTGATATTTCGTTTGCTGATATTGATAGTGTATGCGATTTCCTTCGAAATCAACTGCAGGATTTCTGGCGGTCATTGACAGGCCCCATTGACGTGGATAAGGAAAATAAACCCATATCTGGCGTAAATATAACTCACCCATCCGAATTAATTGAAAAGACAACCTCAATTGTTGCAAAAGAGAAATTGATGGCTTTCACGGAATTGTTCGATATGGTCAAAAATTTAAATTTGACATGCTTCAATTGGCGATTTACAGTGAACTGTTAAGAATCCATAAGCCTGGTCTTAAATTCAGAGGACTTATAGAATACTACGAACCAGAACTACACGAATCCTTTTTTCATAGTAGCGAACTGACTGATCTTTTTAGTGAAATAGTTAGGCCTGTGTTGGAAGAATTGGCAACCATGCAACCTTACGGTGCTTCGTTATGAAACATATCCGGATTATCGGTGCGGGTCGATTTGGTAAAAAAGCAGTATCCGCAATAAAAAAATGCTATCCGAAATCTGCCATAACCGTGGTGGACCACTGTCCGAAAGCCTGTGAAGCCATCGCTGAATCTGCTTTAACCACGGTATGCATGGACGGAGTTTCCTATCTGAATCGTTACATGACGGATGCCGATGAGCCAGGCTGGATCATACCGGTCATACCGGTTCACCTGGTCTATGAGTGGATTCGGCTGAGGTTGTTGCCTGATATTTCGATTGTTCCTGTTGATATCCCAGAAAACATTATCAGATCGCTTCCCAATGTCTTTCCTGGAAATACGGGTGAGATTTTTGTCAGCAACGCATCCTTTATCTGTCCGGAAAACTGCTCCGAACCCCGGGATATGTGTACCCATACCCGAATGCCCAGAAAACAATCCCTGTACCAGGCGATCGCCGCTCTTTCCTGTAATGAATTTCTGAATCTTGTCCTTCAAAGTGAACAACTGGCGCCAGGAATCGGAGGGATTACGCCAGGTGCATTGTTCAATACACTCGCTGCAGTGCAGCAGTTTCCCAAATCCATTCTCCTGAGTACTGCCTGCCGGTGTCATGGGGTTGTTCAGGCATTCCAAAAAAAATATCACTGAAGTAAGGGCGACCGGCCGGTCGCCCTTATAAATGATCAAAAAACCGATTCTTCCGGGATTTTCCTTGATTTAACCTTCGTTTTTTTTCATAATGGCTCTCATGAGCTATATTTTTGACTTTCATACTGCCAAAGCCTACGAACAGTGGGCGAAAAGACCTGAAATCAAACGAACAGAGGCGCTTGAGCAGCGGATGATGATGGATATGCTTGACCCCATGAGGGGCAAGTTTGTTCTGGAAGTCGGTTGTGGATCTGGATCAAGCCTGATCCCGTTCATAGAAAAAGGTCTGCTGGTTACCGGTATTGATCCCTCTCCCTATATGCTGGACATTGCCCAGCGCCAGGTTGGCAATCGGGCGGATCTGCATCGGGGGTCTGGCGAGGATCTGCCTTTTGAAGACAATTCATTTCATTATGTCTGCCTGAATTCCACCCTGGAATTTGTTGAGGACTATGAATTGGTTATCGAAGAAGCCTGCCGCGTGGCAAAGAACAAGGTTTATATCGGAATCATGAACCGCTTTGCGATGAAAGGATATCGTAAGCGCATCAATGATGTTTTGTCTGAAAACACCAGGGCGCAGTTGCAGCATTTCAGTGTCTGGAAAATCAAAGGCATTTTGCGCCGGCTTCTCGGCGATGTTCCCATTGATTCGCGAACCATCTGTCATTTTCCGGTCTCGCTGATGTGGCTGTTTTATCGAATGGAGCAATCCAGACTTCTGCAGAGCTGTCCATTTGGGGCGTATGCAGGGATTGTGGCATCTCTGGTTCCACGATTCAAAACCAGGCCATTGGCCCTGGAATACCTGCCGGAAAGGGCTGTAGACCCGATTCCAGTGTAAATCTGATGCGATAGGATAATCAATGAAAGCCTGCCTGTATGAACCATTAAAGAACTTGAAGGTTCAGTGCCATCTGTGCAGTCACCGGTGCACGATATCCGAAGGCCAACGTGGACAATGCTGCGTCAGGGAAAACCAGGGCGGTGTTTTAAAAACGCTGGTCTATGGCAGATTGATTGCGTGTCATGTGGATCCAATTGAAAAAAAACCATTTTTTCACTTCATGCCTGGGAGTTTGTCCTATTCCATCGCAACAGTCGGTTGTAATTTTTCATGCCGTTTCTGTCAAAACGCTGAAATTTCCCGAATGCCATCTGATCAGAACGGAAAAATCGCCGGAACCATCAGCACTTCATCGTCAGTTCTTGATGAAGCGCAAAAATCCGGTTGCAGAAGCATTGCATACACCTATACCGAACCAACGGTTTTTTTTGAATTTGCATTGGATACGGCAAAGCTGGCGCATGAAAGAGGGCTTCGAAACGTATTTGTTACCAACGGGTATATGACGCCGGAGGCGCTGGAGAAAATCCATCCTTATCTGGATGCCGCCAATGTGGATTTAAAGGCTTTTCAGGAAAAATTCTATAAAGAAGTTTGCGGCGCCAGCCTCAAGCCGGTTCTGAAAACCCTCAGACTGATGAAATCAATGGGTATTCATATTGAAATTACAACTTTGCTGATTCCCGGCATGAATGATGATCCTGTTCAGCTTTCTGAAATGGCTGCTTTTATCGCCACGGAACTTGAATCAGACACTCCCTGGCATATCAGCCGCTTTCATCCGACATATAAACTGACCGATTGCCCGCCAACTTCGGTGAACTCCTTGATTAATGCCAGAGAAATCGGCATTCAAGCCGGCTTGCAATATGTTTATATCGGAAATGTTCCCGGCGATAATGGCGAAAATACCTATTGCCACCAATGCGGGAAGCTGATCATCGAAAGATGGGGATTCGCCATTCGAAAAAACCGGATTATAGACAACTGCTGTGAGTTCTGCAAAATGGTGGTTCCAGGAATAGAAATGTCTCACAATTAGGACTATTATGACAAAAGACAAAATTACCTTGCAGTTTATCTGGGGGATCGCTCTTTTTCTGGCGGGAATCGGGATGTTTTTCAGAATTCCTCAGCTTATGCCACAGATCAAAGCCAATCCACAGTTTGCCGATGGTATCGGATTTATCTATTTTTGTTTGTATCTTCTGGGCATATTGCTCGTTGGCGGCGGCATCAAAAAATTGGTGAATACCTACAGAAAATACACCGAGATGGGTTCTTCATAAACACATAGTCCAGAAATCTCAATTTTAAATCTGACTATAACTTTTAAGATAATGATTTTAGG
>Ga0194044_10001417_pt1 | contig 12196 bp, 8 predicted proteins | sample JunL4417m_MetaG_FD_155460 | JGI IMG/M metagenome (GOLD analysis project Ga0194044, IMG submission 155460) | Anoxic zone freshwater microbial communities from boreal shield lake in IISD Experimental Lakes Area, Ontario, Canada - Jun2016-L442-17m | ecosystem: Environmental > Aquatic > Freshwater >...
TGGTTGCAATTTCTAATGCTCGCTTGCGGCCATATGCCAGGTTTAAAGTTTGCTCGTTGGCAAACCCCTCCAAACCAACCTCGTGGAGCAGCTCCATAGAGCGCTCATTCAGAATATTGAGGGAGTCGCCGGACCTCCAAAAATGAAACTCGGTCCCCAATCCTCGCTGCAGTGCAACACGAACGTTTTCTAGAACTGTTAAATGAGGGAAAACCGCAGAAATTTGAAAAGAGCGAATAATGCCGCGGCGCGCAATTAAAGCTGGGGCCTCGCTTGTAATATCTAGGCCATTAAATAAGATTTGGCCGCTACTCGGCTCTAAAAACTTAGTGAGTAAGTTAAAGCAGGTGGTTTTGCCCGCGCCGTTTGGGCCTATTAATGCGTGAATAGCCCCCCGAGCAACCTTGAGGTTCACGTCACTCACTGCTGAAAACCCCTTAAAGGATTTTCCTAGCCCAATCGTCTCTAATATAGTTTCTTGCAAGCCTGTTTCCTCTACCCTCTCGCGGGGCAAGATATTGAGCATAACCCAAGATAGCCTTGCTATATATAGCGATAACCCTAAATAGGGGGTTGATTACGAGGCTCGAACGATTTTTTGAAACTGTTGAATTGCGGCTTGAGCTGCCCCATCCAAAACATCCATCGGCACACGCTGAGAGCCTTGGATAATCATTAGCGCATAAGGCTTTGCAAGGGCGGCAGCTTCGGGACATAAACGCAGCTCTTCGCCCTCTGCGGGTGACTGGCTTCGCCAATAATTGATTGCCGCCTCAAGCTCCAGCATGCTTATATACAACATGTGCTATGGGCGCCTACTTACCTTTAAGGGCAAGCATAGTGCCACGACATTTCTTGGCGCCACAGCGACACTCATAATCTTTTTTCATCTGCTTAGTAATGCGGCCTTCGATGTCGAGGGAGTAGTCATAAAACAGCTCTTCACCAACCTTTAGGGCGCGATTAGCATAAATAAAAACACGAGGTTCGCCATCATAAGTACCCTCTTTTGTCTCGCAGCTTGGCTTACATGAATGGTTGATCCAACGCGCAGCATTGCCGCCATACTTTGCATCAATCACGCGGCCATCATCCAAAGAAAAATAAAACGTATGGTTTGGATCCTTCTTATCGTGCGGGTGACGCTTAATGGCCAGCTTCCAACTAATGCGCTCGCCTTTGTATTCAATAATGGCTTCACCTTTTTTGATTGGCTTTACTACAAAAACACCCTTACCGTGAATAGGTGAGGATTTAACAACAATAGAAGACCGGTCCACCTTAGGAGGTGTTAATTTTTTTGATTTCATATTTAAACGTCTAGGTTACGTGCAATGAGCGCATTTTTTTCAATAAATGCGCGACGGGGCTCAACCTCATCCCCCATTAATGTTGTAAAGACTTGATCTGCTGCAATGGCGTCCTCAATCCTTACTTGCAATAAGGTGCGCGAGCTGGCATCCATGGTGGTTTCCCATAGTTGTGATGGGTTCATCTCGCCCAAACCTTTGTATCTCTGACGACTCAGAACCCGCTCAGCCTCAGACAATAACCAAGAGAATGCCGCCCTAAAGTCGCCAATGGTTTGTTCTTTCTGGTTCTTGTCTGGATCGCCACGGCGCACTTTGGAGCCAGGCAAAACCTTGCCCGATAAAACAGCAGCAGCGTTAGCGAGGCTTTGATAGTCATCACCGTGCACAAAATCAGAGTTAATTGAAGATAGTTTGAGGTTACCGTGTATACGGCGTGACAACAATAGCCTGAACCGCTCGGTACGATCCTCTTTTTGCACAATGATTTCTGGCGGCAAGGCTAAGGGGTTTAAAGAGGCTGATAGTGCCTCTCTTAAGCGGGCGGCAGAATCATTTGCAGATTGCTCTGTGTCTAAGTTGAGCTGGGTGCCGGAGGCAATTGCCCGCAAAGCGTCCTCGTCAATTGTGCGCGACAGACGATCAACAATCGACTGAATTACTTGATAGTGCTTAGCCAATTCATTCAGAGCGGCGCCCTCTATGATTTCACCGGCCGGGGTTTGGAGGGAGGCTGTTTCTAGGGCAATCCTTAGCAACAACTGGTTAAGCTCCACATCATCTTTAATATATTGCTCGCTCTTGCCGAACTTCACCTTGTAGAGTGGTGGCTGTGCAATATAGATGTGACCACGCTCAATAAGCTCTGGCATCTGTCTATAGAAAAAAGTTAGTAGTAGGGTACGAATGTGGCTGCCGTCAACGTCCGCATCAGTCATGATGATGATGCGGTGATAGCGAAGTTTGTCTGCTTTGTATTCTTCAACACCAATGCCCGTTCCAAGAACGGTAATCAAGGTAACTACCTCTTGGCTGGCCAACATTTTGTCAAAGCGAGCTTTTTCTACGTTCAGAATTTTTCCTTTTAAAGGAAGAATCGCTTGAAAACGACGATCACGGCCCTGTTTGGCAGAGCCGCCCGCAGAGTCGCCCTCAACAATAAACAGCTCTGATTTCGTGGGGTCTTTTTCTTGGCAGTCTGCCAACTTTCCAGGAAGGCCTAGGCCATCTAATACACCCTTGCGCCTCGTCATATCGCGGGCTTTACGTGCTGCCTCGCGAGCTCGCGCAGCATCAACAATTTTTCCGCAAAGGATTTTTGCGTCCGCTGGGCGCTCTTGTAAATATGCAGTTAGGGCCTCTGCAACAATTTCTTCGATCGGCCCACGCACCTCACTAGAAACCAGCTTATCTTTTGTTTGGCTTGAGAATTTTGGCTCTGGGACTTTTACCGACAAAACGCAGGTTAGGCCTTCGCGCATATCATCACCAGAAATTTCGACCTTGGCTCTTTTGGCAACCTCGTTTTCATCAATATATTTATTGATGACACGCGTCATTGCTGCGCGCAGGCCAGTTAAATGTGTGCCGCCGTCTCGCTGTGGGATGTTGTTAGTAAAGCAGAGCACTTGCTCGCTAAAACTATCATTCCATTGCATCGATACTTCAGCGGTAATTTGCCCGCCAAGGTCCGAAGGGCGCTGTCCTTCTGCGTAAAAAATATTGGGGTGTAAAACGTTTTTTGTTTGATTAATGTACTCAACAAAACCCTTAACGCCACCAGAGAATGCAAAATCTTCTTCTTGGCCGGTGCGCTGATCAATTAACTTAATGTGTACGCCATTATTTAAAAACGAGAGCTCACGAATACGTTTTACTAGAATTTCATAGTGAAACTCTACGTTTCCAAAAATAGTCTCGTCGGCCAAAAAGTGAACCTCAGTTCCCGAGAGCTCTGTATCGCCCGTAACTGTAATTGGGGAGGTGGCAATGCCATTCTCATTTTGAATATTACGATTCTTAATGGCGCCACGCTCAAACTCCATGTAGTGAGTTTTTCCGTCGCGGCGAATGGTAAGTTTGAGCCACTTTGATAGTGCGTTTACACAGCTGACGCCCACGCCATGCAGTCCACCAGAAACCTTATAGCTATTTTGATCAAACTTGCCTCCAGCGTGTAGCTCAGTCATGACAATTTCAGCGGCGCTTCGCTTTGGGTCGTGCTTGTCGTCGTATTTAATGCCGGTTGGCACTCCGCGGCCGTTATCGACAATCGAAATAGAGTTGTCGGTTTGAATAACTACCGTAATTTCTGAGCAATAGCCAGCTAGTGCCTCATCAATAGAATTATCTAAAACTTCAAAAACAAGGTGATGTAATCCTGTTCCGTCGGAGGTATCTCCAATGTACATACCAGGACGCTTACGAACAGCTTCAAGGCCCTCTAAGATTTGAATCGATGCAGCGCCGTACTGCTCTACTACTTTTTTTTCTTCAGTCATTTTTTTCTAAGTTAAATACGCATTGGCATCACAACATACTTGAAGCTCTCTGAGCCAGGCAGAGTAATTACAGCGCTACTGTTTGCATCACCCAAGCTAATTTGAATTTTTTCATTCTTTAGGTTCGATAAAACATCTAATAAATAACTTACATTAAATCCAATCTCTACTGTATCGCCACTGTATTCGGTTTCAATCTCCTCTTGAGCCTCTTCTTGCTCAGCGTTGGTAGATTGAACGGTAATGCGGTTGGGCGATAAAGAAAAGCGAACACCTTTAAATTTATCTGTGGTGAGAATGGCTGCGCGTTGTAAGGCTGATTGCAAAACGTCGCGACCGACAACTAAAGTATTTTTGTGTCCTTTGGGAATTACTCTTTGGAAGTCGGGAAACTTGCCCTCAACTAATTTAGAAATTAGTTCAATGTCCCCAAATGCAAACTTCACCTGGTTTGATGTGAGGCTAATTTCTAGTGGCTCATCCGAATCCTCCAAGAGGTGTTGGCATTCCAAAATTGTTTTGCGAGGGATAATAATTTCTTGTCTTTGCCCAGAGCCCGATGGGGCTTCAGTTAATTCAAATTGAGAGTAAGCAAGTCGATGTCCGTCGGTTGCAACCGCCACAACCTCTTTACCTTCTAAAACCAACAACATTCCATTTAAGTAATAGCGAATATCTTGTTGTGCCATAGAAAAGTGTACTTGGCCAATTAATTGACGAAAGCTTTTTTGTGACATCTTCCATGTCGCTGTGACTTCACCAACACTTTGCATTACCGGAAACTCTGCTGCAGATAAGGTTTGTAACGAAAAACGGCTTTTGCCGCTCTGCACAACCATGCGGTTATCTTTTAGGTTAAGGGAAACAGGACCCTCAGGGAGTGCGCGCAAAATATCCAGTAATTTTCTAGCGGCAACAGTGGTCGTCGCGTCCTCTGAACCAACCCCAAAATTTGCGTTAGTTGTGATTTGGATTTCAATGTCTGTTGAGATAAAAGAAATTTTCTCACCAGTCTTTTTAAAAAGTAGGTTTGCCAAAATTGGCAGTGTGTGTCGACGTTCAACAATTCCACTGACAACCTGAAGGGGTTTAAGTAAGTTATCGCGAGAAGTGTTAACGAGTTGCATTGCTTTTAAATCCTTGTATATATCTTAGTAGTAATAGTAATAAGGCTTCGTATTTTAGTGGATAAGTCAAAAAAACCAGTCAAATCAACACATTAGAAGATAAAAAACCTGTGGAAAACCCCTGTATAAATACTGCATAAAAAGTGAATAACTTTTTTTCAATCCCCTATTTTTGCATGAAGCCGGATCTTTCCACAATTTATCCACATACAACCCCCAGGCTTATCCCTGGTGTTGTCCACACCTTTATCCACAGGTAAAACCTACGCCTTCAAGGTTTGCTCGATGACATGGATTTCATGGTTTAACTGACCGTCGTGAGAGCGCTCATCCGCTATCTTCCGAACTGCGTGTAGTACTGTTGTGTGGTCCCTACCACCAAAAAGCTCACCAACTTCAGGAAGGCTTTTTTGGGTTAATTCTTTAGCCATAAACATTGCAATCTGGCGCGGTCGTGCGATATTCGCGGGCCTCTTTTTTGAGTACATATCGGCAACCTTAATACTATAAAAATCGGCCACAGCCTTTTGAATATTTTCAACAGAAATTTGCCGGTTTTGTATTGAGAGAAGATCCTTAAGGGCGACTCTAGCCACCTCAATCGTTACCTCGCGGCCATGAAAGCGGACATAAGCCAATATCTTTCTAAGCGCACCCTCAAGTTCGCGCACGTTAGAGCGCAAGTGTTTGGCCACAAAGAAAGCCACATCCTCACTCATCGGTATTCCCTCACTAACCGCCTTTTTCATCAAAATAGCAACTCGCATTTCTAGCTCTGGCGGCTCAATCGCAACCGTTAAGCCAGAATCAAAACGAGAGATTAGGCGATCATCAATGCCCGCCATCTCTTTTGGATAAGTGTCGCTAGTAATAATGACCTGAGCCTTATTGCTGAGGAGCGCTTCAAAGGCGTAAAAAAACTCTTCTTGGGTTCTAGATTTGCCGCTAAAGAACTGGATATCATCAATTAACAAAAGGTCTAGCGAGTGGTAGTAGCGCTTAAAGCGATCAAATGCTTTTTGTTGATATGCGCGCACCACATCCGAGACGTATTGCTCGGCATGTATGTAACGAATGCGGGCGTTAGGCTTTTCTTTTAAGAGGTGGTTACCAATCGCGTGGATTAGGTGGGTCTTACCAAGGCCTACACCACCATATAAAAACATTGGGTTATATGAGCTACCAGGGTTGTGTGCAACCTGTATTGAAGCTGCCCTAGCAAGCTGATTTGCTTTGCCAGTTACAAAGGTTTCAAAGGTGAGATTGGGATTGAGCTTTGAGTGGTCTTCAATCTCAAATGCGCTTTCCTCGAAAGAGGTTGCCACTTCAGCGGCGTTTACTTGTTGGGGTTCGGTTGTGCCCCCCCTTAGAATTGCTGGGGCAATGGTCGGCGACGTGAGGACCTCAACATCGAGTACAAAATTGACATTAATCGGCACACCAAAATACTGTGACGCTAACTCCTGAAACCGATCGGCAAATGTTTTTTTAATCCAATCAAGCTTAAAACGATTTGGCGCACCAACGGTTAGTGAGTGATCACTCTCATCAAACGAAACAAGCGTCAAGGGTTGAATCCAGGTTTTAAACTGTTGGGGTGATAGTTCACGGGAAAGCACGCTAACAGCATCATCCCAAAAGCCTAAAGGGTTGACTGAATTCAGGGCGGGGGGATTTTGTAGGTTGCTCATATTTTTAGAGAATCCATTGTAGCGATGCTACAAAGTTATCCACAAGCTACAAAAACGTGGAAAAGCTGTGGATAACTTGTGTACAAGGATAAAAAAGCCATATAAATGAATGTATTAAGACAAAATCTCATAAAAATAGAGAAAAACACCTACATATTTATCAACATCGATTGACCTTTTGCTCTGCAACAAGGAAAATAGCAGGTTTTCCTAGGATCTATCATGAAAAGAACATACCAACCATCAGTAACACGTCGTAAGCGCACACACGGCTTTCGCATTCGCATGAAAACCAAGAGTGGTCGCGCAGTATTAAATGCACGTCGTGCAAAAGGCCGTAAGCGTTTGGCAGTTTAATTTAGCCATTGAACAGCGCTAGGATTTCTGAGTTATTAAAAACATACCCCAAGACAAATTTGTATTGGGGTATGTATGTCGCGCCTACCCAAGAGGGTTTTAAGCCAGATTTGGGAGTTGCGGTGGCTAAGAAGTTAGTAAAAAGAGCAGTTGATCGAAATCGCTTAAAGAGAATAATTCGCGAATTAATTTGGGCTGCCCAGACTAGTAATTTAAACAAAGATGTTGTGGTCAAACTTAAAAAACCAATCGGTCGCGAGACTCGTGGCAGGCTTAGAAAAAAAGAAAAAGAACTACTGCGGCATCAGATCTCAGGATTAATTTAAGGTGCGCCTTTTAAACAAAGCTGCCATTAGGTTGGTAAAAATTTACCAATTCGTTCTGAGTCCTTATGTGGGCATGCACTGTAAATATGCACCAAGTTGCTCACAATATGCCTGCGACTGCTTTAATCATCATGGATTTATTAAAAGCCTTGGCTTGGTTTCATGGCGCCTTCTGCGCTGTAACCCATGGTCACAAGGCGGTTATGATCCTGCGGTAAAACAAACACCTCATTAACTTAAGTGAACGCAAATGGACTTTAAAAAAACAATTCTTTGGGCAGTGTTCTCGATGTCGGGCCTCATGCTCTACAGCAATTGGCAGGTTCATGAAGGCAAACCTTCTTTGTTTGGGGGCTCATCGGTAAGCACAGCAGCCCTTGCCGATAAGACCACCGCAAGCAACAAGGCGGATGTGCCAACTCAAATATCAGGCGCGCCAACCATTGCTACAACTCCCGCAGTGAATTCAGGGGCAATCGAAGACGCTGAAAAATTCATATTAAAAAACGATGTATTGGTATTGGAAATTAGTGCCAATGGCGCAAATGTAATTGATGCAAAACTACAGAAAGCGTTGACAGCAGAAAATAAACCGATTGAGTTGTTTCAATACACACCAAACCACAAATATTTTGCTCGCTCCGGCTTGATTTCTCTGAACAATAACGATTTACCGAATCACACAAGCACTTTCAAGCTTACTCAATCTGGCAAGGACGGTGCTGGACGACCCTTTGCGACTCTTGCGAGCGAGCGTAATGGCGTGAAGTTAGAAAAAACCTTCACGCTCAACTCTGGCAGCTATGTTGTTGAGGTTGATCACCGCGTTACTCAGTTAGGCGCTAATTCTATGCCGCTAGTTCTCTATACAGAGCTGGTGCGAGATGGAAGCCAAGAGCAAAAAATTGGCCCGTTTGATGGTGCTTTTTCTGCCAGCACATTTACTGGACCAGCCGTTTATACAAACAAAGAAAAATTTAACAAGCTAGAATTTACAGAGATTGATAAAAACAAAATTACAATCCCATCCCAAGTTGCTGCTGGAGAGCCAGGCTGGATTGCAATGGTTCAGCACTATTTTGCTGGCGCATGGATTCCGGGCGATAAATTTACACGCGATATCTACGCAGGAAAAATTGATAATGGCTTATATCGTATTGGGATGCAAACCCCGCTTGGCGTTGTTGCTCCCGGCTCAACAGTTGTAGAAAAATCTCGCCTCTTCGTTGGGCCGCAAGAGGAAAGTGTTTTAGAAACAATTGCCCCTGGCTTTGAATTACTTAAAGACTATGGCTACTTAACTATTTTGGCAAAGCCTATTTTCTGGCTATTGGAAAAAATCCATGGTTATGTTGGTAACTGGGGCTGGTCAATCATCCTCCTTACGATTTTGATTAAATTGGTATTCTTCCCACTTTCTGCTGCAAGCTATAAATCAATGGCGCGCATGAAAGAAGTACAGCCACGCTTAATGGCCATGAGGGAGCAATATAAGGGAGAGCCACAAAAGCTAAATCAAGCAATGATGGAGATGTATCGCAAGGAGAAAATTAATCCACTGGGTGGATGTTTGCCTGTGGTGGTTCAGATCCCAGTATTTATCGCGTTGTATTGGGTCTTATTGTCATCCGTTGAAATGCGCGGCGCCCCTTGGGTTTTGTGGATCCATGACCTATCTGTTCCAGACCCGTATTACATCTTGCCAGTCATTATGGCCGTTTCGATGTTTGTGCAAACCAAACTCAATCCAACACCTCCGGACCCTATTCAGGCAAAAGTGATGATGTATATGCCAATCATATTCTCGGTAATGTTCTTTTTCTTCCCGGCCGGCCTCGTGCTCTACTGGGTAGTTAATAACTTGCTGTCGATTGCACAACAATGGCAGATCAATCAAATGTTTGGAAAAAAAGAAGCCAAGTAATTTTCTGATGGCATAGGATTTAATGGAAAAGGTACAGCAATGATGACTAGAGGGCTGCCTATCATTGCTGTAGCTACCGCCCCCGGCAAAGCGGGGGTTGGGGTTGTGCGCATCAGTGGGCAGAGCCTGAGCGCAATTACAAAAGCACTCTTTCAAAAAGAGCTATCTCCGCGAAAAACGAATTTAGTTACCTTGCGTGATGCTGATGGACAAACCATTGATCAACTTATTGCGATTTATTTTGTAGCCCCGACTTCATTTACAGGTGAAGATGTTTTGGAGCTGCAATGTCATGGAGGACCCCAGCTTCTCGAGTTGGTAATGAAGCGCTGTCTTGAGTTGGGCAAAGATGATCGCTTAGTAATTGCAGACCCTGGTGAATTTACGCTGCGCGCTTACCTGAATAACAAAATTGATTTAGCTCAGGCGGAAGCGATTGCCGATTTAATTGATGCTCAGAGTGAGGCGGCCGTTCGTGGCGCCGCCAGATCATTGCAGGGCGCCTTCTCAGAGGGCATTAATGATCTGATCGAAGAAATTACACAACTGCGCATTTTGGTGGAGTCAACCCTAGACTTTCCGGAAGAAGAAATTGAGTTTTTGGAGAGCGCCCAAGCACGCGAACGTTTGGCTGCAGTTAAAGAAAAATTACAGTCTTTGTGCAATGGCGCTAAGCAGGGAAAAATTTTGCGCGATGGTATTCAGCTAGTTTTGGCTGGCGCCCCCAATGTGGGGAAGAGCTCTTTGCTTAATAGACTTGCGGGTGAGGAGGTTGCAATTGTGACTCCTATTGCAGGCACAACACGCGATCGAGTGAAAGAGAGCATCACCATTGAGGGTGTGCCGATGCACATTATTGATACCGCGGGCTTGCGCGATACAAGTGATCTGGTCGAGTCAAAAGGCATTGAAAGATCTTGGGATGCTATTCGTTTAGCGGATTTGGTGATTTTTCTGACCGACCCCAATTCTGGCGAAGATGGCTTGAAAGAGCAGATTCTCTCTGAGCTGCCCCCAAAATGCCCCGTTTTAGCAGTTCTTAACAAATCAGACTTACTACCTTCGGACTCCGTAAGGACTCAAAAAGAGACTATTTTGATTTCAGCCAAGACCGGCGATGGAATTGAGGCTCTAAAGCAGAAGATATTAGAAATAGTCGGCTGGAATGGCTCACAAGAGGGAGCAATTGTCTCTAGAAGAAGGCATTTGGACTGCCTAGAGCGAGCATCTGAACATATTGCAAAATCAGAGCAATTTGCAGCAAATGGCAACAATTCGCTTGAATTATTCGCTGAAGAGCTATTCTTAGCCCAAAATCATCTGGGACAAATTACTGGAAAACTGCTTCCAGACGACCTTTTGGGCAAAATTTTCAGCCAGTTCTGCATTGGCAAATAGAGGGTTTGTTCCCCCCTATTTAAGGGGTTAAATATCCCCAAAATGATAAAATCATTGGATTAAACATTAAATCTTCATGGGTAAAAATATGACCACAGCGACTGCCGACCAAATTGATGCGAACGCACCAACTTACGTAAAAAACAAGCAATTGATTGAGTGGGTTGCTCAGATTGCCGCCCTTACCAAGCCAGATGCAATTCATTGGTGTGACGGCTCCCAAACCGAATATGACGAACTCTGTGAGCTCTTGGTCAAGGCCGGTGTATTTAAGCGTTTAAACCCAGCTAAACGAAAAAATTCTTTTTTAGCCCTTTCAGATCCTGAGGACGTGGCGCGTGTTGAAGACCGTACATTCATTTGCTCTGCGAAAAAAGAGGATGCCGGACCCACCAATAATTGGGTAGAGCCAAACGAAATGCGGGCAACATTAAACCCATTGTTTGATGGCTGCATGCTTGGCAGAACGATGTATGTGGTGCCATTCTCCATGGGACCAATAGGATCCCCCATTGCTCACATTGGCGTTGAGCTCTCCGATAGCCCTTATGTTGCAATTAATATGCGCCTCATGACCCGCATGGGCAAGGCTGTGATTGATCAGTTGGGCGCTACTGGCGAGTTTGTTCCCTGCATTCATACTGTTGGTAAGCCCTTGGCTACCGGCGAAAAAGATGTCGCATGGCCAAACAATAAGAACAAATACATTGTTCACTATCCAGAAACGCGCGAGATTTGGTCGTTTGGCTCTGGTTACGGCGGCAACGCATTGCTAGGCAAAAAATGTTTTGCATTGCGTATTGCATCCAATATGGGTCGCGAACAAGGTTGGCTAGCAGAGCATATGTTGATCTTGGGTGTAACTTCACCTGAGGGTAAGAAATATCACATCGCAGCCGCCTTTCCATCTGCTTGTGGCAAAACCAATTTCTCCATGATGATTCCACCCAAAGGATTTGATGGTTGGAAGGTAACTACCATTGGCGATGACATTGCATGGATCAAGCCACGCAAAGATAGCGTTACTGGCAAAACCCGTTTGTTTGCAATTAACCCAGAGTCTGGCTACTTCGGCGTTGCGCCTGGGACAAACCGCCAAACCAATCAAAACTGTATTGACTCCTTGAATCAGGATGTGATTTTTACTAACGTTGGCTTAACTGATGATGGTGATATTTGGTGGGAGGGTTTGACAGAAACCCCGCCAGCACATTTAATTGATTGGCAGGGTAAGGATTGGACTCCAGCGGATGGTGCTGCAGGCCGCAAAGCTGCGCATCCAAATTCACGCTTCACGGTAGCTGCCACCAATAACCCAGCGGTTGACCCTAAGTGGGATGATCCAGAAGGCGTTCCAATTGATGCGTTCTTATTTGGTGGCCGTCGTTCAAACACCGTACCCTTGGTTAGCGAAGCGCGCGACTGGGTAGAGGGTGTTTACATGGCTGCAACCCTTGGTTCAGAGACTACCGCAGCGATTACCGGTCAAATTGGTGTCGTGCGTCGTGATCCATTTGCGATGATCGCGTTTGCTGGTTACAACATGAGTGATTACTTTCAGC
>Ga0194044_10001419_pt1 | contig 12167 bp, 14 predicted proteins | sample JunL4417m_MetaG_FD_155460 | JGI IMG/M metagenome (GOLD analysis project Ga0194044, IMG submission 155460) | Anoxic zone freshwater microbial communities from boreal shield lake in IISD Experimental Lakes Area, Ontario, Canada - Jun2016-L442-17m | ecosystem: Environmental > Aquatic > Freshwater...
GCCCAAGCCTAGATCCTGTAGGAAACCTGTAAACACTCGGAGAGGAGGACCATAGTGTGGGTTGCCCACAACTTTGATTCCTCCTCTGCGGCTTTGATTGATCTTACGTGAGTTGACGCGATCGCCCCTGAATTGGCTCTACCGGTTGGGGCCTAAGCGTTCACTCCGAGCTACCACCCCACTGGAATTTTTTGCCGGCAGGCTGAGAGGACGGGGCCTGAGCGCTGACACCTGGGGGCGAGGGCTGAACCTGGGAACGCACCTGGGACGAGCCTGGCTCCGAGCCGACGATTGCGGGCTTATCCTGTTGTCCCCACTTCATGGGCCGTTTGGTATCCGATTTTTCTTCTTGCCCCCACTTCATGCCCTGCTGCCTGGCAGGGGGAGCGGGGGTAGGATCTGCCTGACGCACCACATTGGGCCTCGTCGTCGTAGTTCGGCGGGGCGTTTCCACTGCTGAAGGCGGGGCTGTTGCGGACCTTCCGGCGGAAGTTCGTGGTGCGGGTGCGGTCGTGACAGGCCGGCTCTGCTGGGGTTGCGGTGCGCGCATCTCATCGTCGCCCGGAGTATCGTCGTCGTCCATTCCTGTCCCGTCCCAATAGATGGAGCTTTTCTGGGCGGTTTCGGAATTAACGGAGGCGGAATTTGATGATCTTCTGCCGCTCTCGCGTGAGGTCGTGGAAGTGGTAACCTGGGGGGTATCCTGCTGGGTTCCAGTAGTTTGACGCGATGCAGGCTGAGCCCTGGTTTGAGACAGATTGCTTGCTGCCTGGCGGCCGCGGCTTGTGGAACGAGGTGCGGGGGGCTGCCCGTAACCCGGATATGCGCCTTGTTGTCCGTAACCGTAAGCTTCATAATCGGTATATCCGCTGTTACCGGGTTGCTGCTGCTGTTGCTGACCGTACTGTTGTGCATAACCAGGCTGCTGTTGCTGACCGTACTGTTGTGCATAACCGGGCTGCTGCTGTTGCTGACCGTACTGTTGTCCATAACCGGGCTGCTGTTGCTGCTGACCGTACTGTTGGCCATAGCCTTGCTGTTGCTGAGCATATCCCTGCCCAGGCGCACCTTGTTGGCCGTACTGCTGGCCGTATTGTTGGCCATAGCCGTACCCTGGTTGAGCTTGGCCATAGGCAGCGTAATCTTGTGTCATGCCGGGGAAGCCTCCATAGTAATCCTGGCTGACCGCACTTCCTGCAGCCACGAGGACTAAAAGTAATGTCGAACACGCAGCAACAAACCGTTTCATACCTTTTCTCCTTCGTTCCCTTTGAAGAGTCCTTGCCCATGTAAAGGGAAGCATGGATTTGAATGCCTTAATCAAGCATAAAAAAATTACTTGAAATTTTAAAGAATTCGGTGAAAAAAATCAAGCTACTTTTTTGAATTTCTTACACCCCGGACTGAGCCATGGGGACTTTCAGCATACCAGGGACTTGTTATGAGAATAGCACATCTTTCAGACCTACACTTTGGCCGACGCGTTTCCAGAGAGAAATTGCTTTCCTTGGAACGCGACATCGCGACCGAGTCTCCTGATCTTCTCGCCATAACTGGTGACATTACCGACCGCGGTCGCACATCCCAGTTCAGGAGTGCCATCGATTTTCTGAGTTCGCTCGGTATTCCTTTCATCTCTGTGCCTGGCAACAGAGAGATCTGCTTTTCTGCAGTATGGGAGTGGATGTTTCCTCCTCTTGCAATGATGCGCTACAAAGAATTTTTCGGAAACCCTGACAGAATCCTTTATCGACCGGACCAGTCAAATGTAGTTTGCTTCGGTCTCAATTCTGTTCATCCTTTCCCTTCATGGCCCGGCTCCATCTCGCGAGAAAGTCGATACTGGCTTAAAGAAAAGGCCGCGCAATTTCCGGAATGCTTAAAAATTCTCCTCCTCCACCATCCAGTCCTTCCGGTTGTCCGCAGTTCATCTTTCTGGGCACATACTTTCTCCGATGCAGGCGAATTACTTAACATCTGTACCCAGACCGGAATCTCTTTAATCCTGCAAGGCCACAAACACAGATCATCGGTCATGGAGATCATTTTTCCCGAACGGAACGCCAAAATAGTGGTGTCTGCCTGTGGGGCCCCATTGATGTCGCAATGGGATCCCGTGTACCACATTATTGATATTTCCCTCGCATCAATAGTAATTAGGCCCAAAGAATTCCGTGAAGGAAGGTTCAATGAAAAGAGAGCCTACCGATTTTCCTCGGTATACGACGACCTCTTCTCTTCCGCGTCGGAACGCCTTACATAGAGTGGTGCCAGTCTATGCAAGTTATCCGGGACTCCAAGCTTGAAACGGTTCTCGGCGATAAGGGCGCAAGCAACAGGACGCGAAACATTAACCTGCCGATTTCGCAGATTGGAAAATTGTGTTGGCATTGACGAATCGATATCCTCGCAGATGGGTATGGAATTCGAGAGCAGCCGTGCGCGTACAAAGAATTGATCTACCGTAAGAAGTAGAGGACCTTCCACGAGGTCAAGGCTCATGCCGTCTTTCTCGTAACAGGCGGTATAGACTTGTCCCCGCCGGGCGTCGATAACCGGCAGTCCCGACTCTCCTGATTCCAGAGCAGCCCAAGCCAAGATCTCCAGGCTGGATATCCCTGCCACGGGTTTTCCAAGCGCCAGGGCCAAGCCCTTAACGGTTGCCAGCCCTACACGAATACCGGAGAAAGATCCTGGTCCGATTGCCACCCCAAATCCGTCTATTTCTCTCAGATTTAGTCCGAGATGGGCTGAGAGTTCTCTTATTACGGTCGCGAGCTTTTCAAGGTGCTCATGATTAGAAACAAGGATCGTTTCACCCAGGACACGACCGTTTTGGGTTACTGCCACCCCAAGTGATGGGGTGGATGAATGTACAGCCAAGACAATCACTGTTCAACCAATTCTTTTCCCATCAGGGTTGAAGAGACCATCCCTTGGTGACAATCCTGCTAATATCATTATAAAAAACAAGTGCCATCAGAAGCACGATGAACAGTAGGCCTGCATGGACTGCGACTTCTCGTAGCTTTCCCGTAACGGGACGTCTTATGACAGCCTCAATGAGAAAAAACAACAAGTGGCCACCGTCAAGGATGGGTATGGGCAGGAGATTAATAATGGCAAGGTTTATACTTATGTAACTCATGAGGAAAACAAAACTGAAAAACCCAGCCTTGAGGCTTTCGCCTGATGCTTGCACGATGGTAATTGGGCCGCTTAGGGCCTTAGCGCTAATTTCACCTTTTACAAGCTTGAGTAAGGTCACACCTACCAACCGCGTCAGGTAACCGGTGAACCTAATGCCTTCGTAGATTGAAGCAGCCACACCGAGCTTAACGCTTCTACCGGAAGGAGAAACGCCAATCCTGCCGATAGGTTCCCCGAACAAGTCTTTTTGATCGCTCAGGCTTGGCGTGACCTGCACATCAATGATTTTTCCATCTCTCTCTATTGTGACGGTCAATGGTTTGCCGGGGCTCTTTTCAATAAGAGAACGCATATCGTCCCAGCGCCACACATGATCGCCGTCAATCGCAGTGATCTGATCACCAGTTTGCAACCCGGATTCTGCAGCCGGGGTCCCTTCAATGACCTTGCCGACTTCACTGGCCAGCACGGGCCACCCCGCCAAGTATCCGGCACACAACAAGAAGGCTGCCAGTAAGTAATTGGAGAGTGGCCCTGCAATTATTATAGCCACTCGTGACAAAAGAGGCTTGCTGGTAAATGTTCGGGTCAGTTCCTCCGGAGGAATTTCCTCATCGGACTCCGGGTCTTCTCCAAGAAGCTTCACGTAACCGCCCAACGGAATCCAGCTAAGAATATATTCGGTCTCACCCCAACGTCGTTTTATCATTGCAGGAGGAAATCCGAGAGAGAACTTCAACACCTTCACTCCTGCGATTTTTGCTACAAAGAAGTGGCCGCACTCGTGCACGAAGATCAATACACCCAGCAGAATGAGAAATCCTATAAAATATTCCAATACAATATCCTCCAGCCCAGAAATTGGCAGGCTCGAACGACCTTGCCGGCCAATTCCTCTTTCAAATTCATCTGATTAAGTATATAAACTTTAATGGTGAAAACAAGCCCTTTGTTCACAAACTGCAATTCCATGAGAATCGGTATCCTTGGCGGAACTTTTAATCCGCCCCATTTGGGACACCTTCGTCTTGCAGAGGAAGTTGCCTTCACGCAAGGGCTCGACCGGGTCGTATTTATCCCGAGCCACATTCCACCTCATAAAATCTCGGCGGACGACATAGTTACGACTGAACACCGCCTGGAGATGACGCGCAGAGCCTGCTTCGACAACCCACTGTTCCAGGCGTCCGACATGGAAATCGCCTTACAAAGCCCTTCCTATACTGTGAATACGCTGGAAGTCATCAAGAAAAATGAGAATTGTGACATTTTTTTTATCCTCGGGACTGATTCACTAAGAGAAATCAGCACATGGAAGGACTATGAACGACTGTTCATCTTGGCTAACTTCGTTGTAGTCAATCGGCCCGGCACAAGTTTTCGGTCCGCTTGGGACCAAGTCCCCGAGGCCTTTCGCGAACAGTTCCAAGAAAAGGGCCAGCACTTGGTTCATTCAAGTTCCAACCGACTCATACCTACGAACGTCTTGGGATTGGACATTTCAGCTACCAGGATAAGGGGCCTCTTGAAAGCTGGGCACAGCATCCGCTATCTCGTCCCGGAATCGGTCCGGTCCTATATACAGGAAAAAGAATTGTACAGGAATTGATCTCCAATTATGAATCTTGAACCTACCAGTGACGCACAGATAAGCTCCAGGGAAAAAGCTGAAATGCTTCTGAGATCCGCACTTATCAAGAAGGCTTTTAATCCAGTGCTCGTGAAACTCGAAAAGCTGACCTCCCTCACGGACTATTTCCTGATTGTCTCCGCACGCTCCGGGAAGCACGTTACTTCAGTGGCCGAAGCCGTCCTTACCGAAGCAGTAGGACGCAAGTTCCAGCGATACTCGGTTGAAGGAGTCAAACACGGTAACTGGGCTCTGCTGGACTATGGGGATGTGATAGTGCATATCTTTCAGACGACCGTACGGGAATTCTACGATCTGGAAGGACTTTGGGCCGAGGCTCCACGAGAGGTATTTTCAGAAGATCTCTCCAGGGAGATCGATGATGCACGAAAAAACCATGACGAAGACGACTAATCTGAAATTCGGGGCTGACTTCTCTTGAAGATTCCGGCACTATGCGGAAGCCCTCGTCGAGAGGGAACACTTCTCAGTTGCTAAAAAGCTCGAAAAAAGTTGTGCTTCGGGATCTCGGTATGTCGCTGTACCACAAGATCTATGGCAGCAAAAAATGGGATGTTCCATTCAGGACGTTTAGAGTCTTTCACCAGGTGGAGTCTTCCTCATCCCAGCGGATGCCGACCTGTGCATCAATACCAATACCCAAGGCACTGGCTGCTTCCCCGCGATTAACGGCGATTTCCAACAGTCCAAAACTGTTAATGACGGCTACGGCTACCCCTTCAGGAGCTTCGCTGAAAAAGCGACTGATTCCATTTATCCTCGTATTTCCTGCTTCTATTGTTTTTACCGTGCGGGTCAACAATCGCTCTTCGATATTTGAGAAGAGGTTGCCGAAGCGGTCGATGTGGATTATCCGTCCCTCGATTCCACCAGGTGTTTGAATGACCGGGGGTACTGACAAAACCACTGGATGGTCAAGCACAGGGCCGACGGAGGCGAAATCTTTTCCGGTAGACAGGTGGGCGGCGACTGGGGCGAACACGTCTCTGCCATGAAATGTAGGATGCGGGTCCGGCAAGGTAAAATCAGGGTTCTGAATTTCCCGCGCTTCCCATGGCTTATCCGAGCACAGTATCCACGAGAAAAGGCCGTTGTCCGGGCCAACGTAATAGTGTCTTTCTGCGCGCAGAACCATATTTCGCCTACCGCTTCCCACGCCCGGATCAACGATGCCCACATGGATGGTTTCGGGTGGGAAATAACGAGATAACCCTTTCAGCACGAGGGCTCCCTCCATAACCGAAAAAGGTCGAATATCGTGGGTTACGTCAATTAACCGCACACTCGGATTAATACCCAGGATTACTCCTTTCATCTGGCCGGCAAAACCATCCCGTGTACCGAAATCCGTAGTAAGAGTAATAATGGAATGCATAGACTCTTTACCTTTCCATTAGCCTCGGAATAGTGAAACAGCATACTATTCGAAAAGGTTGCCGGATTGCAAAATTACCATGGTATCGAACCCATGTATCCAGGAAAGGTGACTAGTCCTGCAGACCGATTCATATTGACAGGATGCGCGTTACTTGATTAAATCGACAGTCGTGTCAAACCATTTCGCCTTAATCGAAGTAAAACATCTCTAGGTGTTTTGAGACCGTTTCCGTTGGCCGTTTTGCAAGATCCCTGAAAATGGGGGTAGGCCTTGCCGTTGACGACCGGCATATCCTTTATTACCCAAGCTGTCACGTCTCTCCTCTTTCCCCCTGTCTGCAGCTTGTGCGAATCAGTTATGTCCCATTCCAATGGTTCCATCTGTGAAGCCTGTTTGGAATCTATACGCATTGTTCCGGAGCCTGTATGCGGCAAATGCGGCATGCCTGTACCGGGAGTCGGCCCAGGCAACAGCAGCCTTTGCGGACGGTGCCTGATTGATCTCCCGACGTATGAGAAGGCTCGCTTCGGCGTACTATATGATGGAGAATTGAGGAGGGCATTAATAAAATTCAAGTATTACGAGGCGACCCACTTGGGTAAGATCCTTTCAGAAGTCATGGTCCAGGCATTCCGCAGTCACTTTGGAGCGTGTGAATTTCATCTTATAATCCCTATGCCCATGCATCCAAGACGTTTGCGGCAGCGAGGTTTTAATCAGGTCGTGGTGATGGGGGAAAGGCTGTCCCGCGAAACAGGTATACCGCTTGACCGCACTTCTCTCAAGAAAATGAAGGACACCCCTCCTCAAGTTGGGCTTTCAAGGGCCAAACGGGTCCTGAATCCGCGTGGCTCCTTCGGAATATCACGACCCGAGAAGATCAGGGGAAGGAAAGTTCTTCTCATTGACGACGTATCTACTACGGGATCAACTATCGCCGAAGCGTCCCGCATTATCATGAAAGCCCACGCAAGCTGCGTGAACGTCCTGGTTCTCGCATTGAGATTAGCCTACACAGGCCACCCACAGTATACTGAATCTCAGGGGGAAAACCTTGGATTGAGTTCGGCTGAAACTTGATCAAACTGATTTAACATGGAGGCATGCTATGGCTTTGATTACACCGGAAGCTTTTGAAGAAAGCCATGAGAAAATGAAGCCGGCTCCGTGAGCTATGAAAAGAAAGAGTAGCGGCGGGCGTTTCCGCCCGCCAAATCTAATACAAAAAGCCATGCGATTTTAAGCTGATATAGGCTCAATCCATTATTTCCATGAGCTTTCCACAGCAAGGAGGAATTCTTTCGCCTTTTTTCAACATGACATATTTGTTGCATGTCTGGCAGTAACAGCGACAATCTTTATCCACGAAGATTTCTGCATATTCGCCGACTCCAGGGCTTTCCATGCCCTCAATAGCAAATCTGGCAAAGCTGTTTTTCTGAGGGATATATTCTCCCACAGGCACCATCTTCTTGTTGAATCGAGCGCAATCAACCATTACTCGCCATAATGTTTGAAGTTTTGCTGTTTCGTCGGCATTCTCAGGAGTGAATTCGACCAAATTCTTGTCAATGTTGATTTGCATGATTTTTCCCCTTGTGTGAAAATGTTTTACTTCAACTCAATGATCTATTGATGACGGCAACACCGTTCATTGAGACTAATTTCCGGAACTTGCAACTCGACAGGGGATACAAATAGGAGAACCCAGTGTCTCATAACTGCCCCTCTTCAAACCTCCGACCCCGGTAGCCGGAAAATTGCCTTTTGATTGCCCCCCTCTTATAGCATACTGCAGCTTCTGATGAGGACGAGGATTAACGAGAAATTGACGTCGAAACGTAATTATCCATTTTTTCATAAAAAAATTCTTGTTGCCTGACATGGACAATTCGTATGAAATACTCATTTGCTACTCAGTGAACCATGGTCGGAGGCCTTGTGCCCCATTTCTTGCAAAGACCCAAAGCCTTTGCGCTGGTGAGGATATGAAGACATGTTTCTCTCCCAATTAATTAAGATCCCGTCAAATGTGATGAAAGAGATTTGGGCGTTACTCAAAGAAACCCTGGAATCCTGGCTTCAGGATAATGCATCCAGAATGGCTGCTGCACTGGCCTTTTACACCACATTTTCAATTGGCCCTGCAATGTTGATAGGGGTAGCTGTTGCAGAAACGTTCGTCAGTGCTTCAGTCGCTGAATCAGAGCTTATTACAAGACTTGAACAATTTATGAGCACCTCTGATGCCACATATATCCTGAACTTACTGCAGAATTCCAGGGACAAAGTCACGGGGAGGCCGTTTCCGATGATAGGTGTGGGAGCGGCATTTTTCGGGGCAATGGTTGTTTTTTCGGAACTGCAAAGCGGACTCAACACGATTTGGAACGTGAGACTGAAACGCGGGTCTAGTATACTACGATACATCTATACGCGAGTGGTCTCGTTTGTTTTGGTGGTGGGGATTGGGTTCCTACTCCTGTTATCAATAGCAATCAGCACCTTGCTCACAACAATCGGTGCATTCGTCACAGACACTTTTCCGGTTCCGCCGCACCTTATTCACAGCCTGAATTCAATCATATCTTTCGCAATGATCCCTTTATTGGTCGCTCTCGCATACAAATTGATACCGGCCGTGTCAGTTGCCTGGAGACATGTCTGGGCAGGGTGTGTAGTGGCCTCACTATTGCTCCTTGTCGGCAAATCCATCGTCGGGACGTATCTCAGCGTAACCCGGTTGAGTTCGGCTTACGGTGCCGCCGGTTCACTGGTCATTCTGCTTGTCTTGGTTTATTATTCAGCGCAGGTATTTTTTTTCGGGGCAGAACTTACCAAGGTTTATGCGAGACGTTACGGCCAACCGGTTGCGCCGTAAAAATTCATCTTTCGTGCTCCGCTCATGGGTACGGTTTGTCGATTGACCCACCAGGGATCGAATATCTCCTTAATTAAATTGTCTCCATGATTCAAATATGTTACTGTTCTTCATGTTTTCCTACAGAGACCAATAATGGAGATAAAGCGATGCCCCTCTCATTTCCCTCAAAAACCCGCTGCTTTTCCTGCTCTTCGTCGTGAAAGAGCCGAAGGTAATCCAATAGCGAGGTGGGGCAATGTAACGTACGGGTCCGTTTCTTGCGCCACCGCAGTTTCAGAGCCAGGCGTTCCGATGATGTACGGCCATGGTCCTCAATTTCACTCAGGAATCTAGACAACCCCTTGTCAGCTTCCAGTATCCTTATGTCGTCAATGCACTCCCCTCCACTGATATTATGCCACAACAAGGCACTGACGAGCTGTTCATCAGTTCACCCCTGCGTACGCCCGTGTACATTCACATGCTTGGCGATCAACCCCCTCAAACCGGTCACGTGGGAAAATTCCACGTACACGGGGAGACCGGCAAGTGCCGTCATCCCGGTGGACTTGTTCTCAACTTCGTACTGGAAAGGCAGAGGACCTTGTGCCATAATCGCGTCACCTCGTTGGTGATAGGATTCGTAGCAAAATCTCTTCTATCTCCCTGATCTCTCAGGGTCAACGAGGTTTTTCATTTTTTTTGGTCGTGGATCAAGGGAATCTCATGACTAACCAGAAAGCGTGAAACAAAAGTCAACCCAAATCCAGCGACCGCGCCGTACATACCATCAGCGGTTGCAGCACATAGTCCTGAGAAAAGACCTGACATTCGGCCTCGAGTCAAAGTCCGCCGAATACATAACAGGCCTATCGGCCCTACCGGTATAGCAAGAGAAAGCCGGATGATCAGGCCTTTGAGAAAAAAGCCCAGCCCCATACCTTTTCCTTGTGCCTATGAAGCACCACTCATCACAATGGTCACTTCTGCTCGGATGCATTCTTCGCCTTGGGCATATAGTGAGCACGCTACCGTTCGGCTAGTTCTTCCTTTCTTTATCACCTTAGCTTTCAAAATGATTTCGGCATGCAAAGGAGTCGGCTTGAGGAATTCGACGTTCATGGCCCTGGTCCAGCCAGTGGGAAGTTCCGGCTCTTCCTCCATTACTACTCCCAGCTCGTGACATTCCAAAGCAAAGGCCGTCCACGCAGAGTGACAATCTATCAAGGTACAGGCAACCCCACCATTGAGGAATCCTGGGTATGAGCAGTGATGTTCTTGGGCACGCCATGTGCAGATACCCTGGTCACCATCAAAAAAACTCTTGATTTTTAGACCGTTTGGATTGTCCGTTCCACATCCGTAGCAATGGCGTATGGCAGCCGCTGTATTGAGGCGGTCCTGCAAAGGGCTTCCGTCAGGTATTTCCATGTTCTTTCTTCTCTTTTTCCTCAAAATACCCGGATGCTTCGTGAGGAAAGATTGCATGAATGAGGATCTCTTCATCGGTAAGACCAGGGAACTTCTCTTCCAGTTCCGGCCACATGGGTGGTAGCAATTCAGCAGGTCGGACCGTAGTAGGCTTCTCCCCTTTCAACACTCGGGCCTGCAATTCTTTATTTACAGGAGCGGGTGTTGCTCCGTAAAGTCCTTTGAGGAGATTTGCCGTATGATTCGCGATAATCTTGTATCTTCCGAGCAGAACATTAAAAGTCGCTTGAGAGACAACTATCTGAGATGTTGGGGTTACAAGCGGGATGTATCCAAGATCTTCTCTTACCTTTGGAATTTCATCAATAATCTCGTTAAACCGATCTAAAGCATTTTGGAGTCTGAGTTGGCTGGCTAGGTTCGACATGACCCCACCAGGGATCTGGGTCACCAGCATCGTACAGTCCACACCGCTATAGGGCGCTTCAAATTCACTGTACAGCTTTCGAACTGATTTGGCCTCTTCCGCTGCCAGGGTAAGTTTCGCAAGGTCGCAGCCGGTTTGGTATCCGAAACGGTGGAGAGAGTAAACTATGGACTCGGTGCATGGATGGCCTGTTCCCCCTGAAAAAGGGCTAAGGACCGAATCGATCATGTCGCACCCAGCCTCTACGGCTTTGAGGACCGACATCATCCCAAGTCCGCAACTGTCATGGGTGTGGAGATGTATGGGAACATTCACTGCCTTCTTAAGACTGGAAACAAGTTCGAAGGTGGTATGTGGATCAATAAGACCAGCCATATCTTTGATAGCAATCTGATCCACTCCTTTGTCTTCCAACTCTCTCGCCTTTGAGACGAACTTTTCAATTGTATGAACAGGGCTTATGGTAAAACATACGGCACCTTCAGAAATTTTCCCGACTTCTCTGATCGCCTTGATCACTGTTTCTTGGTTTCTAACGTCGTCCAGAGCATCGAAAATTCTGAAAACGTCTATTCCATTTCTGGCTGCGGCTTGCACAAATTTGATGACGACATCATCGGAAAAATTTGAATATGCTACCAAATTTTGCCCACGGATGAGCATCATATTCTTGACTTTCGGCATGGCTTCTTTGAGTTTCCTGGCCCTTTCCCAGGGGTCTTCCCTAAGGAAGCGAACACACACGTCAAAGGTAGCTCCTCCCCAAGTTTCTGCACCGTAAATACCTGTGTCGGCCAGTTTTCTCGCTACTTTGAGCAGGTCCTCCAGCCTGATACGTGTGGCTACCTTGCTCTGGGAACCATCCCGTAACGTTATGTCGAAAATCTTTACCTGCTTGGAACCTTCTGATTTCATTTAAACCTCCAAAATTTATTAACTCTATAATATATCCTGATCAAAGACAATTGCACAATCATTGAGATACTGTCAGGGTTCTTCAGGTCTCCGGAGGAAATAATTGATGAACCATGAGACGTTCGTCTTCGGCAGTTCTTACCAGGCCGTTCAACCTTGAGTCTCTCAAGGTTTTCAATATTACACTGAAAACAGGACCAGGCTCGTAACCCATTGCTTGAATGTCTTTGCCGGTCAACACAGGTCTTACATGTTGCAGGTTGCTTATATAATCGGATATGGCCATCCTCGTCTCCTCCCGAGTAGTTTTTGCCATCATGAAAAGCAGGGCTTCCATGGAAAACCTTCTGAG
>Ga0194044_10001422_pt1 | contig 12160 bp, 16 predicted proteins | sample JunL4417m_MetaG_FD_155460 | JGI IMG/M metagenome (GOLD analysis project Ga0194044, IMG submission 155460) | Anoxic zone freshwater microbial communities from boreal shield lake in IISD Experimental Lakes Area, Ontario, Canada - Jun2016-L442-17m | ecosystem: Environmental > Aquatic > Freshwater...
CCATTTAATCTGCCTGAAACAATAATTTTAATGCCTTTGGCTCCGGCTTTTTCAGCTTTGCCTAGTGCTTGCTTGATAGCTCGGCGAAAAGGAATTCTTTTTTCCAAATCAACGACTATTTGTTGCACATACAAAGCGGCTTCAAGTCCTGGCTTGCTAATTTCTAAAATATTAACATTAATATTTTTCATTTTCTTATCACGGCTGAATTTGTCCTTAAAAATCTTGTTATGAATTTCTTTTTTCAAATCCTCAGCTCCGGCACCGCCACGACCGATAATAAATCCAGGCTTGGCGCTATAAATATTAATAGTGACAGCATTGGCCGCGCGTTCAATATCAACCTTGGCAACTCCTTGGTTGCGAAATTTTGTCATGACAAACTTGCGGATTAAAATATCCTGTTTTAATAACTCTGGAAAATCGTGATCAGAAAACCACTTTGAATCCCAAGTTTTGTTGATTTTCAGCCGGAAGGCTTTTGGATGAACTTTTTGACCCATATGTATTTATTATCTTTCTCCTGATTTACGATTAAATAATTTATTAGCGAAGCCTTTCTGTTGTGGCTTACCTTTACCAGCTTTATCTTGCTTGCCATCTTTGTCTTTGGTAGGTTCTTTTTCCATGGCTTTGAATTCATCAAAATCCGCTACTTTGATTATATCATCTTTGGCTGGTTTATCATCATTCTTTTTTCCTTTGGCAACTGTCGCCACTCTTTCACCAAGAATCAAACTGATATGTGAAGATCTTTTTCTAATCGGAGCGGCACGGCCGAAAGCGCGCGGTGTAAATCTATGCAAAGTCGGACCGCCGTCTACTCTTATTTCTTCAACAAACAAATTATTCTTTTTTAATTGATGATTCTCTTCGGCATTACTAATAGCAGACTTAAGAAGTTTCTTTACAACCAAAGCCGCATCCTTGTTGCTGAATTCCAATTGAGTCAAAGCTTTTTCCACGTCCAAACCACGAATAAGATCGGCTAGCAATCTAACTTTTTTTGGAGACATGCGAATAAATTTTGCTTTTGCTGTTACTTGCATAATATTTTAAATTTTAGGCCTTTTTGCCTTGTTCAATTGCTTTTTGAATCTTACCGCCGTGTTTAACAAATTTTCTAGTTGGAGAAAACTCACCCAAACGATGGCCGACCATATTTTCAACTACGAATACTGGCAGATGGTCTTTACCATTGTGCACGCCAAAAGTAATACCAACCATTTCAGGAGTAATTTGACTAGCACGAGACCAAGTCTTGATAATAGTCTTATCACCCTTTTTTAGATTGCCGACTTTCTTCAATAATTTGGCATCAATGAATGGGCCTTTTTTTAAACTTCTAGACATATATTATTTATCTTTATTCTTATTTTTTCTTCTGGCCACAATAAAGCGATTAGACTTGTTGGTGCCACGTCTAGTTTTGACACCGAGAGCTGGTTTGCCCCATGGAGTCTTCGGATGCTTCATACCAATAGGATTGACACCTTCACCACCACCGTGTGGATGATCAACTGGATTCATGGCCTTACCTCTGACGGTCGGTCTAATACCACGATGTCTCATACGTCCAGCTTTGCCCCAACGAATATTCTTAAAATCAGGGTTACTAACAACACCGATAGTAGCTAAACATTTGGTAGGCACTTGGCGAATTTCACCAGATGGCAATTTAAGTTGAGCTAGTCCTGAATCAACACCCATCAAATAGGCGCTATTACCAGCACTTCTAGCCAAAATTCCACCTTGTCCAGGAATAAGTTCAATATTATAAACAAACATGCCTGGCGGAATAAGCTCTAATGGCAACGCATTACCGACTTTGAGTTCAATTAATTTTTTTGAACTCAAAATAATCTCGCCAACTTTCATATCAACTGGAGCAATTATATAACGTTTTTCGCCATCTGCATAATTAACTAGAGCAATGCGAGCATTTCTGTTGGGATCATATTCAATAGAAGCAATACGACCAGGAATATCAAACTTGTTTCTAAGATAATCAATAAGACGCACTTTTTTTCTGGAACCGCCACCTTGATGACGAACAGTAATACGGCCAGTGCTATTACGACCGGACATATTCTTGCCAGAAACAATCAAAGCCTTGTGTGGGCGCTGTTTTTTGGTCAAGTCTAAACTGCCCAGCACCGAAGTGTGGCGTCTTGAAGGAGTGGTTGGTTTGTATTGCTTAACGGCCATACGAATTATAGATCTTCATTAATTTTAATGGTTTTGCCTTTTGGCAAACTGATAATCGCTTTTTTGGTATCTTTGGTTTTGCCCATGGTCTTGCCATATCTGGTGGCCTTGCCTTCATTTCTGATAATATTTACACTCTCTGGCTTGACTCCATAACGGCTTTCAATAGCTTTGGCAATGGTAATTTTATTAGCGCTACTGGCAACCAAAAAAACATACTTATTGAACTGGGACAAATCTGTTGACTTTTCAGTAATAAGCGCGCGAACCAAAATTCCATAAACAGGTTTGATTTGCTTGCCATCAACTGACTTTTTGACCGCTACTGCTTTTGTTGTTTCTTCTTTGACAACTTTTTTTTCAACATTAATCTCGCTAACAGCTGGCTGTTTTTGATCATCGTCTGATGCAGTTTTTTTCAATTTATCAAAAATTCCCATATCAATTATTTAACTTTTTCTTTTTTCTCTTTAAGTTGCTTATAATGCTTTTCAATTTTTTCAATCGCTTTCATACTGACCAATACTTTGTCAGCTTTTAAGATTTCCACACAATTTAAGCTGTCAGCCAAAATGGTATTAACCTTTTCCAAATTATTGATTGATCTGATTGTCTTTTGATCATTTTCATCAAGAACCAACAAAAATCTTTTTCCATCTTTTAATGCTTCAATTTTTTTCTTAATATCTTTAATCCACAAAATAGCTTCTTTGGTTTTTTGCGCTTCTAATTTTTCAAAAACAACCAACGAATTGTCGCTCACGCGATCTGACAAACACATGGCCATGGCCAATTGCTTTTGTTTTTTGTTGACTGCTTTAGAAAAATTCCTGTCAGTGGTCGGACCAAAAGTGACACCACCGCCACGCCATAATGGTGAACGGATAGAACCGTGTCTGGCTCGGCCAGTGCCTTTTTGTTTCCATGGTTTTTTACCACCACCACGAACTTCACCTTTGTCTTTGGTGTCAGCTATAACTTCACGCTTATTGGCGAGTTGAGCCACCACAACCTGGTGAATAACTTCGGTCTTTGGAGTCACGCCGAACAAACGAGCGCTCAGCTCTATTTCTTTGGTCTGTTCTCCGTTTGAATTGTAGACAGGTATCTTCATATTAGATTATTCAGTTTTTGTTTCTGCTGATTCTACTTCAACGATAGGTTGAGCTGTTTCTTCAGCTACAATTTTTTCTTCGGCCACAACCGGTTCGGCAATTTCTTCTTTTGAATCTTCTGCTTCTATTTTAATTTCTTCAGGCTTAATTGTTTCTTTGACTTTGATTTCACCAGGACCAACAATCATTAACATGCCATTTCTGGCTCCGGGTACAGCGCCCTTAACATATAAAATATTTTTTTCAATATCAACCTCAACAATTTCAAGTCCAGTGACAGTGATTTGTTCATCACCCATATGTCCGGCCATTCTAGTGCCTTTCAAAACTCTTTGTCCGGCTGTAGCGCCAATAGAACCAGGCATACGCAATTGGTCTTTGTGGCCATGAGTGGCAGGACTGCCATGAAAACCATGACGTTTAACAACACCTTGAAAACCTTTGCCTTTGCTCTTGCCAGTCACTCTGACTTCATTGCCTTTTTCAAAAGTCTCAACAGTAATCACATCACCGCGTTTTAAATTGCCAATTTCTTTGACATCAACTCTCACTTCTCTTAATACTTTAACAGGATTAATACCTGACAAATGTCCGGCTTGAGCTTTTTTTAATTTTTTAGCAACACCAAAACCCAATTGGACAGCACTATATTTATCAGTGTCCATGGTACGCACTTGAGTGATGACATTTGGCTCAGCCAAAACAGCGGTGACAGGAATAACACGTCCATCAGCCTCAAATACTTGAGTCATATTTAATTTTCTACCTAATATAAATTTCATAATTTTTTTAAACAAAAAATCCGGCACCTATCAATTAAAGTTGAGCCAGATTTAGAATTCCGAACACAAAAAATGCGTCGTCTAAACTAAATTGTCTAATTTTAAGATAAAGTGTTGTTCCTTTTTGAGATTAATATTGATTAGTGGAGGTTTTCCCCAAAGTTTTGCTAGCTTCTTGGGATCTTTCTCCATGCTCTTTATAATCTCTTGGATTTTAAAATTCTTACATTTTTATTTCCACGTTCACGCCGGCCGGCAAATTCAAATTCATCAGAGCGTCTACTGTCTTGCTATCCGGGTCAATAATATCTAATAACCTTTTATGGATACGCATTTCAAACTGATCCCTTGCATCCTTGTGGACAAAAGTGGAACGGTTGACAGTGTACTTCTTCTTTTCTGTCGGTAAGGGTATTGGTCCAGCTACCTTGGCGCCATTGCGCTCGCAGGTTTCAATGATTTTTTTAGCTGAACTGTCTACAATCTTATGATCATAGGCCTTGATTTTCACCCTTATTCTCTGATGGGCTTTTTCTTCAGTGGCTACTGTTTTTGTAGGCATAGGTTGAGTTATTAAAAGCGTGCCTTTTAGTGAATATTGATTTCACTAGCAAGGAGACAAATCAGACTCTGACTCGTCTCCTTAAAGTATAATCAATTATTTGATAATTTTGGTCACCACACCAGCGCCGACAGTATGACCGCCTTCGCGAATGGAGAATTTCATTTTTTCTTCCATGGCAACTTGTTTGCCAAGTTTAATTTTTAGATTATTAATGGTATCGCCAGGCATAACCATTTCCACACCTTCTGGTAATTCAATTTCTCCGGTGACATCAGTAGTACGCACATAAAATTGTGGTTTGTAACCTTTGAAAAATGGTTTGTGTCTGCCACCTTCGTCTTTGCTAAGAATATAAACTTCAGCTTCAAATTCGCTATGAGGAGTGATTGAACCTGGTTTGGCCAAAACCTGACCACGCTCAACTTCTTCTTTCTTGATACCGCGAAGCAACAAACCGGCATTATCACCAGCTCTGCCTTCGTCCAAGCTCTTGTTAAACATTTCAATACCGGTGACCACGGTTTTTTTGCTGTCTCTTAAACCGACCAATTCAACTTCGTCGTTTATTTTGACAATACCGCGTTCAATACGACCAGTGATAACAGTACCACGACCTTCAATTGAGAAAACATCTTCAATAGGCATAAGTAAATCCTTGTCAGTGGCGCGTTGTGGCTCTGGAATATAAGAATCCAAAGCTTCAACCAATTTCATAACCTGATCACCATCTGGACCGCTTGGATCTTGCAAAGCCTTTAAAGCACTGCCACGGATAATTGGAGTGGCATCACCAGGGAATTCATATTTGTTCAACAAATCCTTGATTTCTTCTTCTACCAAATCAATGAGTGAAAGATCGTCAACTTGATCAACTTTGTTGATGAAAACAATAATGTAAGGAACGCCAACTTGTCTGGCGAGCAAAATGTGTTCTCTGGTCTGAGGCATAGGACCATCAGTAGCGGCAACAACGAGAATAGCGCCATCCATTTGAGCGGCACCGGTAATCATGTTTTTGATATAATCGGCGTGACCAGGACAGTCAACGTGAGCATAATGTCTCTTGTCGCTCTCATATTCAACGTGAGCAGTAGCAATAGTAATACCGCGCTCTTTTTCTTCAGGAGCGGCGTCAATTTGATTGACATCTTTGTCTTGAGCTTTAAAACCTCTAGTGGCCAAAACTTTTAAAATGGCCGCGGTCAAAGTGGTCTTGCCGTGGTCAACGTGACCGATGGTGCCTACATTTAAATGTGGCTTGCTTCTGTCAAATTTTTCTGCCATTGTTTTTATTCCTTGTTTCAGAGGCCCCACTCCTATGGAGCAGTTTTAGCCAAGCCTCAGAGAATTATTTATTATTTTTAAATCTTAATTATTATAACTGCATTTTAAAATTTTTGCAAGGGTTTTAGCCTTATTTTATTCATTTTATTAAATTTTAATAAAAAAATGGCCTATTTTAGACAAATATTGATTAATAAATTATTAATTTTTAACCAATATTAGGACACTTATCTACACCTGATCCACTGGCTCAAAATAATATCTATCCTCTTCTTGGCCTTCCTCTTCTTTTTTTAAACTTATTTTAGCATAAGTATCGGACAAAGACAGGCTAGAAGCTGAATTTTGATCCTGCCCTGAATACTCTGGCAAATAATCGTCTTCAATATCATTAAATTCGCTAAATTCAGACAAATTTTTGGCAAAATCATATTCATCAAGTCCTAATCCATCGCTATTTTGAGCATCTTTCCAGACTTCTATATCACGATTGATTTTTTCCAGCATTTCTTCTTCTGAGAGGCCAATCACTTCGGTTTTGCCGATTACCAAACGTTCATAGTCTGATAGGGTCATAATCACATAAGACGGTTCACCGGAACTGTCCAAAACAATAGCTTTATCGCCAGTTTTTTTGATTAAGTTTACTATTTTTTGCAAATTGGCCATAAAATCAAATTAATGCTTGAAATTTATTTCTTATCTCCTTTTCGGCCTTCAACAATTTTCAATTCCACATTTTTTGGCACTTCATTATATTTCAAAAATTCCATAGCCGAGGAAGCGCGTCCCTGAGTGAGAGAGCGAAGCGTGGTAGTATAACCAAACATTTCAGAGAGTGGCACTTCAGCACTAATCACTTTCATGATAGCCATGCCTTGTCCTCTGTCTTCCATTTTGGCAATAATAGCGCGACGAGAATTGAGGTCGCCAATAACATCACCCATGAATTGCTCAGGTGTCACCACTTCAACTTTCATGACTGGTTCAAGAATCACAGGACTGGCGCGTTTGACACCATCTTGCAAAGCCAGAGATCCAGCAATTTTGAAAGCCGCCTCAGAAGAGTCAACTTCATGAAATGAACCATCAAACACAGTCACCTTAATATCAATCAAACGATAACCAGCGACCACGCCTCTTTGCATGGCTTCAAAAGCGCCTTTTTCAATTGGCTTGATATATTCTTTAGGAATAGAACCACCCTTGGTCTCGTCAGAAAATTCAAAATTTTTGCCCGGTTCTGATGGTTCAATGCGCAACCAGCAATGGCCATATTGACCACGACCGCCTGATTGACGGACATATTTGCCTTCAGCTTCAGCTTTGCCTTTGATGGTTTCTTTGTAAGCAACTTGAGGAGCACCAACATTGGCTTCAACTTTAAATTCACGCTTCATGCGATCAACAATAATTTCCAAGTGCAACTCGCCCATACCAGAAATGATAGTTTGCATAGTTTCTTCATCGGTGTGCACACGGAAAGTCGGATCTTCTTCAGACAGTTTGGAAAGTGCCATACCCATTCTTTCTTGATCGGCTTTGGTTTTTGGTTCAATGGCAATATCAATAACCGGATCAGGAAAAACAATTCTTTCCAAAATAACTTCTTGACCCAAGTCTGACAAGGTATCACCGGTCGTGACATTTTTCAATCCCACAATAGCGGCAATTTCACCGGCATATATTTCATCAATGTCTTCACGAGAATTGGCATGCATACGGAGCAAACGGCCCACGCGTTCTTTGTTGCCATTGGAATTATTATAAAGATAAGAACCGGATTTGAGCACACCACTATAAACGCGGAAAAAAATTAATTTACCAACATATGGATCGGTGGCAATTTTGAAAGCCAAACCAACCATGGGTGCGTCTTCTCTGGTTTCTACTTTTATTTTTTTATTTTCATCATTTGGATCTTGGCCAACCAAAGGCTCAACATCCATTGGTGACGGCAAAAATTCGGCAATAGCATTGAGCAAAAATTGCACGCCTTTATTTTTTAGGGCACTGCCACAAAGCACTGGGATCAACTTATTAGAAACAGTTGATTTACGAAGTGATTGTTTAAGTTCTAAAATAGAAATTTCTTCACCATTCAAATATCTTTCCATTAAATCTTCATCATTTTCAGCAATTTTTTCTACCATTTGCGCGCGATATTCTTTGGCACGTTCCAGCTCATCAGCCGGCACATCAACAATATCCCATTTAGTGCCCAAATCATCGGAATAAATTTCCGCTTTCATTTCTAATAAATCAATAATACCTTTGAAAGTCTCAGCAGCTCCGACCGGCAATTGTACAGGCACAGCGTTTGGGGTCAAGCGCTCATAAATAGTTTTCATGTCATAATAAAAATCAGCACCCATTCTATCCATCTTGTTAATGAAAGCAATTTTTGGCACATGATATTTTTCTGATTGTCTCCAGACGGTTTCTGATTGAGGTTCCACGCCAGCCACACCGTCAAAAACAATGACACCGCCATCAAGCACACGCAAACTGCGTTCTACTTCGGCTGTAAAGTCAACGTGACCAGGAGTATCAATAATATTAATCTGAATTTCTTCACCGCCCAACCAATCAGGGTTTGGCCAAAAGCAAGTGGTGGCCGCCGAAGTGATAGTAATGCCACGTTCGCGTTCTTGTTCCATCCAATCCATGGTGGCTTCACCTTCGTGCACTTCGCCGATTTTGTGCTTTTTTCCGGTATAAAACAAAATACGTTCGGAAACGGTGGTTTTTCCGGCGTCAATATGGGCGATAATACCTATATTTCTGACTCTGTCTAAAGGTTGTTTACGGGGCATAAAAAATTAGTTTATAAAGTTAAAAGTTGAAAGTTTATAAAGTTAAAACGAGTCAAAAGTAAAAAGTTTATAGAGTTTATAAAGCTTCTGTAAAAATACTTTATGAACTTTTTACTTTACAAACTTTTGACTCGCTTGCCTAGTTCGCGAAATGAGCGAAAGCGCGATTGGCTTCGGCCATGCGATAAGTATCTTGTTTTTTCTTGAAAGCAGTGCCTTCACTATTATAAGCGGCAATCATTTCATCGGCCAATCTGTCAGCCATCTTTCTGCCTTTTTTGGCACTAGCTGCATCCATGAGCCAACGGCAACCAATAGTGAAACTACGACTGCTTCTCACAGCAATAGGCACTTGATAGTTGGCACCGCCAACACGTTTGCTACGGATTTCTACAGTCGGAGAAACATTTCTCATGGCCTGAGAAAAAACATCCAAGGGATCAAGGGTAGTTTTTTTGGCAACTATTTCCAAACAGTCATAAACAATTCTCTCGGCAATAGATTTTTTGCCACATTCCATTATATAATTGATGAACTTGGCCAAATCTTCACGATTAAATTTGCGATCTGGTTTGATGATTCTTTTTTTAGCTGGTTTACCACGCATAATATTCTAGTTAAAAGTTATAAAGTTTTTAAAGTTTTTAAAGTATTATTCTAGTTAAAAGTTTTTGCAAAATGCTTTATAAACTTTCAACTTTTTACTTTATAAACTATTTTCTATTTAGTCGCGCCTTTCTTGTCTTTTTTCATACCATAAAGACTGCGACCCTTTTTACGATTAGCCACGCCGGCAGCATCATAAACACCACGAACAATATGATATCTAACACCAGGAAGATCCTTAACTCTGCCACCACGTACCAAAACAATAGAGTGTTCTTGCAAATTGTGACCAATACCTGGAATATATGAAGTGACTTCTTGACCATTACTTAATCTGACACGAGCAATTTTACGAAGAGCTGAGTTTGGTTTTTTTGGAGTGGTAGTTCTCACCTGAGTGCACACACCGCGCTTGAAAGGATTGCCTTTTGGCATGGTGTGGCGACGGCGATGAAGACTATCCAAAGTCACCTGCATATCAGGCGTCTTGGACTTGGCTCGCTTTGATTTTCTGGATTTTTTTAATAATTGATTGATTGTTGGCATATCCCGTTAGAAATTATAAATTTATTGATACAAAAAATTCCCTTGCTGGGAACCCTGATTAAAGAATTATAAGTTTTGCATGCGCTTATAATGTTTTAGGCCTCAACTCCGGCCCTTAACCTACGGGTTTTCAAATTAATATTAACAATTGATATTTTAAACAATTATAAGAAATAAGTCAAGGGCAGATAGACTGACGACTAAATTCCCAAATTTGGCTAAAAATTTATGTTCAAAATCAAGCCAATAGACCTGAGAACAAATTGGAACAAAAAATTAAAAATACCCAAATTCAATAGATCATCAGCTAAAATAAGGCCCAAAAGCACCCAGGGACCGTTTTGAGACAGCCACATTTTGAATTGATTATATTTGTCCGGTAAAATCGCAAACAGCACATTAGAACCATCAAGTGGCGGAATTGGCAATAAATTAAAGGTCATTAAAATAGTATTGACCGTCACCAACAAATACAAAAGAATTATCAATAAATTGACTGGCCCTAGGATTGGGTCAAAAAACTTTAATAGCAAACCAAAAATAATCACGCCCAAAAGGTTGGAAAAAGGCCCGGCCGCAGCTATTAGGCCCATTGACCAGCGACGATTACGAAGGTTGTATGGATTGACCGGCACTGGTTTGGCCCAGCCAAAACCAATAAAAACCAACATTAAAAAGCCAACCGGGTCAAGATGTTTCAAAGGATTAAGTGTCAAACGACCTTGCATTTTGGCTGTGTCATCGCCAAAATAAGTGGCTGTGGCCGCATGAAAAAATTCATGCATAGCCAAAGTAATAACAATCGCAAAAATCCACAATAAAAAAAAGATTGGTTGAGAAAATAGCCATTGAATGGGCATAAAATTTAAATTTAATTTAAAATCACTAAATTTAATATAACATAAAAATAGCAGTAATGCACGCTTGACTTGTTTTTAATATCATGATAATATATTTTTATTGAATAAATATAAATCTTCCAAAGATATGCCGAAAATTTGCCAAATCTGTGGCCGAGGCACAGCCGTCGCCAATAATGTCAGCCATTCCAACCGCAAAACCAGACGGACTCAAGAAGTCAATTTGCAACACAAAAAAATAGACGGCACCAAAATGCGCGTCTGCACCAGTTGTATTAAGACCAACAACAAAAACAAAGTTAAATAAAAAACTTCAAAAAAATCCTCCCAATTTATTTGAGAGGATTTTTTTTATTTTTATATTTTTTTTCAAATTTTAAAATGTATGTTCTTCGTAAACCGTCTTATAATCAAAAATTTCGTCATCATTAAACCAAACATAAATTTCCCTGTCCGCATCAGCTTTATCAGATGAAGCATGAATCAAATTTTTGACAACTTTTTTTTGTTCATCAGCGTGGCGATAACTCACATGCGAATAATCACCTCTTATGGTTCCAGGCAAGGCTGACTTTGGTTCGGTGGAGCCGACCATCAAGCGCACATTTTCAATGGCGTCTATGCCTTCAATTACCATAGCGAGCACTGGACCGGAAGTGATAAATTCGGTTAAATAATCTCTGACATGCTGGCCACGACGGATGGCAATGTCTTCGGTATAATGAGCCAAGGCTTTTTTTTCATCAGCCCACGCTAGGCGCATGGCCACGACTTTTAAACCTGCTTTTTCAAAGCGAGTAATAATTTCTCCCATAAGTCCGCGTTTGACCGCGTCTGGCTTTAAGAGCACCAATGTCTTTTCGGTGTGTTGCGACATATTTTTTTATTCTTTATTAATTAATTCTTTTATTTTGGCCAGCACCTCGGCTGGCGTGTGTTGTGATTTTACAAAATAATCATCAGCTCCCATTTCTCTACCTTTATCTTTGTCAGCTTCTTGTCCCAAATTGGTAAGCATTAAAACTGGAATATCCTTGGTGACATGCTGTGATTTTAATTTGTCTAAAATCGTGAAGCCATCCACCTCTGGCAAAATAACATCCAATAAAATAACATCTGGTTTTTCTTCTTTGGCAATTTCTAAAGCCTCACTACCCTTGTCCGTGATAATTATTTCATAGCCTTCTTCCTCCAATCGCATTTTATACATATCCACAATCATCTTGTCATCTTCTACTAAAAGAACCTTGATTTGCTTTTTTTTCATAAAAATTTAATCACTTAATAATGAAATTATTTTAGCAAAATAACCACTAATTAGCAACCTGACCGTCATCCTGGGCTTGACCCGGGATCTAATGTTTTTAAGCTGAGAACC
>Ga0194044_10001425_pt1 | contig 12156 bp, 9 predicted proteins | sample JunL4417m_MetaG_FD_155460 | JGI IMG/M metagenome (GOLD analysis project Ga0194044, IMG submission 155460) | Anoxic zone freshwater microbial communities from boreal shield lake in IISD Experimental Lakes Area, Ontario, Canada - Jun2016-L442-17m | ecosystem: Environmental > Aquatic > Freshwater >...
AAGCAGTACTTGTTCGGCGCCTGCAGATAGGTGGCCGCGCCCTTGATGTCGGTCGCCGACTCCAGGGCGATGCGCAGGTCGACGGGGTAGGAGTAGCGGTCTGTGAGGTCGCGGGGATAGGGCTTGCCGGTGGGCGCGTCGAGGATCGCGCCGAAGACGCCGGCCTTGTTGAACCCGCTGATGATCATCCATCCGCCGAGGAAGCCGACGGAGCAGAACGACCGGTCCCCGTTGTGGTACACGGTGACGGCGTTCAGCCGCGGCAGGACCGTGGTCGTCCAGTCGAGGATGCGACCGACCACGGGCTGGCCGTCCGGCGTGCGCGTGCCCCAGGCGCCGAGCGCCGAGCACTGTGTGCCCCGGGCGACGTCCGGGAAGAGGGTCATCACAAAGCAATCGTTCTCGTTGATCAGGCCGACGCCCTTATTCTTGATCGCCGCGGCCATGCCCTTGATGTTCTGCTGTACGTTTACGGGAAGGTTCGCCTTGAGCACGTTGGCCCGCGCCAGACAGGTGTTGTAGTTGATGAGGGTGTTCGAGAGCGTCAGATACCAGTAGGCCCACTGCTCGAAGGAAGGCATCGCCTCCATCAACGCTTCGCCGTACTGATAGCCGAGGTCATAGGGGGTGGCGCCGGCGACGTTGAGGTGCACCTCGAAGTACTTCCTGCGGTCGAAGATGACTACGTTCCTGCTCGTGGCGGCCGGCTCGGAACGCCCTCCGGCCGCCGTCTGCGCGCTCGTGCCCGCCGGCGCGGCGGCCGCGGGGCCGGCCGCGAACAGGACCAGGAGCAGGAGCAGGGTCAACGTCGCCGCCAGCGTCGTGGCGAGCATGACGAGCGCTTGCCGGCCCGGCTGGGGCCGAGCAGCGACTCGGTCGCACGTGCGCGCGCGCCGTTCCCGTGGCTGCCGTTCGGATGTCATCGCATGCCCTCCCAGATTGATCCTGCGCCTCATGGCGAGCGCCGCTCGGGCGACCCTGGAGAGGCCGTGCCCGTGTCGCGCTGTCCCCGGTGTTATCGGCAGGCGACCGGCGGACCTGTAGTCTGCGGCGGCGCCTGGGCGGGTGAGACGCCCGCGCGCCGCCCGCGCGGCCGCCACGGCGCGCGGCGACCGCTTCAGTTGCGCAGTCCTCGTGCCGACAAGGATGCTGTGCCGGCAGAGCCGGCGCCGGCACGACCTCCCTTCGGGAGCGGCCAGGCTCAGTCACAAAGGGGACCATGATGAAGAGAGTGAGCACGACCATCCTCATCCTGCTCATGCTGACCGCTCTGGCGGCTCTGGCGGGCTGTGGCAAGCAGCAGACCACCGGCGGCGACGCGAAGCTGCGCATGATAGGCAACGAGAACATGGCCTTCCTGGAGATCGTCGATGGCAGCCCCACCGGCTTCTCCGCCGACCTCGCCGCGGAGATCGCGGATCGGCTCGGCCGGGAGCTCGAGGTGACCATCAAGCTGTTCCCCGAGCTGTTCACCCGTCTCGATGACGGGGAATGCGACATCGCCATGTCGGCGATCACCATCACGCCCGAACGGCGCACGGAGGTCGACTTCTCGGACCCGTACTTCTCCTCCGGCCAGGCGCTCCTCGTGCCGATCGACTCAACGATCGCCGGTGAGTCCGACCTGGAGGGCAAGACGGTCGGCGTCCTCAAGGATTCGGTCAACCAGCAGAAGGCCGAGGGCATCGCGGGGATCAAGCTGATCCTGCCGTTCGACGTCAAGCAGCCGATGTTCGACGCCCTCGTCGCCGGCGCGCTCGATGCGGTGATCGTCGACACCCCCTTCGCGGAGTACACCGCAAAGGAGACAGGCAAGACCCGCATCGCCAAGGTGCTCACCGAGGGGGACGAGTACGGCATCGCCGTCAAGAAGGGGAATGCCGAGCTTGTCGCCAAGATCAACGAGGCGCTGGCGGGCATCAAGCAGGACGGTACCTACGACCGGCTTTACGAGAAGTACTTCGGCAAGTGAAGCGGGCCGCGCGTTCATCCGTCCCCTCGAGGGTCTAAGCTGAAAGACCGGTACGTGGCTTGGGGAAGGGGACGGATGTGGCCAGCTGCGAAGCGTGTGGCAATCAGTGTCCCGCCGGCGCCGCCTTCTGCGCCGCCTGCGGGCATCGCCTCGGCGAGGCTCCGGCGGAGCCCGTCACCGTCAACGTGCGCCTCGTCGACTCGCCGTCGAGCGGGTGCTGGTCCTGTTTCACGACGGCCGTGGCCGTCGTGGTCCTCGTGTTCTTCGTCCTCTTCCTCGTCGGCTGGATCCTCAGCTGCTGAGGCGGGCGGGGGCGCGGCCCGCCGGCCCGCCCGCCTACTCCAGGCCGAGGCGCGCGAGCTGCGCAGCCAGCTCTCGCGCCTCGAGCTGCAGGCACGCGGCGGCGTGCTCGAGGCTCAGGTGGCCGCCGCGCACGGCGCTGAGCGCCCAGGCGCGCATGGGGGCCGGCACGCGCAGCACCGCCGGCCGGCCGTATGAGCCCGACGGCAGACACTCGCCGGGCGTGAGGTACGTGAGCGTGTCGCGAAGGCCGCCGAGAAACGCCTGCTGAGGCAGCAGCTCCCACTCCGCGCGGCGCAGCCTCTGATTCAGCAGCGCGAAGTGCTTGGCGTGCAGGCGCCCCGCGGCGCGCGACCGATAGAGCGCCGCCCAGGCGCTGATACCGAAGGCGTTGCCCAGCTCGAGCATGGTCTCGACCTCGGGCCGTGGCTCACCGCGCCGTTCGTACCAGCGATGCACGGCGCGCACCGGCGCCAGGAGCTCTTCCGCGAAGTCGTTGGCGGCGGCTTCACGCGGGTTGTTGCGGCTCCACGCGATGCGCGCATCGACGACGTCACCGTGGCCGAGGACCAGGTGGGCGAAGGCGTGCGCCAGGGCGAAGCGCTGCAGCACCACGGGGCGAGCCGCATTGACGAAGAGGAACGGGGCGTCGTCGACGGTGAGACCGGCGCACACGGGCCGCTCCGCGCTGAGCGGGGCGGCGGCGGAGCTGGATGGGGTGGCGCCTGAAGCGGCGCCCGCGGCGGCGCCTGAAGCGGCGCCCGCGGCGGCGCCTGAAGCGGTGGTCTCGCGGGCGGCCACGCGGGCGACGATCACCTGGGCGCCGAGACCGTCCTCGAGCAGCGGCACGAGGTCGGGCAGGGGGCCGTCGTCGGGCTCCACGTGCAGCTCGCTGCGCCAGAACCGGGCGACGCGGTCGTAGAGCACGTCGCCGCCCAGTGAGCCGCGCTCGGCCGGCTGCACGGGGTGGGCGAAGCGCTCCGCTTTGCCTTCGGCGGAGTGGCCGCTGCTCCAGGCGAGCGCCGGCTCGTGGCCTCCGGCCAGCCGGCGCAGCTCGAACCAGTCGCGCACCACCGCCGCGACCTCCGTCGGGAGACCTTCGACGCGGGCCGGCGGGGAAGCCGGCCCGCGCGCGGCCGGCCCGGCCCGGCCGGCCCACCTGTCGCTGGCGAGCGGCCGCTCCAGATCGAGGTCCGAGCTGCGCAGCTCCATCCTCAGGGCGGAGTGTGCCGCAATGTCGGCGGGGCGGGGGCTGGCGGTGCCCGGTCCCGGAGCCCCGATGTCGGGGTGCTCCCGAGGCGTGATGCCGCCGTGCTCCGATGCCGCGATGTCGCCGTACCTCGGCGCCACGTTGCCGGTGCGGCCGGCGTGATCGAAGGCCGCCGCCTCGCCGAGGCCCAGATCGAAGGTCCCGGAAAAGGCGTCCGGCCCCGATGCTGCCATCGTGAGGCGCTCGGGGCGCGGTGCGGGGCTGGGGGCCCGGAGGGCGTGCGCCGGGAGCGGTGAGGCGGCCGGCGCATCGGCGCCGGGCCGGCCCAGCAGCAGGGCGTCGGCGGATACGTGGAAGGCGTCGGCGAAGCGCTGCAGCTCCTTGGCCGAGACGCGCCGCCGGCCGGCCTCGATGCGGCTCACGGCCGACTGGTCAAGGCCGACCCACTTGGCGAGCTGGCGCTGGCTCCAGCCCTGCTGCTCGCGCAGATGGGCGATCGCGTGACCAATGCTCTCTTGATGCTCATCGCGCATCAGTTCCGTCCCCTCCGTCCGCTACGCTGACTGCATCGGTGTACGCCGCGGGGATGCGCGAATCCTGCGCTCGCGGTCGCGGTGGCATGGAAGATATGCTATAGTAGCATCATAGAGATGATTTCTATCGTCTAACATGATGCTAGCTTGGCATGGACAGCATGGCCGGCATCGCAGTACAGCGTGAGAAGCCACGGATTGGAGGAGTCGCTCGCCGGCCGGGCCAGGCCGGCGAGCGACAGACAACGGAGGTGCGACATGGCCGATCGGCACGAGGTCATCGATGGGGCGCAGCTGGTGCAAGCGCTGCGCCTCGGCGAGCGCCAGGCGGAGGGACCGCTGGCGGTGTTTCCGCTCTTCGCGAGCGGGGACGACGGGCCCGGCGACGGGGGGGAGAGTGCCGAGACGGCCGGCGGCGGCGAGCACGCCGCGTCGCGCCGCCGCCCCCCGCGCTACATCACCCTGCGTCAGGCGCTCGCCGAGGGCCGCGCGCAGATCACCGAGGTCAGCGAGGGCGGCTCGGTGCCCGAGCTGCGCGTGGTCAACAAGGGCGACGCCCGCATCCTCGTGCTCGACGGCGAGGAGCTGCGCGGAGCCAAACAGAACCGCAGCCTCAACACGACCATCCTCATCGACAGGTACAGCACCCTCGTGGCGCCGGTGAGCTGCACCGAGCGGGGGCGCTGGGCCTACGCCTCACGCCAGTTCGCCGAGAGCGAGATGCTGGCGGAGCGGCAGGTCCGCTTCGCCATGAGATCCAGCGTCCACGCGGCGATGTGCGCCGGCGTCGGCGCCCGCGCCGATCAGGGCCGCGTGTGGTCCGAGGTCGACGGGCTGCACCGCAGGCAGGGCACGCACTCGGGCACAGGCGCAATGCGCGACTCCTACGAGGCTCGGAAGGGCGATCTCGATCGGGTGCTCGCCGCCTTCCCGCCTCTCGACGGTCAGACCGGCGTGCTGGTGCTGCATGGCTCGCGCGTGGTGGGCCTCGACCTCGTGTCGCGGGCGCCGCAGTACGCCGAGCTCCACGACAAGCTGCTGCGCAGCTACGCCTTCGAGGCGCTGGTGCGCGGCGGCGAGCCCGGCGAGCGGCCGGTAGCGGAGGCGTTCCTCGAGCGCATCGCCGCGCTTGCGGGCCGGCGCTTCAAGAGCCCCGGCCTCGGCTGGGACGTGCGCTTCGAGGGCGGCGGCGTGCTGGGCTCGGCGCTCGTGTACCGCGGGTACGCCGTGCACGCCGCGTTCTTCGATGTCGGCGGCGCCGGTGGCTCTGCCGACGAACCGGCGCCCGACAGTCAGCCGAGCTGGCGCATCGCCGATGCCCGCGAGCGCGCCCGCCGGAGGCAGACCCGCTGAGGCTGGGCGCGGCGGGAGGGCGCCGGGGCGCCCGCCACACGCACCCTCTGAACGCCCTCCAGCCGTGCCCCCACGAGAGGAGACTTGATGGACCAGGATAAGCGCGACAGGGCCTACAAGGCCGCGGCGCACATCACGCGCGAGCAGCTCAGGCGCGATGCGCCTGAGAGGGCGCGCGCCCTCGACGCCGTCAAGCAGAGCGACGTGGTGGTGGTCGCAGGGCAGTACGACCACGTCGAGTCGGTGCTCGAGGCGCTCGAGGTTCCGCACACCGTGATCGGCACGGGCGACGTGGAGCGCCTCGAGCTGCGCCCCGAGCAGCTGCTCATCGTCAACTGCCCGGGCCAGGTCTCGGCCGCGGCCATCACCCGCATCCGCGCCTTCGTCGAGGCCGGCGGCAGCCTGTTCACCACCGACTGGGCGCTGAAGCACGTCGTCGAGCCGGCGTTCCCCGGGGTGCTCGCCTTCGGCGTGGCGCCGACCCGCGACGACGTGGTGCGCATCGAGGTCCGCGACGCCGACAACATCTACCTGCAGGGCGTGCTCGACGGCCGGGACGACCCGCAGTGGTGGCTCGAGGCCTCCTCGTACCCCATCAGCATCGTCGACCGCGAGCGCGTGCAGGTGCTCATCTCCAGCCGCGAGCTCGGCGAGAAGTACGGCGAGTCGCCGGTGGCGGTGTGGTTCCGCTGGGGCGAGGGCGACGTGTTCCACATGATCTCGCACTACTACCTGCAGCGCACCGAGCTGCGCACCGCGCGGCACCGCGGCGGGGCCGACGCCTACTTCGCCGAGAAGGGCATGGCGATGAGCGTGGCGATGCGCGACGAGTACGCCGACCTGTGCCTGGCCGACGTCGAGTCGGCCAAGCCGTCGGCGGCGTTCATGAGCAACGTGCTCATCGAGAAGAAGCGCCGGCACGAAAGCAAAGGCTCGTGAAGGTCACGACCGATCTGCGGCCGGGGGCCACAGTCAAGCTCGAGATGGCGCGCGATGTCTCGATGGCCTGGGTAAGGACCTATCCCGCCAGGTCTGCACGCACGGATGCGCCCGTGGACGCATCGCGGCTGCGGCCCCTCCCCGGATCCCCACGTAGCTGGGCTACGAGGGAACCGTCTCGTGACCGCCCCGCTCGGTCCACGAACGCCCCGCACGCACATCCCTGGCGGGATAGGCCCTAATGCTGCCCGAGCTCACGGCGCTCAGCGAGGAGGACGTGCGCGGCGCGCACCTTCACGCGCTGCGCGAGGCCTTCATGGCCGAGTGCCTCGAGCGCGCGGCCATCGACAGGCGCGCGATCATGCCGCTCGAGGCCGAGCTGCGGCGGCGCGGTCGAAGACCGCGGCGTCGACCCGATATGTCCGGCCAGGGGAGTGATCGAGCCAGGTATGCCGAGATGGCCACCGGCGCGGTGGCCGTATCCATCGGCGGATCGGCGCTTGGCGCGGCTGATCGTACGCCGGGCGGCGCGGGCATATGGTGAGCATGAACAATCGCCAGACTACGCCGCCCGGCGCGCGGCGGCCGGCGGCTCCATTCACGCTGGTCGTGTCGGACGTGCATGGCTACCCGGAGCTGCTCGACAACGCGCTGCGCAGCTCGGGATTCCGCGAGGGCGTCGACCGGCTGGTCTTCGCCGGTGACTTTCTGGACCGCGGCGGCCACGCGCGCGAGTGCCTGCGGCGGCTCGACGAGCTCGGCGCCGAGACGCTGATCGGCAACCACGACCAGGCGATCGCGCTCGGCTACTGGATCGGCGAGCAGCAGGCGGCGAACAAGGCCTTTCGCGAGCCGCTGCTCGAGCGCCTGCGCACGCGGCGGATCGACCTGGTGACGAGCGTCGACGGCGTGCTCATCAGCCACGCCGGCCTGACGCGGGTCTTCGCCGCCGACTTCCGCGCGCTGGGGCGCGACCCGGCGCGCCTGGCGGCGCGCCTGAACGACGAGTACCACGCAGCCGTGGGGCGCCAGATCGAACACGGCCGCGAGCTGCCCGCGCCGCGGATCCTCGACGCGTGGTCGCCGCAGTGGCTGCGGGTCGACGACGCAGACGTGGGGCCGGGGCGGCTGCTCGACGGCGTCGAGCAGATCGCCGGCCACACCACCCCCATGGTCTTCCGCCGCTGGAGCGAGGCCGAGTTCCGCGCCGCGGGCCTGCACGCCATCGACCCGGGCGCCTACGGCCGCGGGCCGGGCGACCACCCGCGGCATTACCGTTACGCCGTGATTCGGGGCGGGGCGGTGCAGGTGGAGGCGGGGACGGCGGAGGCGGCGAGGTAGAGCGCGTCAGCGTGCGTCCTCTTCCGCCGCGTGAAATGCCAGGAGCAGCCCCAGGGCCACGCCGTACCGGGGCCCGTAGCCGCCGGCGACGTTGGCCCTCCCGACGGTGATCCCCATAGCTCGTAGCGACTCGCTGACGATGCGCACCGACTCCGCGTCCAGGGCGGCGCCGCCGCAGAGCAGGAGGGTGCGCGGACCGTCCTCGGCTTCGACGCCCCGGAGCCACTTCAGGCACCTGACCACGTTGGCGCCGATCGCCTGCCGCTTGATGGCCAGGCGCAGCGATCTCCACTCCTCGGGGGCCAGCCGCTCGGAGAAGGGAGCGGGGGTCTTGCCCCGCATGTAGCACAGGCGGCCGAGCGAGTCCGCGGGCAGGCTCGTCTCGGCAAAGCCTCGGCTGCCATCCTCATAGTGCACGACATGGGGCGCCTCGACGCGGAACGAGGCGCACCGCTTCACGTATTCGGCTCTGCTGTTCCGCAGACCAAGCGCTCTCGCCACCGACACCGTGAGCAGCTCCCCCGCGCCGGCGGCCGTGAGGCGCTGGCCTCCCCACACCAGATCGATGGTGCCCCCGCCCATGTCGCACACAGCTGCGTCTCCCGGGGCGCCGGGCGTGGTCAAGGCCCCGAGAGCGGCCGCCTCGGCCTCGGATGGCAGCAGGCGTACCGGACGACCCGTCGCCGCCGCGAGCGTCGCCTCAGGAGGCGACGGGGATGAGGCCGGCGCGACCAGGGCGGCGATCGGCACGTCGCTGAGCTCGACGGATCCTTGTCTGGGGAAGAAGCGCTCGCGGATGGACGGCAGGTCGATGGCGAACACGTCACGGACGCGCTCGCCGGCGTCCCCGAAAGCGTCGTGGAGAGGTGCGCCGCGTGGGACGTAAACCCTGCGCACCGAGCCTGGCCGCATCGTGCCGGCGTAGCCTGCAAGGCTGCGCTCGAAGGGGACGCGGACCACGGCGCCTCCGTCCGCGTCGTGCTCGAGCCATCCAGACGCGCTGCTCAGGGCCGCGGGCGTCGCCTCACGGCGAAGGGCGAGGGCGGCGCAGCGCGCGTCTGCCAGGCTCAGCGCCAGATCGCTGAGCGCGGCAGCGTCCGACGGCGCCAGCCCGAAGGCCGCGACCAGAGCGACGGCATCGCTGACGATCTGCACGCGGCTGCCCGGTTCGGCGACTTCGACGGCGATGAGCTCGCCCGTCCGCAGGCCGCCCACATCCGTCTCGTCGACGATCGGGATCGCCCGGGGGATGCGATTGGCGATGAGCACGGCGTCGTCGCCGGCCACCACCGCCGCGACGATCGGCAGCCGCGCGCGCTGAGCCGCGGCTATCCTCTCCGCGGCCTCCTCGAAGTCGGCGCCCGGGGGCACGGACACGACGAGCGGCCCGCGCGCCGCGGGCGGGTTGGCGAGCTCCCGCAGGGGCAGGTGCGCCCCCACGGCGAAGCCGCTGCCCGCGGGCGTAGCGGCGGAGGGATCGTCGAGCCGCCGCAGTATGGCGGCGGCGCTCGCCGGAGACGGCAGCGACGCCGACAGCGTGATCACGGGGCGGAGCGGAGGCAGAAGCAGGAGCGCGGCGCGCCTCCCCAGCGCCTTTTCGGCGCTGAGCACGAGGCGCGCCGCGCCCTTGACCGACTCGGCGCTGCCCTTGCCCCCGCTGGTCCAGGCGCGCCGCGCGATCAGCGGAGTCACCGCCTGCGGCGTGACCTCCGCCAGCACGACCTCGGTCGTCGTGTTGCCGATGTCGATGCCGGCGACGATCATCGGTCAGGCTGCGCGTGCGGGTCCGGCACGACGACGCTCAACCGGGCGCGAGCAGGCCGCGGCGCTCGTAGACCGCCGCGGCTTCTCGCACGAGCGCTGCGCAGGAGGGTGCGTGCGCCGCCTCGAGACGGGCGGCGATGGCCTCCAGCTCAACGCGCGAGGAGCGCCCGGGCCGCAGCGCCTCGTAGACGGCAAGGAGCTCCTCGTCGCCCAGAGCCGTGAGCTCGGCGGCGCGGCGCAGGTTGTCCGCGAGCTGCGGGTTGCCGTGCCGCTGCGCCACGTCCGCCTGGCGGCGCAGGGCGCCCGGGTGGATGCGCAGGTCGGCCGCGGACAGATCCCCGCGCGCGGCCGCCTCCAGCGTGATCTCCGAGAGCGGGCGCCCGGACAGTGCGGTGCAGTTCATCTGACCACCTTCAGATTCAGGGGCGGCGCGCCGGGCAGGCACTCGCCGCGCTCCACCGCCACCATGGCGACCACCTCGGCGTGGTAGCGCGCCTCGATAGCCTGCTCGGTGGAGGGATTCCGCACGGGGACAGGCCGCAGGCCCTTCGCGTGGCGGCCGGCGTTCGTGCCGAGTGCCCGATACATCTCCTTCGTCACCAGAGGGGCGATCGAGTAGAGCTCGAGGCAGGCGAGAGGGGGCAGGTCACGGCGGTGGATGAGAGCCGTGCCCTTCGCCTGCAGGCCGACGCCGATCCCCGAACCGGCCAGCCTGGCCGCCGTCAGGCCGATCATGCCGACGTCGATGGTCGCGCGCACGCGCACCAGCCGCGCGACGCAGCCTTCTTCCTCCAGCCCGGCGAGGATCTGCCGCAGCGCTTCGCCCACCGGCAGCCCCGACGTCGTCAGCCACAGCTTCGTCGCAAACGCCGGAGACACCCCCACGCAGACCTCGCGAGGGTCCACGCCCGGCCCGGCCTCACCGCGTTCGATGAGGCGGAAGTGGCTGGCCGCCGCCGCCCCGTCCGCCTGTCTCCGCAGCAGATCCTGCTGTGAGCGTTGCTGGCGGATGCCGGCCATCTCGGCGCGCCGGGCGGCTGTCACTTCGTGACCCGTTCCCGGCCCCTGATAGTCGTTGGGGTCGGTGATCTTCGACAGCACGTTCATCTGTTCGTCGAAGATGGCGGCCGTCTGCAGGTAGTCGCCGGCGACGCGCGCGCGGCCCATGGCGAGCACGCGCTCCGCCTCCTCGCGGAACCCCGTGCGCTCCAGGGCGCGGACCACGTCGAGGATCCCCAGGCCCCGCTCGTGGATGGCGTCCGCGGCCTCCAGCACGACCGTGGGGTCCAGCGGGGTCAGGTCTCTCGAGCCCTCCGCAAGCACGACCTCGGCGACGCGTTCGTCGGTAAAATCGGCGAGCCCCAACTCGCGATACACAGCTTGCACGGCCTTGGCGGCCCGCTCTCTGACTTCGTGCAGGCGGGCCTCGCCCACCGGCCGCAGCCCGCCGTCAACTCCCCAATCCCGCTGCAGGACGAGGTAGTCGTCGAGGTCCTCGCCGTTGAAGTTCGAGGGGCCGAACATGTTGTCGTAGCGGAGGATCGAGCCGAAGCCCGAGAAGATGAAGTCGGAGCCGGCGAGGAAGAGGGGCATGGTGTGCGCCGTGCGCCTCATGTCCGACTCGGACACCAGGGCGTCGTTGCCCGAGCACGACTCGAGGTCGCGGAGCATCACGAGCAGGTTCTCGGCGAGCAGCTCGCGCATGCCGCCCGGCACGGCGCCGACCACGCTGGCCGCGTCGATGCCGCCGTTCTGCACGCCCTGCGCGCCCATCGCCCGCGCGAGCGCCACGCAGCGGGACTCGAGGTGGCACATCGACTTGCCCTCGGCGGCGCCCATCAGAGCCTCCGCGCCGCCGCCGCTGGTGACTCTCATCTTGAAACCGCGAGAAGCGTAGGCCGAGCAGAGGAACGCCTTTGACCAGGGCGTGTCGTCGCCGTCCACGAACACCTGTTCGGCGCCGTACAGCGAGACCGTCTCGGCGTAGGTGGTGAGGCCGCGCAGCCCCAGCTCCAGCTCCAGGGCCTCTTCGATGGAACACTGGGTCAGGGCTCCCGCGGCGCCGACCTGTGAGCCGATCAGCACGGCCAGAGCATTGGAGGGGGCGTCCCCCAGCACGGGCACCGTGGTCTCCAGCTCCCTGAACCCGAAGGCGACCGCCGTGGCGGCGTCGGCTGCCAGAAGCAAAGGATCGTCGAGGAGGTTGGTGACGTGCGCCTGGATCGACGGCGTGCGCCTGACTCTCATCTTGGCGATGGCCATCTGCAGCTCGACGGGGCGGAGCAGCGCGACGACGTACGCAAGCTTGGCCGGCGTCGCCCCTCCCGCGAGGCGCACGACTTCCCCCCGGGGCGTCGCGGGATCGACGATCAGCCGGGCGAAGTCGAGGTCCGGAAGGTCGTTGGCCTCGCGCGCGACCGACGTGTCGATGCCGTGAGCGGCGATGTAGGCGTCGATCATGTCGAAACCGCTGGCCGGCACGCCGTCCAGAAGCACGACCCGACCCTCATCGTCCATCTCGATGGAAGGCTTCGGGTCGTGCACGCTCGCGAAGGCCACGAGCCCCGCGTCGTGATCCTCCTCGGAGAACCCGTCGAGATTGACCGGTCGCGCGTCGAGCCCGGCGAAGCGGCCGAGCCGGCCGCGCGCCGGGCCGGCGTCTCCGTCCGCCTGGGTCGTCGCAGGCTTGTCTGCCATCTCACCGCCTCCGTGCCGCGCGTATGGGTCACCGATCCTACCGATCC
>Ga0194044_10001427_pt1 | contig 12140 bp, 15 predicted proteins | sample JunL4417m_MetaG_FD_155460 | JGI IMG/M metagenome (GOLD analysis project Ga0194044, IMG submission 155460) | Anoxic zone freshwater microbial communities from boreal shield lake in IISD Experimental Lakes Area, Ontario, Canada - Jun2016-L442-17m | ecosystem: Environmental > Aquatic > Freshwater...
GTGGTGCGGCTTGTCACCAAATTGAAAGGCATGTTCGGACAGTTTAAACCCCGTCATTACCTCTGAATGGTGGCTAACTGAATGCGCTGGGGATTCACCTGAGAAGACATTGATGGCATCGGCGAAATGCGAAGTTGACTAACTTTTCTTGCCCCCGCCAAAGATGGCCATGGCAACCCCAGCCACGATGGCAAGACTTCCAACTACAGTCATCGCCACGTAGCTTTCATTGTTGGACGTGTTCTGAAATTCCAGGGATCGAGTTGTTCGTTCATGCGCCCGATCAGCTACCCAATAGCTGTCATTTTTCTCGTCCCGCGTTGAAAACCGGTTGTTGGCCTGTTCGCTCGCAAACGCGTGGAAATTGTTGGACGCATGCGCCTGGGCTTTGAATGCGGTTTCTTGGCTTGACTTCGCCATCTCTGCAATTTTCACAATGGCGGCATAGCCATCAGGTGCCTGATGCCTGATCAAATCTTTTTGCCTTGGAGTCAAATGTTGGAATTTTTTAGCAGCGCTTTTGATTTCAGATAGGTCGCCGCGTTTCAATTTTTCCATGTCAAACTTGGTACTTGGTCTTGGCTCCGCGTAGCCCGTCTGTCTTTGTCCGGCGTTGCGATTTACGTTGAACCTAAATTCCTCAGTTAGGAATCTCAATAACAGAAAAATTGATTTTATATCAATACGTTACGGTTACTTTTTTCAACTGCACCACAGTACCAAAAGGGTGGCATGGTTTTCAGAAAATAACCAAGTACAGCAATGACTTAGCGGGTTTTCATAAAGTCAACAGAGGAATTTAGGTTGAACATTTATGAGTCCTTTTTTTAGTCGGCGCTTTCGTAATTTTCAACGCAGCACCATGTGACTTTTACGCTGTTGCGAACAGGGGCTGTAGTCACTTGTTCTCGGGGCAGCCCAACCAATGTTTGGGCCGGCTGCTGCTGTGGCTGACGTATCTGGCAAACGGATCAATGCCAATATCTGTTGCTATCAAAGTTGTACGCAGTGATCAATACGCCTTCGTCCCCAACGACAACCGTGACACCCCCTTTATCCAAAATTTTCATGAGAACTTTTTGTGTTTCTGCCAGTTTATTTAGTTGATCTCGTATGACCACCCGGCTACTAGGAACACGTTTGTTTTCTTGACTGTGCGCTCTTTTCATACCGGCTCCGTTAAAAAATAATTTCAAAAATAGACGATTCATGCCATCAAGGCGAGCCCATTTGTCGTCAGCGGCTTACTGCTACTAATCAATTGATGGCGAGCGAGTTGGAGCTTTCGCAATAGACTTTTGGCTGCATCACGATTGATCTCGTACTTGTCACCGCTAATTCGACCATGCTGCAGGACAAACGCAACCATGTCATGCGTGATGCCTCTTTGAGCTGTGCGTTGATTGAAGTGTTTGGTCTTGATTTCCATGTCTACACCTTCAGGCTAAAAATTAATTTACGTTTGCCAAGACTGTGTAGTGGAAGCACCTTGGCGCTGTTTCCACTGACCGTATGTGGCAACGAGCAGCACTGAGAGGCCGCCTGCCACGAAAGTAATCGCAAATGCTGTCAGCATTTCAAGGGGAGATGATGTGTTGTTCATGACGTCCTTTCGTTGAATTTATTTAATTATATCACCCACTAACAGCATTTAAATTTTTTTTATGCATGTGACGGGTAATTTCATTTGTATTTATTCAAGCTTCAACCCATCAGCAACCGGAGAGATCAATGGAAATGATCGATACCGACTTTCAGCTAGAGAAAAAACGCAACGATGCGAAGATCACCAAAACAGGCATGGTCACCTTTCTTGGGGTATCACCAAAGTCAAGTCTCGCGTTACGAACAGGATCCAGAAAACGTTCAAGCAGAAATGCTGCGCAAGTGGAATCAAATTTGCGGTGCAGTGTCCCCAGCGGCAAAGGTCTTGAAATGGACGATCCATGTGTGGAGTTGGTGGTTTAGGGAGCAATGAACCGTGCTTATTCGGTTTGCACACCCAGCGCGGCGGAATCCCACGTTGTGGTCGAATCGGCAGCAAAACTGCGCCACGTCCATCAGTGGCAGCCAGAAACCGCGCCGGTGTCCCCACTTAATGCCATGAAATCGGCTCAGGATTTTTGATGGGTGTGCTAACCGGATAAGCACGCAATGAACATAAAACCCATTTAGCAAGGAATGATGCGCAGGCAAAGGCTGCCAAAGAGCTTATTATGGATGTAGGCTCGGTGACGGCCTCTGCTGCGGTGGCCACAGTCGGCGACTTTAATCAGTTCAAGAACGGTGCGCAGTTTGGCGCTTGGTTGGGGTTGACGCCGAGGCAAAACTCCAGCAGGGGTAAGAACAGTCTGGGCGGTATCACGAAGCGTGGCGACATGTACCTGCGGATGTTGCTGATTCAGGGTGGTAAATCAGCCGTGATGACAGCGCACAAGCGCAGTGACCCCATCTCAAAGTGGCTGTATCAACTACGTGAAAAGTCGGGCTGGCAAAAATGCGCGCATATTGTGGGCCATGATGACCAAAGGGTGTCGCTTTGATCCCAAGCATGTGAGTGTCAACCCAGCTGGTGCTGCAACAGCAATGACGTAGTTGAGTCGATAAGTAAGGAAAACAATCCAATCAGTAGTGCTTGACAGCGTGGGGAGTCCCTGTAACAGGCTGCTGAAATACTTGTTTCAAGGCTAAAAACTGTCTCATTCAATGGCTACCTACCCCTCGGTTACCTCGAAAAAATCGCTTTTGGCTCGTTTTATGAGGTCGACGATTTTCCGTTTTGAGGTGCTTGGAAGTATTTCAGCAGTCTGGTAAGTCTGTTAACAGACTATTTGGTAAATATCGAAGTAATTCAGATATGAAATTGGTGGACGGGCTTTTATGTCACGGATTAAGGATATTTACAATCTATTTTTTATGGATTTCCATGGTATTCCACCAAAGAAATCACGTAACTCTTGTGAGAAATCAAGGTCAATTTTTAGCTTTTCTCTGTCGGTAGACAACGAAAGAGATTTAATATTATTGAGGCTGGATATGTAATCGGATTCAACCTTGTCGAATGCATCAGTTATGACTGATTTTGCGATCTCCCAGAAAGAGTCAAGAACTTTTACAACTGCTTTTTCGACTTCGTGCTTTTGTATTTGCTTGTGAATTCTTTTTGCAAGTTTTTGCTGCCAAGACTCATCTAATAGGAATGAGCATTGCATTTCACGATTTACTGAAAATATCCAAATAGGATCAAGTAATTCGGTGGTTGCAATGGTTTCTCCAGTGTCAATAAATTTCCTGGAGATGTTGGTAGCATCGATTGGAGATTGGCTACTGGAATATAGCCTATTGTCGGATATATTTCTATTAATGTATGAGCCAAGTACGCCAATGACCGCATGTTTTTGTAATTCAGAGATGAAAGAATCTAAAGCACTAAAAGGCCAGATAGCTTCCATAATTTTGTGCTTTTTAACAGGGAAATTATATTCCTCAAGCAAGAGGTTAACTTCACTGAAAATGCGATCAGCCTTATCTTTTACATCGCATTCAATTTTATTTTGAATCAAATTCAACAAGTAATAGGTTGCTAATTCTTGTGCTTCTTTTTTATTTTCCCGAAAATGGTTTTCAATTGACTCTTGAATAAAATCAACGGTGTAGATCGATTTGAAGCTGTGTGCTAAGGTAGTTTTGCATTCTGTATTAAACTTAGCGATTATTGCGTCAATGTGCTGAAGTTGAATTGTTCTTTCATGCGTTCTAACCAATTCATCAACCTGCATGTCATTGATTGCAGTTCTGCATATATCACTATTAATTGTTAGTTGCCGAAGTCGGTTAATCCGCATATCACACTTCTGATTTGCAAGTATTTTTGCATTCAAAATGTGCGTATTCATTTGAGCCAATATGTAGCGTGGGAGCGCGTTGCTCAATATATCAATTAAATCACATTCAACGTCAGTTGGGTCTACGCGCGTATTGACATCGACTGCTGTGAATGTGAAAAAACGACGCCGTAAATCTTCTTGTGTAATTTGTGTGTTTGTTATTCTGGAGAGATCAGATATAACGTGATGGAGATTATGAAAAACATACATCGATCCACCATCCAGTATGTTGACGGTTCGTTCTTTCTCAATGGTGTCTGACTTTGTGGCAACAATCATCAGATTGCGAAGAGGTTCGACATTCCCGGGAATTGCACTATAAGTTGGCAGGTGACGCAAAAGCGCCCCCAGGTAATTGATGTCTGCCTGATTGAGAAAGTCATTTGAGGAAGATGTGTAGATGAGCACATCGATTAGTTTTTTACTTATCTCTGCACGATCAAAATTTCCTGCTAATGGATCGTAGCCAGGAAAATCAAGCAAATCGCAACCCATAAGCATGGGGGAGTCGATGTAGATCACAGCGACATATGCGCCATGAGTGAACCCAGAGCCTGTGTATGTTCCATATTGACGAAGCGATTCGTAGCCGCCAGAGAGCAATCTATACCCCTTGCAGTGATCTTCATCATCTGCGAGATTTACATCGAATCCACGGCGCATCATCCATACATCTTCTGCTTGCCAAGCTGGTTTATCGCTGATATGTCGAATCAGGCAAATCGCGCTAGTTGTCGGATCGAAGCCTGCAGGCAAACGATCAAACCCCAGAATGATGTTTCCAAGACGTGACTTGCCAGAAGAAATTACACCGCATAAACCGACGCGAGGCTTTCTTGCGATCGTTTTAACACTGTTGATGAATGTTTTTGCATCGGTGGTTTGGGTAAGGTCAATCTTATCTACAGGGGCATCAGGCTCGGTTTGGGCATAGTCAACCAGTAGCTTCATACGCCCTTGAATTTCATCAAATGGATTGCCTACGTCGAGCCCTTGGGTACTTGAGACAAACCCGCAAAGAGCAAACCATTTACGAATCACTCTGTACGGAACTTCCTCTGGATCTTGTTCGTAGCGAGACACTTGACTTTGCGATAAACCAAGACGCTCCGCCATATCGGATTGTGAGATTTTGGCTTTTTCGCGAAGTTTGGCCAAATCAATTTCAGATGGGATTTGCATTGTGATTGTCACTTTCGATGTGAAGCGTTGTGCTTGCGACGCATTTTACATAGAAATGATTAAATAAAAAAATTTATGCATAAGAAGGGTAAATCCTCATTGAAATGCAATACACTGGCTGTGTTGTTACATTTTCGGCGACGCAGAGACTGGTGTAGCAGCCGAGGTTGATTGGTTTTCGTGGCTTTTTTTACAATGGAATGGGATTGATATGACAACTCAAAATTCAGGTGTTTCTGCCGTCGATTTTGTAATCGATGGATCCAATGTTTTACTGGCAAAGCAATGCCGCATTGATGGGAAGCCGTCAATCAGGGCCTTTGCTGCACTTTTGGCGATGCTTGAGGCCAACGCCAAAGCATTCAAGGTGTGGTTCGATTCAAGTATTTATCACCACGTCGAGGAAAATGGGGGTGATGTTGACGAGCTAAAGCGACTCATTAGTGAGTTAAATCTTCGCTCACAGCTTGACATCATTTCGCGCGCTGACATTGGGATACAAAAAGATTGTCAACTCTTCAATGCAGCGGTGATCAATGGGGGCGATAGGAATGATTCCTGGCGCGGGTGGGTGCCGAAAATCTTACGCTGCAGGCTTAATGTTGTAAATGGTAATGAAATCACGGTCTACGTTGCGCCAGCTGGTAGCGGGGCAAAGCTGTTTTCCGAAAGCATGAGCAAGGCATTTAACTTCAGAGGGATGCAATTTGCTGCATTGGATGCAACAACCCCGTCAGATGTTGGTGCATCATGGGCTCCGCAACCCAAGTTCAAAGGTCGCCGTCCTCATGGCAACTTGCTGGTATTGGCTCTTGATGCCTCTCCGAGCATGGACGAACAAGACACGTTTGACGGTCGATCACGCGCAGCACATGTCAATGACATACTAAAAGCGACCATGGAAGGCCTATCAGACAGCTCTATTGCATCGAGCTTGCATGTCTGCATATTGAGCTTTTCAAGTGATGTCGTGCTCCACACAGCCAATGACAGCGGTTTCGTATTCTCTCCACTGCGCGACTGGCAAAACGCACCGCTTAGTGACTATTTGAGTGGAGTTTCCCGCAATGGCACCAATATTCGCTTGGCTTTGGATCGCGCTGCAGACTACGTCGATGGTTTTAGGCAAAGCGGAACAGCACAGCAACTAGCCATGAACTGGAAAAATGCCACCGTTGTCATGCTGACGGATGGTAGTCACTGTGCAGAAATCAATGGCGAGGATGAGCAATCCAAGGATATCCTAAATCACGTTTTTACAACATTATCACGTTCAGAGAATGTTAGTTTTGGGTTTTTAGGGCTCGGCGACGGCGCAGACATGCAATCGCTGTGCAGTTGGGGAAGTGAGGCAACGCCCCTTCAAATTGAACTAGCACGTCGTAAAGATGTGATGCTCGAATCTGGAAGGCTCTGCGTAAAAGCCAACAATGGAGATGCAAAGTTGAACAGCATTGTGCGCTCCTTTATTGATGTAGCTTCAAGTCGCGTGGGTTAAACGGTGGTCTAAAAATAAAATAACAACAAAGTGAACTTATTGTGGACACAATTCAATTAACACCCACGTATCGAACTCATGCACAAATTTCGATTGATGTTGACGAGTGGAATCATAGACTTGGGGATGGTGGATTTGCCATAGCCTGGGTCTGTAAAAAAGAGCCCCATCATGTACTTAAGTGCATTGATGAAGAGGTCAATGCAATTGATGCTATGCCAAAAATGCGCCAGATAACGGCGCATGCGAAGGTGATGACAGAGCGACTCACTCAAATTGTGAACGATCCAGACACCTTTCCTTTTGCGCGAGACACATGCAAGACATTGCTGAGCACAATTACAACCCATGTTGGGTACAGTCAAAAAAAACAACGAACGTACCTGTATCAACTAAAAGCGTCAGGGAAAAGTTTGGAGTCAGCGTTGGCTGACCCTGCTCCGTCATGGGATCAGCGTATGAAGATCGCCTTGAACTTTGCAAAGGTTATGTTTGCCTTGCGCAGATGCCGCGTTGTTCACTTGGATTGCCGCCCAGTAAACGTCTTTGTTGATATGTCTTCGCCAGACTGCACGATCTCGCTCATTGACATGGATGGCTGCGGTGTCTTGTCCAACAATGATGGAAGGCATTCCTCTGATACTTGGCAATCCCCCCCTCTCACAATGGGACATTCCGACGAACTGCGTCCAATTTGGTTTCCCATTGACCCCGGTTGGCAAACGCCATTGGCTGGAAACTTCAAGTTTGCAGAAAAATGGTGCGTCATTAACGAGGTTTGGAAAATACTAAGCTGGGGCGATGTTCCTGCGCTAGGCTGGCTGGAGCCAAAACACGACGCACTTTCTGGAGCTGCCAAGGAGGTACGAGAAATGTATGCGTCTGGAGTTTCTTATCTGTCAGGAAATCAACATAGCCAAGATCAACTAAACGAGTGCTCCAGCGCAATTGCACGACAGTTTAATGAGGTGTTCAACGATGCTGTGAATCATACAAAGTCGATCCGTTGGATGGACTATGGTATCGGGACAGGTTCTTTGAACGAAGAGAGATTCTTTGCCGAGTTTGCCATGGCCACGCTTCTCGCTTTTCGTGATCCACGCGACCCGCGACTTCCTATGGTTTCCCAAGACTATCCTAAGCCGGAAATTCCTTCTGCACAGTGGATTCAAAACAATTTGGCAAGAGTCATGCGTTTGATCTAAGTATCAGAAAATATATATCTCACGGTTCGCGCATTTTATTAGGGGGTTACGATGATGGGAATAAATAAAATCATCAACTTAGCTTTCGCGCCAATCTGGGATTATCGTCAAAAATTGGCTATAAAAAATTTAAGTTGTTGATTTTACAACTAGAAAAATGAGCGAACCGTGAGATATATGACATCAGAAATTCAATTAGCCAAAGCGTCACGACTTGTTCCTGGTAAGGGTGAGGACTGTGTCTTTTCTTCTCGGTTGAACTCGTCAGACTGTTTTTTGATGGGTGTCGCAGATGGTATCTCCACAGCAAATGGCGGGGATGCGGCTCGTTGGATCAAGGAATCGATGGACTCTATCGCAATGGAGCCTGGTGCTGAGTTCATGGGTGTACATGACCTTTTTGAGCGATTTCAAGAGCTTTTGGAAAATGCGACGCGTTTTCATCAACGATCCGATAGTCATTCGACGCTGAGTTGCGGGATTGGCCGACGGATGGATTCAAAAAAGTCCAGCCATATTAGATTTGAGTTTTTTGGGATTGGCGACTCACCGATATGGCGCGTTGTACCTTGCCAAACAGGAGAATTGACTTTTCAAGTCAGTCCCGTGTACAGCCCGCCAACTCCTAGCGAGCAAGGAGGCGTGTACTCGTCAGTTAATCTGGGGGCAGGAAGAATTGATGGAAAAGTTCATTTCGGCTCGGTGGATATTGAGGAAGGGGAACTGCTCATCGTGGCGACAGATGGGCTTCCTGACGCTAGGGTTATATTCGATGATCAGGATCCAGAGCGGGTTGGGCGCAGTCCAAAACTTATAGATACTTTACTTCGAAGCAAGTCATTTGACGATGCGATGCTTATTAATTCCATTGCAACTTACGATGCAAATCGATTGCTCATAGACGACGATGCGAGCTTGGCGGTTGCAAGGTGGGGATGTTCATCGTTGTCAAGTTCTGAAGAAAGTTACAACAGAACGTCATGTGACCAATCCCAGATTGAACCGGATAGTACGCCACAAACTGAAAATCATGGCATGCATGCCGACGCTGAGTTAGCAGTTAATCAAGGTGCAAACACTTCTGAAATTGGTTCTGAATCACTGTTTGAGTCATCGTTAAACTTGGAAAGTTTGACGGAGAATAGAGTTTCTAAACAAGATTCATTGAATGACTTTAAGTTGGAAATATCGCCCATCAAAGCAAATGCACCTAACGATGAATGCGTTGAGATGGACGGGAATCTTGATATTTCGACTTGCTTGGGTGCTCAAGTCATTGAAAAAGAAACTACTTCGCCTACCGTCGATAAACCTAACTGAACGGCGACTTTCGCTCATTCAGTTCTGTTTTATAGCCGGTAACAATCTGTTGCTGACCGAATCAAGTCAAATTTCACCGTTGAAATAGTGTCCATCAAACGGTCGTTTTATTTACACTATAAATGGAGCTTCAAAAGCTCCATTTTTTTTGCCGTTTTGTGTAAATAAACCAATTCATCAATCAAAGTAAGTAAAACGTATGAGTAAGCAGATTGGATGTGAGCGTTTTACAGAACAAGCTCGTCTTGTGAGCCAAGATGAACGAGCTGCAATGCGTTGGGGGTATAGACGTGTGGAACGTGATGCAGAGCTATCAGTTAGGCGCTTATGACCCGTGCCAATGGCGTTAAACAGCCGTATAGACGATTTTTTTACACACACCTATACAACTGCAACAATGCTAAACAAGCCTCCAAAAATTGTGTTTGTGCGAACAGGATTTTTCACGTGGAATGCGGCTTAGAGCAACAGTCCTAGCGGAATTTAATGCTATAATGCTATTCATATATACAAATATAGCAAATGAAAACCATAGCAGTCATCGGACAAAAAGGGGGTAGTGGGAAAACCACCATCTCATTAGGACTTGCCGTGCAAGCGGTAAAAGCGGGGCGACGAGTTGCCGTTGTTGACCTAGACCCGCAAGCGACAGCCGCAAATTGGGGGGATCGTAGAGACGATAAGGAAAGCCCTGCCGTTGTGTCTTGCCAGGCATCACGCCTTTCACAAGTTTTAGAAACAGCCAATGTTCAAGGTGTGCAAATTGTCATCATCGACACCCCCGGCAAAAGTAGCGATGCAGCACACCAAGCAGCAAAGAAATCTGATTTGGTTTTATTGCCAATTCAGCCACATTTATTTGATATTGAGACTTTAGCAAGTGTTTCTGACCTCTTAGACATAGCAGGAAAACCCCCATCTGTAGTCGTCATCAATCGAGCGCCAATTCAAGGAAGTCGTCACGATGTCGCACGGAACGAGTTAGTGAGACTAGGGTACAAGCTAGTCCCTATGGTGATATTCCAACGTGCAGCACACGGGGACGCAAGCAACCTAGGTCAAACCGCTAGTGAGTACGAACCAAAGGGCAAGGCGGCACAAGAAATGGAATCGCTATATTCATATCTTATTAACAAGCTATAGCACTATACGTATATATTAAGATAGAACTATGACAAAAAAATCAAACTCTCTTGCAGCATCTTTAGCTACAGCCGCAGGTAAACGACAACCATCATCACCACAGCAAGTAATGACTAACGGGGATGGAATAGTGTCACCCAAAGCAAAGCCTGCAACGGTGCTAATCGCAGCCCATTTTTCACCCGACGTTAGGCGTGTTCTAAAGTTCTTGGAAGCGGAAACTGGAAAGAACCTTAAAGAACTATTGGGAGAAGCAATCAACGATTTGGCTGCAAAATACGGAAAAACAGAGCCGTACTCAGCGGAAGATTAGAGAAAATCGTAAAGAGGTGACATTGTGACGGATGATGAATTTTCAATAAAGTTAGATAATCTGAAAAAAAGTATAGCTGAACGTCAGAGTACAAGAGTTGTCAAACTGCCGTTTTGGGCAGAGGTAAAGCGTGGTACTCCGAATAGCTTTATTAGGTCAGCATTGTTTTCAGCTATTCAAAGCAAAGACCGTACTTTTGTCAAAGACGAAATAGTATTTAGTCAGCAAGGAATTAAAATTACTTTTACTGGTGAACAATTAAATCAAGAGGATTTAGCACTATGGGAAACATTGGTTCATATTTATAAAGAACAACCACTCGGTAATACGATTGAGTTCACTGCATATAGAATCTTGAAATTATTAGAGTTAGATACTAATAGTGATGGATATCAACGTTTGCATACTGGTATAAAGCGATTAAATGCGTGTTCAGTAGAAATCACACATGACAAAAAAACATATTTTGGCGCACTAATTAAGTCTGGTCGTAAAGATGAGGCTACAAAAACTTATACACTGGAGTTAAGCAGAGAATTGATCCAAATTTTTGGTGAAAATCAATGGACAGCGATAGATTGGCAACAACGACTAAACCTAAAACGCAAACCATTGGCACAAGCCTTACACGCATATTACAGTAGCCACAAGACACCTTATCCAGTAAAACTAGAAACATTACAACAATTAACCGGCAGCAAGAATGCGCAACCCTCCAGCTTTAAGCGTCAATTATGCACAGCACTTGAGGTTCTTGTCGCCATTGGATTTCTCCAAGACTACAGCGTTGTAGATGGCTTAGTGAGTGTTCGACGCATCACAATTTTGCTAACTTGAAGACTTATCCACAGGTGTAAAAACCTATCGGCGTTAGATGCACAACCTATCGGCGTTAGATGCACAACCTATCGGCGTTAGATGCATAACTATCGGCGTTAGATGCACAAACCTATCGGCGTTAGATGCACGAAACTATCGGCGTTAGATGCACAATTTTTTCTGTTGATAAGTGCATTTTTCTCCTTATTTGACAAACACTTAAAAGACTAAAAAAAAAGGTGCTAATCTCTTCTAATCTTCTTTTAATCTAATACAGCGGGCGGCAGTTCATGAAACAAGTCACAGCCGGAGGCCAGCACAAAGACATCTATGGCTACGCTTTCTCTCAATTTGTGTACTCAACCACCAGACAGCAACAACAAAAACAGGAAGTCAAGAAGTCAAAACATCCGCTTATCAGTAAAGAACATCCAAATACCATTCTGCCAAACATCACCATAGCGACAAACGATACAAAGGTATCAAAACGAGCCTACACACTTTGCCGCCGGCCAACCCCCCAAGGCACGGTCGTACCCCTGTTAATGGCCTGTAATATGCCCCCTAGGCGTACATCGATCCAAGGTTGCATTGCGCTTCGGCATCGCCCTGTTCAGCAGCCTTGCGATACCAATCTATTGCTTGGTTGTCATCCTAGGGTACGCCTTGGCCTTGTATAGTGGACCCCGAATTTGAGACAAAAATTTAAGATGTCCTCAAACCCAGGAGTTCAGAAAAAGTGAGCGAGACAAAAAAGCGAAAAGTACATACCC
>Ga0194044_10001428_pt1 | contig 12138 bp, 6 predicted proteins | sample JunL4417m_MetaG_FD_155460 | JGI IMG/M metagenome (GOLD analysis project Ga0194044, IMG submission 155460) | Anoxic zone freshwater microbial communities from boreal shield lake in IISD Experimental Lakes Area, Ontario, Canada - Jun2016-L442-17m | ecosystem: Environmental > Aquatic > Freshwater >...
CACAACGGCCGCTCTCTGCGTCCCAGAGCTTGAGGGTTGCGTCGTAGCTCGCCGAGACGATGCGCCGCCCATCGGGCGAGAAGGCGCAGCCGCTGACCCAGCTATCGTGCCCCTCGAGGATCGCCTCGCACGTGCCCGTCTCTGCGTCCCAGAGCCTGACGGTATGGTCGTCGCCGGCCGAGACGAGGCGCCGTCCATCGGGCGAGAAGGCGCAAGCGTTGACAGCATCCCGGCACACCTCGAGGGACGCCTCGCAGCGGCCCGTCTCTGCATTCCAGAGCTTGAGGGTCGTGTCGTCGCTCGCCGAGACGATGAGCCGGCCGTCGGGGGAGAAGGCGCAGGCGTTGACCGAGCCGCCGTGCCCCCCATACATCTCGTGCCCCTCGATGGTCACCTCACAAGCCCCCGTCCATGCGTCCCAGAGCCTGAGGGTCTCGTCGTCGCCCCCTGAGACGATGCGCCGTCCGTTGGGCGAGAAGGCGCAGGCCCTGACCTGGTCGTCGTGCCCCTCGAGGGTCACCTCGCAAGCCCCCGTCGCTGCGTCCCAGAGCCTTAGGGTCTTGTCAGAGCTTCCGGTGACGATCGTCTGGCCGTCTGGCGAGAAGGCGCAGGCGCAGACCGAATCGCTGTGCCCCTCGAGGGTCGCTTCGCATCTCCCCGTCTCCGCGTCCCACAGCCTGACAGTCCTGTCCAGGCTTCCGGAGACGATCGTCTGGCCGTCGGGCGAGAAGGCGCAGGCGCAGACCGAATCGCTGTGCCCTTCGAGGGGCGCCAAGCAGGCGCCGCTCTCCGGGATTGGGGCCAGGTTGCTGGGGGAGTCCTGCCCGCCAGCCAGGCGCTCGAGCCGGCCGCCCGTCTCGGCGTCCCAGAGCTTGAGGGTCCCGTCGTCGCTGGCCGAGAGGATGTGTCGCCCGTCCGGGGAGAAGGCGCAGGCCCTGACCCCACCGTCATGCCCCTCAAGGGTCGCCACGCAACTCCCCGTCTCCGCGTCCCAGAGTCTGAGGGAGCGGTCGCGGCTTCCCGAGACGATCGTGCGTCCGTCGGGTGAGAAGGCGCAGGCGTTGACCGACTCGTCATGGCCTTCAAGGATCGCCTCGCTGACGCCCGTCTCTGCGTCCCAGAGCATGAGGGTCTGGTCTACGCTCGCCGAGACGATGCGACGCCCGTCGGGGGAGAAGGCGCAGGCCATGACCCATCTGCTGTGACCCTCGAGGGTCTTCCGGCACTTGCCCTTTCTTGCGTCCCAAAGCCTGAGGGTCTTGCCGGGGCCTGCCGAGACGAGCGTCTCACCGTCGGGCGAGAAGGCGCAGGGCTGCGCCCAGACGGGGGCCCCGGTGAGGGTCTTTCGGCACTTGCCTTTCTTCGCGTCCCAGAGCCTGAAGGTCAGGTCGGTGCTCCCCGAGACGATCATCTGTCCGTCGGGTGAGAAGGCGCAGGCCTGGACCGCGCCGCCGTGCCCCTTGAGGGTCGCCTCGCAGCTGCCCGTCTCCCGGTCCCAGAGCTTGAGGGTGTGATCACTGCTTGCCGAGACGAGGCGTCGTCCGTCGGGGGAAAAGGCGCAGGCCCAGATGGGTTCATCGTGCGCGTGGAAGGTCGTCCGCAACCTGCCGGTCTGCGCGTCCCAGAGCTTGAGGGTGCCGTCGCCGCCGGCCGAGACCACAAGCCGTCCATCGGGTGAGAAGGCGCAGGCGATGACCACGCCGTCGTGCCCGATGAAGGTCGCCTCGCAAGCGTCAGTCGCTCGGATGGGGAGGCGGTCGCCGGGGGAAGCCGGCGAGCCCGACGGGGCGCTGAGCTCTCGGCAGATGCGTCCGTCCTCTCCGGGCACGTTGCTTGCGGCCATCAGGGACCTCGATGTGCCGCCCCCCGAGACCTCGCTGCCCGCCCCTGCGTCCCACAGCCTGAGCGTGCCGTCGGCGCTGGCCGCAACGAGGCGGCGTCCGTCGGGCGAGAAGGCGTAGGCCGTGACCCCGCTGCTGAGCAGGACCTCCCCGCAGCTGCCCGTCTCCGTGTCCCAGAGCCAGAGAGTACCGTCCCAGCTCCCCGCGACGAGGTGCCGCCCATCCGGTGAGAAGGCGCAGGCGTTGACCGAGGATCTGCCGTGTCTATCGAAGGTCGCCTCGCACCTGCCCGTCTCTGCGTCCCAGAGCTTGAGGGCCCTACCCCCGCTCCCCGAGACGAGGCGCCGTCCGTCGGGCGAGAAGGCGCAGGCCGTAGTCCAGCCGTCGTGTCCCTCGAGGGTCGCCTCGCACCTGCCCGTCTCTGAATCCCAGAGCTTGAGGGTGTTGTCGAGGCTCCCGGAGACGAAGCGCCGCCCGTCTGGCGAGAAGGCGCAGGCCGTGACCCCGCTGCCCAGCATCGTCTCCACGCAGCTCCCGGTCTCGGCGTCCCAGAGCTTAAGGGTATAGTCGACACTTGCCGAGACGATGCGCCGCCCGTCGGGCAAGAAGGCGCAGGCATTGACGGGTGCGTCGTACCCCTCGAAGATCGCTTCGCAGCGGCGCGTCTCGGCGTTCCAGAGCCTGAGACCCAAGCTTGCCGAGACGATGTGCCGCCCGTCGTGGGAGAACGCGCAGGCGTAGACGTACCAGCCTTGCCCCTCGAGAGTCCCCGCGCATGCGCCCGTCTCTGCGTCCCAGAGCCTGAGGGTCTTATCGTGACTCGCCGAGAGGATGCGCCGCCCGTCGGGCGAGAACGCGCAAGCGTTGACGGGCCCGTCGTGGCCCGTGAGGATCTTCTCGCGACCGCCTGCGATCGCCTCCCAGAGCCCGAGGGTCTGGTCGAAGCCCCCCGAGACGGTGGGCCGCCTGTCGGGCGAAGCGGCACCCTCGTTGACGGTCCCGCCGCGGTCCTCGAGGGTCCCCTCGCAAGAATCGGTCGCCTGTGTGGGGGCTTGGTCGCCGAGGGAGTCTTGCAGAGCACTGCGGGGAGGCCCGCTCGCCCGCGTCGATTCCTCGGTCGGCGCGTCGCTCGGTGGTTCGCCTTCGGGCGGTGGCCCGCTGGACTGGAACAGATCGCGCCGGGTGTACTCGAGCTCGCGCAGGATCTCCCGGAAAGCTGCACCGGGCTCTTCAGCCATCGGGGCCGAGTCCGCCGATTCCGCCTGCCGAGACCTCGATCTGTCGCGGCCGACGGCCGTCTGCTTGCGCGCGGCGCGATTCCCGATAGGGCGGAAGGTGGCACCGCCCTCGGAGGCGCCACCCACCTCCGCGTCGTGAAGATCGACGATCGAGACGATGCCCGCGCTGTCGCCGACGGCCATTCGAGGGCCGGCAGGGTGAACGGCGACACAGTGGAGAGAGTAAGGCGTCGGCATGAGGGTGATCTCGCTGCTTGTCTCCACATCCCAGAGCCTGAGGTTCTGGTCGACGCCCGCCGAGACGATGCGTCGCCGGTCGGGTGAGAAGGCGCAGGCCTCGACCGAGCTGCCGAGCTTGACGAACCTCTCGCGTCCCACGAGGGTCGCGTCGCACCTGCCCGTCTCTGCGTCCCAGAGCATGACGGTCGCGTCGTTGGCTGCCGAGACGATCCAGCGTCCGTCAGGCGAGAAGGCGCAGGCGTTGACGCATCCGCCGTGGCCCCGCAGGGTGCTCTCATATCTCTGTGTCCGTGCGTCCCAGAGCATGAGCGTCCTGTCCTCGCTTGCCGAGACCAGGCGCTGCCCGTCGGGTGAGAAGGCGCAGGCAGTGACCGCGCCGCCGTGCCCCTGGAGGGTCGCCTCGCAAGCGCCCGTCGCGGCGTCCCACAGCTTGAGGGTCTGGTCGAAGCTCGCCGAGACGATGCGGCGCCCGTCGGGTGAGAAAGCACAGGCAGTAACCGCGCCGCCGTGCCCCTCGAGAGCCACCTCATAGCGACCCGTTGCCGCGTCCCAGAGCCTGAGGGTCTCGTCGTGGCTTCCCGAGACGATGCGCCGCCCGTCAGGCGAGAAGGCACAGGACATGACCGAGCCGCCGTGCCCGCGGAGGGTCGCGTCGCAGCTGCCCGTCTCTGCGTCCCACAGCTTCAGGGTCCGATCCCAGCTTGCCGAGACGACGCGGCCGCCGTCGGGCGAGAAGGCACAGGCCCAGACTTGGCCGCCGTGCCCTTGGAGGGCCTCCTCGCAAACGCCCGGCGCAGCGTCCCACAGCTTCAGGGTCTGATCGATGCTCCCCGAGACGAAGCGTCGCCCGTCGGGGGAGAAGGCACAGGTCATGACCTCGCCGCCGTGCCCCTCGAGGGTCGCCTCGCAGCCGCCCGTGTCTGCGTCCCAGAGCTTGAGGGTCCTGTCGAAGCTCCCCGAGACGAGGCGCCGCCCATCGGGGGAGAAGGCGCAGGCCGTGACCGAGCCGGCGTGCCCCTTGAGGGTCGCGTCGCAAGCGCCCGTCTCCACATCCCACAGCTTGAGAACCTGGTTGACGCTCCCCGAGACGAGGCGCCGCCCATCGGGGGAGAAGGCGCAGGCCGTGACCGAGCCGCCGTGCCCCGTAAGAGTCGCCTCGCAACTGCCCGTCTCGAGATCCCAGAGCTTGAGGGTCTTGTCCCAGCTCCCCGAGACGAGGCGCCGCCCGTCGGGCGAGAAGGCGCAGGCCGTGACTGAGTTGCCGTGACCTCGGAGGGTCGCCTCACAGCTGCCCGTCTCTGCGTCCCAGAGCATGAGGGTCTTGTCTTCGCTCCCCGAGACGATGCGCCGCCCGTCGGGCGAGAAGGCGCAGGCAGCGACTGAGAGCCCGTGCCCCTCGAGGGTCGCCACGCAAGCGCCGGTCTCTCCGTCCCAGAGCATGAGGGTCTTGTCGACGCTGGCTGAGACGACGCGCCGCCCGTCGGGCGAGAAGGCGCAGGCCATGACCACGCTGCGGTGCCCGGCCAGGGTGCGGACAAGCGCTTCAGACTCCGCTTGGCGAGTGCGCAGGTGGAGCCAGGGGGGGCGACCCGGAGCGCAGCGCCGGGCCGCCTCTGCGGTGATCCGCTCAGCGGCCTCGTCCTTGGTCGCATGCCACTGCGCGCGATTGTAGAGCTGCTGAAAGAGGAAGGCGGGCTGGGCCTCCAGGTCGGCCGCCAGAAGGTTGTGAAGCTCGCGGGTGAAGTCCCGCGAGAAGGCCTCGAGCACCCGGCGCTGATCGGCTCTCGTCATGACGTCTCCCGTCGCACGCCCACGTCGTGCAGCTGCGATGCTATACCCTGCTCCGGCCATCTCCTCGCGGCTGCCGTCGACCGGGCGCCTCACGGCGCAGGCCGCTGTGGCGCCGTCCGACGACGAACACGACTGCGCGACCACGGGGCGAGTCTGCGGCCGGCATCTCAGCGGGCTGCAGCATCGCCGCCGCGGCGCACGACCGGTGCGGCCGCGGCGCTACGCAGGCTGATCGCCTGGGTCGCCGAAGGGCGCCGCCGGCAGATCCCCGCGCAGCGGCCGGCACATCATGCAGTCGTCCTGCCGCGCGACCTGCACCAGGGCGCTGGCCAGGGGCCGCGGAAAGAGGCCCTCCATGGCCTGGTTGCCGAACAGCACGACGTTGGCGTCCAGGGCCAGCTCCGGGACGAGCGTCGCCAGGCAGACCTTGGCGTGGATGAGGGCGATGAGGCGCACGTCGAGGCCCAGACCGGGCGCGCCGTGCAGGGCGCCGTCCTCGTCGATGGCGCCGTAGTCGAGCTCGGCCGCATCGACCGGCGTCTGCGCCGTCTCTTTGAGCACCGCGGTCACGCAGGCGTAGCAGGCGTCGTCGCGGCCGCCGGCGCAGCGGATCACCTCGCCGCCGGCGGCGCGCGCGTACACGCCGGCGTACACCGCCGGCGTGGCGGCCACTGTGCAGAGCTCGTTGAGCAGATGCTTGGGCGGCTCGGCGTCGGTGCACACGGCCACCAGGTCGGCCTCGGCGACGAGCCGCTCCAGACGCTCGCCGAGGTCGAACACGTCGCTGGCCAGCGCCTCGACCTCGGCCTCGGGGTCGCGGTGGCGGATGAGGTCCGCCACCGCGACCGCCTTGTTCTCACCGAGGTAACGATCGTCACACTCGTGGCGGATCAGGTTCGCCTCTTCCAGCGAGTCGGGGTCGATCAGCGCGAAGTGCGCGACGCCGGCCTTGGCCAGCTCGAGGGCGACCGTCGAGCCGCCCGAGCCGAGGCCGACCACCACGACGCGCTTCGTGCGCAGGGCGGCCGTGTCGTAGAGGCCCTCGAGCCTCTGGCGGCGCGTACCCGTCATCTACTCCACCTCCCTCAGCAAGTCTACGATGAAGCGCTCCGCCGACCACGCCGAGCGCAGGCGGATGCGGCGCCCCTTGGCGTCGCGCACCAGCGGCTCCTCGTAGGGATGCCACAGGCCGGTCTCGACGGTCAGCGGATCGCCGTCGTCGCGCTCGAGCCGCAGGACGACCGCCGGACGCGCGCCGGCCATGACCGGCTGCAGCGCCGGGCGAAAGCCGTTGGCCAGCAGCAGGCGGCACTCGGCGGCAAAACGCGCCGGGTCGATGATGTACCAGGGCAGCGGCGGCAGCTTGGGCGGCGTCTCGGCGTCGATGCGCACGCGCACCGGCACGAGCCCGTGCGGCTCGCACTCCTGGTAGAAGTGGATCTCCTGGCGCAGGCGCTGCGCGCGCTTCAGGGTCACGACGTTGCCCTCGGCGTCGGCGCCCTGCTCGGAGGTCGCGTCGTCGACGGCGATCGCCGTCAGCCAGAGGGGCGCGGCCGTGAGCTCCCACATCTCGCGGGCCGTGCTTTCGTCGCCCCCGGAGGGCCGTGGGCTGCCGAAGGGGTGGCGGTGCCAGTCGCCGCAGTGGAGCAGCTCGAGACCGGTCGTTTCACGCAGCCAGCGCAGCGCCGACGCAGCGCGTTCCCCGTCGCTGCGCGCGCCGAGCCCCACCGAACCGGGGCCGCCGTCCACCGCCGGCCCCGGCGGCAGGGTGCCGAGCAGAGCGGCGACGAAGCGAAACGCGCCGCCGTCCCACGTGCGCTGGACGGTGCCGAAGAAGGGCCCGCCGGTCTCGTCGTCACCGGCGCGCGCCGCGCCCACAGCGATCGTGCGCAGCACCTCGGGGCGCACCAGCAACGCCGCGGTCGCCGGCGCGCTCGCCGGACGGCGCTTGTCCGCGCGCAGTGGCGTGACCGCGCGCAGCGCCGCCGGCGCTCGCGCCGGCAGAAAGGCGCGCGCCGAGGTCGAGTGTCGGGCGAATGCCGTCATCTCAGTCCTCGCTTCCCGGCCACTTGCCGGTGGCCTTCCAGGTCTCGTAGGCGTGGATCCAGAGCGCCGTCCAGGCGACCAGCGTCGCCGCCGTGGTGCGCGCCGGGTCGTACCCGCTGCGCGGACCGTTCTCGCCGCGGTACAGGCAGGGACGATTGCCGCCCAGAAGGTGGGGCGCCTGTACGTCGAGAGCCGGCTTATCGATGCTCACGACCGGCGCCTGGTGGGGGAAGCGCTCGGGGTAAGTCACCTTCACCAGGTAGCGCCGACGCCGGTTGAAGGTGCTGCGCAGGACGCCCGCCCAGGTGAGCGTGCCGCCCTCCGGCAGACAGAGGCTGAAACCGGGAAACCGCTTCATGGCATCAGACTCGGCGGCCAGGCGCCAGCGCCCGTAGGGCGTGGTGGACCAATGCGCGCCGCTGCGATCCGTAGCGCTCTGCGGCGATGCTCCCGCCTGATACAGGGTCATCGGTGGCCTCCGGCTGTGGGGTTGGTCTTACCCCGAACACGCGCTGCGGGCGCGGTCATCAAAGGGCGCTCGGCGCGAGCGTGAACGAGCGCTTGCACGAGTCGCAGACCTGCCGTCCGGTGCGCCCGTCCACGCTGGTGGGCCGCCCGCACAGCGGGCAGTCGAGGTAGAACGTGAGGGCGCACAACCAGAGCACAGGAGCCGCGATCGAGATGATCGGCGCAGCGATCAGCCACAGCCAGACCGTCAGCATGGTCAGCAGGTAGGCGCCGATGACGATGCCGCTGAACGCGCCCGCAAGGCCGATCGTGAGTCGCCAACTACGGACCGGAGCGGCAGTCGCGCGCGGCAACTCCGCCGCGTCGGGCTTCGGCTCCCGGTCAGGCGCCCGCTCCAGGTCGGGCGCCTGCAGCTCGCCCTCCTCGTTCAGGCAGGGGGCGGCGGCCAGCGGGCCGCCGCGGCGGGCGATCTCGCGGCCGTCGTGGCCGACCACCACGGACCAGTCGCAGAGGGCCGCCGTCGCCATGCAGACGGAGTCGGGGAGCGTGAGCGTGCCCAGCACGAGGTCGGTCCACGCGGCAGGAGAGCTGAAGCGGCGGGCGCCGGTCAGGCGCAGGTCGCCGCTCTCGTCGGCGACGAGCAGCTCGATGGTGACGTCTGCGGGAAGCTGAGGGCCGAGGAGCTGCACGGTCGGGCGCAGCATGCCGGACTGCTCGTCGACGTCGACGAGCAGCGCGATCGCCCACTGCTGATCCGGCCGCTGCTGCAGCTGTGCCGCGCGGGCCGCGGACGTTGCCCGGCGCGCACGGCGCTTGTCGACCGCGTCCATGACGAAGAGGAAGGCGGCCGTGGCGAGAGGGACCGCGAGCACGGCCAGGAGATCCGCGTCGAGCCACGACGGTGTGGAAGCGATCGTCGTGCAGCCGGCGAGGATCGAGAGGAGGAGACCGTCCATACTCTGAATACGCCGGACTCGTACCGAAGGTCAAACCTTCTTGCGCCGGTCTTTCGCGTGGAGGAGGTAGATCTGGTCAAATAGCCTGGGCGGAGCGGCGGCGGCCGGTTGCGCGCCGCCTCCCGGTTGCGCGCCGCCTTCACGGACGCTCCCCAGCCGCACCCGCAACGAGCCGTCGGCCACGTGCTCGGAGGCGACGATCAGCCCGGGCTCTTGTCCGGCCCAAAGGACCGTGAGCGCCTCCACGCCGAACGCCTTGGGGACCGCGACGACCGTCTCGGAGTCCTCAACCTCGGGTGGCAGGCCCTTCACCATCAGCCAGAGGCCATCGGGCTCGCGCGAGACGCGTCCGCTCACTCCGCGCTCGCCGAAGAGCGCGACGGCCTCGCCGTACTGCGTCGTGGCGCGCTCCAGACGCGTAACGCCGGTCGTGGCGGCCGGGCCGGCGAGGCGAGCCAGCACGCCGGTGAGGTACGAGGCCGCCGCCGGCGACCGCACGTCGGTGGCCCACGGGGGGAGAGATGCGAGGCTGTCGAGGCGCTGGAGAGCGGCGAGGGCGGCGGCGCGGACGCGCTCGTCGCGGTCCTCTCTGGCGGCCGCGGCGAGCGCTTCGACCGTCGCCGCCCCGAGCCCTGTCATGTCGCCGAGCCGAGCGGCCGCGCGCCGGCGGACGAGGCCTTCGGGGTCGGAGAGCGCCGCCGTGAGAGCGCTCTCGAAAAGTGACAAGGGATCGACTGGTGCCTGTGCCATCGGGTGGGTTCCCTCCCTGCTCTCCAACCACGCAGCCGTCTCGGCGATGTCAAAGCGGCGCCGGCACTCCTCGCAGGCCGCGAGGTGGGCGAGCGCCCGTTCAAGATCGGCGGGATCGACCACGGCGGCGGTCGTCTCGACGCCCCCGCGCGTGCCGTGCGCAAGCGCGCGCCGCAGCAACGACCGCGCGGACCGGTGCTCATCCATCGCGGCCCTCCTCATGAGTGGGGCGAGTGCTGCGGTGGGGCAGCAGTACCTCGAGCAGCAGCTTCCAGTGCGAGTCGCGTGCGGCCAGCTTGCAGCGAGCTACCGAGCGGTTGGCGGCCACCAGGCGCGCGGTGGTGCCGAGACGCTCTGCGATCTCGCGGTCCGAGGCAGGGGGGCCGGACGCGTCTGGCCCCCCTGCCTCGGACGTCCCCGTCCCGTCCCCTGTCTCGCCGAACAGGTCGGGAGCGAGCTCGCGCAGGTGCTCGGTGACCGCCGGATCGAGGTCGCGCCGCGCCAGCGTCCAGACCATGACCGAGCGCTGCACGGGCGGCAGCTCGCGGACGGCGTCAAGGAGCGCCGGCAATTCATGGAACGCCGGCAGCGCCCTGTGCGCGTGCGCGAGCGTGGCGGCGTCGAGGCCCGCGGCCTTCTGCGGGGTGTGCGCCGGCGGCGCCTCGCTCTCGCGCTTCTGGCGCCGCTTGTCGTCGATGATCAGGTGGATGACCACGGTGCGCGCCCAGAACGGAAAGGGCGAGCTGAAGACGTACTCGTAGCGCGGACCTTCGATCGCTTCCGCCAGCTGCGCGGCCGCCCGCTCCGGAGGCGTGCCGGTGATCAGCACGTAGGCGATCTTCTGCTGCGCCTCGTCGGCGTAGTGGTCGGCGTCGGCCACGCCGACGCGCGCGCAGGCGCTCGCGAAGAGCAGGCGCCGCAGCTCGGTCCAGGCGTCCACGTCGCCGCCCCGTCGACGATCGTACAGGCGGTCGACGCGGACGCCGTCGTCGCCCAGGTTGCGCACCACGCGCGCCGCGATGTCGGCAAGGTGGTCCTGATCGAGGGCGGCGACGTCGGGTTCGGCGGCGCCGGTCTCCTTCTGGCACCAGCGTGCCACGAAGAAGAGGACGACCTCGACGGCAGCGTCCGAGCCGACGGCGGCGCAAGCGGCGGCGCACAGCGGTCTGAGAAGCTCATGCCACGTCGCGCCCATCGGTCCCCGATGCCCTCCAAGACTCGGACCCGCCGGCGGGCGGGTCCGCAGGGGGAGTCTACCGCCGACGGGCGCTTGCTCCTACAGCGGCGCTGCCCGCCGATTCCGCAACCTTCGCGCGCAGCGAGCACTTCTACTGCGCATATCGCACAGTGTGCTGTCGCCCATGATGAGAGTGCCCGCGACGGCGCGGCGCGTACGTGTTCACCGTCTGCCCAAGCGCCCCAATAGCGCGTCGTCATCCGGCGAGATCGCGTGACGCAAACGAGAGCGCCTCAGCATGTCCGCCACGTCGGCCTCACTCAGGACGGAACTGGCTTGAACCCGCACCCCTGCAGCAGCCAGGGCGGGCGCCAATCCATCGTCATTGGTGACAAACAGCGCTTTCTGGACGAGTCGGCGGCTGAGCACTCGCAGAATCTCCCCGACGACACTTTCGATCGCACGGCATCTTCCACGGTCGGCACTGGCTTCGCTTTGCGAAACAAGCCCATTTGCGTTCTCCTTTCTCCCGACACGGCTGACAAGAAGTACGCACTCAGCGTGAAACCACCAGCACAGACTGCCACCCAGCGTACGACGCCGGCACGTCGACCAGGCGGTACTGACGGCGGGGTCCCGCCCACCACCGCAATGCATGTCCATTCAGGAAACTCAAGCTGCGGCATGCCGCAGCCGATATCAGCTTGTGGAGGAACTTGAGCAGCCGTAGCGAGGGCCCCGCGTGATGGGAATGGTGAGTCGGACCTGACGGGCTGCGACTTCACCAGAGATGGGGCACTCAATTTGAAGGGGAGCTGTGATGGGCCTACGTAGCGCACTCCGATCGGCATTGTGGACCGGAGAGAAGTGCACCCAATGTCGGCGACCTCTTGAACCGGTAGATCAGATGGCTCATCTCTCACGAGAGGACTTCAAGCGGCTCGCTACGATATGGCGGTGCGCTCAATGCGGAGGACTCTCTTGCGAAGAACACTTTTTTCCCATCACGTTCCCCAGATGTAGGCAGTGCGGCAACGCATCGAAGTTTGAGATAGTGCAGATGTTCAGACGCTAGCAGCAGCGCGCAGTGGATGTTGGCAGGCGTGTCCTGTGTCAGAGGTGAGCGCACTCTATCCCGGCAGGTTCACCAGCCCATCGGGATCCAGTGCGGGACGCAAAGCCATCGGCTCGCAAGCGGACGATCGGCAGATCGCGAGCGTGCAATCCCACTCATCCGCCACCGTGGGGCAGCAACCAATAGCCGCTGAAAGGGGGAGCCTAATGACCATCGACGTCGATGAGGAACTCTCAAAGCTTTCCGACGCCCCAAGAATGCCGAGGGCAATGACTCGGCGGGAACTCTTCGCAGACCTACTGTTCGTCTTCCTGCAGATCGCGTCGCGTTTCATCTTCCTTCTCGCCGGCATTGCCGGGTTCGTCTGGAAGGGCTTTGCAGGCGCGGCGGTTCTCGCAGTTGCCGGCTACCTGCTCGGATGGTGGATGCGGCGGAGCTTGGGCAAGCGCGGCCGCGATCCCAACACGGGCTTCTTCGTGCGGATGTCAGAGCGGGCGCGGGGGTCGCGGAGAGGCGTCTTGGAGTGGGCGATCGAGAAGACCAGGGGCACCGAGTT
>Ga0194044_10001429_pt1 | contig 12137 bp, 8 predicted proteins | sample JunL4417m_MetaG_FD_155460 | JGI IMG/M metagenome (GOLD analysis project Ga0194044, IMG submission 155460) | Anoxic zone freshwater microbial communities from boreal shield lake in IISD Experimental Lakes Area, Ontario, Canada - Jun2016-L442-17m | ecosystem: Environmental > Aquatic > Freshwater >...
ATTCGGGCAACGGTAGGGGGAAGGGAGCGAGGTTCAGGGGTCAGGCCAAAATATATTCTGGCTGTAGTTTCCGACAGCGGCCTTCCAAAAATAAAGTCGAGCATATCCGTTTCGATCCCCGCCTTTTCAACCACAAGCAAGCGAATCGAGCGGTCGTATTCAATCATCTCCCGAATAGCCGCCACAAGAGTGTTTTTTTCTGCAGCCTCGCCGCCGGATTTTGAATCTATAAGTTTTCGCAGCGTCTGATAACTGCAGCGCAGGTCATGATCTTCAATCAGGCTCCACAGTGCAGGTATGCCGGACAGAAGATACTTTCGCGTCAGCCGATTCTGTGAGTACACAGCCTCGATCTCTTGGGTGTCCCAACATTTGAGGATTCGACATTCCAGGGGACGGTGTTCATAAATGCGACAAGCTGGTCCTGTTTTATCAAAATAGATACAGGTCCAGGCCTGATTCTGTCCCTTTATTTTGATCATTTCAGATTCCAGGGAAAGCAGACAACCCTTTATGGAATCATTCACCAGCTCCCCTTTTCTGAGAGTATATAGGTGTTTGGCCGGAATAAGACCGGAATCAATCAGCATCCGGTCTTCGACATGAAAGGTCGGACCGCCTTTGTCACAACAGGTCCCGCAACGCCTGCATTCTGTATTTAGTGATGATGGGTTCATGGATATTCAGTTTTGCACCCTGATACATCGGTAGCGCTCCAGCCGGAAAATCTAAGCAGAATCAGCAGACCTGGGATGGCTGCCAGTACACAGGCGGCAAAAAACCAGTTCCAACCCATGTACTTGGCCAAAAAACCAGTGGGCGCAGACACCAGAACACGGGGAACGCCCATCAGGCTGGAAAGCAGCGCATACTGGGTGGCGGTAAACCGCTTGTGGGTCATGCTGGCCATAAATGCGGTAAACGCCGAGGTTCCCATGCCGCTCGTAAAGTTTTCAAAGGCAATGACCGCGGACAGGGCAGCAACATTGGGTCCAGTGGACATCAGCACCATGAAGCCAGCAGTGGAAACCGCCTGAAGGATTCCGAATATCCACAGGCTGCCGCCAATGCCAATACGAATCATCCAGATTCCGCCAACCAGGCTACCGGCGATTGTCGCCCAAAAACCGAAGAGTTTGACCACTGTGCCGATTTCGGTCTTGGAAAACCCAATATCCAGATAAAACGGTGTGGACATGGCGCTTGCCATGCTGTCTCCAAGCTTGTAACAGAGGATAAAGGCCAGAATCCACCAGGCGCCGTTACGGGTGAAATATTCCCGGAGCGGCGCAAACACAGCTTCTGCAAGAGTTCCTGGTACGCCGAACGGCTGGTCGGGTTCCTTTGAATACAACGTGGTTACCATGCCTGGGATCATGCAGGCCGCCATGATGAGATAAACCATGGAAAATGGCAGGTGATCCGCCAGGATCAGTCCGCCGCCGGAAGCCAGCAGCATTCCCACCCGATAACCGTTCACATACAGGGATGAGCCCAGACCCAGCTCGGCGTCACTTAAGGTTTCCCTGCGGTAGGCATCGACAACGATATCCTGGCTGGCGCTGAAAAATGTCACCAGAAATGCTGCACCAGTCAGCAAGAGTGGATGTGAGTTTGGGCTGGATAAGCCCAACCCGGCTATGGCAGCCATCAGAATCAACTGAGCAAGGAAAAGCCATCCGCGCCGTCTTCCCAGAAAAGGAAGAGTCATGCGGTCCAGAAGCGGAGCCCACAGAAACTTGATTGTATAAGGAATTCCCACCAGGGACATCAGGCCGATAACGGACAGGTCAACCCCTTCTTCCTTCATCCATGCCTGAAGCACGGATATAGTCAAAAGAAGGGGTAGGCCGCATGAAAACCCCATCAGAAAGGTCACTGCCATGCGGCCGCTGAAAATAACCTTTACCAGGGCCATCAGTTTTAATGGAGTAGGCTCAGTGTGCAGCGTATCCATCCAGTTGCGCCGGTAAAACCACCGGTCCGAAAGTATCCCTCAGTTTCAGCAGCGCATTTCGTTGACAATTCAGGATATCAAAGAGCTTCTGAGGAAGATTCGGTTCCTTTGAATATGCGCTGAGCTGAATATCAATTCTTGAAACGATGTTATCCACATATAGGGAAAACTGCTTGAAATAAAGGTCTTCGGGATAGTCCTTATCAATGATCGACTTAAACAAGTACTTCAGGTCGCCATACCGGGGAATGAACCCGATCGGAGTTTCAATGGCGTCCACTTCCCTGCTTGCCCTGCGTTCCAGCCAGGCCAGCCAGACCTTGACATCCCGCTTTTCACCGAGCAGTTTTTTCCCCTCACCACCCCTGGCTTCATGGGTAAGAAAGTAATTCAGCCCTGCCATCACGGGCTTTTTATCCGCTGCGATTCGGGGATTTCCAAAAAACTGAAACTGCGCGTCCATATAGTCGCCCAGCGCGCCGGGAATAAATGGCGCATTGGCCCATGGCGCACGTTTGATGCCGGTTGCACCAACCTCGGTCGCCGTAGCCGCCGATACGATACAGGCGCCTATTACCACCCCCTCATCGGAAGATTTGGCGGCCCAGACCGGCGGCATGGTGTTGCTGTCCCTGCCACTGTAGGTAATAACGCGGGTTTCGACGCCTTCAGGATTCTCGGCCTGTTCCGAGTAATTATCCAAGGCTTTTGAAGAAAGTGTACACCTCGAATTGGAGTTGGATATCGGAACGGGTTTTCCCTTTTCATCCACCATTTCCGGCTCCCATGGCCCCTGGAAATTGATCCCCTTGGGAGGTGTCGCTTCACCATTTCCGGCCCAGTGCGGAACACCCGCTTCGTCCACCAGAACATTCGACCAGATGATCTCGGTTCCAGGGTTCCGAAGAAGTTTCATGAGATTGGGATCTCCTTCCCAGTTCACATCCTCAAGGATTCCGAATATGCCGCATTCCGGGTTGACGGAACGAATCGCGCCATGATCATCAATCCACATCTGGGCCAGATCATCGCCGACAAAACTGGCGCCGGCCATGGCCGTCGTGGTTTTTCCACACCCGCTGGGAGCCGCCCCCGCACACCAGGTAATGCGGCCGCCAGGACCTTCAATCCCAGTAATAAACATGTGTTCAGAAAGTTCGTTCCCCCGGTTTTCATAGACCGCCTTATCGACCGAAAACCTGTGATTGCCCTTTTTCATCAGCAGAGTGTTTCCCGCGTAAGTGCAGTTGAAGCAATAAGTTGCCTGATAACTGCGATCCATAAATACCCTTGCATTGGGCAGATCTTCGGAGCGGTTCAAGCCTTCGCTGTGAATATTCGTATAAAAATGGCCCAAGCGATCTACTTCTTCGTCAAAACATGTATATGCATTTCGGTAGAGTATTTCTGCACTGTGGGTGACATAGGCAGAGCTGGTGATTTCCAACGCTGGATTGGATACAGGTGATCCGACTGGCCCCCGAATGTAAAACCCCACCATCATGATCTTGCCGCGCATTATGCCGACCATTTTTTCCCGGATGTCCCGAAGCGCATCCTGGCGGAGCATTTTATTGGCCAGAGAGCTGACCAGATCGCCTTCGTTGGCGATATAGAATGTCCTGTCCAAAATTCTTCCCTGCTCTTCCTTAAGATCAAAATGCAAGGTATGGTTTTCCATGGCCAGAGAAGTTTCTTCACCTTTTTTAAGCGCCAGGCTACGGACGAACCGCCTGTCAGACTCCGAACCAGTATTGACAAAGACCGTATCCGGTTCGGTTATGGAAATGGCATTGGCGATTTTCATCAGTGCAGCGGCATTTTGAATCTTCAGGATTTTTGAGAGGTTATCGGCATCCATCTTTTTTTCAAAAAGAGACCGCGCCATCTCCAATGTTGATATCCCGCCTATCTCCAAGGCAATATCAACTCCCTGGTTTTTAATGACCATGATTTATGACTCCTTGCTGTTTAGTTGAAAGATGAATGGGATGATGAAGGCTGTATGTTTTTTATTATTCATAATTCATCATTATCTTTACATATATGCTTCAATGACTATGTCCTTAAGGCTTCGCTTGGGAACGTGATGAACCCCGCGGCTGTCTCGCCAGTATCGGATACCGCCGTCAGCCCCGAGAGGTTCAACAACGATTTCTTCGCGCGACACCCCCAGAGCCAGAACCAGAAGTATCTTAAACTGCTCAGAAAGGTTAAGAATATCACGAAGCTTTCCCCGGTTTACGGCCCCCAGCATACACCCGGCAAGCCCATTTTCTCTGGCGCCCAGCAGAATACTCTGGCTGGCAATGCCATGATCGCATCCAAAATCCTGAGTAATAGCGGTATCCCCAAGCACCACAATATAACCGGATGGCCGTTCGCCTTCCGGGGGGCCCTGCCAGTCCTTGAGATAAGCAGCCCATGCCAGACAGGAAAATATCTCGGCATTCTTGGCCGGATTGCAGCAAATAACGTATTTCAATGGCTGCAAATTGGCTGCAGATGCCGACAGACGGGCCAGATTCACCAGATCGTTCAGCGTATTCATATTCAGTGGACGACTTTGAATGAATCTTCGACAGGACCGGTTTTTTCGAATCAAATCCTCTAACATGCTACGCCTCCGTGACAGGGAAATTTTTCCAGTACAGGCAGTTGCTGCTGAAGCCAAAGCAGCACTTTGTCAAATTCGTTCTGTATTTCTTTCAGGGCCTTGCCGCGATGGCTGACCTGGCTCTTTTCCTGATGGGTCATTTCTGCGAATGTCTTGTTCAGAGGAGGATAATAAAAAATCGGATCATATCCAAAACCGTTTGTACCGGAAGCAGATTCGGCAATCAGCCCTTCACATCGGGCTTCATAAGTCAGCGCCGCACCTGTGGGCGTAGCAATGCTTATGACGCAGGAAAAGAATGCCTTACGGTCAGCCTTCCCCTTCAGATTCTGAAGCAGCAGATCGCAGCGCTGTGCATCTGTCAGGCTATCGCCTCCATACCGGGCAGAGTGGATTCCTGGTACTCCTCCCAGAGCAGGAACAACGAGTCCGGAATCGTCAGCAAGGGCGGGCATGCCCAACACCCTTGCGGTAAAAGCAGCTTTTTTATAGGCATTCTCATCAAAGCTGGCGCCATCCTCCTCGACCGGCGGAATGGGGCCGAAATCTGAAAGGCTTTTCAGGTTCACCGGATAGCTTTTTAACAACGAATCAATTTCAATGTGTTTGCCGGTATTTTTCGTGGCAATCACCAGGGTAACCGTATTGTTCACGGTATCCTCCTCATACTCATAAAGGTTAAGGTAGAGATTAAGACGGACGAATGCTTAAATGAATGTTGAAAAAAAACATTCAGCCATCACCTATAGTCTTTGAGCGTTCACTTTCCTGTTTTTTTTATAGTTCATGGTCTCTTCTTTGTAAAGCATTTTGATATGGAACTGAACCATCCGACTGTAAGGGCGACCGGCCGGTCGCCCCTGCCGGCAATAGAATGGTAAATGGTTTTAATTGCCGCTGGTCAGCCACAACACCTTTGCTGGTTCAGGCTTGTAGCATTAAGCATTTGATAATGTTTTGGTTCAATCTGCAAGATGAACCAGCCTTGATGATATGTTCACCATAGCGTTCATATTCCACCGGTATCCTATCAGCAAAGCTTCTGGAGGTCAAATGAATCATCAAGTTTCCGCCAAACAACAATGGGTCAATGAAAATCAAAAAAAAATCAGGTAACAGATATATGCCCTGCGCTATCTCTTGCGGTCTTCAGCGGGTCTAATATGTACCAGAAAGAATTTTTAAGAATTTCCAAAAGTAAGTATGTTATGTTATGTTATGTTACAATATGCATAGATGGCATCTTTCAAAATATAACGCCAATGTAATTATCGCTCAAAAAAACTGGATATGATAAGCCAGGCATTAAAACAAAGAAACGCCCGCATCTGGGTGATTTACTTCTTGAAAAATACGGGAAGAGAATTAAATCTGGTTTTGATGATCCTGAAAGGGTTGAACTGATATCGTTTAAAAAAACCTGTTCTTCACTTTGGTTTCTCTGAAACCAAGCGATTAATTATTGAATTGCATGATTATTTATCCCAGTTTCCATATTCATTTTTTATTCGAACCAAAAAAGGTCTGGATATTTGGAATCTGCCTGAACTGGGAACCAGAAACGCTGACGTGCATATTTCACGATTTCCAAATTTAATTAAATTCGTCCAGGATAAGAAATATTGAATTGTTATGTCAGGAGTGCAATAGAAAAAACAAATAAAATATTGTAAAGAGCCGAACAAAAGCATGTAGACAGGATTGGTTTGAACGCATATATCAAACCGTGATCAGTACAAAGAGATGTGTCATCCCGGCTGTGTGCCGTTCGAGTTATCACTCAGAATTTCCAGAGTGAATAAGACGTTGGTGTTGAAGTATTTGGAGCAAGCTGCTGGAAAATGAGATTTGGAATGAATGATAAATCATTCAGTTATCAACTTTATATATTTTGGTTCATCGCGCATTAGTGGGAAATTACACCAAAGTAGAGTGTTCCGTCATTGCAGGCGGTGCGAGAATCTTTAGGCGCAGCCTCAAAGAACGAAGATTGCTCGGCTGTGGCTTCGGAATTATAAGATGAGTTTTCCCACTAATCCGTGATGAACCTATATTTTTAATATTTTGAGGAATTATGGCTATAAAAAAAAGATAGAACCAAATAAAAAAAAGATCAAATCTACTGATGTAAACATAAAAGACGATATCGTAGAATCTCTTCCACAATTGCGTTTCAGTCAAGATATACCAGTATATGATGTGATTGAAGATTATGACATAAACACAGATTCTGGACTCAGCGAATGCTTATATGATTTATTACATTGTATAGAAGATGGATATTATTTGCGATGGGAGGCAGTGGTACGCGATGAACTGGGATTGTCTCTGACAAAGAAGCAGGAAGAAGCTTTAGATGAACTTATAAATTTTACTGACGATGATGAGGATCAACCAATTTTGCATATTGACGAAATACCCAGACCAAATGAGCCTTGGTATGAAACTCTCAGGAAAATTGTTCCGCAATTAATTCTTGATCCTTTTGAAACTTATGAAATTTACGATGTGATATATGATGAAGGATGGACAGGTTTAGTGGAATGTCTTGATGAGCATGCCCAGGATTTATCCTTACCTGAAGGCATTGTTTCTCCGATAGATGTTATTCCAGAAGAGATTCATCATCGCTTATGGCTTCAGTCTTGCTTTAGTGTACTCGGCGGAATAGGTCAGGAGGAAGAATTGACACTTGAAGATGAGGATCAGAAACCCTGGCGAATTAAAGAGTTCGTTAATACATTGAAAGAATACAAAGACAGCATTCAATATTTCAATTTAACCATCGAAAAACTCATCGAAATGGTAAAATTACCGCCGAAGGATGAAAAAATATTGGTTGAATCACTGTTGAAGAAATTGAAGATGAAATCAGTCTCAGAAAAGCTCTATGGTTATTTGTAATGGCTGGAAAGCAACTTACATGAAAGGGGACAAAATGGACAGCACTGACCAGGTTTATGTTAGATTACAAAAACATTTAGATAATCAGCCTGTAGGACTTCCCGCCACTCGATCTGGGGTTGAGATTAAGATTCTGAAACACATTTTTACGCCCAGTGAAGCTGAGATCGCTACCTGTTTGAGCTATAAACCTGAACGGATTGAAAAGGTGTTCGGCAGAGCCAGCCATTTGGTTAGATCAACAGAAGAGTTATTGAAAGCACTCAATTGTATTTTACTGAAAGGCGGGATTGGAGTCGAATTAAAGGGTGGTGAAAAACAGTTTTTCAATATCCCGCTGATTGTGGGGATGTTTGAAATGCAGCTTGGACGGCTTACGCCTGAATTTATCAAAGATTTTAATAAATACACCAGTGATAAAAAATTCGGAATTGAATTTTTAGCTACTGAACTTCCCCAGATGCGCACCATACCTGTCGCCAAAAGCATCCACCCCCATCATCATGTCAGCACATTTGATGAAGCTACAACCCTTTTGAAGCAGTCCGAAGGCCCCTTTGTTATTTTAGAGTGCATCTGCCGGAAAAAGAAGAAGATGGAAGGCAAAACCTGCATGGTCACAGATCGAAAAGAAACCTGCCTGGCCATTGGCAGTATGGCCCAATCTGTCTTAGGGGCTGGTGTAGGTAGGGAAATCGCCAGTGATGAGGCAATGTTGATCATCGAACAGAATCAGAAAGATGGCTTGGTCCTTCAGCCATCCAACACAGAAAAAGCTGATTTTATCTGTTCATGTTGTGGTTGCTGCTGCGGGATGCTCAGTATTCATAAGTTTCTCCCTAAACCTTTGGATTTTTGGGCTTCAAACTTTTACGCTGAAGTGGATATAAATACATGCAGTGGATGTGCTGTCTGCGAAACGAAATGTCAGGTCGGTGCAGTTCAAATTCCTACCAATAAGCAGATTGCCTTTGTTGATCTGAATCGATGTATCGGATGTGGAATCTGCGTGTCCACCTGTCCTAACCAAGCCATATCTTTATTGAATAAGCCGGTTGAGACCAGACCCCCACAAACGAGAGAAGATTTGTACGACATCATCATGTCAAAGAAGAAAGGTCGGTTGGGGAAGTTAAGGCTTCAAGGAAAGCTGGTTATGGACACAATCAGTACCAGACAGACAATGCCTGCTATACTGTACGCGGGCATAAACTGCACTTTTCAATGAAAAAAACTCAGTCATTGACCGCTCAAAGTATACCCTTTTCCTCTCCAATATAGTGACCACGGCTAATGGGATCACTGACGGACGGAATGGATATCCCAGATTTTCGCGATAGGGAAGACCTGGACGGCGGCTGATATTCAGGGCAACAACAGTTTGATGAGAGATAGAATCATCCACTGAAAAAAGTTAATTACAGGGTTCAGAACACCTAAATAAAGCATTGCAATGATAACAAATAATCCATACCGCTCAATACGGAAAAAGAAATTTTGGACACCCGGGGATGCGAAACCCATAAGAATTTTCGACCCGTCGAGAGGTGGCAATGGAATCAAATTAAAAGCGGCCAGCATGATGTTGATCTGCGCCAGATAATAGAGAAGCTCAGCTATCGTACTTGACGGCGAAACGGACAGTAATCGATTCAAAAAAAGAGCAATAAACGCTATCAGCATGTTCGTTATGATCCCGGCGGCAGAGACCAGTATCATCCCTTTACGCCTGTCATGCAGTTGGCCAAAATTCACCGGAACCGGTTTTGCCCAGCCGAAGCCGAAAACAAAGAGCATGATGGTACCCATAGGGTCGAGGTGTTTTAGTGGATTGAGGCTGAGACGGCCCAGCGACTTGGCCGTCGGATCACCCATGAGATAGGCTACCCAGCCATGCGCCAGCTCATGAAAAATAATGGAATATAAGAGAGGTATGGCGATGATGATGAATTCAAGCGGATCTTTAATCAACAGATTAAGCATTTGAAGTGACTTTCAATCGCTATAGGAAATAATTCCTGTCGGCATCGTTTTGAAATACCGCCCCCCTTTCAACTCCCTTGACCATTACTACTTCAAAAACCCAGTGTCAACTTAAAATACAGCAAATTTAATTATGAATTGAGTCGTCGAGACCATTTTCTTGAAACGGACAAAATTTCGGCAAAATTGGGAGAATGTACATGTTTCAGGCTGCTATTTTGCTAATTGGTACGAAATTCACACCATGAATTTGCCATAATTAGAATTGCTGCTTAAAATATTAACAGCGTCCCTATTGAGATCAAAAAGAATGCTTGACACCATGTCTGACTTGACGTACTAAAGGAAAAAATATTCGAGAAATGGATTATCATGCGCAATTTTCTGATTCAGAAAGACCTTTATTTCGGACGCTTCTTTTTTAGTTTTAGAAGCGTTCATTCGGTGTTTTAGCTTTTTTATTGAGCAATAACCGCCCCGAATGGACTTCAACCTGTCCATTCGGGGTTTTTTTATTTGTAAGCCCTGAAGGTAGCATACCTTTGGGGCTTTTTTATTTTTGGCGGCTCTGTATGAAATCTTATGCATCGCCATAGCCGGAAAAATGCACAACTAAGGAGATCAGTAAATGATTCTTGTACTTAACAAAGATATTACCAAAGATCAGAAAAGTCACATCCGCAACACGCTTCGGGACAAGGGCTGTTTCGTGCGCGAGACCGAAGGTGCCGGACAGAATATCATCGGCGCTTTGGGCAAAAGCAATCTGGATGTTGCGTTTTTAAAAAGTCTGCCCGGAGTTGAAACCATTACGCCTATTACCACGCCATTCAAACTGGCCAGCAGGCAATGGCATTTGGCGGACACGCTGGCACCGATCGGAAATGTGCTGGTGGGAGGAGAGCGTATCGTGATCATTGCTGGTCCCTGCGCTGTTGAAAGCCTTGATCAGGCGCTGACTATTGCCCGGGAAGTGAAACGTTATGGAGCGGTGGTTTTTCGAGGTGGTGCTTTCAAACCCAGGACATCCCCCTATTCGTTTCAGGGTCTGGAAGAGGACGGCCTTAAAATTCTGGCTGAGGTCAGGGAGCAAACCGGTCTTCCTGTTGTCACCGAAATCACCTCTGTGGCGCAGGCCGATGTCATGATGAAATATGTGGATGCTGTGCAGGTAGGGGCACGGAACATGCAGAATTTCGAGCTGCTGAAGTGTGTGGGCCGGATGGGAAAAACGGTGGTACTTAAACGAGGCTTGGCGGCCACAATTGAAGAATGGCTGATGTCGGCGGAATACATCATGTCTGAGGGAAACGACCAGATCATTCTGTGTGAGCGCGGCATTCGCACCTTTGAACCTTATACCCGGAACACCCTGGATCTGTCCGCCATTCCCGTGCTAAAAAAACTTACCCACCTGCCAGTGATGATCGATCCGAGCCATGCCACTGGCATTCGTGAAAAGGTCAGTCCCATGGCCCGGGCCGCTATTGCTGCAGGTGCCGATGCCCTGATGATTGAGGTCCACCACGACCCCGACCATGCACTTTCAGACGGCCCTCAAAGTCTTTATCCCAAGCAATTCGGCCAGTTGACCCGCGACATTTATGTGATTGCCCCGGTTGTTGGGAAGCAGCTTGATTTCGACTACCTGGATAAAGCAACCAGCACTGCCAAATGGCAGGATACCAACGGTCACAGTCCGCAGCGCATTGCCTTTCTGGGGGAGCTGGGCACTTTCAGCCACAAGGCCAGTCTGCAATATTTTGGCGAGCTTATGGATGCTGCGCCACAGTTGAATTTCCGATCCATATTCGAAGCGGTTAAATCCGGTGAAGCTGTTTATGCTGTAATTCCCCTGGAAAATTCTCTTTCGGGCAGCATTCATGAAAACTATGATCTGTTGCTGGAATATGATCTGGAGATCGTGGGGGAAATAACTCTGCGCATCGTACACTATCTGATCGGATGCCCCGGGACCCGTCTTGAGGACATCCACAGGGTCATTTCAGCAGGACCCGCGGTGCAGCAGTGCAGACAATTTCTGGATCGTTTTCCCGACTGGAAAATCGTTACGGTGAACGCCACTGCCAGCGCAGTTCGGGAGATCACCAGCAGCGAAGGCTCTTCGGATGCAGCCATCGGCAGCAAGGAAGCCGCTGATCTCTTTGGCATGGACGTTATTGAGGAGGGAATTGAAACCAATCCGATGAATTTCACCCGGTTTGCCGTGATTGCAGCAGCGCCCGGCAGCAGAAAAGCTGCCAGAAAATCGTCTCTTGTTTATTCGGTTGGTAACCAGCCCGGAGCGCTTTACGAAACCCTGAAGATATTCCAGGAGAATCATATCAATCTGGTCAAGCTGGAATCCCGTCCGATCCATGGCAGACCCTGGCAGTACATGTTTTACGCGGATCTGGAAGCGGACGTTCGTTCAACCGAATTCTCACCAATTCTCGACAACCTGAAATCCAAAACCGATTTTTTAAAGGTTCTCGGCAGTTATTGAAATACTTGAAACGAATGGACGCCGCTATTCCAGCGTTTTTTGGAACTGAATGTTTCACGTGAAACAAATAACGATTCCCCCCCTTTGAAAAGGGGGGCCAAGGGGGATTTATACTGCGAACCGGCATAATCTGCACTTTTCATAAACTCCCTCTCCCAGCGGGGGAGGGT
>Ga0194044_10001430_pt1 | contig 12137 bp, 3 predicted proteins | sample JunL4417m_MetaG_FD_155460 | JGI IMG/M metagenome (GOLD analysis project Ga0194044, IMG submission 155460) | Anoxic zone freshwater microbial communities from boreal shield lake in IISD Experimental Lakes Area, Ontario, Canada - Jun2016-L442-17m | ecosystem: Environmental > Aquatic > Freshwater >...
TGGTGTTGGTGTTGGTGTCGGTGTCGGTGTTGGTGTCGGTGTTGGTGTTGGTGTTGGTGTTGGTGTTGGTGTTGGTGTTGGTGTTGGTGTCGGTGTTGGTGTCGGTGTTGGTGTTGGTGTTGGAGTTGGTGTTGGTGTTGGTGTCGGTGTTGGTGCTGGTGCCTGTGTTACTGTCACATGCACCGGGCTTTCAGTAGCGCCGCTGGAGGTTATACGGATGTTAGCTGTGCGGGATGATGTCGTGGTGTTGGCATCGAATGCACAGGAAATGGTTCCGGAATTGCTTCCACTTACCTCGGATGTGATCGAAAGCCAACTGCTTCCAGATGTTACCTGCACGGTCCATGGCATGTCTCCAGCTCCGGTGTTGGATATGCTGAATGTTGTAGTACCAGCATCATTTGCCACACTCTGGTTGGATGGATCAACTGAAATGATCCAACCATCCAATGCCCCAAACTGTCCAACTCGAACGGCGCGAACATAGTAGCTACCGCTCTTCCTGGTACTCTCAAAAGTATCGTATGTATAGATGGAGTTGCCTTGGTCGAAGTCCACAGCCCACGCACAGTTTGTTTGAGCAGCTACAGAAGTTGATGACCAATAAAAGAACGAGAACGTATCAGGAAAGTACATGGTATTGATCGCCGGATCATAGCGGGTGGAATCCACCAGGCTTCGTAGCTCTTTTTCGGTGGGCAACCGCCAGTCCGTATAGTTGGCGAAAGTTAAATTCTCGCAGTATTCCAACGCCTTCTCCCATGTCATTTTATTATCAGGAGAGACCTTCTGCCACATCAATCCAGAAACCTTGTCGGTCACTGTGCCATCATCGTTATCCACATAACGATCTCCATCGGTTGCAGCATCGGACGGAATTAGCAATGGTTTAGAATAATCCAATGAACTAGACTGCTCCCCGCGAACCGCGCAGGCATACAGGTATTTGTTCTTAAGAACGATGTTGTCGTTGCCATTGCTTCCGAAGTGCATGCCCCAAGCGGAGTCCGAGCCGTAGGAGTACGCAGTAGATGACCAATAATTTTGTTCCTGGATATAGGGAAAATATCCGGTATCTATCGTCTTACCGGTCTTAATTTTGACAATATACACCAGCTCCTTGATGGTGGGCATCCGCCAGTCGCTATAACCACCATAATGTGCATCATTCAGTGCTTTAATGAAGTCCTGGGTATCCGTGCCATCTCCTGGTGTTCCAGCAGCACCATCATACCATGTGTAAGTGTTGTCCGCATCGTGAGGGTCCTTGTAGTTTTTTACCCCATTCCAGTTATTTTTCATTTCCCAGATCAGGTTGGTAACATTGTCCCGCACCATAACCCAGGACGTGGCGGAATTCGGCAGAGCATTGCCATTACTATCCAGCTTGGTGTAAGACATCGGATTAATGGAGTAGTTGGCATCCTGGCCGTAAAGGGCCTGGCCCGATGAGGGGCAGGTGATGGATTTGCCTCCAACATCATAGCAACTTGTCTGTCCGGTGTCCGGCACCGGTGCGGTCCACGCAACCGCCGTAACCATCAGAAAAATAACACCATAGGCACTTACCCATGTTTTTTTCATCCTGCTCTCCTTTTTTAACCAGTTTTTCCAGCTTTGATCATCGTTTCGGCGGCCACTGCGATGGATAACGAGATCGCCATATTTCTCGTTTATGGCATCCCCGTAGTCCATCGCCATAGTCCATCGCCTTGGTGAGTGCATCTACCATTTGAGGGGTTCAATATAGCCAAACAGGTGATTATATCCCTCCACAAGGTCCAAGGGTGAATACCGCCGGGATATTGATTGTTCCGCCCGTGCTTTCCGTTAGATTCGTGATGACGGCAATTGGCGAATCAATGGAAAATTCATAAGTGACAGGAGTACCACTTGGGAAGCGACTCCTAAGGTCGCTCCCTTCGATTGTGGTTGTGCCATGATTATTAAGTTTCAGCGCTATGGCGCTTCCGTATTCTGGAATCAGAATTCCGCCCCCATCCCTGGCAGTAATGGTGATACTGGCTCCACCTGCCGGAATGCCACCGGACATATCCGTGATTCGAATGGTATTCAGATCACTGACATAATTGGTAGTATAGTTGGTTATCCCACTGGTGTGAACCGTTGGAATATTGATGCTGCCGTCCGTGCTGCTCTTGACATTGGTGATCACGACTTTTGATGAATCTACGGTGAACTGATATGTTATGGGGGTACCTGAAGAGAATCGACTGCCCAGCTCTGCACCTGTGATCGTTACCGTTTCATAATTGAAAATTTTATACGAACTGGCAGATACAGACTCGGGAATTTCCGTTCCGGAAACATCCCATGCTCTTACGCTGATAGCAGCTCCGTCTGTATCTAATGTACCAGAAAAATCAGAAATATAGATGGTATTTCTGTATCCAATGGAGTTTGAGACAAAACTGCTGACCCCAACCGTATAAACGGTTGGAATGTTCAGAGTTCCGTCACTGCTGTTTTTCACATTCGAAACAATCAGTTTCGGTGAGGCTATGGTAAACTGATATGTCATGGGCACACCAGGTAGAAAACGGGCCGGAAGTGATGATCCGGCAATGGTGGTTGTGCCATGGCTGTAAAGTCTCAAGGTTTCCGCAGATGTGGATTCCGGAATGGCCTTACCGGATGCATCCCAAGCCGTAATGGTAATCGCAATGCCACTGCTGTCAATTGTACCGGACATATCCGTCAATTTAAGGGTATTTCTGGTACCGATGGAGTTTGAAACAAAGTTGCTTAGCCCGTTTGAATAAATGATGGGAACTTTAACTGCGCCATCAATGCTGTTATTGACATTGGTGATAAACATTTTTGCAGATTCAACTGAAAAGGAATATGCGGCAGGAGCGCCATCAGGGAATCTGTCCTCGAGATCTCTACCCAAAACACTGGACGTTCCATGATTAATAATGGATAACGGCGGGGCATATCCTGCTTCTGTAAGCTGCTTTCCGTCTTTATCCCATGCACTGACAGTGACAACCATGCCGCCATCAGGAAGCAGACCCGACATATCTGTAATCTTGACCACATCCATTGCATTGATTGAATTTGAACCAATTATCGGAGTTTTAGAGCTGGGGATAACGCTGTTGGATGCAGTTGATGGCAGACTGGTTCCGGCAGCATTGGTGGCTGTGACCGTGAAGGTATAGGGTGTGTCATTGACAAGTCCAGTAATCGTAATTGGGTTGGCGCTACCAGTGGCTGTTTTCCCACCGGGGTTTGATGTTACCGTATAGCCGGTGATTGAGCTTCCGCCGTTAGAAGCTGGCGGTGTAAAGTTTACCGTTGCCTGTGCGTTACCCGCTGTGGCTGTACCGATGGTTGGTGCACCGGGAACGGTGAAAGGGATCACACTGTTGGATGACGCTGATGGCGCACTGCTTCCGGCTGCATTGGTGGCTATGACCGTAAACGTATAGGATGTGCCATTTGTCAGCCCCGTAATCGTAATCGGGTTGGCAATTCCTGTGGCTGTTTTCACGCCAGGGTTTGATGTTACCGTATAGCCGGTGATTGAGCTTCCGCCGTTAGAGGCTGGCGGCGTAAAGTTGACCGTTGCCTGTGCATTACCCGCCGTTGCGGTACCGATGGTTGGTACACCGGGAACGGTGAAGGGGGTAACACTGTTGGATGACGCTGATGGCGCACTGCTTCCGCCTGCATTGGTAGCAGTGACAATAAATGTATAGGCTGTGCCATTTGTCAGCCCCGTAATCGTGATCGGGCTGGCACTACCAGTGACTGTTTTCCCGTCGGGGTTTGACGTTACCGTATAGCCGGTAATCAGGCTTCCGCCGTTAGAAGCTGGCGGCGTAAAACTGACCGTTGCCTGTGCGTTACCCGCTGTGGCCGTACCGATGGTTGGTGCACCGGGAACGGTGAAAGGGATAACACTGTTGGATGACGCTGATGGCGCACTGCTTCCGCCTACATTGGTGGCAATGACCACAAATGTATAGGCTGCGCCATTTGTCAGCCCCAGAACAACGATTGGGCTGGCACTGCCAGTGGCCGTTTTCCCACCGGGGCTTGACGTTGCAGTATAGCCGGTAATCAGGCTTCCGCCATCAGAAGCTGGCGGCGTAAAGCTGACAGTTGCCTGTGCATTACCCGCCGTTGCGGTACCGATGGTTGGCACACCGGGAATGGTGCATGGGATAACACTGTTGGATGACGCTGATGGCGCACTGCTTCCGGCTGCATTGGTGGCAATAACCACAAATGTATAGGCTGTGCCATTTGTCAGCCCTGTAATCGTAATCGGGCTGACAATGCCTGTGGCCGTTTTTCCACTGGGGTTTGATGTTACCGTATAGCCGGTAATCAGGCTCCCGCCGTTAGAAGCTGGCGGCGTAAAGCTGACCGTTGCTTGTGCATTACCCGCCGTTGCTGTACCGATGGTTGGTGCTCCGGGAACGGTGAAAGGGATAACACTGTTGGATGACGCTGATGGCGCACTGCTTCCGGCTGCATTGGTGGCTATGACCGTAAATGTACAGGCTGCGCCATTTGTCAGCCCCGTAACCGTGATCGGACTGGCACTACCAGTGGCTGTTTTCCCGTCAGGGTTTGATGTTACCGTATAGCCAGTAATCGGACTTCCGCCGTTAGAAGCTGGCGGCGTAAAGCTGACCGTTGCCTGTGCGTTGCCCGCTATGGCTGTACCGATGGTTGGCGCTCCTGGAACGGTGCATGGGGTAACACTGTTGGATGACGCTGATGGCGCACTGCTTCCGACGACATTGGTGGCTATGACCGTAAATGTATAGGCTATGCCATTGGTCAGCCCCACAATCGTGATTGGGCTGGCAATGTTAGTGGCCGTTTTCCCGCTATGGTTTGATGTTACCGTATAGCCGGTAATCGGACTTCCACCGTTAGAAGCCGGTGGCGTAAAACTGACCGTTGCCTGTGCGTTACCCGCTGTGGCCGTACCGATGGTTGGTACACCGGGAGCTGTCGCGGGTGCTGGCGCCTGTGTTACCGTTACATCCACAGGGCTGCCGGTTGCATCGGGTGCTGTTACCCGGATGGTGGCGGTTCGGGCTGTGGTGATGGTATTCGCCGTGAAACTACAATTGATGGTTCCGGAATCGGTACCGCTGGCTCCCGAGGTGATCGAAAGCCAACTGTCGGTTACTGCGGCTGTCCAAGGCATGGTTCCGGTTCCGGTGTTTGAAACGCTGAATGTAGTGGCGCCTGCGTCTTTAGTCACATCCCGGTTGGCCGGACTCACTGAAATGACTGAATGCCCGGGCTGTCCTCCGCGAACGGCACGCACATAGAAGCTACCGCTCTTATTGTTGTAGTTGACATCGCCACCGCCACCGAAATACACGACCCACGCGCTGTTGGTATCGCTTATATGGGTAACGCCTGACCAGTACCACGACGCGGCCGTGTCTGGAAAGAAAATAGGATTGATTGTCGGATGCCATCCTAAAGCCAACAGGCTTTTAAGCTCATCAATGGTGGGCAACCGCCAATCTGTATAACCTGCAAATGAAAGAGATTCGCAGTAGGAAATCGCTTGAGCCCAGTCATAAGTGTTTGGTGCAGTAGCCTGTTGCCACATCAGACCGTTAGGGGTATCCGTGACCGTGCCATCGCCGTTATCCACATATCCTGACACTGTTGGCGCCTGTGTCACCGTCACATCCACAGGGCTGCCGGTTGCACCGGCTGCTGTTACACGGATGGTGGCGGTTCGGGCTGAGGTGTTGGGGTTCTCCGTGAAACCGCAATTGATGGTTCCGGCATCGGCACCGCTGGCCCCAGATGTGATCGAAAGCCAACTGCTGGCTGGTGTCACTGCGGCTGTCCAGAGCATGGTTCCAGTTCCGGTGTTTGAAACGCTGAATGTAGTAGTGCCTGAATCTTTAGCCACATCCCGGCTGGCTGGGCTCACGGAAATGACCGAATGATACAATGGCCCAAACTGTCCACCTCGCACGGCACGAACATAACCAGCGAGGTTCTTACTGGTGTCGTTGACGCCGCCGTAGCCGAAATCCACGCACCACGCGCCGTAGGTATTGCCCACATAGGTAGTACTGGACCAGTACCACGACGCGGCCGTACTAGGAAAATACGTCGTATTGATCGCAGGATCATACCGGCTGTAATCAACCAGGCTTTGTAATTCCTTGCTGGTAGGCAGCCGCCAGTCCGTATAGCCACCAAGATTCAGATCCTCACAATAGGCCAGTGCCTGCTCCCATGTCGTCGGGTAGGAAGGACCGGCTCGCTGCCACCTTAGGCCCGTAGAAGTATCCGTAACCGTGCCATCGCTGTTATCTGTATAAATACCAGTAGCAGTCGAAGCATCATCTGACGGTCTGCTGTTCACAGTATCAAATGACCCAATAGTCAAATGATCCAATGAACTAGACTGTCCCCCACGAACAGCGCGGACGTAGTAACTGCCGAGCTTATAGTTGTAGTCGGCGTTGCCGTAGCCGAAGCCCACGCCCCACGCATCGTACGTACCGTACGCGTAGGTAGTAGACGCCCAATAAAAGGACGAAACTGTATTCGGAAAATATCCAGCATCTATCGCTGGAGAAGAAATACCATCGTTGACAATAGACATCAGTTCCTTGGTGGTTGGAAGTCTCCAGTCGGAATAACCGCCGAAATGGGCACTGTTCAGGGCACTGATAAAATCCTCGGTGTCCGTGCCATCACCAGGGGTTCCAGCATAACCGCCGTTGGTAGCCGGGTTGCTGTCGTACCAGGTGTATTTATTGTCCTTGTCATGGATTGTACCATCATCAGTCTTGTTTTCCCATATCAACCCTGTAACATTATCCCGCACCATAACCCAGGATGTGGCCGAATCCGGCAGCACATTGCCGCTGCCATCCAACTTGGTGAAGGACATCGGATTTATGGTGTATTGAGCGTCCTGTCCGTAAAATGGTTGACCAGATGAAGGACAAGGGATTTCAACTGTGGCATTATAGCACTTGCTCTGACCCGTGTCCGGAACAGGAGATGCCCACGCACCCACTGTGAAAAGAAAACAACACACACATACCCACATCAGTTCTTTAATTTTCATGGAAATCCCCTTTATCGTAGTGATAGAAATTGGTTAGTTTTTGAAATATTTCGGTCAGACATTTATCCGTGCATCGCCCCCATCAGGCAATAGTAGGGGCGAATCTTGTATTCGCCCCTACGAAATAAACCCAACTGGCCGAAACAACGATCAAGGCCATATATTCTTTATTGGAAATCACCTAACGAGATCGCCATACTTCTCGTTTATGGCATCCCCGTAGGCCATCGCTTTAGTGATTGCATCTACCATTTGAGAGGTTGAATATGACAAACAGTTGGTTATATCCCCCCATAGGGTCCAATAGTGAATACCGTCGGGATACTGATTGTTCCATCTGTACTTTTCGTACGATTTGTGACTACCACACTTGATGATCCAATGGAAAATTCATAAGTAACAGGATCACCACCAGAGAAACGAGTCTTTAGGTCATCCCCTTCGATGGTGGTTGTTCCATGATTATTGAGTTTCAGCGCTATGGCGCTTCCGGATTCGGGAATCAAATTTCCACCCCCATCCCTGGCCGTAATGGTGATGGCTCCACCTGCCGGAATGCCGCCAGACATATCCGTAATCTGAAGGTTACTCAGATCACTGACATAGTTGGTCGCATAGTTGGTTATCCCACTGGTGTAAACCGTTGGGATATTAATGCTGCCATCCGAACTGCTCTTGACATTGGTGATTACTACATTGGGAGAATCAATGGTGAACTGATATGTCATGGGTGAACCGGAAGAAAACCGGCTGGCCAGCTCTGCACCTGTGATCTTTACTGTTTCATATTTGAATATTTTATAGGAACTGACCGATTCAGACTCAGGAATTTCAGTTCCGGAAGCATTCCATGCCCTGACGTTGATAGCAGCTCCACCTACACCCAATGTACCTGAAAAATCCGAAATATAGATGGTATTTCTGGAACCGATGCTATTTGATATAAAACTGTTGACCCCAATCGTATAAACAGTTGGAATGTTGAGTGTTCCATCACTGCTGTTTTTGACATTGGAAACAATTAGCTTTGGTGAAGCGATAGTAAACTCGTAAGTCATTGGCGTACCCGATGGAAAACGGGCCGGAAGGGATGACCCGGATAAGCTGGTTGTGCCATGACTGTAAAGTTTCAAGGTTTCCGCAGATGTGGATTCTGGAATGGCCTTACCAGACGCATCCCAGGCAGTAACAGTAATTGCAATGCCACCGCTGGCGATGGTACCGGACATATCCGTCACTTTAAGGGTATTACGGGAACCAATGGAGTTCGAGACAAAGTTGCTTAGCCCGTTTGAATAAATGATTGGCACCTTAACTGCGCCATCAATGCTGTTATTGACATTGGTGATAAACATTTTTGAAGATTCGACTGAAAAGGAATACGCAGCCGGAGTGCCATCAGAGAATCTATTCTCGAGATCCCTACCCTGAATACTGGTCGTTCCATGATTGTGAATGATTAATGGCGAGGCGGACCCGGACGTTGTGAGCTGCTTTCCTTTACTATCCCATGCCATGACAGCGACAGCCCTGCCACCATCAGGAAGCGAACCCGACATATCTGTAATCTTGACTACATCCATTGCATCAATTGAATTTGAACCAATCATGGGATTTGGCAATGGTGTTGGTGTTGGTGTTGGTGTCGGTGTTGGAGTCGGTGTCGGTGTTGGAGTTGGCGTCGGTGTTGGAGTTGGTGTTGGAGTTGGTGTTGGAGTTGGTGTTGGAGTTGGTGTTGGAGTTGGTGTTGGTGTTGGAGTTGGTGTTGGTGTTGGTGTTGGTGTTGGAGTCGGTGCTGCCGCCTGTGTTACTGTCACATCCACAGGGCTGCCGGTTGCTGTTACCCGGATTGTGGCGGTTCTGGCTGAGGTGCTGGTGTTCGCTGTGAAACTGCAATTAATGGTTCCGGCATCCGTCCCGCTGGCTCCAGATGTAATCGAAAGCCAACTGCCGCCTGATGTCACTGCGGCTGTCCAGAGCATTGTTCCTGTTCCGGTATTGGAAACGCTGAATGTGGTAGTCCCGATATCTTTTGAAACAGCTTGACTGGATGGTGTTACTGACAGCCCTGGTTGAAGCGATGTTGGCAGCTTAAGAATATCCCCTGCTTTTCCCGTGTGCCTTCGGTTGCCGTACTGGGCAATCGGCCAAACGGAGGCTGCATAGTCCAAGTGGGTATCAAGCAGATAAAAATTGGCATTTGCATCGGATAAGAAGATACGACCGTCTGAAGCCAAAGTTCCTACGACAAGATCGGCATCAGCGGTGTAATACCAGGCAATGGTTCCATCAACTGTATTGATCGCATAAAAGACATTGTTTCCTATGACATAGACATGACCGGTATTGTCGACAAAACCCAAATTGGACGATGTTGCACCCGGCAGGGTACGCCTCCATCGCTCTGACTTGTCGGCATTTAAGGCGACTACATCAGCACCAGTCGAGCTACTGGCATAAATATTTCCTGCTTCATCAGTAACGGGGAAAAGCAGATTGTCAGCCTCCCAGAGGGCGTTTCCATTGATGTCCCAGGCCGCAAGATCACAACTAACTCCAAAATTCATTAGTATATTGTCATCCGATGTCATCCCTCCAATCCAGCGGGGAAGGTCCGAACGCGTCCGATTCCAATTCAGTACACCATCATTATTATAAGAGAGAATCTTTGAATATAACCAGTTGCCGTTAGATGTTCCATATACAACATTGTGCGATGAATCGATTGCTATGCCAGCTCCACCGATATAATATCCGCCTGCTTTGGCCCAGTTGTTGACCCCAGAATCCATATTCACAGAACATAAGTATGAGGAGCCGAAATAGACGCTGTTTAAGGCTTCATCCAAAGCAGGCGTTTGTCGAGGATGCGGAGATGTATTGCCTCCTCCGGGACAGTCGCCATGATCCCAGGCAATAGAGCCGTTAGTGGCATTAAACGCCACCAGTCTGCCATTGCCACAACTATTCCAATCACCCAGGGAGTAAAGTAATCCATTGGCTCCTATAGAAACTCCAGTTCCAAAATTAGAACAGCCATTAGGTATGATTGGCCCCCAAATTACCGAACCGTCACTTGAATCAAACGCTGATATGCCAACCTTGGCTGAACTGCCTGATGGATACGCCATCGCATAAAAATGACCATCGTCTCCAAGGGCTGGGGTATCGTAGATACGAAGAGAACTGGCTTTTTTCCAGATAATCGCTGGTGTTGAAGTTGGTGTTGGCGCCTGGGTCACTGTCACATCTGTTGGACTGCCAGTCGCACCGGCGGCTGTCACTCGGATTGTACCCATACGCGTTGATGTGCTGGTATTGGCGGTGAAGCTACAATTGATGCTTCCGGAATTGGTTCCGCTGGCGCCCGATGCGATGGAAAGCCAATTATCGTCTGATGTCACTGCGGCTGTCCAGAGCATTGTTCCTGTTCCGGTGTTAGAAACGCTGAATGTGGTCGTACCGGCATCTTTAGCCACATCCCGGTTGGTTGGACTTACCGAAATGACCGAATTGGTGCTGTCTTGACTTACTGTTAAATCATCAAAGTATTGGTAGTGACCTGTCCACCATCCGTAAGGACTAAAGGTTAGTTGTATTTCAGATACTGAACTTGGTAAAGCTCCAACATTATATTCTATTTTTAGTTCATCATTAATAAAGTATTTAAGAATACCAGTCAATGGACTATACAAGATTGTCTCGCCAAACCATTGATCCCATATTGAATCTGTTCCATAGCTCATATCTTCTCGTCCATTACAATAGCAAATAGAAAAGTTATTTCTGGTTATAAAAAAACCAACATAGGGACAGAATCTGCTATCTTGATAATTGTAATTACCGTATTGGACAGCAAATGTTAGTTCTGCTGCTCCTATTGGACTAATGAAAATTGCACCATTATAATATTGGTTTGCATAATGCAAATTTACTTTCCTGGCAATTTTTATATCATCTGATGTGTTTATTGGGATAGAAGCTGATTTTAGCCAGCCTCCGTTATCAGTTTTGCCTTGTTCCAATTTCATTGTACCATTTTCTTCAATGACTTTTGTTCCACCATATGTCCATTTAGCGGCAGTTATACTGTTATCATTGAAATCATCAGAGAATATAACACCTGCAAAAACTGATGAGAAAACTGTTACGGTAAGCAGACAACATAACAACATCGTGAGAAATAAAATTTGTCCTCTCCGTTTCATGCTTTCCTCCTGGTCATGAGTATATGGTTATTAAGGGGCGAATTGAATGCTACGAATAATGTTTCGTGTATTTTCAATATGTTAACAGCACAGAGCATTTCGTCTGCCAAGCATCCGGGACCGGCGCAGCCCATACAACTGCTGTAAACATCTGAAATCCGAAAGTACTTATCCGTGGATTTTTTATGCTGAAGCTTGCAGGAATTTTGTAAATCAGCGGCGACAGTTTGTTTAGGTAACTGATGGGGCGAAGCGTAAGACGAACAGGCGAAAAAAGCAGTGATTTAGAGGGGTATTTAATTACGGGAAATTTGTATGTATGTATGTATGTATGTATGTATGTATGTATGTATGTATGTAAGGTGGGGGCAGATTTCGGGGATTGCATTTTTTCATTGAGTTACCCGTTACATTTTCATTTATTTTTCCATGAAACCTGGGCTAAAATCCGATGTTATCATCTCCATAAAATGCAACCTGCCAACAATAACATCAAATACTGTGCCTTGACAAACGACCGTACAAGATAAAATACGAAAGCTGACACCAGGAAAAAATTTTCTCTAACTTTGACGGATAAATCTTCGAATGTCAACAAATATTTCTGGTTCTACCGGATTTTGTGGTTCTGTCAATGGGTGCAACGTTTGTTATGAGATATACTGCGAAAGGGCATAATCCTTACTTTCCTTATGCTGGGGGTGATGAAAATCATCCAAAAACTGGTTTTAAATTGATCCCATTTTTATTCTTTATGATATAAGCGGAACAAAAATAGGATCAGTTTTTCACTAAAATATATAGCAATTTTCATCAGCCCATCCTTATGC
>Ga0194044_10001435_pt1 | contig 12115 bp, 8 predicted proteins | sample JunL4417m_MetaG_FD_155460 | JGI IMG/M metagenome (GOLD analysis project Ga0194044, IMG submission 155460) | Anoxic zone freshwater microbial communities from boreal shield lake in IISD Experimental Lakes Area, Ontario, Canada - Jun2016-L442-17m | ecosystem: Environmental > Aquatic > Freshwater >...
GCCACCTGACCACTGTTGGTGATGACGTGGTCGTTGGTGAGGATGTAGCCATCGCTCGAGACCAGGAAGCCGGTGCCAAGCCCTTGCCCCGCCGGGGAGGATGGCGCCGACGGCGAACCGCTGTCGATTGCGGCAAAGCTCGCGTGGACCTCGACGACGCCGGCGCCTTCCTGCTCGTAGATCTGCTGCGGCGTCAGCCCGCCGGCCGCATCAGCGGTGGAGGTTGTCTGCGTCGTGGCCTTCTCGGTCTTGACCGGCAGCACGCCGACCACCATGAGGACGACGAGAACGAGCACGGCGACGAGCATGCCGGCGATGAACACGCCGATCCGCGACGATGACCTGGCCATGACGAACCTCCTGCATGCTCCCGGCGGGCACGCGACCGTCGCCGGGAGCATCGGCGGCGACGTCCGTCTCACGGCAGCGATGGTATCACCCGCCGTAGTCGCCGTAGCCGCCGCGGCGGGGTAGTGCTGTGAGGGAAGATAAGGAATGCTGGCGGATCCTTATCTTCCCCCCGGCAACCGAGCCTGCGGACGGCCCGCCGCGACGCGACAGTCAAGGAATCCTTGTCTTCCCCTTTCGCACTACCCCGCGCCGCGGCCGCCGCGGCCGCCGCGGCCGCCCGCGCGCCCACCGGCGCGCCCGTCGCCGCCGGGCTCGCCATTCGTGGCTCACCGGCACCCGAGCGACGGGGATGGTCATGCCACACCAAACAGGCGCTTCACGACCACCGCGCGAGCGCCGAGCGCTGAGCCCCGAGATGGCGCTGCGCGTGGCGCGGCTGTTCGGCCGCGCGCCGGCGGAGTGGCTGAACGTGCTGCGCGACCTCCGGCGCGTCCGACCAGTGGTGTAGCATCCGTGGTGGTGGACGATCATGGTCCGCCGTCTCTGCGTCAGTCCGCTGGGAGGGGTCCCATGAGAGTCTGGCTCGTGCGCGTCGTGGTTTCGAGGCAGTGCTGAGGCCGTGAGCCCTCGACCCACACCCGCCGAGCTCGCGAAGAAGTGGGACGGCAACACGCGCACCGAGCGCGCCGCCTCGCAGGAGCATTTCATCGATCTGTGCCGCATGCTGGGCGTGCCGACGCCGAACGAAGCCGACCCTACCGGTGACGAGTACGCCTTCGAGAAGGGCGCGGAGAAGACCGCCGGCGGCGACGGTTTCGCCGACGTCTGGAAGCGCGGGCACTTCGCCTGGGAGTACAAGGGCAAGCACAAGAACCTCAAGGCCGCCTATCAGCAGCTCCTGCAGTACCGGGAAGCGCTCGAGAACCCGCCCCTGCTCGTGGTCTGCGACCTCGACCGCTTCGAGATCCACACCAACTTCACGAACACGCCGGCGATCGTCCACTCCTTCGACCTCGAATGTCTACTCTCCGACCCTTCGGAACCCTTGCGGCTGCTGCGCGCCATCATGCAGCATCCAGATGAGTTGAGACCCGGGAAGACACGAGATGAACTGACCGCCGAGGCAGCCCAGCAGTTTGCCTCCCTCGCCGAACGTCTCAGGGAGCGCGGACACGAGGCGCAGAAGGTGGCCCACTTCCTCAACAAGCTCCTCTTCTGCATGTTCGCGGAAGACGCGGGACTCCTGCCGGCCGGGCTTCTTCGACGTCTCGCCGCGGCTGCACCGAACGACCCCTCGGTATTCACCGACGGCCTCAGCGAGCTGTTTGCGAAGATGTCCGGCAGGGGCGGCCTGTTCGGCGCCGAGCGCATCGCCTGGTTCAACGGCGGGCTCTTCGATGGCGCCGCCGTGCTGCCGCTGACAGCCGGCGAGATCTCGACGATCGACAAGGCGTCCCGGCTGGACTGGTCGCAGGTCGAGCCGGCCATCTTCGGGACGCTCTTCGAGCGCGGGCTCGACCCCGGCAAACGCACGCAGCTCGGGGCGCACTACACCGATCGCGAGTCGATCATGAGGCTCATCGAGCCGGTGCTGCTGACGCCGCTGCGCCGCGACCTCGAGGCGACGAAGGCGCGGGTCGAAGCGCTGGTCGCCGAAGGGAAGACGATCACCGCGCGCACCCCGGCCGACAAGAATCCCGTGGCCGTCTTCAATGCGTTCCTGGAGCGTCTTCGCGCGATTCGCGTTCTCGACCCCGCCTGCGGCTCCGGCAACTTCCTCTACCTCGCCCTGCGGGCGCTGAAGGACCTGGAGCGAGAGGCGATCCTGTGGGCGTCGCTGACGCTGAACATGCCGATGCAGTTCCCCGAGGTCGGCCCGCAGGCAGTGCTGGGCATCGAACTGAACCCCTACGCGGCGGAGCTGGCGCGCGTGGTCATCTGGATCGGCGAGATCCAGTGGATGATCGCCAACGGCTTCGCCTACGTGCGCGACCCGATCCTCAAGCCGCTCGACACCATTGAGCAGCGCGACGCCGTGCTCGACCTCAGCGACCCCGGCCACCCGGGCGAGTCCGCCTGGCCGAGCGCGACCGTCATCGTCGGCAACCCTCCGTTCATCGGCGGCAAGCTGATGCGCTCCAACCTCGGCGACGAGTACGTCGATACGCTGTTCAAGATGTACGACGGTCGCGTTCCGCGCGAGGCAGATTTCGTCTGTTACTGGCACGAGAAGGCACGCGCCATGGTGGAGGCGGGGACCGTCAGCCGCGCCGGGCTCCTCGCGACGCAGGGGATCCGCGGCGGCGCCAACCGTCGCGTGCTGGAGCGGATGAAGGCGAGCGGCGACATCTTCCTGGCGTGGGCCGACGAGCCCTGGGTCCTTGAGGGCGCCGCGGTGCACGTGTCGTTCGTGGGCTTCGACGACGGCACAGAGCAGGAGCGGCACCTGGATGGTCACCCGGTGGCGGTGATCAACGCGGACCTGACGAGCGGCATCGACTTGACCGGCGTGCGGCGCCTCCCGGAGAGCAGGGGCATCGCCTTCATGGGCGACACGAAAGGTGGGTCGTTCGACATCTCGGCGGAGGTGGCCGAAACCCTGCTCGCGATGCCGAACCCCGATGGGCGCAGCAATCGCGACGTTGTGCGCCCCTGGGTCAACGGGCTCGATCTGACGCGACGCCCGCGCACTATGTGGATCATCGACTTCGGCACGACCATGGCTATCGAAGAGGCGGCGCTGTACGAAGGGCCGTTTGAGTACGTCAAAGAGCATGTGATGCCCACGAGGATGGCCAATCGGCGGGCCTCCTATGCCGAGCGCTGGTGGCTCCACGTGGAGCCGAGGATCGAGATGCGTAGGACCCTGTTGGGGCTGCAGCGCTACATCGGCACGCCGCGCCTCACGAAGCATCGGCTCTTCGTCTGGCTGTCCCAGAGTACGTTGCCGGACAGCCAGGTCATCGCGTTCGCCCGCGACGACGACTACTTCTTCGGCGTGCTTCACTCGACGCCCCATCAGCTGTGGTCGCTGCGGTTGGGTACGCAGCTGGAGACTCGGCCCCGCTACACGGCGACCACCACGTTCGAGACGTTCCCGTTCCCGGAGACCCCCTCGGCGCAGTCGATGAACGAGGTAGAGGCGGCGGCCCGCCAGCTCAACGACTTGCGGGTGGGCTGGCTGGACCCGCCGGGAGCGTCGCCCGGCGAGCTGGCGAAACGCACGCTCACCAACCTCTACAACTCGCGCCCCACTTGGCTCACTCAGGCGCACGAGCGCTTGGACCGGGCAGTGCACGCAGCCTATGGCTGGCCGTTCCCGCTCGACACCGAGGACGTGCTCGCTCGGCTGCTGCAGATGAACCTGACGCGGAGCGCACCGCCCAGCCTGCTGGCATGAGCCCACTCAGCTGTCGTGGGTGCGCCTCTTCCTCCCGGTTCAACGTGCCATAATGCGAGCATGGACATGACGCTCCACACCGCGTTGCGCGACATGCTCCGGCGCTACCAGTTGACTGCGGTGTACGTGTTCGGCAGCCGGGCGCAGGAGATCGCTGCGCGCGCGGCCGGCGCCTCCACGCGGGCCGGCGGCGGGCCGGATGCCGACGCCTCCGCGGCGCCGACCGACCACCCCGACTCGGACGTCGATATCGGCGTGCAACCGCTGCGGCACACGCGGCCCTCGGCCGAGCAACGCGTGCGGCTCGCCCTCGAGCTCGAGGATCTGTTCGCCGTCGCCCGGGTCGATCTCGTCGTACTGTCGGAGGCCAACGCGCCGCTCGCCGCCGAGGTCGTGCGCGGCGAGCTTCTGGCGTGCGCCGATCTGGACGAGGAGGCCGAGAGCCAGCTCTACTACCTCCGGCGCGCCGGCGACCTGGCGCCGTTCTACAGCGAGCAGTTCCGCGATCTTCTCGAGACCGCGCCGTGACGCCGGGCAAGGTGAGGGCCGTCACGGTCGTGCAGAAGGCGACGCAAGTGCAGGGCATGCTGGCGGGCATCGAGCGCCTGCCGCTCTCCGACCCGGCCGCCTTCGCGGCCGACCCTCGCAATGCCGCCTCCGCCGAGTCGTACTTGCGCCGGGCGCTCGAGGCGCTGCTCGATCTCGGCCGCCACATCCTCGCCAAAGGCTTCGGGCAGGGTCCGGCCGAGTACAAGGAGGTCGCGCTCGGGCTCGCTCGGGCGCAGGTGCTGGGCGAGGCGCAAGGCGCGCTTCTCGTGCGCCTGGCGGGCTACCGCAACCGGCTGGTCCACTTCTACGACGAAGTCACGGACGAGGAGCTCTTCGAGATCTGCACGCAGCATGCCGGCGACGTCGGCGATCTTCTCGATGCGCTGCTCGGCTGGGTGCGCCGGCATCCCGAGCAGGTCGACGGGCGGCTGTAGGGGGCGGTCGGTACGGGCCGCGCTACGCTTGGTCCTCCAGGAGCCAGCGCCAAGCCGGCAGTACGGCGATCGTGCCGGCGTCGGTCGTGATCGTCTCCTCCTCGTGCAGGGTCACGATCTCGGCGCTGCGCAACCCGGTCTCGGTCATCGCTTCGCTGAGGGCGCGGATCTCGCGAGCGCGCGTCGTCGGCTCCGCCAGCGACGCGCACACCTGAAGGAGACGGCCGGGGCGCTGCTCGAACACGTCGCCGACGACGAAGTCGACCTCGCGGCCGGACCTGGTCAGGTAGTAGGAGACCTGGCCTTGCAGCAAGCGACCGTGGCGGCGACGCAGCTCGAGGAACACGGCATTCTCGAGACGCGCGCCCACGTCGGTCGCCGTCACGTGGGACATGGCGGCTCCGAGCCCCGGGTCGATCGCATAGATCTTGCGCGGGTTGGTGGCCTGCGCGCGCAGCGATTTCCTGAACACGTGGATGCGGAATACCAGATAGGCGTCCTGAAAGTGATCGAGCAGCGCGTGCAGCAGATCCTTTGAAACGGCCAGACCGCGCGAGCGCAGGTCGGCGTGCGCCTTGTTGACACTGAACGTGTGGGCGGGCGACTGCAGCAGAAGACGGGCGAAGGCCCGCGCCGCAGTCGCGTTCTCGACGCGGTGCCGTTCAATGACGTCGCGGAGCAGCACGAGCTCGACGTAGTCCTGAAGCGTCTGGATGCGCGCGGCGGGCGGCATTGACTGTACTTCGGGAAAGCCGCCGACTGTGAGGTAGCGGTCGAGATGGGCCTCGAGCTGCGAGCGCGCCTTGGGTCCTGCGGGCAACCGGGAGGGCACGGGGACACCCGCGGCCACGGCGCTCTCGGCGAAGCTGTACGGAAAGACCTCGACGGCGATGCCGCGGCCGCGGAGCTCGGTCGCCACCTCGGTGTGAAGGAGCTTGGCGGACGACCCGCTCACCATGATCTCTACCTGTTCGGTGTCGAGCACCCGCCGCACGAAGCGCGGCCACTTGGGGATCATCTGGATCTCGTCGAAAAAGAGGTAGGCACGCCGCCGTCGAGCCTCGGGATTGGAGCGAAAGAAGGCCTCGAGCAGTCCGCCGAGCAGGCCGTCGGCGGCGGGCTGCAGGCGGTCGTCTTCGAAGTTGACGTAGAGCAGGTCGCGCTTGTCGACTCCCGCCGCGATGAGCTCTCGCATGCGCTGATACATGAGGTAGGTCTTGCCGGCGCGGCGCATGCCGATGACGACGCTCGGCTTGCCCGGGGTGGCGGACACGCTGACGAAGCGGGGACTGCCTTCGGGAATCGGTGATTCGAGGAACTCGGGAATGAGAAAGTCGGAGGCGGTCATCCAGCAATACTAATCGCGTGAGACGGATAGAACAAGAACTATCTGTCCGCTTCAGAAGGACAGATGGTCGCTTCGTGGGCACCAGTCTCACTGCGCATCGCGACTCTTCCATGACCGACATGCCCATCTGCCTGCGCGATACGAGCGTTTTCACTGCGCGTATCGCGCATTGTCAACTCGCGCCTATGACGAGACGCCCTTCCTTGGAACCATCGCGGATCGACGATGCGCTCCCGGCGCTGGGCGAGCTCCTTGGGGCCGCAGGCACCCCGTTCGAGATCGTGGTGATCGGCGGAGCCGCACTGCAGGTGCTGGGCCTCGTGGCGCGGCCGACCGCCGACGTGGACGTCGCCGCAATCCTCGACCAGGGCCTGCGCTCGGCCGACCCCCTGCCGGCGCCGCTCGCCGCTGCCGCGCATCGCGTGGCGGTCGACTTCGGGCTGCCCGACGACTGGCTTGATCCCGGTTCGACGGCCATGCTGCAGTGGGGGCTCCCGGATGGTTGCGTCTCGCGGCTGACCGCGCAACTACGGGGCGCTCACCGCCTACTACGCCTCGCATTTCGACCAGATCCACTTCAAGCTGCTCGCCTTCGCCAATCTCGGCGGCGGACGCCACGAAGCTGACCTCGACGCCATCCGTCCCACGCGCGAGGAGCTGCTGGCCGCCGCTGCGTGGACGCGCACGCAGGATCCTTCGCCGGGGTTCCGCGGCGTGCTCGCCGCGGCGCTGGAACGGCTGGGGGTGGACGATGCCGAGCTGGTCTAAGGACCGGGTCGCAGAGGAGGTCACCACCTTCCTCTGGGACCAATGGACGCAGCTCGGCCTGGCCGGCGTCTCGACGTGGCGCGACCACTGGGCGATCGACCCCGAGGCTCTTCTGCTGCTCGGGCTGCGCACCGCCGGCGCCGACCCCCGCCTGTTCGGCGAGACGCTCGACTGGCTGCGCTGCAACGGCCGTCCCGTGAGCGCGAAGCGCCTGCGCAACCTGGCTCGGGACGAGGGCAGCCGGCGACGCGCGGATGCCGCTCTCGCCTGGGCCGGCATGCACGAGCCCGCCCTGCAGCTCTCTGCGCGGGGCATCCCGCGACCGGTGCCCCGCGATGAGCTCGTCCCTCTGACGGATCTCTCGGTCCGCGAGCCGGATCCGGGGTTCGCGTCGTTCGGACTGCTGTGGCAGAAGACCGAGCCGTCGGGGAAGTCAGCCGCCACCGACGTCCTGCGCCCCGTGGCGCTCGCCTTCAGGCTCCGCCTGCTCTTCGGGGTCGGGGCGCGGGCGGAGGTGGTGCGCTATCTCCTCACGACGGACCGCCCCGAGTCGTCGGTCGCCGAGGTCGACCATGCCGCCGGGTTCGGCAAGCGCAACGTCGCGGACGCCCTGGGAGCGCTGGCGGCGGCCGGCGTGGTCGGGCGGCTCTCGCGGGGGAACGAGCACCGCTTCGCGATCGACGCAGGCAGATGGAGCGGGCTTCTCCAGGTGGCTGCCGGCGACCTCCCGCGCGCCGTTGACTGGGTCGGGCTGCTGCCCGCGGTCTGGCGGATCACGGCGTGGTTCGACGAGGACGCCGCAACCGAACGCAGCCCCTACCTTCGGGCCAGCGAGGCGCGCCTGCTCATGGCTCAGATCGGGCCGGCGCTGGCCGCCGGCGGCATCGCCGTGCCGGACGGTCGCGACGCCCATGGTGAGGCGTACTGGCCTGTCTTCGAGAACGTGCTTGACGCCGTCTTCGACTCTCTGAACCCGCCGGCGTAGAGCTCTCGCCGACTCGGCCGGGCACCAGCCGGGCACCGCCCAGTTGTCTCCAGGGATGGCCTCCTCGCGGGCGTGCCGCTGGTTGGGCGGCTACCATGGACCTCATGGCGACGACTCAAATGACCAAGGCCTTGGCCGACAATCTCGACCAGATCGCCGCGATCTGCAGGCGTCACGGCGTGGCGCGGCTCTACGCCTTCGGGTCGGCGGTTCGGGATGACTATCACGAGGGCGAGAGCGACATCGACCTGCTCGTGGAGCTCGCGCCCATGCAGCCGTATGCGCGCGTGGATGCGTATTTCGGCATGCTCGACGAGCTCAGGGCTCTCCTGGGCGGCCGCGTCGACCTCCTCATGGCAGGCGCCGTCAAGAACCCCTACATCGCCCGCGACATCGAACGCACGAAGCGGATGCTCTATGCCGCGTGACGCGCGCCTACCTGCGAGACATCACCGAGGCGTGCAACGCGATCCGCGACGCGGTCGCGGGCATGGACCTGGATGCGTACAAGGCGCGTGTTGACTCGGCGGTCGTTCTCGTTCACACTGACTGCTGAGGCTGGGAGCTGCGTAGCGGACCCCGGCCTCTTCGCTTGGGCAGCACGACCAGTCCGGCGCCGTCCACTCGTCCCGCCGGGCTCCGCCGCATCTTGGCCCTGATAATGGCGTAGTCGTTTCTCGTGTCTCGTCCAATGACCGCTCGCGCGATCGGGCTCACGACGGGATCGTTGCCACAGGGTGCTTGACGCGGCGGGGATGACGAGGCGATACTGAAGCCTGACGTACCACCCTCAAGCTGATGGCTTGGGGCGCAGAGACCGCCCTTGCGGCGGTCTTTGCCTTTTCTGAGGTCAGCGACCGGCGCCATTGGTGAGTCAGGCTGTGGCGGCGGTTGCGGCGGCGGTCAGCCACGAGGTCGTCGGGCATATCTGTGGACCGCGTGAGCCGGCTGGATACCGCGCTCCATCGCGCTCGATCTGCCACGCCGCACGATTCCGATGGCCGATGTAACTTACCGCTATTGTAAGTTACCTGACAGGTAAGTTAGTCTGGCGTCATGCAGGAGTTCGTCAACAGGACGGAAGAGCTGGCCGCACTGGAGCGCTGGTGGGCCGCCGACGCGGCGCAGATCGGCCTGGTTTGGGGCAGGCGCAGGGTCGGCAAGACGATGCTCATCCAGCAGTTCGCCAAAGATCGCCCGAGTGTTTCCCACACCGGCGCGGGGCGACCGCTGGCCGACGAATTGCGCATCCTTTCGCGAGCCGCCGCAGCCGTGGTGGCGGCCGGCACGCGCGATCTGTCGGCGCGCCCCTTCAGCGACTGGGACGACGCCCTCGACACATTCGCGGCCGCGGCGGTCGACGATCCGCTGTTGCTGGTTCTCGACGAGCTCCCCGACCTGGTGGCGTCCGCCCCGCACCTCGAAGGCACGCTGCGCGCTTTTCTTGAACGAGCGGCCGGGCAGACACACCTCCGCATCATCGTGTGTGGGTCGGCGGTGCGCACCATGCTCAAGCTCCAGGAGGAGCGTGCGCCCCTCTTCGGACGAGTCGGACTGAGGCTCCAGGTGCATCCGTTTCGCCCTCACGAGGCCGCGTTGATGCTGCCGCGATCGACTGCGGAGCGTCGCGCCCTCGTATGGGGGTTGCTCGGAGGCGTGCCGCTCTACCTGTCGTGGTGGAACGAAGATCGCTCTGTCGCGGCAAATCTGAGCGAGCTCTTCTGCAGGCCCGGGGCTCTGCTTCTCACCGAGGGCCAGTTCCTGCTGGCGAGCGAGGGTGACATCAGTGGGCTGGGAGGCACGGTCTTGCGGGCCATCGCCGCCGGACGGACCAGGCACAACGAGATCGCGGCAGCGGTGGGAACAGAACCGACACGCACACTGGACCGGCTGACCGAGCTGCGGCTGGTGCAGCGCGTCGTCCCGGTCACCGAGCTCCTCGGCCGTTCGAGACGACGGTCCTACAGGATCGCCGACAACTACCTCGCCTTCTGGCTTGGTGTCGTCGACCGCTATCGCGCGGAGATCGACCGGGGCCTGGGCGGCGCGGCTGCGCGGGCTATGGAAGCGGCGCTCGGCGACGCCATGGGATGGCCTTGGGAAGAGGCGTTTCGCCGGCATCTGCGACGCATGATCGAGGCAGGTGAGCTGCGTGACGACATCGTGGCTGTAGGCCCATGGTGGACGGCGGACAGCTCCGTCGAGCTCGACGCCGTGGGGCTCGCGGGGCTTCTGAGCGAAGCCGTGCTGGTCGGCGAGGCGAAGTGGGCGAAGCGCATCGACGGACGCGCGGTCGTTGCCGACCTCGAGCGACGAGGTTCACGACTGCCGCGGCGCGCCGACGCGGTCACGTACGCGGTTTGCGCACGCTCTGACGTGGGAGATGTGCCCGCCGGCGCGATCGCCGTGACGGCTGCCGACATCTTCGGCGGGTAGGGCGGGCGTGGCTGGCGACGTAGCTGAGCTGAGCTCGCAGGCGGCCGCTTCTCGTGAGGATCGCTCGCTGACTTCCCGCGGCCGGCGGGCGTCCAGAGGCGGCGGTCCGGGTCCCCGGCGAGCCGGGGGCGTCGCCGCGCCGGGCACGTTCAGCCCGTCGAGCCGGTCACCGTCAGCGTGTTGACGCCCGGCCGGCGCTGCTCGTTGCCGGCCGCATCCGTGGCGTAGACCGAGAAGCGGTAGGCGCCGGGCGCGAACCCACAGCGAACGCGCGCCCTGAGCGGGACGCCGACCGGCTGCGCCGCGCGACGCACGGTCGTGACCACCGTCCCGGAAGGGGAGCGCACCTTGATGACGACGCTCACCGGGCCGCCGCCCAGGGTCGCGTCGTCCACCTGGTACCTGAGCACGGCGCTCCCACCGCGTCGCGCGGTGGCAGGCTCAGGCGCGAGCGGTACGGGGGCGCTCGTGTCGATGCGCACGGTAACGCCGTGAAACGGTTCGGCGTTGCCGGCCTTGTCGACGGAGCGATACTCGAGACGGTGGGTGCCGTCGCCGCTCACCACGACCGCCGTGCCGACGGCGAGCGGCCCGCCGTCCAGCCGATACTCCGTGCGCGCCACGCCGGCGCCGCCGGGGCCGTCCTCCGCACTGAGCGTCACGGTGACCGGCGCCGTGTGCCAGGCATTGCCGGCGCCGTGCTGCCGCGTGTGCGGCGCCGTCCTGTCTTCCAGCCAGACCGGCGCCGTCCAGGCCGACTTGGTATCGAGTCCCAGGAAGCCCTTCGTCCACACCCGCATGTAGTAGTAGCGGCCGGCCACCGACGGGACCGTGGTCGTCCAGTCCGCCGTCGCGTCGTCCCCCGAGCGTGAGGCCACGACCTTGCCGCCGTTGGCGACGATCTCCAGCCTGCTGATGACCGCCTCGCCCGCACCGCCCGGTCCGCGCACGTGCACGCTGACGGGCAGCGAACCCGCCGTCTGCGCGATCACCGAACCCATCAGGGCTCCGCCCACCGTGTAGTCCACGACGAGTCCCTTGAGCTTGGTCGCATAGCCGCGCCTCGCCCTCATCGCCTCGTACAGCGCCTCGCGCGTGAGCGCCGGAGCCAGCAACGCCGTGCGCTCGCTGTAGCTCGTGATCCAGGACGCGTCGTGGATGTCGCCGTTGGCCGCGGGCATGACGCGCCAGCCCTTGTCGAGGGCGCGTACGTAGCTGCTCTCAAAGTCGGGATACAGTAGGCCGCTGCCGCCGTTGACCACCTCAAGGAGGGCGATCGCGGCAGCGCGCGTCGCGCTCCAGTACGCGTAGCCGGAAAAGTCGTCGCTGTTGCGCGTGGGGTGGTTCCACTCGGCGGTCGCCCCGTGGGCCGCGATCCAGTCGTACAGGGCCGCGCCGTCCAGTCCGACCGGCGGCAGCTCGTGAGTGCCGTACACATTGAGGTGGCCGATCCTGGGTTTGACCTCGAAGGCCGGGATCGCCACGAAGGTGGGGCTCGTCGCGGAGTCGGCCGCGCCCAGGGTCCGCGCCCACTCGGCCGGCGTCAGTCCTTCCCGGTGGTCGGTGAGGGCCATGAAGTCGGCGCCGCCCGCCGCGGCCTGCGCCCAGGCCTCTTCGGGGGTACCCTTTCCGTCCGAGAACCCCGTGTGGTCGTGCAGGTCGCCGAAGTAGACCCGGTACGCGGGCGCCGCCGCACTCGACGTCGAGGAGGCCGGCCCCGTCGCGCCGGCGTCCGCAGGCGCGAAGGCCATGAGCGCCGGCAGCAGCATCGCGAGAGAAAGGAGGCGCGGAAGCCCGGCGCGGCTCACTCTGCGCGGCTGCGTCGGGGCACCGCCGCGCCGGGC
>Ga0194044_10001436_pt1 | contig 12115 bp, 17 predicted proteins | sample JunL4417m_MetaG_FD_155460 | JGI IMG/M metagenome (GOLD analysis project Ga0194044, IMG submission 155460) | Anoxic zone freshwater microbial communities from boreal shield lake in IISD Experimental Lakes Area, Ontario, Canada - Jun2016-L442-17m | ecosystem: Environmental > Aquatic > Freshwater...
GCAGATGCCAGTGGAGGGAGGTACAACGCTGAAATTGCGAAAGCTTTTTTGTCCCCAGCGCAGAAATGCATAACGTTCGGAGTTTCGCAGATAGTCGAATTCAGTGTTCCGGGCGACAGCCTCTGAGAATCCATAAACATCCACTTGAACCGAATGATCAATCACAAGTTCAGCAGGTATCAGAGGATTGATTTTTGAAGAGTTTCCGTAAAGCCGCTGGGCGGCATCACGCATGGCCGCCATATCCACAATCGCCGGCACTCCCGTGAAGTCCTGAAGCAGCACTCTTGCCGGCATGAACGGCACTTCGCCGGCGGATTCACCTGCATGTCCCCACAATGCCATTTTCTCGATATCGCGGGAGGTGACCAGAACGCCGTCTTCATGCCTCAACAGGTTTTCCAGAAGAATTCGAATGCTGTAAGGAAGCCGGTCGATGCCCGAAAAGCCGGCTCGTTCCAGCAGGTTCAGGCTGTAGCAGGTTAACGGGCCTTCATCGTTTGTCAGTATGGATCGGGTGCCAAAGCTGTTGGGATGTCCTGCCACTAAAATACTCCTGATCTCTTGATAATGGGTGTGACGTGAAATGAAAATGAGAAATTATCTTCCGAGTATCGAATATCACGGAACCATTAATCATTATGGGGCTGCTTGAATGAAAGTTAACCAGATTGGCGGGTCGTTGTACCAGTCAAGGTTATTCGTCGTTGTGTCAATATAATTAAAGAAAATTGTCTGGATATCAACACCCAAAACTTGTGGATGCTCGGCACTTGCGCTATCCACAAGGACAGCCGTAAAGATTATGTACGTAGGTAACCAAAGGGTCAACGGATCAGAATGGGTAAACAAGGCAGTTGTCGTTCTTGCTGTAAGCGTAGTAGTTTTCAGGCACAGGGTATTCAGGTGGTCCTTATCAATAGCGACACCAACAGTTGGCGTTACATGATTTGCAACCATTTCGGCGTCGCCAGAAGACTTAGATTTTAACCATTTACTTGAAACACTCAGCGCACCCCCGGTAGTAGCTGAGAGGAAATCTACTTTTATGATCAAATCACCTGCCACCTTGTTGTAAACATTAATTGAATATCCTCCAGTAGTACCACTATACACTGCTTTTTCTTTCCAAGGTAGAGTTACAGTTGTGGGTACGGTCGCAGTTGAGGTTGCTCTATAGTAAATCTTGTTGGCTGCTGTACTGTTTGTGGCGTTTACATTCAATGTGACATTCGCCAATACATCCTGGTTGCAATAAATAACCAGGAAAACCAACAACCCAAATACATAAATTCCCTTTTTCATAATACCTCCTTTTGTGCAAATGAAATAATGAAATGAAATCATATTTTTCTGCAAACTCATTAATCACTAAACATCGGCAAAATCAAAAAAAACTTTAGTAATATTATTGCACCATAAAGTCCGACTCAATCGGCTCCAGTCTGATCACCTGATATCTTGGTCTGGTTGGATGTCAATATTTTTCACTCAAGTTCTCCGGAAAGATGCCGATATCCAATATGTATTGCTTTTTGATATTCGGAGGGGAACTCAACTGCGGGAGGAATTTTATGAAAATCGCGTCATCAGATATACAAATGGCATCAAGCCGGTCATTATTGGAGACTCGTGAAAAATCTGAGACATTATCGGCCTGGACGGGGAAAAGACCCGAAACGCTTTCAAACGCTAATTCAAACAGGGTAGCGGCTGCGGCCAATCAGGGGCAAGGGGTGATTGCAGACAAGGTAACGCTTTCGAATCAGCCACAGCCTTCTGAATCGGACCGCGGCGCAGTGAAAACATGCAGCGCTTGCGATAATGGCGGATCATCTGGTGGGACGGAAAATCAGGTATCCATGTTGAAACTTCTCGTCGAGAATATGATCGGAAGAAGCATTAATATCCATAGCTATTCGAGCACCAGTAGTGAAAGCGCCCAAACCGTCAGTAACACGCCTGAACAATCAGCAGATCAGGCAGCAGTGGCTCAAGGGGCGCAGCAGGGGTGGGGTATTGAGTATGACTCTAAAGAATCATACTCCAGGATTGAGTCAACTTCATTTTCAGCTCAGGGAATAATCAAGACAAGCGATGGCCGGGAGATCAACTTCGCTGTTAATCTTGAGATGAAACAGGAATTTTACCAGGAAAGCAGCGTGTCATTCAGAGCGGGAGATGCCGTCCAAAAGGACCCGCTGGTAATTAATTTCAATGGTTCTGCTGCTGAACTAACGGATGCCAAGTTCGCTTTCGACCTGAATATCGATGGAACAAAGGATAATATTTCCTTTCTGCAACCCGGCAGTGGCTTTCTGGTGCTGGATAAGAACAAAGACGGAGTCGTCAATGATGGAAGCGAGCTTTTCGGTCCCAGAACAGGAGACGGGTTTTCAGAGCTTGCCAAATATGACGAAGATAATAATAACTGGATAGACGAAAATGATTCTATCTATAACCAGTTGTCTGTCTGGACCAAAAATGAATTGGGGGTGGATCAACTAAGCAGTCTTAAGGAAAAGAACGTAGGTGCGATTTATCTATCCAATGTCAGCACTCAATTTGATCTTACAGACAGCAACAACCAACTGAAGGGACAGGTTGCAGCGACCGGTATCTATGCTGATGAGGGCGGAGGCATAAAAACCATCCAGCATTTGAACCTGGTGGTGTAATCCTCCCCACGGCCCCTACCGCTGATATTCCATATTGGGAGATTTTATTATGGCAATTGAAGGCATCATACAAGGGTCACCACAGGCTGTGCAGCCGCAGCAACAGTTGCCGCCTGCTCAGCCTTCGGCATTTTCTACTGCGAAGTCGCCAGGTTCTCCAGGCGATGTTCTTACCATCAGTCCTGAGGCGATGGCCCTTTCCCGACAACGACAGGACGGCGATCCAATTCAGGGTAGCGGGGCAGCGACCCGGTCTGGGGTGTCCGATAAGAATAAGGTTGATGGAACAAAGGAATGCCAAAAATGTGATAATCGGAAGTATAAGGATGTATCCAACGATTCCTCTGTGTCTTTTCAGACGCCAACTCGTGTTTCACCTGGATCTGCGGAAAGCCTGGTCCGCGCCCATGAGCAGGAGCATGTTGGTCACGAGCAGGTTCGGGCAGGTAAGGAAGGACGGAGGGTGGTGGCGCAGAGTGTCGCCATTCACTATGCAGCCTGTTCCGAGTGTGGGCGATTCTATGTGGAGGGTGGCACTACTACGACGATAACCAAAGCAGAGGGTAGATCAAGTTCCGGCGAAGAATCCGCTCCGAAACAGGCAAAGGGACGCACACTGGACATTCGTGTGTGAAAAGCAGACTGGAAGTATACTGCGAAGGGGGCATAACCTGCACTTTCCTTATGCTCCCTCTCCCAGCGGGGGAGGGTTGTGGTGGGGGTTCAAAAGTTAGGATTATGACCGTTGACAGTATAACATGTAAAAGAAAAGGGGCGATATCCCAATTTGTTGGAACATCACCCCTTTTCTTTTGAAACTTTGTTACTTAAAGATTATTTGCCGAACAGTTTGGCGATTGCTGCTGCCTGCGGATGTGCATAAATGAGGATCAGCGCAATTACGAGTGCATAAATACAAAGAGACTCGATCATGGCCAGACCGATCAACAGGGTAACGGTAACTTTGCCGGAAGATTCGGGATTTCGTGCAATACCTTCAACTGCGGCTTTTAATCCAAGACCCTGTGCAATACCGCAACCAAATGCTGCTACTGCAATACCAAAACCTGCTGCCGTTACGCATGCGATGAAAAACTGTAATGCTTGTGCTTCCATACTTTATTTCTCCTTCTGGTTAATGATGTGAATACATTTGGGCTTCTTCCGTTATCCCAAAGCTGGTGAAAACTTTATCGTACAAAGATTTTTTAGCTACGAATGAACACGAATAAAAAAACTCATTCCCACGATTCAGCGCGGGAATGCGTACTCTTTGATAAAAGAGACTGTCTTCTGTTGAGCCTTCGGATCAATGCGCATGTTCCATGGCGCCAGTGAAATACATGATTGAAAGCAGAAAGAAAACAAATGCCTGAACCAGCGCTACGAAAATACCCAGCGCCATGATGGGCAGCGGAGCGAAGAAGGCGCCAGCAAGGACGAACAAGATGCCCAAAACCAGCTCATGCCCCATCATGTTTCCAAAAAGACGGAAGGAAAGGGACAGAATTCTGGCAAGGTGACCGATGACTTCTATGGGGAAAATAATCGGAATCATCCACCATACGGGACCACAAAAATGTTTGATATACTTGATGCCGTGGTATTTGATCCCGATAATGTGGGTAAAGATGACAACCGTAAGCGCACAGGATGCCGTGGTATTCAGGCTGGCGGTTGGGGGGAAAAAGCCCGGCACCAGTCCAATCAGATTCGAGGAAAAAATATAGATGAAAATTGTGGCGGCCAGCGGCAATAACCAGCGCCCTTCCTCTCCGGTGACATCCACCATGAATTCTTCAATTCCGGAGATGACTAATTCAAAGAAATTCTGCCCCTTTGAAGGAATCAGGCTGATACTCTTTGTTCCCAACGCACCAAAGACGACCAGGAGCGTCATGACAACCCATGAATAGACTACATGGGGATAGGCATGAGCAAAATGTCCCAGGCCAATGGCCTCGAATAACTTGACAAAAAATAGATATGGATGTTCCACCTTACATTGCCTCCTTGAAAAAAAGATTTTTAAGTTCACGAAGCGTGGCGAGCATGATGCTGGCGACAACAACAGAAAGACCAATAAAAAGTCCCAGAGGATGAACATAATGTCCTGATATCAGAATAAATATGATAAATCCACTGAGGATGAACCGTACATAATACTTGGCCAAAATAACATTGTGGGAAGTAAGATTGGACGGTGTAAGTGATTTTTTCAGGGTTCGGGATAGCAGATGAAAATTGATGGTGACAATCAGCCCCCCAAAAACGATTCCCCAGAGGATGTCCGGAGTCGCCAGAATAAGACCTCCGACACTAACCACCGCAAATACCAGCCAATTGGCTTGGGTGACAAAGGTCAAAAGGTTTTTTTGAATCGTGGTTGTTTCTGTATTTTCTGTCATTGATAATTTACTTGATACACTCAATTGATTGTTCACACAATATATTATCTTACAAATTTCTGCTTTTCCGGATCGCCAGACCAATGTTGCGATACCCGGCTGCAATTCCCAGGCAGAGAAAAGTAAGGGTCAGCCAAGGGGACATCTGAAAATATCTGTCCAGATAAATGCCTGCAGCCAGTCCGATAAAAATGGACAGGGCAACCGATAATCCAAGGCTGCTGTAATAAGCCAGCTCCCTGATGTTTCTTATGGTTTCCCTTTTCATGAAAAAGAACGTCCTTTTGTTCAGAAAGATTCAAGCTTCCTGTGTAAAGTTTCCTGCAACTAACACATGATTATTTTCAAGTCAATGCAAAAAATCAATTTGACTGCTATCCATCACCGGACCGTCCATGCAGGCATGAAGTCGCCTGGCATCCGGACGTTTACTCTTGACCGCACAGCCCAGACAAGCGCCCATGCCACATGCCATGGTGGTTTCCATGGAAATCTGGCAGGGAATGTTCAAGGATTCGGCGATACCGGCCACACAAGCCAACATGCCAGAAGGACCGCAGGCCAGAATGATGTCAGGTCGCTGTTCTCTGGCGCAAAGCTCCATGGGATGGGTGATCAGGCACTGGTCGCCCAGGCTGCCGTCGTCCGTGGTGATGGTGACCGGCAGATTCAGGGCGGTGAAATCAGCTTCGCATAAAATATCGGACCTGGATCTTCCGCCAATAAAAATAATGCAGCCTGACAGGTCGATCTGTTTTTTAAAAAGGGATGTCGCCAGAAACAACATGGGCGCAACCCCAATACCGCCTGCCGCCATAAAAATACGGGTGCAGTCTGAAGGGATGGAGAATCCATGCCCCAGAGGCCCCAAGATGTCCACAACATCGCCGGGCTGGCAGAGGGAAAGGCTGTAGGTAATTCTGCCAACGACTTTAATCAGAATTTCAATGCCCTGGAAAATGCCATTTTCAGATTCGAGCAGACGATGAATGGAAAAAGGCCTTCGAAGCAGCGGATCTGTCTGGTTTGGCAGACGAAGCATCACAAACTGGCCAGGGGTGGAATATGCATACTGAGCAGAAGTGGCGATCCCGATCCGGTAACAGGATGAACTTAGTGGCTGATTCCATAAAACGGCGGCTTTATCAATATTCATCTGAAGAAGACTTTTTATGTGATTCCAATGACTGTGGCGAACCGGCCTGTTAATCTTTCTTTTCGGTATGAAAAAAAGAGATCTGTACGGCACCTGGTGCAGAGATTGCTGGAAACAATGTGGTTCCTGGGAATTCCTGCCTCTGTCAACTGATCTTTGCTGATGGCCCAAAAATCAAAGCAGTCCTTTCGGTTTTTATATGACCAGAACGCTTTGGGTATTTCGGTGCGGTAGTGAATAAATTCCGCACAGCACGGTCCCAGGGAAGGGCCGATGCCTGATAAAAGATTCTTTGGGTCGCTGTCAAACTCCTTTATCATGGTCTGGATCGTGAGTCCAATAATATTTATAATGCTGCCCCGCCATCCGGAATGGATATTGGCCACAGCTTTTCGAACCGGATCATAGATCAAAATCGCCTGACAATCCGCCGTTTGAATGACCAGATATTTTCCAGGAATATTGGTGATCATGGCATCTCCGGATTTTGGCTTGTCCGAATGAATGCTGTCATCGGGGTTGCATTCGGAAATATTGATAATGGTTGTTCCATGTACCTGATTGGCGAATACAAGCTCGCAATGCTCCATGCAGTCTGAAATTGCCGCACGGTTCTGAAGAACATGGTCAAGGCTGTCGCCATTCCCCATGCCAATATTCAATCCCTGATAGCAGCCTTTGCTGAATCCGCCCAGACGGGTAAAAATCCCGTGCCTGATATCTGCGCACTCAGACAGGTGGGGAAACTCCAAATAAGAAAGGTCATGGTTGTGTCGGCGTATCATGGTGTTCAAGCCCTTGCCAGCGTCAAGACATCCACGCGGGCCGCCCCGGCCTGGATTAATATCCGGGCGCATTCATCAACCGTTGCACCAGTTGTATAAACATCATCAATAAGCAGGATGTGTTTTCCGGCGGCCTTTTCCGGTGTATTGACCCTGAATGCATTGGCGATGTTTGTTTTTCGCAGGCCCTTGTTCAGTCCGGTCTGTGGATTCGTCCGTCGGCATCGCAGCAGAATGTTCGGGTCTGTTTTCAGGACGGGAAACCCCAAGTCTGGATGCTGACGGTTCAGGTCGATTAAATGATTCGCCAGAAGAAATGTCTGATTAAATCCGCGCATTCGGAGTCTTCTGGCATGAAGGGGAACAGGAACGAGGATATCGGGAACTGTCGAAGCTTTTTGCTCGTACATTCCGTGAAAGGTGTGCAACATCAAAAGTCCCAGAGGCTTGGCCAAATGAATTTTGAAGCGAAACTTGAAATCCTGAATTATCCGTCTTAATGCACCCTCATAGATTCCGGCAGCGCGGGCCTGATGAAAATGCCTGGGGGCGATAACGCAGTTTTCGCAGAGATGATCCTCCACTTCGAAAGCGTCAAAGACAGTACCGCACCGGGGACACAGAGGGGATTGGGCCGGCTGAAAATCCATTAGGCATGCCGAACACAGAAAGCGGTTCATGGCCTGCCCGAAGGTTAACTCAATGGTTGCGCACAGTTTTTCATCCCTTCGGGGGTCAGGACGCATAAAGGCTCTGCAGTTCAGGCACCGGCTGGGAAAGATGGCTTCGGCAAAAGCTTTGATGATCCTGAACATAACTCAATCCTGCATTTTATGAGAGATGAAAGCCCGCACAGCCGATTCAATAAATTCGGACAGATTTTTCTGTTCCCCTGCCAGTTGGACAATCGCTTTAAAAAGTTCATCAGATATTGAGCCAGTCAACTGCACTGCTTGGTTACGCCGCTTAAATATACATAATAAACATTGGAGTATCTCTGTTATTCCAAAAAGTTATGGATTCCAATAAAATTTCATTGGCTGTATTCCACTGTTCTGAGTTAACTCCCATAAATCTATTAGGATTTTTATACACAAGAACAAGACCATCCTGTATAGTCAGCCAAGACAAATCTGTCATGCAATCTCTGAAGGCATCCCAGTTAAAACCAAAATATGCAGGAAAACACATTTTCAAAGCTACTTCTTGAAAAAATGAGTGTTTATCGTTTACCTTATCACCGTCAATATAAATGAAGATGACTTGTCTTTTAGATAAAAACTCGGACAGTTGGTTAGATTCAAAAATAGTAACTGCGTTACTCATAGGATCACCTCCTTAAATGTCTGATAATGATCATCTGTGAAGTATATTTCCCCATTTTTTCCGACAACAATTCTTTTTGCACCTCTGTGAGTTACATTTGGAGTCGATACTGTAAACTCCATATAATAATTTGATTCTTTCATCGGTAATAGCTTTTCATAGTTTATAAATTCTGTTCCATCTTTCGGAAAAGGATACGGGTGACCTTTTTTTATCCATTTAAGCATTTCATCTGCTTCTTGAGGCAAGTCTTTGGCTGATATTTTTGTCATTTTAGTCATAGGATTGCACCTCAATCCTGCATTTTTCGAATCATGGCTTCGGCAAAACCGGAACAGGAGACTTCGGTAGCATGTACTCCAGCTTGTTTCTTCTCAATCAGTGATTTCAAGAGCCGCACGCAATGCCTTATTCAACTCCCGAATTTTCTGAGATGAGAGTGCGCCGATATAATTGGTTAGCACAGACTTTGAAAGACTCACCAGTTCATCACAATGGATACTGCTGTCATGCTTCAGACCTTCTCCAATTCCTACCGCTACCTGTGTTGACAGTTCGTCATGAGCCGAATACACAGGAGCGCATATCACGGTTGAAAAGCGGGATTCGATAAGAACCCGACGGCTTACCACCGCAAACGCTCTGAAACGTTTCGGATCTCTGGCGGAAGGATGTTCGACACGATACAGGTCGCCACGTTTCACAGTTCCGCCTGATAGGCAAGAACATCTTCTGCTTCCTCATTGAGACGGTCAGCCCGATTATTGATAATTTCCAAGTCTCTGTTCTCCTGTTCACTCCGGATATTATGAGAGATGAAAGCCCACACAGCCGACTCAATAAATTCGGACAGATTTTTCTGTTCCCCTGCCTGTTGGACAATCGCCTTAAGGAGTTCCTCAGATAAAATGAGAGATGTTTTTACTTGCATAACTCAATCCTGCATTTTTCGAATCATGGCTTCGGCAAAACCGGAGCAGGAGACTTCGGTAGCTCCAGGAATCTGGCGGGCCAGGTCATAAGTAACTATGCCTGCCTGAATGGTGGACTGAAGAGAGGTTCGAATACAGGCGGCAGCTTCTTTCCATTCCATATATTCCAGCATCATGGCGGCAGACAGAATCAAAGAGCCGGGGTTGACCTTGTCCAGCCCTGCATATTTCGGGGCCGTGCCGTGCGTGGCCTCAAATACCGCACAACTGTCGCCGATATTGGCGCCGGGCGCCATGCCAAGACCACCTGTCTGGGCGGCCAGGGCATCGGAAAGATAATCTCCGTTCAGGTTCGGGGTGGCGATTACGTGAAATTCCTCCGGCCGTAGCAGCACTTGCTGAAACAGCATGTCCGCGATGCGGTCCTTGACCACGATCTTTCCCTTGGGCTGAATCCCGCCATGGACTTCAAAAAGCTCTTTTTCCGTGATTGTTTGATCCGGAAATTTCTCCCGAGCAACCTCATATCCCCAAAGGCAGAAGGCCCCTTCGGTAAATTTCATGATGTTGCCCTTGTGCATCAGGGTCACGGATGGCAACTGGTTTTCAATTGCATGGGAGATGGCGGCAGCCACAAGGCGCTTACTGTTTTGGGGACTCATGGCTTTGATGCCGATGCCAGAGAGATCGGGAACCTGAACGCCCATGACCTCCTTCAGAAACCGGATCACTTTTTCAGCATCCTGGCTTCCGGACGGCCATTCAATGCCGGCATAAACATCTTCGGTATTTTCCCGGAAAATCACCATGAGGACTTTTTCCGGATGCTTCATGGGGCTGGGAACGCCCTGAACGTAGCAAACAGGTCTAATGCAGGCGTAAAGGTCAAGTTTCTGTCGAAGGGTGACATTAACGCTTCGAATGCCTTTCCCCACCGGCGTGGTGAGAGGCCCTTTAATGGCCACGACATGGTGCCGGATGGCTTCCAGTGTCTGTGATGAAAGCCATTCTCCGGTTTGGTGAAACCCTTTTTCTCCGGCAAGGATTTCGAGCCACTGTATCATTTTTTTCCCCGAATATGCTTTTTGCACCGCCGCATCCACGACTTTTTGGGTTGCCCGCCAAATATCCGGGCCGGTTCCATCGCCCTCTATAAAAGGAATGACGGGAAAGTCGGGCACAGTGAGGCTGCCATTGCTGTTTTTAACGATGTTGCTGAAGGAAATCATTAATACCTCTTTGTTTCAGTAATATTTTCAATTCGCTCACATCATTTAAGCCTTTTAATTTCTCTTTTCAAAACCATCAATAGGCTTGTGTACCGCTGCCCAAAACTGCCTGCATCCTATCAAAAGGTGAAATGGCAAGTCAAGAACATGGATCACGAGGCTTTAGGCGACTCAAATTATTTAATCCGCCCACCCATGAAAAATGGTAATCTCTTATGCGTATCGAACAGTTTTTATCCCTGAATTCCAAACGTATAACAGGCCACTGGCCATCTCCGCAAAACCAAAGCCCCCTTCCTTTTCTGTAATCCAGACCGGATCATGGGACATTTTTCCTGTAAAATTCCTGACATTGGCAACGCCGACGGAATTGGGGAAGAATCCAAACATGGGTGCATCATTGGGGGAATCCCCGGCATAAATCACCTGATCTCTGATGGCATTGATATCCTCTGAAAAAACCTCTTCAAAGAGCAGCCGGGTCATGGCCAGTTTATCGTAGTCCCCGAACCAGCCATTGACGTGAATGGAGCTGATTTTGGCTTGAGCCCCGGCTTCCGTAAAGCAAGCCACAATGCGGTCAATGTCCACAGACTTTAGCGGTGCTACATCCTCACAAAAATCAATAGCCAGATCCGCTTCCCGGTAAGCCTGATCTGAAGCCACACGAGCGCCGGGAACCGATTTCAGGACCTGCTGTTGAATGGTGTCAAGACGTTTTCTGTCTGCGAGGCGCTCTTTCTCCGGCTTCCAGTAACGCCGTATCATTTTGCGGAAGCCGCCGTCATAGCGAAAATAGAATGCCCCATTTTCACCCACAACTCCATCCACCGGCCACATCCGTGCGATATGGTCGCACCAGCCCGCCGGCCTGCCAGTGATCGGAATTACTGCAATACCAGCTTTCTGTAATTTCTCCATCGCAACAAACGCAACAGAGGGCAGGCGGCCGTTAAGTGTCAGGGTGTCGTCAATGTCCGTCAGGACGTATCGTATCGGGTTTGATTCGGAAATTAAAAATTCAGCAAATGGTTTCATGACCTGTTTTTAACATTTTTAAGGCGGATAGGCCAGCAATTTAAGGGGTGAATTCATATTTGTTGAGTCATTCCGTTTGACTTCCCGTGAGGCTGTGATAATATTTTGTTCAAAGGTGCTGTTTAAATCTCAATAGTAGAGCGGGTGTACCATCAATTCACCAATGGAATGATGCCGCCGTGTTGTGTACATTGATATCCACCATAGCACCTATAGACATTTCATCTATTGCCCTTATATTTATGCGACTTAATCCCAAAGAAATCAGAATCATCACGTCGGCCGTTCTTGAACAGGATCCACTGGCCAGAATCTACCTTTTTGGTTCGCGGGTGGATGACAATGCCAGAGGGGGCGATATCGACATTCTGGTATTGTCTGGTAGCCTAACATTTGAAGACAAACTCAAAATCAAAGCCAAAATATTTGAAAGCATGGAAGATCAGAAACTGGATATTCTGATTTCTTCGGATATCACAGATCCGTTTGTAAGGCTGAGCAAAGAAAACGGGGTGCTACTATGACTGGTGTGTACAATGAGCTGCTCAATAAACATATCAAGG